>Ga0209338_1000094_pt1 | contig 38754 bp, 23 predicted proteins | sample OlaalgELextract1_FD_187374 | JGI IMG/M metagenome (GOLD analysis project Ga0209338, IMG submission 187374) | Olavius algarvensis symbiont microbial communities from Tuscany, Italy - Type A ELBA extract 1 (SPAdes) (version 2) | ecosystem: Host-associated > Annelida > Digestive system >... | reverse complement strand
CAAATTTCATGTCAATCTGATACACATATCTGAAGATATAGCTATTTGAATTTTTCGCATATTTGGCTTGAAATGCCTATTCAGGCCCCCAAAATGGGGCTTTTGGTGCCTTTGGACCCATAAATGTGATTATTAATCATCGAGACCCACAAAAGGCACAACCTTGTGTAAATCCGCGTCTTTTAAGCTATCAACTGTAAAAATGCGTTGAGGGGTCTGACCTGTAGGCTAGTTGACAGAAAGTGTGACGGACACACAGACAGACAGACAGACACACACACACCTATACGCACCAACGATACATTGTGGGGAAAGTGCATTGTGGGGAAAATCCGTGCGTCCTAGGCGGTCGTTGTGGGGAACGTACACACATATGTACAAATGATACATTGTGGGGAAAGTGCATTGTGGGGAAAATCTGTGCGTCTTAGTTGGTCGTTGTGGGGAAAATACACACATACGTACAAATGATACATTGTGGGGAAAGTGCATTGTGGGGAAAATCTGTGCGTCGTAGTTGCCATCGTGAGGAAAAGTTCGTTTCCCCACAATGCAAATTTTATTTTCCCACAGTGCAATGTTTTGATGTGCGTCACTCACTATAGTGAGAGGCGCGTATTAACAGCTATACGGAGACCAGCATACTGGTATACTGACCAATGACGCACGTGTCCACGCATCACGCATGCGCATACTATTTATAGGCCGTGTACGTAATGTCGCGCTAGGTTACATGCCCGGTCTATAGCAGCCCCAGTGAATGGCCGGTTTAACCTAGCGGTACGCATGCTGCCTTGCGATGCTAGCGGGTTCGCTCCCATGTGTCATAATTTTGTTTCTTTGTTTTTTCTGTTTTATTTTTCTATTACACTTTACTTTTCCAGTGCATTGTGCCACTTATTAAGCCGCCGCTGGTGAATTTAGTGTCATGTCATCCTAGAGCCACGTGTTATATTGCACAGTGCTGTCATCTGGCGAATTCAATAACATGTCATGCCAGAGCCACGGGCCACATGACAGGGTGCTGCCGCCTGGCAAATTCAATGTCATGTCATCCCAAAGCAAGCAAAGCAAAGCAAAGATGTGTAGTCCTAATGGGCGTTGGCATGTGTCTCTATGCCCACCTTAATTTGCAAACGAAAAATAAGCAGAGCCACGTGTCATATTGCAGGTTGCAAAAATTCTATCTGCCATTTGAAAATCGTTTTTCGCCGTATATTCGCGACGAATATTGACGTGTCCTTGAAATGTGGGTCAGGGTTCGTTCAAAACATTGGAAATATGCTACCATTGGACAGATGGTATACGAGTTCCTATTCGTCTTCCATTGTAAGTATGGCCGTGAGCTAAATGTATCGTTCTTTTTGAAATAAACTGAGGTCGAAAACGCCAATTTCCATCTAATAATAACAGTGAACACATATAGCGCGTTTTTGTAAAAGAACCCCAAACTCGCTGCGTGTGCTAGCCTAGTACAAAGAGAAGAGAAAGGTTTTGAGGTAGCGCTTAAAAGATGAAAGAGAAAGACTACTGTCTCTAAGGTAAGCAGGAAATGAGTTCTAACTTGTACGATAGCCTATAACCCATTGCTTTTTTCCGAAAAATTAACACAAACTGTTCCAGTCCCTAAGCTGGTGCAAAAATGTTGCTGAAAGGTTTAGCCCTCCGACTTTGAGTAGGGTGCACCAACCCAGACAACAGACAGGCGGATTTGCGACGACATAAGGTGAACGTAACGTATACGCCTAAAAGACAGTTTTTTTACATTTGTTATCGCAAAAGTGGGCACGGTCACGGTCATGTGATCCATTTTGTGCTCAGTAGGCCTATAGTGAAAACTTAAAAGTGCATATTGCGGTAGACCGTGCTGTGACGTTGTTTATACGGCAAACGCAAACGCCAGTATGCGTTTTGTTGTATAATCGTTTGCTTAGTGCATGTCTATGATGTCTTTTTGTACGGCTCCACATATCTCGGCGACGGTGCCACTGATCGGCGTAAAATTTTGCATGATGGTAGATATGGGTCTCGGGCAGATCTTTTCCCCTTTGGGGCGCCGGGGCAGTATCCCCAAGGAATCCCCAAAATCTATAATTTTGGCCGTCTATAAACCGAATATCTCGAAAACGGTAAGTGGCAGCGGTAGATGTCAATTAGAGCTTAAAATCAGCCCACCCAGAGCTTTCTGATGATGTATAACATGGGACGGTTCACGGCAGCCCCCATGGAATTCTCCTATAAGGAAAGATATGTATTTTTGCCCAAAGACAGATATTTCGCGCCGATGGGCGTGAAAATTTGCACGATTGTAGAGCTCTGACCCGGACGTGGCTTTCTCCACTTTTGGTGGCGATATCCTTTAGGGGTGTCCAAATAACAGGAGTCAAATATGGTACTTATTGCACTAGTTGTCTTCGACATAGCTCGGCGAATTGTGTCAGATACAATTGTCCACTCATGCATGGCCGTGCCAATGTGCCATTCATGAGTGGACATCGTTTATTGCGCCTATTACACTCATCATTTTATTTTTAGTTTCACATTTTAATTTTTTGTTTATTCCGTGTGGTAGACTAAGCTGGCTACCCGTCAGCTTTTTGCTGCACGTTAAATACCCACTATCGTATCGTACGCGGAATCGTCGTCGGCTCACGTGCGATAAGCTAAGACGGCGGTCCAAATGGTGATGAGGCGTGATCATTCAGCAGTGATCGACCAGATATTCATCGAGAATCGCGAGTTATTCATTACACACCTGCATTCGACACCGCCGTTAATTTTAATACTTTTCGGTAAGCTAGATAGAAGCATACAATCAGCGACGGAGATGTAGCCCTTGAAAAGAGGGCCAGGGTGTTGCAGATAGTTTTAACTGTACCCCCCGCGTTTGTCGTATATGCGTCTTGCTAAAACTTGTTGGTTATTTGATTGGTAGGTGCAGTACGGTTGGTCAATTCATGAACTGTGGTTTGTAGTGCGCTCGAAGACTATATATAGTTAATATTAAACTCTAAGTAAGTAAATAAGATTAACGATCAGAGTGTCTAATAACGACGACGAAGTCACTTCACAGGCACTGCATGTAGATTCAAAACTGTTCTGGAAAGGAAACACAGATGAAGTGGATCTTCAGCCGAGATGTAATGACGTGAAGAGAAGGCGCAGAAGTGACGTGCTGTGGTAGATTCTTCCAGATACGAGCAACGGCGACCGGGAAGGCTCGATCACCGACATTGGAGAGTCGAATTCGGCGGACAATCAGTCAAAGAAATACAATGCACAATGTTTAACCTTCCCCGTCGTGAACGTGTGATTAATGTTAAAAACTTCCATGGAACTATAACTACAGTTGTAAAGGCTCAGAATGACACCTCTAAATAGCAAATATTACTGATACCATTTTCGATAGAACATATTGGTATATAGCGACGGCATTTTGAAAATCTGTGAGATCAGACGTTCTGTATCTTGCTGATTAAAGATGTTCTGTCTGTAATAAAAAGTGCAAACCTCCGCCAACGCCAAAGTTTGAAACTTAAGTGATCCGGGAATCGAATTCGGACTTTTGGATTAATCTGAATCAGGATGTCCGTCGTATCCGTCCCAAATTGTGGATGCATTATCTCGTCGGCGTCAGTAATTTCGCCAAGGGCCTGTGGTACAAATCGGCTGTTGATTGCATGGGAATTGAGAAAACAAAGAAATGCTAACAACTGTAAGAAAATCGCATATTTCTCAGTGGTGAAAAATGAAAAAGTGATCCGGAATCCACGCGCAGATCCGGATCACCACCCAAAAGTCAGTCACCTGTTGCCCGTGTCTGTCAAGTTTGGTCGACGTCCGTTTCTGTGTTCGAACGATTTTGGTTGGTAACCTAGCGCAATATTACATACACTGCCTATAAATAGTATGCGCATGCGTGTTGCCTGAACACGTGCGTGATTGGTCAGTATACCGGTATGCTGGTCTCCGTATAGCTATTAATATGCGCCTCTCACTATAGTGAGTGACGCACATCAAAACATTGCACTGTGGGAAAATAAAATTTGCATTGTGGGGAAACGAAATTTTCCTCACGACGGCAACTACGACGCACAGATTTTTCCCCACAATACACTTTCCCCACAATGTATTATTTGTACATATGTGTGTATTTTCCCCACAATGACCAACTAGAAGGCACAGATTTTCCCCACAATGCACTTTCCCCACAATGAATCATTTGTACATATGTGTGTATTTTCCCCACAACGACCAACTAGGACGCACACTCGCACAGATTTTCCCCACAATGCACTTTCCCCACAATGTATCATTTGTACGTGTGTATTTTGCCCCACAACGACCAACTAGGACGCACATATTTTGGACAGAATTGGTATGAAGGAGCGGGGGACTCTCCGATGGCAAATTTAAAAAATGTTAAGGGGATTTGCCCCTTCGATAAATTTATACCAAAAAATACCAATTTTGAACGATTTAAGGGTTAAGCCCGCAATTCTAAACGACAACGGCAGGCCATTAATGGCTGTTTGCATGCGCAGCTAAACTAGGCTTGGGCCTATGGCACGAGGCACGCTAGGGCTAAGCCATCCGTCATGCAAGCGGTATTAGCCGTCAGAGAAACAGCGGTTATAAAACCGAGCAGGATAAATATCGTGGCACAGGCCCTCTCCATGTGTAAATTTTTCTGCTAGGGGCATCTACGGTATAAGCAATCCCCACTTTTTATTTTTTTGAACCCCCATATCACGAAATTAATCGAGCAAGGAACTGAAATTTGGTACGCTGATGGATGAGTAGGCCTATATGTAGACAATGCAGGGTAGCAAAAACGACCGACCACCTCACGATGGCGAATTGCTAATAACAGTGACGGAGTTGGCAAGAACACGTGGTCAACTTACTCTAAAAATAGTAATAAAACAGCAAAAATAGTGTTAAAAACTCCTGTTGTAAGGGCTCAGAATGACACCTTTAAACAGCAATTATCAACTGATACCATTTCCAATAAAAAGGTGATTATACTATTGCAGCTATCAACATTTCGGCGATTTGCTGCTAAATATTATCACCTTTTCTATTGAAAATGGTATCAGTTGATATTTGCTGTTTTAAAGATGTTATTCTGAGCCCTTACAACAGAAGTTAAACATCCATGAAAGTTTTTAACATTATATTGTAGATGGGCGGATGGTGGTGGTGGAAATGGGAAATGTCCTACACCACAAAAAAGGGAGGGGAATTATCCGGAAGAAAGCGATGTCCGGGGAATATGTCCAGGGGAAATGTCCAGATCCCCCCTGAGACCTATGGTATCAAAAATAAGACTCGTTGTGCTACCCGGTGGTAAAAACTGCGTGATATATTGCCATCATTAGTTTTGAGACAATGTGACGGACGGCAGACCGACAGACGGACAGAACCATCTATGCCTAGCACGCTCTGCATAAATGAGTGCGGCAAAAATTATTCAGTTTTGGACCAGACTTCTAAAAAGTCTTAAAGTACTCTACAAGTTTTCATAAAACTGTACACATGAATAGGAATTACAGCTTGATTGTCTATATCCGTTAGATTTAATTCACTGTATAGAGACATTGGTAGATTGAAATATTTTAAAATATATGTTACAGGTGGGCTTGATATAAGCGTGAGAAGAATTTCTAGCATGTCTCGTCGATTTGTAAAGTGTCTCGGAATATCAGTCATGCTCGGCATATAATACCATTAAGATACACTGTATCCTACAACACATTTTAACGTCTATAGCTCAAGAAGATAACAGGCCAAAGGCCACAGGTTACTCTATTGATCTGAGAGATGAGGGATGGGATTAAATGAATCTTTTTGTCGTTTTTATCGCGCGTCAGCATACTCACGCGCGATAGTGATATAGCAAATCTGTCCGTCCGTCCGTCCGTCCGTCCGTATATTACGTTCCGGTACCACATGAAAACGGCTTAACAATCATATCGTCATAGTTTTTCACCATACCGTAGCCCAATCATTCTAGTTTTACCAGCATCAAACATTTTCACAAAATTCCGACGGGGTCACCCCCTGCAGAAGCGCTAAATACAGGTGGGGTATAAAAATTTCGCGATTTTCTACTAATAAGTCGCTATATCTCGCAAACGATACAAAATATCGCCATAGTTCCTATGGAAGGCGAATAGAAACTCGTATGCGATCTATCAAATGGGGCCATTTCCAGCAACCCTGAACGAAACCTAACCCTGTTTTCAAGGTCACACCACTGTTTGACGCTAAATATCTGACAAACGGCTGCAGATACGATCATAGTTACTAATGAAGGCGAATAGAAAACCGCACCCAAGCTTTTGAATGGCACCAATTTCAATGATCTTGAGTCACCTATAACCCCGATTTCAAGGTCACGATAGTGTTCAACGTCAAATAAATTGAAAATGGTACAAGATAGAGCTATATTTACAATGGCGGACCAATAGAATGTCGCATATGGTCTATCGAACGGCGCCATTTTCAATGACCTTGAACGACCCCTAACCTGGTGTTCAAGGTCACGCCATTCTTTGACACTAAATATCTCACAAACGGCTACAGATGCGGCCACAGTTACTATAGAAGGCGAATAAGAAACCGCACCCAAACTTTCGAATGGCATCATGCAGTTTCAATGACATTGAATGACCTCTAACCCAGATTTCGAGGTCATGATATTATTCAATGTCAAAAAACTCGAAAATGGTACAAGATAGAGCCATATTTGCAACGGCCGACCAATAGAAAGTCGCATATGGTTTATCGAACGGCGCCATTTTCAATGACCTTGAACGACCCCTAACCTGGTGTTCAAGATCACGCTATTCTTTGACACTGAATATCTCACAAACGGCTAAAGATGCGGTCACAGTTACTATAGAAGGCGAATAAGAAACCGCACCCAAGCTTTCGAATGGCACCAGTTTCAATGACATTGAGTGACCTCTAACCCAGATTATATAGAAAAACCGCACACACTCTATCTAAAGTTGTATAAGCCTAATCTATAAAACAGCAAAAATAAAAATGTTTATTAATTATAAGCGTGAAATATATGCGCCAGCACATTTAAATCTCTTAACCGCCAGGTTTAAATGTCTAAGCTATTGCGCATATGTTTTATGCTTATAATTTAATAAACATTTTAATTTTTGCTGTTTTAGAGCTTAGGCTTATACAACTTTAGATAGACTGTGTGCACCAGATGGCGGACTGTGGTGACAATATGAAGTTGCAGCTTACTACTCATTTATCGACCCCGAAAGGGTGAAAGGCTGAGTTGGCCAAGTTGGCTGACCTATAGCGGACGGTTTACCCACATAAATGGTCACCCGTCAGCTGTAGGTCGAGCGCAGGACAGCGAAGGTGTGCCGCTCATCAAAGACCAACGTTCTACCGCTGAGCCACGGAAACAACTAAATGGACCGAATGAACCGAAATGGAAGTGATGCGCCACGGTGACCAGTTTGTAACGTGACGCATGACTGGTCGCGCCATCGTGACGTCAGCTAGTTGCAGCAGTATATCAATATATGTCAATAGTGTTGTGCTTTGTGCGTTGTGTAGGCCTATTGCAGGGGTGAGGCACTTGACGATGAATGACGAAACATTTAACTACAAATATATGATCAATTATAAGAATATAGTTAAACATTGCAGCAGAATATTAACAGATATCGACATTGTTGTGCACTGTAATGCTGGTGGGGGCGTTGACCGGGGGAGAGGGTATATAGTTGACCTAGGGGACTCTTGACCTAGGGGGCAGATTACCGGGGTCACTTGACAGGGACAATTGACCGGGGAGCAAATGACCAGAACCCCTGTACATATCTATTCTCTAATGATCATATATACATCTTTATTCACCATATATGGTAGCACAGCAAAACATAATGTATAAAAGAAAAATGAGCAACTTAACTAAAGTAGGATAACATATTAATTATAGACAATAATAGCCATCACTTGCAACTGACTCGAAAAGAAACATCAAATTACAGCCATGATGCTGACAAGCGCTTAAACTTCATGTCAAAACGTTCCGTCCTTTGTTTTAGCATTTCACTTGATAGCTGAAATGAGAAATACGACTGGCATTTCTTGACCATTCCAATATTGTTTGTACGAAATAGCTTTATAAAGAACCTATTAATCACGAAGTTAAGCACATTTAAATCAGCTTTCCTTAGTGGACAAGCCTCGAGGCTATATAGCAAAAGTGGAATACATTTACTACGTAGCAATTGCAGCACAGCTTCTTCTGTAGCAACTCTGCCGATGCAGCCAAATATGGCATTAGCAGCGCGATGAAAAGCACGTCTAGATTCTTCCGTGGAAATATTAAAATTTCGGGAGCTGACAATAGTGACACCAAGATACTTCATTTCCTTGACCCACGGCAACAAAACACCCGATAAAGAACAAATACGTACACAAGTTACATAATTACGAGGGCCAATTCTTATGCAAGAAGATTTCTTGGGATTGATTACATATGACAGATTCAGTCCGTAGCCACTTTACTGTGTGCATTAAAGGGCCAAACACTGGTTCCTTTTAATTTAGGCTGAAGACTTCCTTTTCGAAATTTTCAGAACGAAATAGACACATGAAAACCATGAATGAATCGAAATCCACATGACTCACATAGTCTGCCTACGTTGAGTTATCATAGCAAGTGCCATAGAATCTTTTTAAACACCTATGATAAAGTTTATGCGCCACGGCCGGGCCGGGCCGGCTTTTAGGTTTGACCTGCAATGTGCGTGACGCAATGGTCCGCGGCGTGTTACGTAATTACCGCCACAGTTCAACCAACCGCCTGGCTGTCCACAGCACGCCGGCCATACACTATGGCCCGCGTGGAGTGGGCACTGGGCAGGCAGGCAGTTGAACTACAGATACAATCTCTACTCTAAAGCCTATGCTCTCTTGTGCACTCTGTATGCCCTGTGCCCATAGCCAGCGAAGTCGAATCCGTCCGTTACAGCAAGAACTGCTCGAATAACTTCAATATTCATGAAGATGATAGCCTTTAAGCTGCAATCCATCAATACGTTAGCCCTAACTAATTTAATTAATTAATCAATGGACTTTCAACCACTGCCTTATATTAAAATATTATGTCACTGAAAAAAAAACAACTATTCTGTAGTTCTGTATGTGCGTAGGTTGTTACGGTACCGCGCGACGCGTATGCATTGCGCGGACTATGCCGTGGCAAGATGTCGGTCCGTCTGTCCGTCCGTCTGTCTGTCACACGCCGGTATTGTGTCTAAACGGTTATACATATCCTCAAAGTTTTTTCACGATCAGATAGCGCCACCATTCTAGTTTTTTTCGTACCAAACGGGATGGCAATATTCCGACGGAGACCCCCTAACTGGGTCGCCGAATGCAAGGGTGTTATGAAAAAATCACGATTTCCAACCAGTATCGGGCTTTATCTCGAAACTGCTGCAAGATAGAACCATATAGTTACTATAGAAGGCGAATAGGAAACCTCACCCAAGCTTTCGAATGGTACGAGTTTGAATAATCTTGAATGACCTCTGAGCCAGATTTCAAGGTCACGATATTTTCAGCGTCAAATAACTCGAAAATGGTACAAGGTAGAGCTATGTTTACAATTGCGAACCAACAGATCTATGATCTGTCGAACGGCGCCATTTTCAATGATCTTGAACGACCCTTGTCCCCGGTTTCAAGGTCACGCTATTTTTGACGCTGAATATCTCAGAAACGGTACGATATATACAACATAGTTTCGATGGAATACTAATAGGGACTTACACACGCCTTACTCAACAGTGTCGTTACGAATGAGCTTGAGTCACTTAGCAAAATATTCAATGCCAAGAAGCGTCGCGCGGTCTCTCTGCGACAGCTGAGCTTCTTGTATGCTTAGGCCTATTTTTTACCCATGCACGTATGATGCGCATTGGTTTTAGTAACGTATCTAGTATCCTGTACGATACGATGCGATACGATACAATAGACTAGTGTGTATTTAACGTGTAGTAAAAAGCTGACGGGTAGATCAGCTTATAATGATAGCCTGTCACTGTTTTTTTATCGCGCGTCAGCATACTAACGCGCGATATTGATATAGCAAATCTGTCTGTCTGTCTGTCCGTCCGTCCGTCCGTCCGTCTGTCCGTTACGTTCCGGGATCAGATGTAAACGGCTTAACATATCGTCAGTTTTTTCACCGTTATAGTTTTACCAGCATCAAACATTTTCACAAAATTCCGATGGGGTCCCCCCCCTCCCTGCGGGGCGCTAAATACAGGTGGGGTAGCAAAATTCGCGATTTTCTACCAATAAGTCGCTATATCTCGCAAACGATACAAAATATCGCCATAGTTACTATGGAAGGCGAATAGAAAACCGCATCCAGGCTTTCGAATGGCACCAACTTCAATGAACTTGAGTGACCTCTAACCCCGATTTCAAGGTCACGATGTTATTCAACGTCAAATAACTCGAAAATGGTACAAGACAGAGCTATATTTACAATGGCGGACCAATAGAAAGTCGCATATGGTCTATCAAACGGCGCCATTTTCAATGACCTTGAGTCCTAACCCTAGGGTTAGGGTTAGGGTTAGGGTAGGAAAAGTAAGGAAACCGTACCCAAACTTTCAAATGGTACCACCATCAATGACCTTGAGTGACCTCTGACCCACATTTCAAGGTCACGATAATATGCAACGTCCAATAACTTGTAAACGGTACAAGATAGAGCTATAGTTACAATGGCGGACTAATAGAAAGTCATACATGGTCTATCGAAGCGCGCCATTTTCAATGACCTTGAACAACCCCACACCCACATTTCAAGATCAGGTCATTCTTTGACGCTGAATATCTCCGAAATGGCTAAAGATACGGCCATAGTTACTATGGAAGGCAAATAGGAAACCACACCCAAGCTTTTAAATGGCACCAAATTCAATGACATTGAGTGACCTCTAAGCCAGATTTCAAGGTCACAATAGTATTCAACGTCAAATAACTCGACTACCACTAAGTCGTGTATGATCTGTCCAATTGTTCCGTTTCCAGTGATCTTGAGTGATCCTTAACCTCGGTTTCAAGGTCACGGTGTAATGTTTGAAGGCACCAGTGGAAAAGTGGACTAAGTCCGCATTTTTGGCAACTTTTTCTCGGAAATTTATTTTTGTGATCTAGTCCACTTTTCCTTTGCGCCCTTCATTTATGCCTATGCCCTCAGCGTATTGCGCGCAGCTGACGCGCGATCTGTTGGCGATAGCTAAGTTCTTGTTTTTAACCATACGGTAGCCCTATCATTCTAGTTTTATGAGCAAATATCTTCACGAAATTCGGATGGGTCACTCACTGCGGGCGCGTTAAATACAGGTGGAGTATAAAAAATTACGCGATTTTCGACCAATACCTCGCTATATCTCGCAATTGATACAAGGTAGCACTATAGTTACTATGTAACGCTAATAGGAACTCGTGTGCGATCTATCAAATGGTGCCATTTCGAATGATCTTGAACAAACTAATCCTGTTTTCAAGGTCACACCATTCTCTGACGCTGAATATCTCACAAACAACTAGAGATACGCCATAGTTACTATAGAAGGCGACTAGGAAAGCGCACCAAAGCTTTTGAATGGCACTGTGGGGCAAAAATTGCTTCTTTTATTACCTCCGACAAAGGAAGAGGTACATGTTTTGCCCGTGTTTGTTTGTCTGTCTGTCTGTTTGTTAACAAGATTACTCAAAAATGCGTGGATGGATTTGTATGAAATGTTGCGTGTCGACATATGTCGGGACATGGACAAACTGATGAACTTTTGAGCCCGATCCGGATCATAGTCCGGATGCCGGAACCGGATTACTTTCTCCGATAGCATAGATAGAACGAACTTTGATGAACGAACTACGGAACTTTGCAGCCTTGCCTAGGCTGTCAGCGAGCTGCGCTGCTACGCGGAATTTAACGTCGGGAAAATCCCACGTATACGTATTTGGCGCCGCGCCGCTACAGCAAACCGTGGTTTTAAAATGGTTTTATTCACTGAGCGCGCTAGTTTTAGGGAAGCCGGAAAAAACCCACAATGGCGCCGTTGTGTCGTTGTGCGCCGTTGCGTGTTTTCTGCGGACCCGCATAAACTGACCCGTCGTATGTCCCGTCACTTTTTAACATGACCCCACCTATCCTTCACTTTTTCATTTCCTCTCACGACTGAAGTTGACATTCCCAGCGCCTCTGAAGCTACGGCCTTACGGCGCTATACAAATCAGATTATTATTATTATTATTATCAAGTCACGATAATATTCAACTTCGAATAGCTCGACTAATAATAAGTCGTGTGTGATCTATTTAATGGTTCCTTTTTCAGTGACCTCAAGAGACCCTTAACCTAGATTTCGTGGTCACGGAGGTATTATAGATGTCCTCGACGTATTGTGTTCGCAGCTGACGTGCGATTTGTTTGCGATAGCTAAGTTCTTGTTTAACATCTTTATTCACCATGAATGGTTACTGCGCGATGCAATGCATAGCCCGGACTATCATGTCGAAAGATGTCCGTCCGTCTGTCGATATGTCCGTGTGTCTGTTTGTCACATGCCGGTATTCTGTCGAAACGGCTATAAGCATATCATAAAACTTTTTTCACTGTCTGATAGCCACGCCATTCTAGTTTTTGATACCAAACGTTATGCCATTATGGGAATACTCCGACAGGGATCCCTATCGGGGGCTTCGAATGCAACGAGGTATGAAAAAGCACGATGTTCGACCAATGTCACTTTATCTCGGTCCCCTCAGAAATGACAAAAAATATGGCCATAGCTATATAGAATGCGAATAGGAAACGACAGTACCGAAGCTTTCGAATGGTACCATTTTCAATAACCTTGAACGACCCCTAATCCAGATGCCACGGTTACGCTATTATTTGACTCTGAATGTCTCAGAAACGGTACGAGATACACACATAGTTAGAATGAAATAGGCCTACTAATAAGGACTTACACAATACACATGCTTTACTCAGGGTATCATTTCGAATAATCTTGATTGAGCGAAATGACGGGAACGCGGGCTCTCTGCGATAGCTGAGCTTCTTGTGTCTGAAAATAAGCGTAATCTACTTTTCCGGTCTCTGATAGAAAGTCAAGACGACGTAATGAAAGTTGCCGTTGATCATGAGAGATCTTCAAATGACCTTTCAGATAGTTAGGGCATGCTGCACCTGCAGATTTTCTATTAGGCCTACTTATTCAATGTGTGCTGATCAATGTGCATTCTTTACCCATGGTGCTGCAGCGTTGCGATAAGCACATAAATCTGCTAGCTTATCTTTGTCAGGAACGATAAAGCGTAAATACAAAATGTCGTTTTTACTATTTGAGTTAACAGTTTGCATATTTTGTTTCAAGAAAAGTTTTTACCGCGCGACGCATATATGCATAGCGCCGACTATGCCGTGGCAAGATGTCCGTCTGTCTGTCACATACAACTGTCGAAAATTTTCTTTTGCTGCACGAATAGTCAACGTGTGGAACAGTTTACCGGACCATGTAGTAGATGTCAATTCTCTTAAACAATTTGAAACAAGATTAGACAAATTTTGGGGTAATCAGGATATCAGGATGTTACGTTTGATTATAGACTGCTGAAATAACTGGAACCGGAGACAGATGAGAGTTTAAATTAGAAACTGTTTCAGAAAATACTATTTAAAGTTGTTACTGAAGATACGGTTATAGAGGCACTAGTGCCTACAACCGTTTCCCTACTTTGCTGATTGCTGATGCCGGTATTCTGTCGAATTGGCTAAACATATCATCAAAGTTTTTTTCACCGTTGGCTAGCCAGACCATTCTAGTTCATCCATACCAAACTTGATGGCAATATTCCGACGGGGGCGTCGAATGCAAGGGGGTATGAAAAAATCATGATTTTCGACCACTATTTCACTTTATCTCGAAAATGATGCAAGATAGAGTCATAGTTACTATGGAAGGCGAATAGAAAACCGCACCCAAGATTTCGGATGGCACCAGTTTCAATTACCTTCCGTGACCTATAACCCAAATTTTAAGGTCACAATTATTCGAGGTCAAAAACTCAAAAATGGTACAACATAGAACTATACTTACAATGGCCGACAAATAGAAAATCGTATATGACCTATCGAACGGCGCCATTTTCAATGACCCTGAACGACCCCTACCCCGGCTTCAAGGTCACTCCATTCTTTGACGTTGAATATCTCAGAAACGGTGCGACACATAGACATATAGTTTGAATACTAATAGGGACTTACACGTGCCCTACTCAACAGGCTCATTTCGAATGACCTTGAGTGATCTTTAGTGACTTAGCAAAATATTCAATGACGCGGAGCGTCGCGCGGTCTCTCTGCGACAGCTGAGCTTCTTGTAGTGTGTACGCATGCCATATTGTGTATCGCAGATTATGGTATTGAATGGACGTGGTCAGTGAGCGATAATACAGTGACTGCCTACAGTCTTATAGCAGTTTTCTTTGTTGATCATTATGGTTAAGGTATTGATGATTTACGGTTAAACATTTATATGTTTAGTTATGAATACTTATAGTAGACTGTCTATTATAACTGGTGGTTGCATCGTAGTTTGCCTCACCATTGATTTACTGATTTAAACCTCAGTGTTTGGAATATTGATGGTTTGCATTGTGCTTGTTCAGTCTATGGCGATGTCCATTGTCCATGAAAAGTATAAAACTTCTTCCTCCAGAAGCCCGATATAAACGGAGGTTTAATTCATCCGGAAATGTTCTAAGACGCACATACATACATACATACAAGTGATTTATAACGCGCACAATGTCAAACAAAATGGTTGAATCTGAGGCATTATTTAATATTGGATCTATCTGTCTGTAAGTTATATATATACTAACGCAACTATAGTGTTGATGGCACGCACACACTGCTCTGAAATTGTCAGTATTTTTTTCATATGCACTTAAAACTGCATCACCAGAAGCATTAATCTTTAAGCCGAAACGCACCCTATGGCGGCTGGCCTCCGCTTAGATCTGCTGGGGGAGCTTACAGCGCTCTCTCAGGCCCCTATCTGGATTAAGGGGAGGCTACTTCGAAGTGAAGGGAGAAGGGGAAGGGAAGCGTTAAAGGGAAGGAAAAAAGTGAGGGACGGGAGGGTTAGGAAAATGAGGAGGGAGGCCCTGGGGAGGGTTAAAGGAGGGGAGGAAGAGAAGGCAAGGAAGGGGCAGAAAAGAAGGGAAAAGATGGAGACTTGGAATGGGAGGAGGGGAGGACAAGAAAGCGGAGGGGGAAAGGCGATATGTCCCTCAATCTCAAGACTGATTGACGCTCTTGTTCGTATGTCTGTCATGCTGTCTGTTTGTGTGCAGGATTACTGCAAAAGTAATCAGCCGATTTCATTTGGCCCACCAATTGGAAGAACTGATTAAGTTTTGGTGGTGATCCGGTCCCGGATACTGATTCCAGATCACTTCTCCGCTGTTCTCACCACTGCGAAATAAGGAATTTTATTTAGTAGCATTTCTCATACATGATACAGTCACCGGCCGATTTTCACGAATCACGATACTAGGCGAAATGACTGACGCCAAAAAACTGCAAATTTTCCGAATTTAATTTGTCTTCAAAATGACAATAATAAGATAAATAATTGAATCAAAACCATGTCATTTTTTACCTCGCAATGCTCTGCATAAGTGCGGACTATGCTCACGCAAGATGTCTGTCTGTCCGTCCGTCTGTCACATGCCGGCATTTTATCGAAACGGCTAAACATATCAAACTTTTTCACCTACGGGTGGCCACACCATTCTAGATTTTCCGTACCAAAATGTTATGGCAATATTCAAACGGCGAAACCCCCCCCCACCCCTAACGGGGGCATCGAATGCAGGGGGTATGAAAAAACGCGATTTTCGATCACTATCTCGTTTTATCTTGGAAATGACAGAAGATAGGGCCACGGTTACTATGTAACGCCAATATTATAGGAACTCGTACGCAACATAGCAAATGGTGCTATTTCAATCACCTTGAGTGACCTCTGACCCACATTTCAAGGTCACGATAATATTCAACGTCCAATAACTCGTCTAATAGTAAGTCGTATATGATCTGTCCAATGTTTCCGTTTCCAGTGATCTTGAGTGACCCTTAACGTAGATTTCAAGGTCACGGAGATGCCCTCAACGAATTGTGTGCGCAGCTAGCTGACGCGCGATCTGTTTGCGATAGCTAAGTTCTTGTTGTAACCCTTGCGGCTCGTATCAACACGGTCTCTCCTGAGAGTAAACTATAGGCCTGACCTATCATGAATAATTCAGTCAACATCTGAAATATATACATGCATGCATATTATGCATGCTGTCTGACGCCTGCGGCAGCTGCTGCGCTTAGTAGACTCCGTGGCGAGAATTGACACAATCAGATAACTGTGGATGGAATGTGCTCGATCGTGCAGGTGCAGGTGCCCGGCCACCGCTGGCTGGCTCCACTGCAGTGACGTCACAGGATATGCATGAGCGGCGTGACGCCGACAGCGCCTGTCACTGCAGTAGCGCAGTTGCAGCCAGCCACCGCCAGGCTGGATGAGATTGCATGGAGTGGCCTATACAAGGAGTACACAATAGCACAAACAAACAAATTGCAAAAAAGCCGGTTGTTTACACCAGATGTTCAAAATGATGCCATTCGCCTTCACGCATGCACGCAGTCGTGCTGTCCAGTGGGCCTTGTCGATGATGCTGTACAGAAGGCTTTCCCACATATCAGTGACTCGCTGCTTCAAGTCGTTGATGTCCTAATTTCACTTTAGAGCAAAGTAAAGTAAGTAAAAGCGAGGTAGTTGAGAAAGTTATACCTGTAGCCAACTTTTAATGTCTTCTGTGACGTGCAAAAAGTTATGAAAATTGGTGGATGTGTGTTAAAGCTATAGCCAGTCAAACTTGGGACGTTTTTTCAGACACACTGTACAATGTGGTTTGACAAAGTTATTGCAACAAGTAGCTATGCTGCCATAAAGAGGCCGCGCGATGCTTCGTGTTTGTCAGTAGTTAGCTTCAACAGTACAAAACGTCGACTGGCTTCCTGTCATAAACATTTATTCGTCGTCTCCTGCTATCAACACCGCCGCTTGCTATACCAGCGATGTGTCACAACTTGCGGGACGGTGGTCTGGCGGCGTCGTATTGACCACACCTGGCCAGTTGCAGCTTTAACAGAACGCAGTGAAGCCAGATATAGGCTCAGAATAGCGATTTCTACCTACCGCACCTGCATTCTACGACCCCGTTAGGGGAGTTCCCGTCGGAATATTGCCATGCCGTTTGGTACGGAAAAACTAGAATGGCTTTGCTACCCTATGGTGAAAAAAATCGCTTTGCTAACCCATGGTGAAAAAAATTCGAAGATATCTTTATTCGTTTTGACATATACGAACGCGACAGACACACAGACATACAGACACACAGACTTCGCATGACGACATAAGCCGTGCTTGCATATATCATAACGCGGCAAAACTAAAAAGGGTGCAATTTTTGCCATACAGTGCATATCGGCAACAATGTTTAATTTTAAGCACTGCTACTGTACATATGGAGACATAATTGTACATGTTCGATAGCATGTGACTCAGACAATTTGCTTTCATATTACGTAAAATTTATAAAAAAAAAACTAATAAGTTTAAAACAAATGCGTTAGAAGCCATTGATAAACTAAAACATTAAAACAGCAAAAATCATTTTTGTATTGCAGCCGTATACTTAATCAACATACTGCTATATAGCCGTATAAGATTGCATTCGGTCCAGCTTGTAATACAAACTGTCTTATACAGTGTTCAGCATCTGTCACTAATTTGAAAGCTCGCACGGGCGCACTTGCTTAATGCAAGCAAGAAGCTCAGCTGTGGCAGAGAGACAGCGCGACGCTTCGTGTCATTGAATATTTTGCTAAGTCACTCAAGGTCGTGCGAAATGACACTGCTGCGTAAGGCGTGTGTAAGTCCCTATTATTTCAATGACACTATGTCTGTATGTCGTACCGTTTCTGAGATATTCAGCGTCGAAGAATGGCGTGATCTTGAAATTGTGGGTAGGGGTCGTTCAAGGTCATTGAAAATAGCGCCGTTCAATAGATCATATATGACTTTCTATTGGCCGACCATTGTAAGTATAGCTGTATGTTGTATTATTTTCAAGTTATTTGATGTTAAATAATCATGACCTTGAAAAGGTCACTGAAGGTCATTCAAACTGGTCCCACTCGAAAGCTTGGATGCGGTTTTTTATTCGCCTTCCATAGTAATTATGGCCGTATCTTTAACCGTTTATGAGATATTCAGCGTCAAAGAATAGCGTGACCTTGAAAACTGAGTTAAGGGTTGTTTAATTGTCATTGAAAACGGCGCCGTTCGATAGACCACATACGACTTTCTATTCGTCCGCCATTGTAAATATAGCTCTATCTTGTACAGTTTTTGAGTTATATGACGTTGAATAATATCGTGACCATAAAATCTGGGCTAAAAGTCACTCAAGGTCATTCAATTGAAACTGGTACTATTCGAAAGCTTGCATGGGGTTTCCTATTCGTCTTCCACAGTAACTATGGCGGATTCTTTAACCGTTTACCAGATACTTAGCGTCAAAGTATTGCGTGACCTTGAAAACTTGGTTAAGGGTTGTTCAAGCTCGTTGACACTAGCGCCGTTCGATAGATCACATAGACTTTCTATTGGTCCGCCATTGTAAATATTACTCAATCTGGTACCGTTTTTAGTTATTCGGCGTTGAATAATATCGTGACCTTGAAATTTGGGTTAGAGGTCACTCAAGAACATTGAAACTATACCATTTGAACGTTTGGGTGCGGTTTCTTTTCTATTTGCTTTTCATAGTACCTATGGCTTTTTCTTGCATCAGTTCCGAGATAAAGCGAGATATTGGTCGAAAATCGTGATTTTTTAATACCCCCTTGCATTCGGCTCCCCCGTTAAGGGGGTTCCCGTCGGAATATTGCCTTCCCGTTTGGTACGGAAAAACTAGAATGGTGGGGCTACCGATGGTGAAAATGTTTGAGGATATGTATAACCTTTTACACTCATACCGGCATGTGACAGACAGACAGACGGACGGACAGACATCTTGCCACGGCATAGTCCATTAGTCCGCGCTATGCATACGCGTCGCGCGGTAAATACGACGACATAGCACGAGGCATGTCTCTGCATATTTTTAACAATGTTCAGGAATGTGAAACCATGCAATCGCCATTGCTCTCGATGGGCTCCCGTTGCATATTAACGGGCGAACCCGGCGCGAATTTGCAGCACGGGAAGAGGACAGCAACCGACGAATGGTGGAAACTTTGATTCTGCGACGACCTGACCATGGGCGCCGATTTGTGTTCAACATAGGGGGAACGATCCGGTATGACCTGTGTCTGGGGGATTGGGGCCTGGCGGTGCTTGCCCTTGTAGGTGTCTCTCCCACCACAGGTATCCGGGAGTACCGTATGACCACCGGGAAATTTGGATATTTTACATGAAAAGTCATGCATTTTTGTGCATATTTGCATGATATTAAACCCGAAATTTTATCCTAATGACGAATGTATTATACTACCGGAGGTGTGTTGTGTGTTTTAAAGACAACAACGTTATACACGACATACGTAATGAATAAGAAATAAGAGACTGCAAAACATTGCTTCACAGACTGGTAAAACAGCTAATGCAAATAGTCAATTGTCCCTGGCCAATTCGTGATCGCTTCTGTATGAAGTTACTAAGTTTTGACCAGGGAGTTTAGAAATAAGGGGTTTTGACTGCGTCGAGTCCGGCAGCTTTCTTTTCATTGGCATCTTGACAGCGTTCGTTTTAATATTTGCAGTTATGCAGTGCTACAGAGACAGCTGCACTCACTGACACTCAATGCACTGAACTGCACTTTGGGCCGTGTGAAACTCCTCTCCCCACCCGCGCTCCGCACGCTGCCCTCTGTAATCTCCCGCAGCATCCACAGGACTCCAGGAACACATGGCCCAGATGCGTGACTCGGCCAGTGAGCAGTGCTTTGACCAGCCTCCCTCCAGTCCCAACACACGGCAACGTAACGTCTAGCGTTCACGCGACGTCGACGTCATGAAGGCCATCCTATTTTGACGACAGGCGTTATAGCTATTTTAATGCAGAGTAAGACGAGACAAATGAACAATTTGGCAAAACATTGGGGGGGGACATTCGCTATGTCGTTCCCCAACCAAATTATTGGGCTGACATGTCGCCCCCGTTCCCCCACGGTTTCGGCGCCTATGGGCCTGACCTCACGCGATCAATTTATGGAGATGCAAAGTTAACGCCGCGAACTGGTCGTGGTGCCGACACCGGTATAGCCAGATCATATACAACCACATTATATACGGGCACCCGGCATTCGAAAGAAGACCACCCCTCCCTATGCTTCGTAGATCTTTTAATGCGTTGCTGTAACCAAAATGGCTACATAGCTGTCTAAACTATTCAAGTTTCAATGTTCAGCAAAGTGGAACCATCAACATTGTTCTTTTAATCGATGGGCTCCAGTTGCATACTTATAGGAGAACATGGGCAGGATACGACGCGAATTTGCAGCACAGGAAAGCGACAGCAACTGACGAATGGTGGAAACTTTGATTCTGCGACGATCTGACCTCACGCGATCAACTTGTGGAGATGCAAAGATGACGCCGCGAACGGGCCGTGGTGCCGGCATAGCCAGACCATATAATAACCAGATATATACGGGCACCAAGCATGGGTAAGCAAGACCACCAACTTCCGGGGGTCGTATGCTCCCTAAACTTTGGATCTCCATTGATCCGACCTCGGCGACGCTATACGCAAAAATCGAAAAATCGATTTATCGTGGTGCCGGCATAGCCAGACCATATATTATCACATATATACGGGCACCCGGCATGGGAAAGCAAGACCACTCCTCTCTATGTTAGCCATGTCCCGTACATTTTTTTGATGCGTTGCTATAACCAAAATAACTACATAGCTGTCTAAACTGTTCAAGTTTCAATGTTCAGCAAAATGGAACCATCAACATTGTTCTTTTAATCGATGGGCTCCAGTTGCATACTTATAGGAGAATCTGGGCAGGATACGACGCGAACTTGCAGCACATGAAAGAGACAACAACCGACGAATGGTGGAAACGGTTGATTCTGCGACGATCTGACCTTACGCGATCAACTTATGGAGATGCAAAGTTGACGCCGCGAAAGGGTCGTGGTGCCGGCGTAACGAGACCATATATAACCACATATATACGGGCACCAGGCATGGGTAAGCAAGACCACCCCTTCCAGTTCCGGGGGTCGTATGCCCCCCAAACTTTGGATCTCCATTGATCCGACCTCGGGGACGCTACCACCCCTGTCTATACGTTAGCCATGCCCCGTACATCTTTTTAATGCGTTGTTGTAACGAAAATGGCTACATAGCTGTCTGAACAATTCAAGTTTCAATGTTCAACAAAGTGGAACCATCAACGTCGTTTTATTAATCGATGGGCTTCAGCTGCATACTTACCAATTTCGAACGATTTAAGGGTTAAGCCCACAATTCTAAACGACAACGGCAGGCCATTAATGGCTGTTTACATGCGCCGCTTAACTAGGCATGGGCCTATGGCGCGAGGCACGCTAGGGCTAAGCCATCCGTCATGCAAGCGGTATTAGCCGTCAGAGAAACGGCGGTTATAAAGCCGAGCAGGATAAATATCGTGGCACAGGCCCTCTCCATGTGTAAATTTTTTCTGCTAGGGGCATGTACGGTATAAGCAATCCCCACTTTTTAATTTTTTGAACCCCCATATCACGAAATTAATCGAGCAAGGAACTGAAATTTGGTACGCTAATGGATGAGTAGGTTCATAGGTAGACAATGCAGGGTAGCAACGACCGACCACCTCACGATGGCGAATTGCTAATAACAGTGACGGAGTTAGCGAGAACACGTGGTCAACTTACTCTAATAATGGTAATAAAACAGCAAAAATAGTGTTTAAAACTTCTGTTGTAACGGCTCAGAATGCACTGGCGGCGCGAGCATTTGTGCCGCCCGGGGCAAACGTTGAGGTTGCCGCCCCTTCCCTCCCCTCCCTTCCCCTCCCCTCCCGTCCCTTCCCCTCCCCTCCCCTCCCTTATAGAAGTAGGCCCCTTAATCCAGCTAGGGGGTCTGGGGGAGCGCTTTAAGCTCCCCCAGTGGGGTCTGTGGCGAAGCCCCAGCCGACAAACGATTTGGTACATATCTGGGCCAAAAATTAATGAGCAGCTCTGGTGGTAACAATTTTATGAATTTTCATAGGAATAAATTTAATTTTCTGGTGCATTTACAGCTTTAAAAATCTGTCTATATTTACATACCCCCTCCCCTGAAATTTTTGACTTTTTTATCACAATGGTGAGTTATGATGGTGCATATGAAGCGCATTGTTTAAAGTATGTCTACAGTTACTAATAGGCCTATCTATTTTAGCAAACCACAACACAACATGCTCATTATGCTCTAACATGTTAACCGACGTTAAACGTTTGTGGGCGTTTTTAACATACACTGTATGTGTTACACAGTACACTATTCTTCGTCATGCATCATTCATTATGTAATGAGTCGGTTCTGTCAATCAAGTTGAATCAACGTAGTAAAGTAATAGGCCTGGCCTACCGCCGTTACTTTTGCAGTGGATGTAGCGAGAGGCGGGAGAGGCGGAGTGACTCAACAGACATAACAGCCACTGGAGCGCGGCTATAACCCGTTGTACCCCTTGCACCCCCACCACACCAGCTAAGCCGTATCCGATTGCAAGATATACGACGGCGGCAGAGGCAAGACCACAGTCGTTGTGCGCAGTGGGGTACTAACACTGAAATTGCTCCAAATTTTTTGGTTGTCCTTGAAATGCCGCTCCCCTGAAAGTGCCGCCCGGGGCGCATGCCCCCCTTGCCCCCTCCTTCCGCCGCTTATCAACTGATACCATTTCCAATAAAAAAAGGTGATTATACGATTGCAGCTATCAACATTTCGGCGATTTGCTGCTAAATATTATCACCTTTTCTATTGAAAATGGTATCAGTTGATATTTGCTGTTTAAAGATGTCATTCTGAGCCCTTACAACAGAAGCTAAACATCCATGAAAGTTTTTAACATTATATTATATTTAACATTATATTTCTAATTTTTCATTTTACATTGCTACCATTTTATGGTGAATAAAGATTCTCATATTGTAGATGGGCGGATGGTGGTGGTGGAAAGGGGGAAATGTCCTACACCATGTAAAAAGGGAGGGGCGTTGTCCGGAAGAAGGCAATGTCCGGGAAATATGTCCCGGGGAAATGTCCAGATCCCCCCTGAAACCTATGGTATCAAAAATAAGACTCGTTGTGCTACCCGGTGGTAAAAACTGCGTGATATATTGCCATCATTAGTTTTGAGACAATGTGACGGACGGCAGACCGACAGACGGACAGAACCATCTATGCCTACCACGCTCTGCATAAATGAGCGCGGCAAAAATTATTCAGTTTTGGACCAGACTTCTAAAAGGTCCTAAAGTACTCTACAATTTTTCATAAAACTGTACACATGAATAGGAATTACAGTTTGATTGTCTATATCCGTTCGATTTAATTTACTGTACTTAAGCACATTTGGCAGATCGAAATATTTTAAAAAAGGCCCTATATGTTACAGTTGGGCTTGATATAAGCGTGAGAAGAATTTCTAGCACGTCTCGTCGATTTGTAAAGTGACTCGGAATATCAGTCATGCTCGGCATATAATACCATTAAGATAGGCCTACACTGTATCCTACAACACATTTTAACGTCTATAGCTCAAGAAGATAACAGGCCAAAAACCACAGGTTACTCGATCTATTTCGATCTATTAATATGAGGGATGAAGGATGAGGGATGGGATTAAATGAATCTTTTTGTCGTTTTTATCGCGCGTCAGCATACTCACGCGCGATAGTAATATAGCAAATCTGTCTGTCCGTCCGTCCGTCCATATAATTACGTTCCGGAACCACATAAAAACGGCTTAACACATCGTCATAGTTTTTTTCACCATACGGTAGCCCAATCATTCTAGTTTTACCAGCGTCAAACATTTTCACAAAATTCCGACGGGGTCACCCCCTGCGGGAGCGCTAAATACAGGTGGGGTATAAAAATATCGCGATTTTCTACCAATAAGTCGCTATATCTCGCAAACGATACAAAATATCGTCATAGATACTATGGAAGGCGAATAGAAACTCGTATGCGATCTATCAAATGGGGCCATTTCCAGTAACCTTGAACGAAAAATAACCCTGTTTTCAAGGTCACACCACTGTTTGACGCTAAATATCTGACAAACGGCTGCAGATACGGTCGTAGTTACTAATGAATGCGAATATGAAACCGCACCCAAGCTTTTGAATGGCACCAATTTCAATGATCTTGAGTCACCTCCAACCCCGATTTTAAGGTCACGATAGTATTCAACGTCAAATAAATCGAAAATGGTACAAGATAGAGCTATATTTACAATGGCGGACCAATAGAATGTCGCATGGTCTATACGGCGCCATTTTCAATGACCTTGAAGGACCCCTAACCTAACCTAACCTAAATTAATAAAGCATATTCTATCACCGTGCCAAGTATGGTGGGGATGCTGAGTCGCGCGCCGGCTGTAGACGGAAAAGTGTTATGTTTTTGTCTGTCTGTCTGTTTTTTGTCACGCTTTGGAATGACGAAGTTTGTGATAACGGAAACGATATGAAGCAGTGAAATTTTCAAAACAATTATGATACCACTGCATAGAGGAAGGTTTCTATAGTTGTGCACATATATTCAAATTTCTCTATGGACGCCCTAGATTTTTTCTTAGGGGTAATTTATACCAAAAATTGCTATTTTTGGCGATTTTGGCGGCCGTAAGGCCACATTTTTAAAGCCATAAAAGCGAAAGTTAGCGTGATTGTCGGTACGTCGGAGTCGCTCCCCCACGCCAAATTTTGTAAAAATTGCTAAAGGGAATATACCCCTTTGGGGCAAATATATACCAAAAATTACCAATTTTTGCGATTTTGGTGGCTGTAAGCCCACAAATTTTAAAGCCACAGCGGTAAAATTGGACTTGAAGCTTGAGGGTGCAAACTTGGGAGACCTTCCCCCAAGCTAAATTTTGTAAAGTCGCTTAAGGGGGTATACCCCTTTTGGTCAAATTTATACCAAAAAATTACCAATTTCGGCGATTTGGGGGCTGTAAGCCCACTTTTTAAGAGTAACAGCTGTGAAATTTGGCGTGAGGGTACGGACCTGAGACACCCTCCCCCGCCTTTAATTTTGTAAAAATTGCTCAGGGGGATTAGTCCCTTGGGGGAAATTTTTTACTTAAGCCCATATTTCTATACCAATAATGTTAAAATTTTACTTAAGAGAACGGAAGACTTAGGAATCCATTAACGACACAAAATTTTGTCAGAAACGCTCAAGGGACCTGCCGGTATTGCATTGCCCCGTGGAGGTGATGCATATTGATTTCTAGTTTTATTATTATTTTAGGTTTTTCTTTTCCTTTTAATGGTGTAGTTATTAGTACACTACTGTATCTTATTGCATAACTCAGATTTTGATTGTACTAATGTATGTTGCATTATGTCTGATTTGACGTTTCTGAGAAATAAATATAGATGAATGGATCTGCAGTATCTCTTCATTTGTCTCTCCGCCGAAGTGATCGCAGTCGTTTTGTCCCGGTCAGCCTTCCAACTTTCACAGACATGTGCCAAGACGCCGATGAGAAACTGTTTGGTGCTATTACCAGCGACGGCCATCATGTTTTAAATCATCTCCTTCCTCCACAGTCACAAGGATCACAAAACTATAACTTACGGCGACGAATACATAATTATGCACTTCCTACTCGTACTGGTCACCTCACGGACAAGAATTTCATTCAACGCATGCTATACTCTAACGCATACTAGTGCTTGCATTATTTTACTTTTAGCACTCTACTATACTGTTATTATTCTCATGTACACGTGTTGCGTTTTGTCAGCCGTCATTAAACGAAGATTGTGATTGTGATTGTTTTGTGCTCAGTCCATGGTACTTTCATCATACGCCTCCAATTTCAAATGCCTCAAGTCGTCGAATATCTTCTTTTTGTAGAGTCCACGTTTCGCTTCTATACAACGCAAAGCTCCAAACAGATGCTTTCATCATACAATTCTTCAGGTGAAGAAACGTATGGCGGGTAAAAGTGAACAGTACGTGAACAGTACGTAATAATAACCAGTACATCAAGAGTAAGCATCTGGGGCGGGGGCGTTTTTTCCGGGTGGTATTTTCGGCAGAGGGGTTATCTCCGGGGGGAGTTGTCTCCAGGGGGGTTATCTCCGGTTACCTTATATCTGCTGTCATATTCTACCGGAAGGACAGCTGCTGAGCGCAACCTATTAGCGATGGCTTAGTTAATGCGTTATATGCATTTCGCGCGATTACGTAATGCTTGCCGCTGCTAGTCAGTCGCTGGCCTGTAGTCATGCATCGGCTTGGCCCAGAGCAGGCTTGTGCAGGCCACGCAGTAACACGCACCTGTATGGTGTATGCATTCCATTGTCTTGCAAGTTGCAACCTTTGTGGTGCAATTCGAATGCAAAGACTTTTACTGCGCGACGTGCATGCATAGCGCGGACTATGCGGTGGCAAGATGTCTGTCTGTCCGTCCGTCCCTGTTTGTCCGTCTGTCTGACACACGCCGGTATTCTGTCTAAACGGTTATACACAACGTTATAGTTATGACTTTAGTCGTAAACGTTGTGTTTTAAGATGCTTGTATGAATTTAGTTTTTTTGGTTTGCTATGTTTTCTTTCTTTCTGGTATCGACTATTGTTTTTTTATATTTTTTTGGTGTTCACGTAGCCTACGTTTGTTGCGTATTCTCAATAAAAAGACAGTAGGCTATATTCACTGTAGTGCGACGACTGCTGAACACGGCATACCACTGAGGTTGCGGCATCTAATCAGTCGGAATACATGTCCTCAAAAATTTTTCACCATCGGGTAGCCCCGCCACTCTAGATATAGCAAATGTCTGTCCGTCCGTCCGTCCATAACGTTCTGGTATTAGATGCAAACGGCTTAACATCTTGTCATAGTTTTTTTAGGAACTGGTGTGCGATCTATCAAATGGTGTCACTTCCAATGCCCTCGAACAAACCCTAGCCCTGTTTTCAAGGTCACATCATTTTTATCGAGCGTTTTTATCGAGCGTCAGCATACTGACGCGCGATATTGATATAGCAAATCTGTCTGTGTGTCTGTCTGTCTGTCTGTCCGTCCGTAACGTTCCGGTATCAGATGAAAACGGCTTAACATATCGTCATAGTTTTTTTCACCATACGGTAGCCCAATCATTCTAGTTTTACCAGCATCAAATATCTTCACGAAATTCCGACGGGGTCACCCCTTGCGGGGGCGTTAAATACAGGTTGGGTATAAAAAATCGCGATCTTCTACAAATAAGTCGCTATATCTCGCAAACGATACAAGATATCGCCATGGAAGGCGAATAGAAACTCGTATGCGATCTATCAAATAGTGCCATTTCCAAAGACCTTGAACGAACCCTAAAGTCCCTAACCCTGTTTTCAAGATCACACCACTCTGACGCTAAATATCTCACTAACGGCTACAGATACGGCCATAGTTACTATAGAAGGCGAATAGGAAACCGTACCCAAGCTTTGAAATGGTACCACTTTCAATGACATTCAGTGACCTCTAACCCACATTTGAAGGTCACAATATTATTCAACGTCAAATAACTCGACTACTACTAAGTCGTGTATGATCTATCCAATGGTTCCGTTTCCAGCGACCTTGAGTGACTCTTAACCTAGATTTCAAGGTTACGGTGTAATATTTATGCCTATAGATGCCCTCAGCGTATTGTGTGCGCAGCTGACGCGCGATCTGTTGGCGATAGCTAAGTTCTTGTTGACGCTAAATATCTCACAAACGGCTACAGATACGGCCATAGTCATTATAGAAATAGAATGCGAATAGGAAACCGCACCCAAGCTTTTGAATAGCAACAGTTTCAATGACCCTGATGATCTTTAACCCAGATTTCAAGGTCACGATATTATTCAACGTAAAATAACTCGCAAATGGTACAAGATAGAGCAATAGTTACAACGGTGGACTAATAGAAATTCATACATCTTCGGTCGAACCGCGCATGATGCGCATCTTTAACTTTGTTGATCTTTGCAGTGGCTGGGCATTATGCGGTCAGACAAAATGGCTGAAATGACGTTGAAGGTGGATCAAGGTCATTGGAGACAGCACAGTTCATTTAGGCCATGTATCACTTAGTGGCCTGTAGTAACCGTGTCTATTTGGTATCATTTCTGAAATATTCAACGTGCCCTTGAAATCTGGCTTAACGGTCATTCACGGTCATTGAAAACAAGAAACTTAGCTATCACAAACAGATCGCGCGTAAGCTGCGCACGCAATACGTCGAGGGCATCATATAGTAACTGTGTGGTCATGAAATCTAGATTCAGGTCAGTTAAGGTGATTGAAAATGGTACCATTTGAAAGATTGCGTACGTTTCCTATTCACCTTCCACAATAACTACGGTGTTATCTTGTATCGTTTACGACACAATTAGAAACCGCGAAATTTTTATACCCACCTGTATTTAGAGACCCGCAGGTTTCGACACAATATCGGAACGTGACTGACAGACGGACGGACAGACAGAATTGCTATATCAGTGTGCTGACACGCAATAATGGCATTATTTTGATAGATCGTATATGACTTCTTATCAGCCTTGTAAGTATAGCTAGTAGGCCAATATATCTTGTATCTTTTTCTACCAGCGTTTTTTACTTGATGTTTCAAACTATAGACCAATAAGTTTAACTAGTATCATCTGCAAAATAATGGAATCCATTATTAGAGATGTTATAATGGAAGACTTTTTAATAAAGGATTCTTTAGTGACAATCAGTATGGCTTTATCAAGGGCCGATCAACTGTCTTGCAGTTGTTAAAAATCTTCGATGATTGGACATACAAAATGGATCAAGGTGTTCAAATTTATACATACTTTGAAAAAGCCTTTGACAAATTACCCCGTCTAGGATTAATTAGTAAATTGAAGGCATACGATATAGATAGTAAACTAATTCTGTGGATAGAAGATTTTTTGTGCAACCTAAAACAACGAATAGGAGTAAATGAGTGTTTTTTCTCAATGGTATACAGTAAGCAGTAGAATTCCACAAGGTAGCATTCTAGGACCTATACTGTTCCTAATATTCATAAATGATTTACCCGAGATATGTGCTACAGAACAGGATACTGTTATGTATTTATATACTGATGATGCTAAAGTTTACAGTACAGTCACCTGCGACAGTGATCACTTGCATCTGCAAAAAGTCATTGATCATATAAAGGAATGGTGTGATCAGTGGTTATTACCATTACATATCAACAAATGTTCTCACATGTCTTACACTTCCAGGCTAAGCATAGATACTGCATACCACATTAACAATACAGATTCAGTCAGCAATATACAAAAAGTTGATCAAATCAAGGACCTTGGAATTCTGTATGACTCGCACTTAAATTTTAAGGATCATATTCAAGAAAAAATTAATAAAGCATATTCTATGATTGGATTGATTAAAAGAAACTTCATCCATATGGATTCTAGAACCTTCGTCATGCTTTACAAAGCACTGGTCCGTCCTCATGTTGAGTACGCTAATTCAATTTGGTCACCTTGCAAAAAAGGAGATATAGAGGCTATTGAAAAAGTTCAAAAGAGAGCAACAAAATTAATAACATTACTCAAAAAGTTACCATACCAAGAACGTTTATTACAATTAAATTTACATACTTTGAAATACAGACGATTACGAGGAGACATGATAGAGGTATACAAAATTGCACATTATATGTATGACAAAAGTGTTGCACTAGAATTACCTCGTAATGTATCTAGTACTAGAGGTAATAAATATAAATTGCAAAACCACAGCTTTCATTACAACTTTCGAAGATTTTCTTTTGCTGCACGAGTAGTTAACGTGTGGAATAGTTTACCGGACTGGACCATGTCAGTCAGTCAGTCAGTCAGTCAGTCAGTGGAACGCTTGACCGGCCACGGGACGTAGCGCCCTCCAAGACTTGCGGTCATGTGCGATCCTCCAGGCGTCGTTGGCGTTGAGCCCAGTGTCGTCCTCGATCTGCTGCACCCACGTTTGGAAGGGTCGTCCTCGCTGGCGCTTCCACTCCGGCCTGATGTCCGGTTTACCACATGTGCGAGCGTCCACAGCCAGGCGTAGTGCGGAGTGGGCTGGTGTCGCTTCAGGTAGTCGTCGCACGTGACCAAAAATGGAGATTCGCCTTCGACAAATCCGGATTGCTATGCCTTCTTCGCCAGTTTGGCTAGTGACTGAGGCGTTCGTGACAAAATGGAACCAACGGATTCCTAAGATCCGTCGTTGGCAATTCATGTGGAACGCTTCTAATCGCCGTTCATCAGCCTTCAGGAGAGTCCATGTAGTAGATGTCAATTCTCTTAAACAATTTGAAACTAGATTAGACAATTTTGGGGTAATCGGGATGTTATTTTTGACTGGACTGCTGAAATAACTGGAACCGGAGACAGATCACAGTTTTAATTAGAAACTGTTTCAGAAAGTACTATTTGAAGTTGTTACTGAAGATACGGTTATAGAGGCACTAGTGCCTACAACCGTTTCTCTACTTTGCTGATTGCTGACACTTATAAGTTTGCTCGTCTATCTTTGTCAGCAGGCCTAGGTACAATACTTGTCACTTTGTATCCTATAGTTAAAAAGGTAATCAGACGAGACATTTTAAAGCGTAACTCTTAAGTATGAATTACAACAGCTTAGATATCGCAAACAGATCGCGCGTCTACGATAAGCCCATGATCTTCAAATCTAGGTTAAGGGTCACTCAGGTCACTGGAAAAGGAACCATTGGGTAAATTATACACGACTTACGATTACTAGAGCTATTTGACGTTGAATATTATCGTGACCTTGAAATGTGGGTCAGAGGTTACTCAAGATCATTGAAAATGGTACCATTTGAAAACTTTGGTACGGTTCCCTATTCGCCTTCCATAGTATCTGTGGCCGTATCTTTAGCCATTTCGGAGATATTCAGCGTCAAAGAATGATCTGACATTGAAATCTGGTTCGGGGTCTTTCAAGGTCACTAAAAATGGCGCGGTTCAATAGACCATTTATGACTTTCTATTGGTCCGCCATTGTAACCATAGCTCTATCTTGTAACGTTTTCGAGTTATTCGACGTTGAGTAATATCGTGACCTTGAAATATGGGTTAGAGATAATAATAATAATAATAATAATCTGATTTGTATAGCGCCGTAAGGCCGTAGCTTCAGAGGCGCTGGATCACTCAAGGTCATTGAAATTGGTGCCATTGGGAAGATTGGGTGCTGTTTCCTATTCGCCTTCCATAGTAAGTTAGTAACTATGGCGCTATCTTGCATCATTTCCGAGATGAAGCGAGATATTCGTCGAAAATCGTAATGTTTTATACCCCCTTGCATTCGACGCCCCCGTTCAGGGGTTCCCGTCGGAATATTGCCATGCCGTTTGGTACGGAAGAACTAGAATGGTGGGCTACCCGATGGTGAAAAAACTTTGATGATATGTGTAATCGTTTAGACACAATACCGGCGTGTGACGGACAAAAGGACGGAAGGACAGAGGGTTGTCATACGGCATAGTCCGCGCTATGCATATGCGTCGCGCGGTAAAAACGCAATAGGTTTAGGTAACAGTAAATAGCATTCATGTTAGTAAAAGGTACGGAAAAGCTGTAGCTAAAAGTACCCATGGCGATTGAAAGATAGAGCTAAATCAAACACGATCAAAGCCCGAGATAGCCGCACGTCCCCCATGGACATTTCATCCCTCGGAAATATTCCCCCGACGGACAATTTCTCTCACCACCTAAGACATTTCCCACTGGCTGATAAAGCGAAAATTTGAAAACTGGTACTAATCCATACTCTTGACCCCAACCGTCCCACGACTGGCGGTCCTGAGTCCTGACTCTAACCGACTCACGTCGTGGGGTCCTGACCATAACCCTAACCGACCCACGGGGCGGGAATTATTTGAAAACTGACACTAGCCCACATTCCTGGCCCTAACTGACCCACGACGTGGGGTCCTGGCCCTAACCGGCCCAAGGCGGGGAATTTTTAGAAAACTGACACTAACCCATATTCCTGACACTAACCGCTATCAACGCCGTACACGTTAATTGCAGATTGCTTTATCACACGGTCACACCATTCTAGTTTTTTCCCATACCAAACGGGGTGGCGATATTCCGACGGAACCCCCCTTACGGGAACGTCGAATGCAGGTGGGGTATAGGCACAAATCGCGATTCTGGTCTAATAGCTGGCTATCGAAGATTGCTGGACATGCGAAGCGCCAAAAACATTTACCGACGACGAAGCTGAGTATATGACACAGTCGGCCACGCACCACTGGCTATCGATCGATTGCTGGACTCGCAAACTACGAAGTGTCAAAAACAGTTACCGACGACCATGCAGTGTAGATCACACAGTCGGCGACGCACCAGCGAATGTTTGTGACGGCCTGCAGCATGAACGAATACGTCGAAGAGAAGAGAACAGAAAAGAATTTAATTGTACGCAGTGGTATATCTGAAGCCGAAACAACTAATAATAAAAGACTGCGCTCGACGTTTTGTATTTAAGCTATACAGACACGAAGTATCGCGCGGCCTATTTGAGACAGCAGAGCTTCTTGTTTCTTTAATTTTTTGTTTGTCTTGTGTGGTGGACTAAGCTGGCTACACGTCAGCTTTTTACTGCACGCTAAATACATAATATCGTGTCGTATTGTATCGTATGGTCCACTATCGAAGGTTATTTCGGCGATTTTGTCCCAAAATATGTGTAACCTCATTTTCCGGTCTTTGACGGTAGGTATGCTGTAAACGGTTTCATTAAAGTATATGAGCATTATAGCGTATATAATGTACGAAGTCAGGTATGACAATTAGGGTATATAACTGTATATAACATATTCGATCGGAAGGACAGCTATGTGATGCTGAGCGCGACCTGTTAGCGATGGCTTAGTTGCTTGGTTTGTGAATGATGCGATTACGTAATGTTTGCCGCTGCTAGCGTTGCTGCTAGTCAGTCGCTGGCTAGCTGGCTAGCTGGCCTATAGTCAGCGGTCCGGCAAGACTTGTTGACGCATGCCATGCCACACACCTGAATGCATTCCATTCCATTGTCTTGCAACCGATTGCTACGTTGTAGTGCAATTCGAGTGCAATGTTGGATAAGTCCCAGGCACAGCATCACCACCACAATCATCATCATCAGTTTGCGTAATGTTATGGACTTCAGATAAATACTTGTAATGTAGGCACTACATGGTGTCGATGATGGTGACACAGTGAAAAGCCAGCTGGAGGCTAACATTTGAGGCTAACATGAATTTCTCCGTGGACATTCCCCCTCAGACATATTCCCCCGGATGTTTCCGCGCCCGGACAATTCCCCCTCCCTTTTCACATGGTGTAGGACATTCCCTCCTACCAACACCACCATTATGCGCCAATCTATATAAAGCGATCTACCGTCAACGTGTACTAAATTGATAGTGGTTGAGTCAGGAATATGGGATAGTGTCAGTTTTCTAAAAAAAATTCCCCGCCTGATGGGTCGGTTACGGTCAGGATCTCACGTCGTTGGTCGGTTAGGGTTAGGAATGCGGGTTAGTGCAAGTTTTCAGTTGCGGTATATCGCTTTATAACATAGATTGGCGTATTGATGGTGGTGGCGGTAGCCTAGGCGGGAAATGTCCAGTGTTGGAATTATAAACAAGTTAATGGGAGGGTCGCCATGGCGAGCGATAGCGAGCCTAGAAAATTTTTTAGGGGGCCCCCTCTGAGAGGGCCCAAATTTTTGCAAATTTTGTATAACGCCAACGACGGATTTCGTAAGTTATTCTAAGGAATTTAAAGATACACACGGGGTCCCCTCCCCTCCTTCCCTCCCTTACCCTTCCCTCCTTTTCTTTCCCTCCCCTTGCCTTCCCTCCCTCTCCCCCTTCCCCTCCCTTCCTATATCCCCCTTTCCTTAGAAGTAGGGCCCCTTAAATCCAGCTAGAGGGTCTGACTGTATGGGGGAGCGCTGTAATCTCTCCCAGCTGGGGTCTGGGGCAGAGCCCCAGCCGCAATCGATTTTGGTGCAATTTAGCCTTAAAATCTGACATTTGGTGGCAACGATTTTAACGATTCTCTTGAGAGTCAACTGACGAAATTTCATCTCCTCCCCAGCCGACTAGGGAGTTAGACTGCGGGCAGGGGCGTCGATCAGGGGCCCAGGGGGCCCGGGCCCCCAATAATTTGCTAAGGGGGCCCGTTCACTATCGGGCCCCCCATAATCTGATAAAATCGTTAGGTAGTGCATACTACACGGGTCTTTAGTTGATTACTTACTGTTTCTGTTGTATAAACTTAAGTCTTGAGTGATTTTTCTTGAAATTGGTTAACTGTAGCTTATAATACGAACTGTTACTAGTATATTCTAAGTGTTGTGAGCCTTTTAAGCTTCTTGTGTGACATTGACATTTTCATCAATTAACTGTCATAAAATACTGAAAACAAACTTTTCTTTTTCAAGTTATATTTTTCAGGTGAGACAGCAAATTTATCACACAGACAAAGTATACAGTTTTTTAATACACATGTATGCAGTTGCACTCAGAATTCAAATTTAATTCGGTAATATCTATTAGCTTCTTGGGGCTTCGCCCCTAGATCTGCTCTGCCCCTGGACCCCACTGGGGACTCCCGTCGTCTCCCAGACCCCCTCCGCGTTTGCCCCCCCCCATCTTGACGACGGATTGACGCCGCTGACTGCGGAAGAGTTGCAACACTACCAGACTACTTAATTTGTTGAATTGTGAGGAACCAATATATTCTTTGCAGCCTGCTGTCATGGTTAAAATGCTAGTTTTTGCGTTTGCGTTTGTAGAATTATGTGTTATGTCGCCTACTGTCGCTACCCTGCAGTGATTCTCCATAGCGTGCCTAGCCAAATTTTAAAAGTCCATGGCCGATTTTTATAGTTATACCAAAGACCAAAGTGGAAAATCATTAAAAATTTATAAGAATGCTGACCATTTTTGTTCATTAAAAATATTCCTGAAAACAACTTGGAAGAAGAAGAACAAGGACATACTAGGCCTACTGCAGTTATTTCTGACACGTTCGCGGAAATTCACATGACGTACGAAACTTGTTGAATGCAGTTGAACGTTTGTTCAAGTTTTCTTGTAGTATTGCCACCTTACAGTGCAACTGCAGAACGAAGTTTGAGCACCCTGCGTCGTCTAAAGAATTATCTGAGACTAACTAAGCCTATAACACAAGACTTAATCATGTCGCTGTACATCATGTCCACAAGACAAGAGTCGATGCCTTAGATATTAACAAAATAAAACAACTGTTTATACACGCCAATGAATATAGGCGTAGCGTATTTGGATAGTTGGACATTTGACTTAGCTGTAGGTTGACGTTTAATCACGATTGCATGGAAGTAGCGGCATATAAATGTTTAGGTGACAGATAAGTAGTCAAATAAAATAACAGGCGTGTGTTCAAAAATTATAACCTTTTTTATTTTTAAATTTTATAAAAAAAATAAGTTAAACTTTAAATTTATATTTTACAATTAATGTTAAAAATTACATAATTATTCCCAAGAAGTATTATGTTTGTACAGTATTTGTTTGAATTAAATATTAAATTTGTACAGTATTATGTTTGTGTAAATGTATCATGTTTTGTCTGTGTTTTGACCAAAATCAAAAAATTGCTAAATTTGTAAATTTGTTAACATTATTATGTAATATAAAATGTTGAAACATTCCTCAAACAAAATTGTGTTTCGTTGCTCGTTTAGGCGTTTATGGTATTTTACGAGTAGTTACCAATGAAAAAAACAATAAAAAGACACTTTAAATAAGAAAAAAGTCATAAAACTACGTATTGACTCGTAAAATTGGTACAAGCTTCTGGGGCCCCCAGATCTGAGATCCCCGAATAAGGTGCGTGCCTAGCCAGATTTTTTAACGTTGTGCCGCCCCCTGCTTTTATGGCTCGGGCTTCACTGAGTAGTAGGCCTACTGGGGGGCCGCAGACCGGCCCCCTGGCACCTGTTTATTTTCACCTATTGGGGGGGGCGACAATTGCGCTGGGGGCGCCCCCCCGTAATTCCAACACTGGAAATGTCCTACATTCCAGTAGTTAGCTTTAACAGTACAAAACGGCAAGTAGTCTTATTGTTAGTTACGTAAGCTACAGGATTATCACTGCGTGCAATTAAATGCGCTGTTCTGTCGTCTTTGGCGTAACGTTGAGGCTTATTGTCATAAACATTTATTCGTCTTCTCCTGATATCAACACTGTCGCTTACCACTAGCGATAAGTGTCACAACTTACGGGACGGTGGTCCGGTGGCGTCATATTGACAACACATAGCCAGTCGCAGCGTTAGCAGCACGCTGTGAAGCCACATATAGGCTCAGAATCGCGATTTAGCCCTACCCCACCTGCATTCGACGCATCCGTTAGAGGGGTTCTCGTCGGAATATTGCCATGCCGTACGTCTGGTACGGGAAAACTAGAATGGCTTGTCTACCCGATGGTGAAAACATTTCGAAGATATCTTTATTCGTTTTAACAGAATGTACGAACGCGACAGTCACACAGACAGACACACAGACACCACATGACGGCATAGGCCGCGCTTGCATAGCATCGCGCGGCAAAAATAACAAAAACTTAGCTATCGCAAACAGATCGCGCGTAATCTGAGCACACCAAGCACACCAAGCTGAGCACACTATGTCGAGGGCATCTGTGATAACCCCGTGACATTGAAATCTGAATTAGAGGTCACTCAATGTCATTGAAACTGGTGCTATTCGAAAACTTGGATGCGGTTTCCTATTCGCCTTCTATAGTAACTGTGGCCGTATCTTTAGCTGTGTGTGAGATATATAGCGTCAAAGAGTGGTGTGACCTTGAAACCAGAGTTAGGGGTCGTTCAAGATCATTGAAAATGGCGCCGTTCCACAGATCATATGCGACTTTTTATTGGTCGGCCATTGTAAATATAGCTCTATCTTGTACCATTTTCCAGTTTTTTTGACGTTGAATAATATCGTGACCTTGAAATCGGGGTTAGAGGTCACTCAATGTCGTCAAAACTGGCGCCATTCGAAAGCTTGGTGTGGTTTCCTATTCGCATTCTATAGTAACTGTGGCCTTATCTGTAGCCGTTTATGACATATTAAGTGTCAAATAATGGCGTGAACTTGAAAACCAGGTTAGGGGTCGTTAAAGGTCATTGAAAATGGCGCCGTTCGATAGACCACATGCGACTTTCTATTGGTTGGCCATTGTAAATATAGCTCTATCTTGTACCATTTTCGAGTTATTTGACGTTGAATAACACTGTGACCTTGAAATGTGGGTTAGAGGTCACTGAAGGTCATTGATAGTGGTACCATTTGAAACATTGGGTACGGTTTTCTATTCGCCTTCCATAGTAACTATGGCCGTATCTGCAGTCATTTTAGAGATATTCTGCGTCAAAAAAATGGCTTGACCTTGAAAACTGGGTTTGGGGTCCATCAAGGTCATTGAGAAGAGAATGGCGCGGTTCGATAGATCATGTATGACTTTCTATTAGTCCGCCATTGTAACTACAGCTCTATCTTGTACCGTTTGCGAGTTATTTGACGTTGAATAATATCGTGACCTTGAAATCAGGGTTACAGGTCATTCAAGGTCATTGCAATTGGTGCCATTCGAAAGCTTGGGTGCAGTTTCCTATTCGCCTTCTATAGTAACTATGGCCGTGTCTGTAGCCGTTTGTGAGATATTTTGCGTCACAGAGTGGTGTGACCTTGAAAACAGGGTTAGGGTTCGTTCAAGGTAATTGGAAATGGCACCATTTGATAGATCGCATACGAGTTCCTATTCGCCTTCCATAGTAACTACGGCCGTATCTTTAGCCATTTCGGAGATATTCTGCGTCAAAGAATGGCGTGACCTTGAAATGTGGGTTGGGGTGGTTCAAGGTCATTGAAAATAACGCGGTTCGATAGATCATGTATGACTTTCTATTAGTCCGCCATTGTAAATATAGGTCTATTTTGTACCATTTTCGAGTTATTTGACGTTGAATAATACCGTTACCTTGAAATCGGGGTTAGAGGTCACTCGACATCATTGAAGTTGGTGGCATTCGAAAGCTTGGGTGCGGTTTCCTATTCGCCTTCTATAGTAACTATGGTCGTATCTGTAGCCATTTGTGAGATATTTAGCGTCAAAAGTGGTGTGACCTTGAAAACTGGGTTAGGGTTCGTTCAAGGTCATTGGAAATGGCACCATTTGATAGATCGCATACGAGTTCCTATTCACCTTCCATAGTAACTATGGCGATTTTTTGTATCGTTTG
>Ga0209338_1000089_pt1 | contig 40091 bp, 17 predicted proteins | sample OlaalgELextract1_FD_187374 | JGI IMG/M metagenome (GOLD analysis project Ga0209338, IMG submission 187374) | Olavius algarvensis symbiont microbial communities from Tuscany, Italy - Type A ELBA extract 1 (SPAdes) (version 2) | ecosystem: Host-associated > Annelida > Digestive system >... | reverse complement strand
CACGCTGGATGATTTAACGGTGACCGATCCGGATAATGTCTACCCGGCAGATTTTACACTCTTTGTGCTGGACGGGACGAATTACAGCCGCGACGGCAACATCATCACCCCGGCGACTGAGTTCAACGGCACGCTGATCGTGCCGGTAAAAGTCAACGACGGTGCGGCTGACAGCGAAGTTGTTGAGCTCAGCGTGGCGGTGACTCCAGTAAATGATGTGCCTGAGATCGAAGATCAGTTGGGTTTAATGACACCCGAGGAGACAGAGCTGAAGATCACGCTGGATGATTTATCGGTAGCCGATCCGGATAATGCCTACCCAGCGGATTTCACGCTCACGGCGATTGATGGGGCGAACTATACCCGCGACGGCAACACGATCACACCGGAGCTTGATTTCAATGGCATGCTCACCGTGCCGGTAAAAGTCAACGACGGTGGGGCAGACAGCGAGGTATTCAACCTGAGCGTGGCAGTGACCCCAGTCAATGACCTGCCGGTGATTGAAGAACAGGTTGACTTGGCGATGCCCGAAGAGACGGAGTTGACCATTTCGCTGGATGATCTGACGGTAACCGATCCGGACAATGACTACCCAACGGACTTCACACTCACGGTACTGGATGGGACAAACTATACACACGATGGCAACATCATCACATCAACACTTGATTTCAACGGTACGCTGACGGTGCCGGTAAAAGTCAATGACGGTGCGGCAGACAGCGAGGTATTCAACCTCATTGTGGCGGTGAGTCCAGTCAATGACGTGCCCGAAATTAATGGTCAGAAAGTTTTGACCACCCCCGAGGAGGCTGGGCTGACCATTACGCTGGCGGATCTGAAGGTGTCTGATCCGGACAATGCCTATCCGGCTGATTTTACGCTTATGGTGATTGATGGGGAGAACTATACCCGCGACGGCGACAAGATTACATCGGCGATTGATTTCAATGGTGTACTGACCGTCCCAGTGAAGGTCAACGACGGCACGGTTGACAGCGAGGTTTTTAACCTCAGCGTTTCGGTGACACCAGTAAATGATGTGGCCGTCATTGAAGGACAGGTTGACTTGACTACGCCCGAAGAAACGGAACTCACAATTACCCTGGACGATTTAGCAGTAAACGATCCTGACAACGCCTACCCGGGGGATTTCACGCTCGCGGTGCTGGACGGGACGAACTATAGCCGCGACGGCAACATCATCATCCCTGTGCTTGATTTTAACGGTACGCTGACCCTGCAGGTGAAAGTAAATGATGGGGCGGCTGACAGCGAGGTTTTTAACCTCAGCGTTTCGGTCACTCCGGTAAATGATGTTCCTGACATTATAGCGCAGAAGGATTTGAACACATCCGAAGAGACAGAGCTAAGCATTGCGTTAACTGATTTAACAGTAATCGACCCGGATAACAATTACCCTGCGGAATTTACACTCTTTGTACTGGATGGGACGAACTACACCCGCGACGGCAACACGATTACACCAGCGCTTGATTTTAATGGCACGCTGACGGTGCCGGTAAATGTCAACGACGGTGAGGTTGATAGCGAACGTTTCAACCTCCGTGTTACGGTGACGCCGATCAATGATGTTCCGGAGATTAAAGAACAGGCAGATTTGATGACGCCTGAGGAGACGGAGCTGACAATCACGCTGGATAATTTAACGGTGTTCGATCCAGATAATATCTATCCGGCGGATTTTACACTCTCTGTGCTGGATGAGGTGAACTACAGCCGCGACGGCAACGTGATTACACCAGCACTCGATTTCAACGGTGTACTGACAGTCCCGGTAAAGGTCAATGACGGTGCAGCTGATAGCGAGGTCTTCAACCTCAGCGTGGCAGTGACCCCTGTCAATGATGTGCCCGTGATTAAAGGACTGGTTGACTTGACGACCTCCGAAGAGACAGAGCTGACTATTACGCTGGGAGATCTGACGGTAACTGATCCGGATAATGCCTATCCAGCGGATTTCACGCTCACGGTGATTGATGGGGAGAACTATACCCGCGACGGCGACAAGATTACACCGGCGCTTGATTTCAACGGAAGCTTGGCGGTGCCGGTGAAGGTCAACGACGGCGTTGCTGACAGCGAGGTCTATAACCTCAGCGTCACGGTCACGCCCGTCAATGACATGCCTGTGATTAAAGCCCAGGAGGAGTTGACCACCGCTGAGGAGACAGAGTTAACCATTACGATAAATGATTTAACAGTGATCGACCCGGATAACGATTACCCTGAGGAATTTACACTCTCTGTATTGGATGGAGAGAACTACAGCTGGGACAGCAACACTATCACTCCGGCGGCTGATTTTAACGGTACGTTGACGGTACCTGTAAAGGTCAACGACGGTGCGACTGACAGCGATGTTTTTAATCTCAGCGTCGAAGTGACACCGGTGAATGATGTGCCGGCAATTAATGATCAGGAAGTATTGACCACTCCCGAGGAGACCGAGCTGACCATTACGCTCAACGATCTGACTGTATCCGATCCGGATAACGATTACCCAGCAGATTTCACACTCTTTGTGCTGGATGGGGAAAACTGCAACCGCAACGGCAACACGATTACCCCGGCACTTAATTTCAACGGTACGCTCACGGTGCCGGTCAAGGTCAACGATGGTTTGGCTGATAGCGATATCTTCAACCTCAGCGTTGAGGTGACCCCGGTCAATGATGCGCCCGGGATTGAAGATCAGGAAGTTTTGATCACACCCGAGGAGACGGAACTGACAATCACCCTGGAAGATTTAATGGTGACCGATCCGGATAATGTCTACCCGGCAGATTTTACACTCTTTGTGCTGGACGGGACGAATTACAGCCGCGACGGCAATACGATTACACCGGAACTTGATTTCAACGGTGTACTGACAGTCCCGGTAAAGGTCAACGACGGCGCGGCTGATAGCGAGGTCTTCAGCCTCAGTGTCACGGTCACGCCGGTCAATGATGTGCCCGAGATTAAAAGCCAGGTGGATTTGACTACGCCCGAGGAGGCTGAGCTGACCATTACCCTGGACGATCTGACGGTGACCGATCCAGACAATGTCTACCCGGATGATTTTTCACTCTTTGTGCTGGATGGAGAAAACTACACCCGCGACGGCAATACGATTACACCTGCGCTTGATTTTAATGGCACGCTGACGGTGCCGGTAAAGGTCAATGACGGTGCAGCTGACAGCGACGTCTTCAACCTCAGCGTGGTGGTAACGCAGGTCAATGATGTGCCCGAGATCAAAGACCAGCTGGATTTGACGACGCCCGAGGAGACAGAGTTGACCATTACGCTGAGCGATCTGACAGTGACTGATCCGGACAATGCCTATCCGGCGGATTTCACGCTCACGGTACTGGACGGGGTAAACTACAGCCGCGACGGAAACAAGATTACACCGGCACTTGGTTTCAACGGTACGCTGACGGTTCCGGTAAAGGTCAACGATGGCGTTGCTGACAGCGATATCTTCAACCTCAGCGTTGCGGTATCACCGGTCAATGATGCTCCCGAGATTACAGCGCAGGAGGACCTGAACACACCCGAAGAAACAGGGCTAACCATTACCTTAACTGATTTAACAGTAATCGACCCGGATAATGACTACTCGGCTGATTTTACACTCATTGTGCTGGATGGAGAGAACTACTCCCGCGAAGGCAACGCGATCACACCGGCGCTTGATTTCAATGGTGTACTGACCGTCCCGGTAATGGTCAACGACGGCTCTGCTGACAGCGAGGTTTTCATCCTCAGCGTTACGGTATCGCCTGTCAATGATGTACCTGAGATTGAGAGCCAGTTGGATTTGACGGCAGCCGAGGAAACGCAGCTGACAATCACGCTGGAACATTTAACGGTGGTCGATCCGGACAATGCTTATCCGGCAGAGTTCACGCTGGCGGTGTTAGATGGAGAGAACTACGGCTGGGACGGCAATACGATTACACCGGTGCTTGATTTTAACGGTACGCTGACGGTCCTGGTAGAAGTCAGCGACGGCGCAGCTGACAGCGATGTCTTCAACCTCAGCATTGCGGTGACACCGGTCAATGATGTGCCTGAGATTACAGCGCAGGAAGATCTGAACACACCCGAGGAGACAGAGCTAACCATTACGTTAACAGATTTAACAGTAATCGATCCGGATAACTATTATCCTGCGGATTTTAAGCTCTTTGTGTCGGATGGAGCAAACTACAGCCGCGACGGCAATACCATCACGCCGGCACTTGATTTCAACGGCACGTTGACGGTCCGGGTCGAAGTCAACGACGGCACGGCTGACAGCGATGTCTTCGACCTCAGTGTCACGGTGACACCGGTCAATGATGAGCCGAAGGTTGAAGGTCAGAAGGAATTGACTACACCAGAGGAAACGGAGCTGACCATTACGCTCGGCGATCTGACGGTGATCGATCCGGATAATGACTACCCGGCTGATTTCACACTCTCTATGCTGGATGGAGTAAGCTACAGCCGCAACGGTAATACCATCACACCAGCGCCTGATATTAACGGAACGCTGGCCGTTCCGGTAAAGGTCAATGACGGTGAAGCTGACAGCGAGATTTTCAACCTCAGCGTGGCGGTAACACCGGTCAATGATGTACCTGAGATCGAAGATCAGGTGGATTTAACGACACCTGAAGAGACGGAGCTAACTATTGCGCTGGATAATCTAACAGTGACTGATCCAGACAATGCCTACCCGACGGATTTCACGCTGGTGGTGCTGGATGGGGCTAACTACACCCGCGACGGTAACACGATTACGCCAGCGCCTGATTTTAATGGCACCCTGACCGTGCAGCTAAAAGTTAACGACGGTGCGGCTGACAGTGAGGTTTTTAATCTCAGCGTCACGGTCACGCAGGTCAATGATGTACCCGAGATTGAGCGCCAGCTAGATTTGACTACGCCTGAGGAAACGGAGCTGACAATTTCGCTGGACGATCTTACAGTAACCGATCCTGACAACGCTTACCCGGCGGATTTCGCGCTCCTTGTGCTGGATGGGGAGAACTACACCCGTGACAGCAATACGATTACGCCAGCTCTTGATTTCAACGGGACACTCACCGTGCCGGTGAAGGTCAATGACGGCGTGGCTGACAGCGATATCTTCAACCTCAACGTGGCGGTGACTCCGGTCAATGATCTGCCGGAGATTGAAGGCCAGGTGAATTTGAAGACTCCCGAGGAGACGGGGCTTGCGATTACGCCGGATGATTTAACGGTGGTCGATCCGGATAATGTCTATCCAGCGAATTTTGCACTTTTTGTGCTCGATGGGGAAAACTATACCCGCGAAGGCAATACCATTACACCGGCAATTGATTTCAACGGAAGCTTGACGGTGCCGGTAAAAGTCAATGACGGTGCGGCTGACAGCGACCTATTCAATCTCAGCGTGACGGTAACACCGGTCAATGATGTTCCCGAGATTATAGCCCAGGAAGAGTTGAGCACACCCGAGGAGACGGATCTGAGCATTACCCTTGACGATCTAACGGTGACCGATCCGGACAATGACTATCCGATGGATTTCACCCTCTATGTGCTGGACGGGACGAACTACAGCCGCGACGGCAACGCGATTACACCCGCGCTTGATTTCAACGGTACGTTGACGGTCCCGGTAAAAGTCAACGACGGCGTGGCTGACAGCGACGTTTTTTATCTCAGTGTCGCGGTGACACCGGTCAATGATATACCCGAGATCGTAGACCAGGTGGCTTTGACAACGCCTGAAGAGACGAAACTGATAATTACTTTTGATGATTTAACGGTGACCGATCCGGACAATGCCTACTCGGCCGATTTTACGCTCTATGTGCTGGATGGGGAGAACTATACCCGTGACGGTAATACCATTACATCGGCACTTGATTTCAACGGTACGCTGACGGTGCCGATAAAAGTCAACGACGGAGTGGCTGACAGCGAAGTTTTCAACCTCAGAGTGGCGGTGACGCCGATCAATGATGTGCCCGAGATTGAAAGCCAGAAGGAATTGACGACACCCGAGGAGACGCAGCTGACAATCACGCTGGATGATTTAACGGTGACCGATCCGGACAATGACTATTCGGCGGATTTTACGCTGATGGTGCTTGATGGGGAGACCTACAGCCGCGATGGCAACACCATCACCCCGGTTCTTGAATTTAATGGTGTGCTGACAGTCCCGGTAAAAGTCAATGACGGTGAGGCCGATAGCGAGATTTTCAACCTCAGCATTACGATCACGCCGGTAAATGATGTGCCCGAGATCGAAGACCATGTGGGTTTGACGACCCCCGAGGAGACGGAGCTGACAATCACGCTGGATGCTTTGACGGTGGTCGATCCGGACAATACCTACCCGGATGATTTTACCTTAACCGTCCATGTGGGTGAATACTACACTCTTGCCGGAAATACCATTAGGCCTGAGGCCAATTACAACGGGGCACTCGAGATACCGGTCAGCGTCAACGATGGTTATGCCGACAGCAAGACATTTTATCTCTCCGCAATTGTCACTGCCGTAAATGACGCACCGACAGTGGAAGATTTCAGCATAGGCGGTGTCGAGGATGTTGCCATCACTTATAAGACCGGCGATTTTTCGGATGTCTTTGATGATGTGGATGGGGACATTCTCAGTAAAATCAGGATCACCGCTTTTGCGGAAAACGGCACCGTGAAACTAAATGGTGAGCCGGTCGCATTGAATGATGAAATCGAAGCTTCTGATTTGAATTTGCTCAGCTTTATTCCGGATGAAAATTGGAATGGCACGACCGGCTTCAGCTGGAACGGTTTCGATGGTACGGATTTCGCTGCAGAAGAGGCCGTGGCTACCATAACGATCGAGGCCGTCAACGACATTCCGAATATTTTACCGATAGCCGATCAGACAACGAATGAAGATACACCGATCGATACGATCAGCCTAGCTATAGGCGATTTGGAAACAGCCGTCGAGGACTTGACCGTGTCCGGCAGTTCTTCGAACCAGACGCTCGTGGCCTCCGACCAAATAATGTCTAGTGGTGATGGTGCCAATCGCACCATAACCCTTGTTCCGGCCGCCGATCAATCCGGTACCACGGAGATTACGGTCGGCGTTTCCGATGGCGCGGAAATCGCCTATCAAAGCTTTGAGCTGCATGTTGCACCGGTTGCGGATCAACCCGTGTTCAATCTACATCCTACCGCTGAAGGCTATGACGGGGCGGCAATCGCCCTGAATATTCCCCCTCCATTTCTTACGGACACAGACGGCTCTGAAGTATTGAGCGATATCAAAATTTCCGGCGTACCGGCAGGTGCCACGCTTTCTGCCGGAATGGCGCAAACCGGTGGATTGTGGACACTGACATCTGACCAGCTTCCGGATCTGACCGTTACACCACAACTGCACGATGATAATGATTTCAGTCTGGCCTTAAGCGTGACTTCAACGGAAACCAGCGGCGGAAGTACGGCAACCACCACAAAGACCGTTAACGTCATCGTCACATTGGCCGCGAACGACATCCCGGTGACCAACGTAAGTGCGGTATGGGAGCAGGGCCTGGCAGTGTTGAGCTGGGATCTCTCGCCAGATGTAAAATACGAAATCTATCGCGAAACAAGCGATTCGGATATATCTGCCTTTGCAGAAACCATCACTTCGCCCTATCATGATCAAACGGCGAAGTACTATCACAGTTATTACTACCGACTGGCAACCATCAAACAGTATATCGTGCCGGTGACCGGTGAAACTATCCAGCGAACCGGCCCCCTATCGCAGATCACGATCTTGAAGGGACTGCCGGTTCCAAAAGTTGCAATCACCGGATCGGAGTTGACCCCTGCCGGTGATTTTCGAATCATCGTCGGCCAATCAGGGCCATATGCCGTTTCCGGGACCTACACGGATATGTCGGGCGAAATCGAGGTGCTTGGCACTACCTCCGGCGCAACGGGTTCCGGCAGCGGCGCTAACGGAAGTTTCAGTGTCTCACTGGCCGGCTCCGGCACCTGGCAGCTCAGCGTTTCGGAAAAAACCGGCTGGAAGTCCGTTCCGTTGACGCTCATCCTGGCGGTCGACGACAAGGCACCGGATCTCAAAGTCGATGCACCGGTTGAGGTGACCACGAGCGACGATTTCATCCTTATCAACGGGGTCGCGACCGATACGGGTGCCGGTCTCGGCTCGGTGGTCATATCATCCGATCGCTACGCCGGCAATTCTTTTGGCGCCGTCGTCGACCCGGTCGGGAAATTTTCCGCTGAAATTCCGCTCAAAGTTGGGGAGAACCAGCTTGGTGTGATTGCCGGCGACAGGGCCGGAAACCAGTCCCGGCAAGATGTCAAAGTAACGGTTCAGCCCACCGCCCTGCCCTTGATTCTCATCCACGAACCCGCCAACGGCAGTACGGTCAGCGAGCAAGTCATCAGCCTGGCCGGTGAAGTTCGTTCGAGTCTGGTCCCTGATCAGATACGCCTGGAGCTGGCAGGGCAGATCGTTTTCCCGACCGGGGCCAATGGTGAATATAATTTTGGTTTCAACAACATCCGACTGGCCGAGGGGGCCAATACCCTGGTCATCCGGGCGGTAACCCCATATGGCAGCGTCCAGGCGCAAACCACCGTGTCTTATCAAGCCGAAGCGCAGGTTGCCCAGCAAGCGCCTCCGGCGCTTGAAATCGATGCCCAGGGTCCCGAAATTTACGCTTCTGATGACCATGTCGTCGTTCAAGGGACCGCCGGCAGCGACGCCGGCATCCAAAGCATCACCATCAACGGCCAGGTGGTGGCGTTGACCGGTTCATCCAATTTCGGCTCCTTTGAAACCGAACTCTATTTTGCGGACCAGGATCAGGACTCAATTAGCGTAACAGTGGAGGTCATCGATGAAAACGGTCAAACTTCGACCGTTAGCTACATTGTCAGGCGCGACGCCGGCACCCCGGCCATCGAATTGGACGATACCGGCCTGAATCTCGCACCCGCTGTAAACGATGTCAAGGGGACGCCCTACATCCTTTCCGGTACCGTAACCGATGCGAACCTGGCCGGGTTCACCATCAATGCCCAAACCGTCGGCCTGCTGCCGGCTCCGGCGAGCGAGAATGCCTATGCTTTTGAAGCCGGTGTTTCACTGACCCGCGGAAAACAGGTGCCGGTAGTCCTGACCGCCTGGGACCATGCCGGCAATCAAACTTCGAGGGAACTCATCCTGCGCCTGGATTCGGATCTCGACATCGATATCATCAGTCCCCAAAAGAACGCCGAATTAATGGCAGACAGAGCGACCGTGGACCTGAGTGTCACCGTGCGGGTGCCGGGCCTGGCCGATGGAGACCGCGTGGTGGTGAAAATCGAAGGAGCCAACCCTATCGAACTGGATCTGTCCGGGGAGACCGCCAGCGGGGTGATAACCTTGGATGTTACCGAAGGCGACCATGTTTTGAAGGTCGAGGTGCTGAGTCCTGAAAATAATCTGCTGGCAAGCCGCGTAAGCCGATTTTCCATCGTCGACGCAGGCGCTATTCAGCTCGCGCTGCAGCGGCAGGAGCCTGGCAACGGTGCCGCCGATATCGAGCCGAATGCATTTTTAGCTTTTTATTTCAATAAACCCATAGATCCCGTCAAGCTGCAGATCGATGTCAAAGAGACCGTCCATGGCAAAATCTATCGACAGCCGGCCAAAGGGGCCGACATTACCCAACAAAGCGTCATCGAACTTATCGATGTTGATTGGGATCAAGAGCTGATTGCCGGCGGCACTGCCTGGTTTCCCGGCAATGCCATGGCGGCTTATTATCCGGATCGGGATTTTACCTACGGGGCCACGGTATTCGTCATCGTAAACTATGACGGGGCCGAAATGTCGCGCTCGATTTTTCACATTCGACCGCTGCCCACGATGATCCAGGGATTCGTGGCCGGCCAAAGCATGGCGCCGGTTGAGGGTATCGAAATTGTACTGCCGGACCTCGGCCGCAGCACAAAAACGGATAAAAACGGTAAATACGGGTTCGGTTTCGGCGAACCGGCACAAGATGCCATACCGGCGGGCCGCTACCAGGCCATCGTCAATCCGAATCTGAAAAACCCGTCCTACGGTACCGTTTCGATCTGGGTCAACATTCAGGCCGAGCGGCTGAATTCGATCGGCATCACACCGGTCCCCGCGCTGGACCCGAAACAGCCGTTCAAACCCATCATATCCGGTGAAAATGCCGTCGCTTTTGCAGACGGCGAGCTGATGCTGAACCCTTCTGATGCCGCCCTGGTCTTTCCTGACGGACAGGCACATGGGGTGATTCATGTCCAAGCCATGGAATTGGGGCAGCTGCCCTATCCGGCCCTGCCTTCGGCCCTGCCCCACGCAGGGTTCGCCGTGCACCCAGCGGGCGTGGAAATTTCCGGCAGCCTAAAAGTGACTTTCGCGCTGGCGGAAATCGGCGGCAGCCTGGACTACGTCGACAGTGTCGGCGAGCGGGTGGTGCTGGTGGGACTGGATCCCGCATCCCTGCAGCTGGTGCCGGTCGGGGTGGGCCGCATCGATCGACAGAATGTTCGGATTACCAGCGAGGGTGATGTGGCGCTGAAACGATTGGACTACCTGGGCTACGCCTTTGTCGATGGCGATGCCCAGTCTATCCTGCAGCGGTATGCGGAAAACGAGATCGGTTTGTTGGAGATGATCGGAGAGTTGCAGTCGCAATTCTAGATTTTCTCGCAAAGGCGCAAAGACGCAAAGGGGAATAAACAACTAGAAAAGTATATCAAAATTTAGACACAGATAAAGGAATGGGGAAGTCGGTATGCGAGAAAAAAAGAAGGTGAGAGGTTGAGAAGGTGGGAGGGTGAGAGGAAGTCGAATTACGGTAGAACAGAAGGTATGAAGCTGGGAAGTGGGACTCCGTAGGTCGGAAAAAAACTAGTAATTGGTTTGCCCGAAGGGCTTGAGATTAGATTTATTTATTTTCGAGGTTTTTTTCGAAAAGAAACAAATCAAAAAAAATCTGCGTCAATCTGAGTTAATCTGCGTCCCATATAAATTAAAATAGAAGAGAATCGCAAATGAAAAAAACCAAAACAAATCCAATAAAATTGCTGTTAATGTGGCCAATTTTATTTCTGTTGATCCTATATGCCGCCACGACATCAATTTCCTACGCCAGCGGGGGACCCACCGTCCGCTACGGCAAAATCTACACCCCCCACTGGGGGCCGATCTCCGGCGCCAAGCTGTGGTCCACCATGGGCGAAGATTGGCCGGCCTGGTCGGATGAGCAAGGCGACTACGCAGTGGGCTACTACATACCGCCCTGCCCTGGTTTTTCATTTTCCTACCCCAGCAGCATCTTCGCGGAGATGTATTACCAGAATTTCAACCCCAAGGAGAAATCTTCCCGCGGTTCCTATTTCGCACGCATGCCCACCGTGGATCACTGCTTCGGTTTTCACGAATATACGCCCTACGGCAGTGGCACCCTGTTCGGTGTGACGAATCAGTTAATCATGAAGTCTTTCCAGCCCCAGATCGACCCGATTTACAATATCGATTTTGAAATCAACGTGGCCGTGCTGTCGGGAGTGGCCGTATTGACTAACGATTTTCGCACGGATCTGAGTGTCGGTGAATATTTAGACGAGGCCATTCCACTGAATGCCGCAACCGAATATTCTTACAGTCAACCGGTTTTCACCCCTTTCGGCGGAAACTCGATTCGTCAACCGGATATCATACCCGATTTTTCAAACCTGGGCCTGTTGAAAACCATCAGTGCGGAAGATCTGGATGATACGGATATATATGTTTACAGCCTCTCCACCGGGGACCTGATTACGTCGCGCGAAGGATTGCACCTGGAGGACCGGCAGGCCGGCAAAAACTTTATCTACTATGCCTTTCTGCTGTCGGGCCCGCAGCTGGCCGACATCGCCATTGGCGAACCGGTCAAGATTGTCATTGTCAACCGGCCGACGGGCTACATCGGCACGGGCATTGCCGTTCGAAAGCCGTCCGATGACAGTTCGCTGATCAGTTTTTCGCCCGATCTGATCGCGATGCGGCCGCCCAACCTCATTGTCAATGCCCACCGCAAGCACGAAGTTGAGGCAGGCCTGACAGCCGGCGAAGACCGCTACAACATCATCGGGTTTGAAGGATCGGCTTTGACCAGCGACGATTATGTTGCCATCACCACTGAATGGTTTGATGTGGATGGCAGCCTGCTGCCCTCCGACCTGCCGGGATATACCGGCAGGCTGGCCAAGGTCGACGCAATCAACAGGATAAACGGCCAGATCGCCAATTTCATGATACAACCGGGTCAACAGGTTCAGCTGCTGCGGCTTCACGACAAAGAAAGCGACAATGCGCACTACTATGTGCATATCAGCGGGGAACCGACAACGGGCAGTCCGGGCTTTTCAGAGGCCGAATTTGGACAAATCGGTGCCGGCGAGGGTCCTTTGCAATACCGGCCCAAAAGTTATGTTCCGTTGCGAGTCCCTGTTTTCGATGAACAGAAAACGCGTGACAATGCCAATCAGCAGGCATTGGCCAAGAGTTCGGCCTGGCAGACCGGTCAGAGCGCACCGGTGTTGGAAGACATTGAAAAAGTATATGCCTATCCGTATCGTCCCGAGATGCAGTTCAGCCTATTTAAGCTGCCAAGAAAAAAAATGGAAATGACCACCGTTTTGGATCCGGAAATCGGCTGGTCCACAACCATGAGCCTTGATTATGACCTGTATTCGGATCCTTCCCTGGATCCCCTGGATCGATTCGGTCCCGAGCGGCAATTGATATTCGGGCTCGGGTGGGCCGAACTGCTGGCCCTCGTCGGAACGGAACAGCACCTCGAGTTTCCAAATGTGGAGCAGTTGATGGCAATGACCCCGGCGGTGCAGCTTTATTACCTCGATGACGCCCTCAACCGGCTGCAGCCGGAGGACTTCCTTGGGCTGCAGCTTTATCAGACCGATGATGCCGGCAATGGCCTTTTCGAATACTACGGGCTTCCGCTGCTGGTAGCCCAATCCGGTGGTTTTAAACTGGTAAAAAACCATTTCCTGAGCAAATTTGATCCACCTTTGGGCGATTTGGTCGATATTGGATTGGAAGAGGATTTTAAATCATTCAATTTTTATCTGACACAAGCCGCCAATGTGATGGTCAATCTTCTTGACAGCGATCAGGAAGCTGTCCACACACTGATTCCGGAAACACCGCTCGCCCAGGGAAATTTCAATTTTAGCGTCGATTTTGACAGTGTGAAAAATGCGGGATTTGATCCGGACATCTCACCCCAATTTTACATCCAATTAGCCGCCAACACAGCGGACGGGTTGGTTTCGCAAAACTTGCAGATACCCGGTATGCTCGAGGAAAAAAGCATCGGACGGATGCTGGGCCAGATCGTGGTTCACGATGTATTGATTCAGGACGGTTCCCTGAATCTATCACGCCAGGATTTAGCTCTCAAGGGCCGGGGTCCGGAACTTGCTTTCACCCGCACGTACAGCAATCTGCCGGCCGGCAAGGGACCGCATCTTCTGGGACCGGGCTGGCGGCACAGTCTGGATATGGAACTTTCAGTCTTCAGCGTCGATGACAGCGAGCGCACCAAGCAATTACTCGGCAGGTTTTATTTGAACGGCGAAATTCCGGATTATTCCGAAGACTGGTCGGTAGTCAGTGTCAATGGAACTATTTTCCAAAAGCATAACGGACAATGGCATCCGGAGCGCGGTCGTCACGGCACCCTGGAAAAATCCGGGGAATCGTTTGTCTATACCGCCAAGGACGGCACAAGCTATACGTATGACTATCCGAAGCGGCCTGAGGTTGAAGCAAGTCCGGTATATACAGACCCACTTTTCATGAGCATCGGAGACGGCCTCACAACCCGGATTGGCCTGGATCCGTCCAATTTGTATCTGCCGAGCGATGCAGACGTCGTTTACGGGTCTCATCCGGCCGATCCGCTCAAACCCACGCAGGTTCGCAAAATTGAAGACCGCAATCGCAACACCATGACCTTTCATTATGGCGACGGAGATTTGTTGGAAAAAGTGGTTGACGCGGTTGGTCGCAGTGTGACGTTTACCTACGAACCATTGGAGCCCGCAAACCCGACGGTAGAGGATTTATTGAGGGGATTGATGCGCCTTAGAAGGGTGAGCGCGTCCGGGGGCATCAAGTTGAGTTTCTCTTACGACGAACAGGGATTTTTGAGTGCAGCCAAACGGGGCCCCCGGGCAGAGAGCTATGCCTATGCCCAGGAACTGGAACTTCCCGGCGGTGACTACAATTTAGTGGCAGCCACCAATTCTTTGGGCCAAAGCTACAACTACGCCTATTACAAAGATGGTGATATCGGCAGCAACCTGTCTACTTTTATAAAGGCCATAAAATCACGCGACATGGTCAGGCGGGTTTACTATCCGGATGACAACTATGCCGTCTTCACTTATGATATCGATACCTACAACCGGCGATCGGTGAAGGATCTGCGCGGCAACACCACGACCTACAACCTCAATCTTTACGGCAACCCCACCAAAATTGCGGAACCCGAAGGCAAAACAACCCGCATGACCTGGTCCATTGATGAACCTGATGGCACTGACAATGTAATGACCTCCAGAACCGATGGCCGCAACCTGACGACCTATTACCGATATGATTCCAAAGGAAATGTAGTCCATGAGCGCATAGAGGGCGGGCCGGCGATCACCACCGATTGGAATTTGAACTTTAGTTTGCCAACCTCTCGAACCGATCGCAACGGGATCACGCAGTCCTGGCAGTACGACGGAGATGGAAATCTCATTAGATACATCGACGGTGATGGAAAAGAGTTTAGCTACACTAATTATGGCACCGGCGAACGCAAAACCAGGACCGACCCGCGACAGAACACCACCCGCTATACCTACGACCAATTGGGCAACCCGGATACAATTCTGGCGCCGGAGGGCAGCCTGACGAATTTTGACCATGACATTCGCGGCCGGCGAATCGCCATGACCGATCCCAACGGACATAAAACAAACTACACCTACGATACTCTGGATTACCCCCAAAAAATCATCCACCCGCCCATATCACCTTACAGCCTGCCGGAAGGGTCATCGAATATCGAGACATTTGACTATAACGCTGAGGGCAATCTGCTGGCAGAAACCGACCGCCTGGGCTTGACCCTCAACTACACCTATACCGACCGAAACCAGGTCGACGCCATTACCCGCAATATCGGCGGCCAGAAAAACTTTGACTACGACCCCAACGGCAATCTGACATCGGAGACCGACTGGAAAGATGTCGCCACCACCCACACCTATGACGATCTGAACCGCAGGAAAACCACCACCAATCGTTTAGGCGACACCATGCGCCTGGCCTATGACCTGGCGGACAATCTGATCAAAGTCGAAGACTATGAGGGCCGCATTACCAATCATGAGCATGATGCACTCAACCGGATAGTCAAAACCCTGCAGCCGGCCCTGGACGGCCAGGAGCGCGGCACGATTGAATACACATATTACAACGAAGCCGATCCCCAAACGAACTTAAAAACCGAAACCGATCCCGAGGGCAACACCACAACTTATGGGTACAACGGCCGCTATCTGCGCACCAAACGCATCAATGCCCTCAGCGATGAATACATCTGGCAATACGACGACAGCGGCAACCTGGCAAGGGAAATCAATGAAAGGAACAAATATACCCGCTACGAGTATGATAAGCAGAATCGCCTGATTTACAGCTATCAGCAATTTGAGGATCGCGAAATCAAAACCGGATACGCCTATGATGCCAACGGCAACCGGACCCATACCGTCGATGCCCGCAACAATGATACCGAAGTAAAATACGACGAATGGAACCGGGCCTATCAGCTTATCGATCCAGACAATTATGCAACCACCACTGAGTTTGACGGCAGCGGCAACCCGGTCAAACTAGTCGACGGCAACCGGCATGAACGAACCTGGCAGCGCGACCGGCGCGGATTGGTGTTAACCGCCGTCGATGCCGAAAACCACCTCACTGATTACGCCTATGATCTGAACGGCAATGTGCTGACCGTCACCGATGCCAACGATGTCGTGACTCAAAATACTTACGATGCCGAAGATCGCCTGCTGACCGCCACCGAAGCCTTCGGCACACCCCAGGACCGCACCCGTGAGATCGTATCACGGGACCGAATGGGCAACATTACGGCCGAAAAAGACTTCAACGGCAACGTCCGGACCACCGAATACAATGTCTTGAATCTGGTTAAAAAAGCCTTTGACCCGGCGCCGTTCGATTCCCGGTACATTGAGTACGCCTACTACAAAACCGGCCAGGTCAAATCCGTCACCAACCGCCGGGGCCATGCGACGAATTATGAATATGATGAACTCAACCGGGAGCGCCGCGTCACGGATGCGGCCGGCAATTTCATCAAGACCACTTACGATGAAGCCGGCAATGTCGATACCGTTCAGGACAAGCGCGGAATCATCACCGCGAACACCTATGATGATCTGAATCGGCTGATCGAGGTCAAAAGGGCCGGGGTGACCATCGTCCAAAATGAATATGACGATGTCGGCAACCTGCGCTTCGTGACCGACGCCAACCGCAACCAAACCGAACACACTTACAACAAGCGCAACCTGTTGGCGACCACCATTTACCCGGACAGTGATATCGACCACCCCGACGGCTTTACCGAAACACGAACCTACGATGGGGTTGGAAACCTTTTGACGCTCACTGACGAGGAAGCAAAAGTCACCACTTACAACTACGACAAGGAGAATCGCCAGATTTATGTCGAATTTGCCGGGGAGGTCACTACCCGCATGTATGATGCGGTGGGCAACCTGACGTCGGTCACCAAGCCGGAAGGCAACTGCCGGATTATGGCCTACGACCGATTCAACCGCCTGGTAACCGTGGTGGACGACCCGACAGCGCCCATCGGCACCATGACGGCCCTCGATCCCCGCTGCAATAAAAGCGACGGGCTGAACCAGGTTACCCGCTATGAATACGACCCCAACGGTAACCTGCGTCACCAGTACGACCCGCTCGACAACCAGGTCGAGTTTACCTACGACCAGGTCGATCGCAAAACCAGCCATATCCAGCACAAAGCCCCGGACAACCTGATTGTCCAATACACCCAACACGATGAAAACGGCAATCTGACCGAAATGTATGATGCCAAGGGGCAGCTATTTACCTACGAATATGATGAACTGGACCGGCAGATAATCGCCTTATATCCGGATGATTCCGAAGCGGTCTATTTGAATATTGTCCAAATTCAAACCGAATACGATGAAAACAACAATGTCGCCAAAGTCACGGAAACCAAGCAAACAATCGATAGTGCCACGCTGACCGATGTCACCATCAATAAATATGATGATTTTGACCGGCTAGATGACAGCACGCAGCGCGGACTGACCATCGACTACGGATATGATGCCAACGGCAACCGCACGCTCGTTTCTTCAGCTGCCGGTACGACAAACTACACCTACGACAGCCGCAATCGGATAATAACCGCTGATGCCGACGGCGATGAGACCCGCTACACCTATTATCCGGACGGCAAAGCGGACACGGTCGTCTATCCCAACGGAACCGAGATCAAATATACCTACCATCCGACCAACCGGGTGGAGACCATCACCAATAAGACCAGTGCCAATCAGGCCCTGATTTCCAGCTACGACTATGAATACGACAAAAACGGCAACAGGATGCAGCAGATCGAGGTGCAGGATGGTGTCAGCGAATCAACATCCTACACCTATGATGCGCTGGATCGCCTCACCGATTTTCAAGTCGATGACGGCACATTAATTTCGGCAACCGAATACACCTATCAAGGCTACAACCGCAAAACCGAAAAAGTCACTGAAAACAACAACCAAATAAAATCGCGCACCTATTTTTATGACCAAACCAACTGGTTGACTCAAATTGAAGACAACACAGATTCCCAAAACGCCTTTACCATTGACTATGTCTATGATAAAAATGGAAATACGGTATTAAAATCCGACAGCTCTTTGACAAACAAGGACATTACCTTCAGCTATGATTCGCGCAATCAGCTGGTGCAGTTAATTCGCGGCCCGCCGGGCAGCGAAGTGCTGTTGGGCCAATATGATTACAACGCCGCCGGCCTCAGAGTACGTCACCGATTCAGCGAACGCGGTGATGTGGACTATTTCTACGATGCCAATGCGGTCTTAGAAGAGCACAACGCCGTCGATGACAGTCTGCTGGCGCATTATCGTTATGCCGATCGCCTGCTGCGGCTGGATAACGCAGGCGACACTCAGTACTACCACCACGATGCCTTGGGCAGCACGGTCAACCTGACCACTGATACCGGCACCGTCCAGGTCACCTATAGACTCGATCCTTGGGGTCACGTCCGAAGCCAGTCCGGCGACAGCGTCAACCGGCAGATATTCACTTCCCAAGAGCATGATATTAACACGGGGCTGATCTACTTTGGCGCCCGGTACTATGATCCGGACACTGCCAGGTTCATTACTCAAGATTCCTACCTAGGTGAACCTAATACGCCTCCTTCGCTGCATCGATATTTGTATGCTTATTCCAACCCGACGGTATATTTTGATCCGAATGGCAATGTTACCATTCTCAAAAATGGTGCAGACGCTTTAAGCGACTTCAACGAATGGCTACGTGATCGCGATTTTGGAGATCTGTCTTATGGGGGTATAGACGCAGCTTTAGGCCTATTTGGACAAGTAACTTCGGGGGTTACCCGAGCAGCTGTTTCTGCTGGAGAAGGTTTTTTGCGGGGTGTTAATTATGCTGCCAATTGGGGTTCCATAGCTTTTGAACCTGTAATTACCGGTATTGTTGGTGATGATGATTGGGCTTACGAACATGCCAGAGAAATCAGGGGGACTCATCAGACTGTTGCAGGGATTGTTACCTACCTGAAACATGGCGGTGTCGCGGATATAGCCAAAAAAGGAGTAGCGACAATTGAAAAAGCGGCAGAAGGTGATTTTTCGGCAATTGGCGATGTAACAGAGTTTGTTGGCGGTTTTGCACTCGGCGGCGGTTCAGGCACTGGCGCTAAAATAAGCAATACAGGTAGGCAGCTGACTCAAACGGTTTTCAGCACCTCAAAGAACATAATCAAAACTGCCTCGGTGGCAGGTACCAAGCAAGTAATAAAAAAGAGTGCGGAACAGTTCACCCGGATCGTTCCAAAGATTAGTGGTGAACTTAAGCGTGGCCTGCATTCAACGGGCCGCGAAATCCTTGAGACCAAGGCGGGACAGTTAAGCTCATTCGGCTACACACGCAAAAAGCTTTCCTCTCACAAGTTTCAAGCAACAGTTAAGAGTTTTAACTACGGCCAGCAAAGATTACTTTTCACAGGCAGACAGCAGCATCGAGCAAAAGCTATTATTGACGAAGCAGCTCAAGCTGTTGGCATAAAATTATCAAATTACATTGATGACGTCGTTTTCACAACCGGGAATGCACCGTTCTTTACCGTCATCAACGGTCGAAGAGTTATTGCACTTAATAAATCAACTTTAAGAAAAACAAGTGCAGGACAGTTGATTGATGCTGTCCATGAATTATCTCATGCTAGACATGCTAGAAAACTAGGGTATCAAAAATATATGCAAATGTATGGGGCATCAATTGCTAACAGAGCTAGAATAGAAGTGCTAGTCGAATCGAGGGCATTAAATACAGTCAGAAGATATTTTGGTGAGTTGACACCTCAGCAAAAAAGTTGGTCATCAAGATATATAAAAGATTGGGAGAAGTATGTGCCATGAGAGCCTTGCCTATAGATATGTTTCTTATGAATTTAGAGGAGACTTTTCCACCTGATTCTTTATATTACATGACAAAAGAACAAGCTTACGAGGAACTTAAAAAAGCTACAGGGGCTGATTTTGGTTATGATATAGAGACTTGGAAAAAATGGTTAAAAGAGAACAGGAAGCTGAAGAGAACAAGGGCAAAGATTAAAAAGTAAATATTGATGGAAGCAATGGCAGTTGGGGATAAATCTTTGACGGACCATTGGGGACGTTGTTGACTAATCAAACCAAATTTGTTATAGATTCGCTAAATGCTTTTGAAAGGGAGTAAATAAATGCCGCGACGAGCCCGATTGGATGCCCCGGGGACTTTGCATCATGTCATGATACGGGGGATCGAAAAGCAACGGATTGTCAACGATGTTGCTGACCGCAAAAATTTTGTCAAACGCTTGGGAGAGCTGGCAACCGGCACTAACACCGCGATCTATGCCTGGGCGCTGATGACCAACCATGCCCACATTCTTTTGCGCAGCTCGGAATTCGGTCTGTCCGGCTTTATGCGCCGGTTGTTGACCGGATATGCAGTCTCCTATAACCGCCGACACCGGCGCTGGGGGCATTTATTTCAAAACCGCTATAAGTCCATCGTCTGCGACGAAGATGCCTATTTTACCGAACTGGTACGCTATATTCATTTGAATCCCTTGCGGGCTAAGCTGGTAAAAAACCTGTTAAAATTAGACCGCTACCGCTGGTGCGGTCACGGTGTGTTGATGGGGCAGGTAAATTATGACTGGCAGGATCGGGACTATGTATTGAAATGGTTTGGTAAAACAGAAAACAAAGCAATAAATGACTATCGCAACTATGTTAAAAAAGGAGTCGACCGGGGGCGCCGGCCTGAACTGGTGGGCGGCGGCTTAATCCGTTCGCAGGGCGGCTGGTCGGCAGTTAAAGCCCTGCGCCGGTCCGGTGACCGGGAATTGAGCGACGACCGGATTTTAGGCGGCGGTGAATTTGTGGAGCGGATTATTAAAGAAGCCAGGGGTAAAGTAAAATATCAATTGCCGGTAAAAGAACAGGATAAAAAAATCGATGAGATCATCCGCCAACGATGCAAAAGAGCCAAGGTGTCAATCAAGGAACTAAGGTCGGGCAGCCGTCGCAGGGAAGTTTCCGGGGTCCGCTCACTGATAGCGGTTGAATTGGTGAAAGACCACGGGATATCATTGGCCGAAGTAGCCCGGCGCATGGGGGTGTCTACCACTGCCGTATCCAAGATGATGAATAGGAGCGACCCTTAGGCGCTTAGCGGCAGCATATCGACAATTTGTTGTCGATGTCAAATGAGTCATTGTATTTTAAAGGTGAAAAATGATCTAAAATTTAAAATGACTAAAATGATCTAAAATTGAGGAATCCTATCTTTTTTTAAACAGACCGTTCGACAAAAAAGCTCACGACAGGCAGAATTCATTAGCTTTAGACCTTTTTACTCACCTTAGTCAATTTAGGCATTTGCCCTTTAGGGATCCATTCGATCACTGCCCCGCTGGGGCCATTTTTTAAAACTAAAATTCGAGGTCTGAATTTATGGGTTAGGATAATAACATGGAACTGGTTTCCAATCTAATCGCTCGCTTTTTGAGAGAACGCAACGTCGATCGCGTTTTCAGTTTGTGCGGTGGGCATATTATGCCCATCTGGGACGATATGTATCGACTCGGCATCCGGATTATCGACGTGCGTGACGAAAGGGCCGCCGTCCACATGGCGCACGCCCACAGCGACCTGACCGGACGGCTCGGCGTCGCCGTTGTTACGGCAGGCCCGGGAATGACCAATGCCGTCACCGGAATCGCCAATGCCTTCGCATCCCGCGTCCCGCTGCTCGTTATCTCGGGGATCCCCCCGCTGCCCCAGCAAAATATGGGCGCGCTTCAGTCTATTCCACAGGTGGACATTGTGCGTTCAATTGCCCGTTACGCGCGAACCATTGGCCGGGCTGAACACACATTGCGTGAATTGGACGAAGCCGTTGCCTGCGCCCAAGGACACGGCGGTGAGCCCGGGCCGGCCTACATTGATTTCCCGACAAATGTTTTGCGTACTCGTATTCCGGATTCAATTATAGACCCGAACCACTTCCGCCCCCGCGAAGAAGTCAACATTTCCCCTGCCATCGAAAAAATCGAGAGCGCTGCACGATTGCTGACCCAATCCAGAAGACCCCTGGTGATCAGTGGAAGGGGTGCGCGGGGGGCCGCAACGTCTCTTAAAAAATTCCTGGATGTTTCAGGATGTGCTTATCTCGATACGCCCGAGAGCCGCGGACTGGTTCCCGAAGACCATCCCCTGTTCCTGCCGGCCATGCGGGGGCGTGCCATGCGAGAGGCCGATCTGGTATTCACGCTGGGCCGGTCGCTGGATTTTCAACTGGCCTATGGTTCAAGGGCCGTCTTTGGTGAAGCTCGATTCATGCGGGCCGGAACCACGCCGAGCGAATTGAGCGGCAACCGGCGTCCGGAAGTGGAGCTTTTCGGATCGCCGGCCGCAGTTCTGGATGCGCTTGCCGATGAACTGAAAGACACTGCCACCGAGCTCGATCGCCAATGGCTTGCGGACATGCAAGCTGCCGACCGCAAAAGCAGGCAAACTCTGGCAGAAAAGATGAGTCAAATGCCCCCGGGCAAAGACGGTGCCATGCACCCCTTTCGCCTGCTGGACTGCGTGCGTGCAGCGCTACAACGGGATGCGGTGGTGGTTGCCGATGGCGGCGATTTCCTGAGCTTCACTCGCATCGCCCTCACCGGAACATCGTATTTGGATTGCGGACCCTTTGGTTGCCTTGGCGTGGGGGTTCCCTTTGGGATCGCCGCAGCGCTGGCATTGCCGGATCGCCAGGTGACCGTATTGTCCGGTGACGGTTCGTTTGGATTTAATGCGATTGAATTGGATACCTGCCGCCGCCAGGGCGCCCGGGTCGTATTCATCGTGGCCAACAACGGCGCCTGGAACATCGAACGCAATGACCAGAAGTTCAATTATGGCAGGCGAATCGTCGGCACCGAACTGGAAAGCTGTGACTATGCCCAGCTGGCCCGATCTTTGGGCATTCGCGGCGAAAGGATCGAACACCCGGACGATTTGCCGGATGCGCTGGTGCAAGCTTTCACCCACGCGCCGGCGCTTTTGGATGTGAAAGTTACGCGGGACGCGGTTTCACCGGACAGCAAATCCGGCCTTGCGATCGTACCTGATACGCAGGCGCTGACAGCCTGGGACGAGCTGGAAAAGGCTATCCGTGAAAGGCGTTGAACCTAGACTTTGGCCTTAGATATCTTAATCAGGATGCCATGATAGAGGACGAAAGGGGTCACGGAACCCTTTGCTCTGGCCGAGACCCAACGCGAATGTGCCCAATACGGTATGCAAAAATTTTCAAATATGATAACATATCGCGTATATTCAAACGATTGGAACCAGGAAACACCCAGGTTGTGCGGTTCAGGGTTCAACGTTCAGGGCTAAAAACCGCCAACCATTTTATTTTAATAGGGTATTATCAACAGCATGTTCACAAAACCGTTTCACCCAATGGGTGAAAGTGGCCATTCCAAACTGTTGATTGAAAAGTTCTGGAAATCAGCATTTTATAACCTTTGAACCTTGAACCCTGAACCTGGAACCGATCAGTTTAGGTGTCAATTATGTTCAATCAGAACCGTAAGATTTCTGTGGCTAGTAAATGAGAATTGCAATAAGGTGGTAACTTGAAATTTTATGTATCAACAGCAGATAATTTAGGCCGGAGACAGCCCAGTCGCCTTAATTCAAGTGCATCGACTTATGGGTCGACTTCCATTAACATGATGCCGACCGTCAATGCGATCATGGCTCCAATGACCATGGCCTTGGATGCCATCCCTGTCCAACGAATTGCAGCTGTCATGATGGAAACAGCCGCCGTTGCTGCTATGAGTGCCGCCGGAGCCATTACCCACGGAATCTCCTGCGTCAACCACGCCAGAGTTTGCATGCTTACCCCCTTTCAGCTCCCGTGCAACGAGAGGCTGTTAAAAATCCTCCATGATTGAGCGCGATTTAGTTCAACACCCCCTGTCGAACGGCAAATCGAGCCTAGTTATAGCTCGTCCTATTTGACTTCGGTCAATCATCCACGTATTGTGTGAAAACACCTGTTTATAACGTTTAATGCTTTTTTTTGTCAAGTCAATCTGTATGCCATATATAGTAGCAAAAAATATCGGCCACACTATATGTAGATATATTTCGGCCAGATTCGAATAGTATGAGTGTTCAAAAAACATTCGGCGGAATGCTGCAAGGTTGCGGCAAAACCTCTAGAGAGTAAAAGGGGCTCAATATGACGGAAAAATCAACAGCCGGAAAAGATTCATTTTCTGACCGAATGGTCGAGATTTTAAACAGCGGCGCCCTGAATCTGGCTCTGGCCATCGGATATCGGACCGGCCTGCTGGATGCCATGGATTTAACGGAAAATCCTCAATCGACTGAAAGCATAGCGAAAAAAACCGGCTTAAACCTGCGCTACATTTTGGAATGGCTGGGCATTATGGTCACCGGTGAGATCGTGGAATTATCCGCTGCTCCGGACGGCGAGAATCTGTATTGCCTGCCCAAACATCATGCGGACTTCCTTACCCGGCGGTCCGGCAATGCAAACTTAGGGGTGTATACCCAGGAGATGCCCCTGTTAACGGTATCTGCCATGGAAGCCGTAATCCGGGGATTTGAAACCGGCGATGGGGTCTCTTATGACAACTATCCTGAGTTTCAAGCGTTTATGTCGCAGTTGGCTAACGCCAAACATGTCCAGGGTCTGGTTGACCGGTTTTTGCCCGCCGTTGATGAGGGGCGGCTGGTCGAGCGGCTGCAGGCTGGAATCCGGGTCTGTGATCTGGGGTGTGCCGAAGGGGTCGCCCTGATGCTGATGGCTAAGGCCTATCCTCGCAGCCGCTTTATCGGGATCGATATTTCAAAAGAGGCCATCGCCAAAGCACGGAAAGAGATGCGGCGGCAGCAAATCACCAATCTGGATTTTCTAGTCCAAGACGCCGCATTTTTGGCGGATAATTCGGATTTAAAGGAATCTTTTGACTATGTTACTGCTTTCGATGCCATTCACGATCAAACCCGACCGCAGGATGTTCTGCGTGGAATAAATCATATACTGGTGCCAAGGGGTCTGTTTTCAATGGTGGATATTGCGGCTCGATCCCAGCTGACCGACAATCTGGACCATCCGATGGGGCCGTTTTTGTACACCGTCAGCTTAATGCATTGCCTGCCGGTGGGACTGGTGGGCGGGGGTGCCGGACTGGGTATGATGTGGGGTCGCGAAAAGGCTGTGACGATGCTCGAAGACGCCGGATTTCAAAAAGTTGAGGTGCTGGAAATGCCGGACGATCCGTTTAATCTTCATTTTTTTGCCTTAAAAATGTGAAAAATTGACCCCTATGACGATCCATTTCTCTTGGTATGTTTTCCGTTTTTGTTTTGACATCCGTCACCTTATCGTTTACTATTTTGGCATCCTGGCGGTATATTGTCTGATTCCTCAATGCGGTTCCTTTGCTGCTGTTTTGCGACTCGATCTCTGATTCTCCTTATTTCTCTCGACATGTGCAGCTCATATTTCAACCCGGTTCATTCTGACATTAGTTGCTCATCTGCCTGCTGGCCTACTTTTCTTTAGTGCCATTTATAACTATTGGGGATTTTCGAATTCTTTAACCACCAAACCAAAGGAGGACCTGATGGCTGTAAAAATTTTAATTAAACGCAAAATCAAAGACGGGAATATGCAAGCGGCAGCTCGGTTGTTGATCAACAACCGCAAAGGCGCCATGGCACAGCCGGGCTACATTTCTTCTGAAACCATGCGCAGCCTTGATGACCCCACCCAGGTTGTCGTGGTATCAATGTGGCAAAATAAAGAAGATTGGGAGAACTGGAAAAGCAGCGATGCGCGCAACGCCGGCGAAAGCGAATTTGAAGACTATATCGTGGGAGCGACCGAATACGAACACTACTCGTTGGGGCTGCCGATGGATTAAAATATGATTCGAGCCTATCTACCAAATTAAGGAAGGATGACAATGGACGCAATCCCTGCTTAGGGTGTCGATCTTGCGGTTGAACTAACTACGACAGCCGCTTTTGGTAGGTTGGGTAGAGGAACGAAACCCAACATCCGGTGAACGGATCTCAATCCAACCTACATTTAAATCAAATAGCCGTAAATTGAGACTTTGAACCTGCAAGCAGATTTCTTCAGGAAAGGTTCACCGTGATGTAGTAGCCCTGCTCTCCTCTCTGAAGCAGCAGCACAACCGAGTTTTTACGACGGAATTTTACGATGGCTTTTTTAAAGTCCTCGCTGTTCTCAATGGTATAGTCATCTATCTGGCGGACCACATCTCCGGGTTCGGCCCCGATGCGGGCCAAGTAGGACCTTCTATTTACGTCGGAAATCATCACGCCTTCGCGGGTTGCCAGGCGATATTTTCGCCAGACCTTTTTGGTAATATCCTCGACCTTGATGCCCAGCAGTCTATACGCGAGTTCTTCGGCCAGCTCCAGGGGAAAGACCCTGGTTTCGACGGCGATGGTTTTCTCTTTGCCGTTGCGCCATAGTCCGGCCTGCATGGTATCGCCGGCCGCCAGGCTCTTGGCGGCCAATTCATAGTCGGCGACAGAATGCACTTTTTTGTTTCCGATTGAAAAAATGATGTCGCTTTCCATTAAGCCGGCTTCTTCAGCCGGGCTGCGAGATTCCACCGATTTGATAACGACCCCCTTTTTGCCGGCAACCGCCAGGTAGCTGGCCAGGGTTTCGTCCATGTCTTGAACCGTGATGCCGATCCAGGCCTGTTTGACTTCGCCGTACTGAATCAGGTCGGAAATTATTTTACGGGCTTTGCTGATGGGGATGGCAAATCCGATTCCCTGGGCTTTGGCATAGATGGCCGTGTTGATCCCGATCAGGTCACCGTTGATGTTCAACAGCGGACCGCCGCTGTTGCCGGGATTAATGGAGGCATCGATCTGGATAAAGTCGTGATACACGCGTTCATCGGCCCTGATGCTGCGGTTTACGGCACTGACAACCCCGGTCGTTACGGTGTGGGAAAAACCGAAGGGATTTCCGATGGCGATCACGGTTTCTCCAATCATCAAGTCATCACTGCTGCCCATGTTAATGGCGGGCAGCCGGCCTTCGGACGCTATTTTCAACACGGCCAAATCAGAATCAGGATCGACACCGACGATTCTGGCTTCGAATTCCAGCTCGTTTTGCAGGATCACTTTGATGGTACCGGTTTTCTGGATTACATGGGCATTGGTTAAAATAAGACCCTTGCTGCCATCGATGATAACGCCGGAGCCCAAGCTGGTCTGTTCCTGGCGGCGTTCAAAGCGCGGGTCGTAAAAATCCCTGAAAAATTCTTCGAAAAACGGATTCCAGCCGAATCCTGAAAAAGGGCTGGTCCGCTTGCGAACTTCATAGGCCGAGCTTATATTTACCACTGCCGGACTGACCGCGCGCACGGCTTTAACGACGGCCGTTTCACGATCCAGCTCATGCGCGGGACTCCGGTCGGGATACATCAGACCCGACAGGCAGATTAACATTACCACAGCCACTAATTGGATTTTTATTGTAAGGTTGTATTGCTGGTGCATTTGCGGCCCTTGTGATTGATTAATTTTCCCTGGAACATCACAATTTCCAGGGCGCAGTCATTGGTAATTACCCGGTGATTGTTCGAATTTTTATGATTTTCCAAACTATAATCATCATCAAAGAAATTTCAGCCACATCAATGTCACTATTTTTCAGAGAGGTTTAATTAGATGATTGACAAGCTTCTGCCTTTGGTTGAACAGCCCAGCCGTTATCTGGGCTCGGAAATCAATCGCATCAAAAAAGATCATGGCCGGATCAGGCTGCGCTTTGCCCTGGCTTTTCCGGATTTATATGAAATCGGTACATCCCATTTCGGGATGCAGATCCTTTATCATATTCTCAATGCGGAAACGGACATCGCTGCTGAAAGGGTATTTGCTCCCGGTGTGGATATGGAGGCCCTTCTCAGAAACAGCGGGCAGCCGCTATTTTCGCTGGAGTCCCGTAAACCCCTTAACCACTTCGATATTATCGGCTTCAGTCTATTATATGAATTAAATTACACCAATGTTCTGACCATTCTCGATCTGGCTGATATTCCCTTCTTGGCCGCCGAGCGGGATCACTCCCACCCCCTGATAATCGCCGGCGGACCGTGCACCAGCAATCCGGAGCCGATGGCCGATTTTTTTGACGCGATGGTCGTGGGTGACGGCGAAAACGTCATCCTGCAAATGACCGGCGAGTGGCTGCAATGGAAAAACCACAATGCGGGCCAAAAAGAGGCATTGCTGCAAAGATGGGCGAAAATCGAAGGGGTTTACATTCCGGCTTTTTTCGAACCCCAAATCGATGCGCATGGTCTGCAATACCTGGTTCCACGGATTTCAAACTACAGCTCGGTTAAACGCGCAATTGTCGACGATCTGGATCGGATGCCTTTTCCGGAAAATCCCGTTATTCCCTTCGGTAAACCGATCCATGATCGGCTGCGCCTGGAAGTTTCCCGCGGCTGCACCCGGGGATGCCGCTTTTGTCAGGCCGGCATGATTTATCGTCCGGTGCGGGAACGTTCGCCGGACCACCTATTGGACCTTGCGGCCGATTCCATCGCTGCGACCGGTTATGAAGACATATCTCTGTTGTCTTTGAGCACCGGTGATTATGGCTGCCTGGCACCGTTGATCGAACGGATGATGGACCGCTTTGGTCCCGACAATGTGGCGGTCTCCCTGCCTTCTTTACGGGCCGGCACCTTGACACCGCAATTGATGGAGCTGATCAAGCAGGTGCGCAAAACCGGTTTTACTATTGCGCCGGAAGCCGGCAGCCAGCGGCTGCGTGACGTGATTAACAAAAACATCAGTGAGAGGGAAATTGTCGACACCGTGCAGGATGCTTTCCAACTGGGCTGGCAGGTCATCAAACTTTATTTTATGATCGGACTTCCCACGGAAACCGATGATGACCTCAAAGCCCTGGTTGCGCTGGTGAAGACTTTGCGTAAAATCAAAGGCGCCGACCGGCGCCGGGGCAAGATTAATGTCAGTGTCGCCACATTTATCCCCAAGTCCCACACCCCCTTTCAATGGGCGCCCTTGATCTCGCTGGCTGAATCCAAGTCTAAGATCAACTGGATTCATAATCAGCTGAAAATTCCCGGGATTCAATTTAAATGGCAGGATCCCCAGGTGAGTCAGTTGGAGGGGCTGTGGGCCAGAGGCGATCGACGGTTAAGCCGATTGCTCGTTGCGGCCTATAAAAAAGGATGCAAATTCGACGGCTGGAGCGACCATTTCAGATATGATTTGTGGCAAGAAGCGATTGAGGAGACTGGTCTTGACCTGGAATCTTTCACGGCCCGCAAACGGGATGTTGACGAGCCGCTGCCATGGGATATTGTCGACAACCGGGTCAGTGGGTCTTTTCTAAAGCAGGAATGGGCGAATGCGATTGCGCAAACATCGATCGGCGACTGCCGCCGCGGAGATTGTCATCAATGCGGAACCTGTGATTTTGAGAAGATCGAACCGCGAACGTATGAAGCCTTTGATGAAGAGGTTTTTGAAGCCTGTGAAGGGCTCCGGGCCCCAGATGATGTTTATCAGGGTCTATGCGTTTTTTATGGGAAACTGGATCAGGCCAAATACTTTGGCCACCTCGAAATGGTCAATATTTTTATACGGGCGCTCAAGCGGGCCGGGATTCCACTGAAATTTTCCCAGGGATTTCACCCCAAGCCTAAAATATCATTCGATGATCCTTTGCCCATCGGTATGGAAAGTGAGCAGGAGCGATTTTACATGAGCGTGCCGGGCTCCGTGAATCCAAACAGCGTCCCCGGTCTGCTGAATTTGCACCTGCCCGAAGGCCTGCGCATCACCGGCAGCCAAATCGCGCCACCCGGGTTCAAACGCCAGATACCGGGGGCCAATGCCTACCGGGTGACGCTGCCGGACGGCAATTTTGAGCAAGACGATGTGACCGCCTTTAATGGCAGCGCTGAAGTAATTATTTCTCTTTCGAAACGAAAAGGGAAGTTGAAAAAGATAGATTTAAAGGATATGGTGGAAGAGTTGGAACTACTGGATTCGAAACAGCTGCGGGTGTCGATTGCAGCCGGAACGGGAAAAACACTGCGCCCCGCCCATATTTTGGGTCCGGTTTTCCATCTGAATGAAACTCAAATTAAGCTGGCCAGGATCGTTAAGCTGAAGGCGGGATTAAAACAGGATGTTTAAACAACTCATCATTAATGTCGCGGAACATGAAATCCGCGTTGCGCTGCTGGAAGACGGCAACATCGCCGAGCTGTACGTCGACCGTGGAGACGATTCTGACATTGCCGGCAATATCTATAAAGGCAAGGTCTTGCGGGTCTTACCCGGCATGCAGGCCGCTTTTGTCAACATCGGGCTGAACCAGGCTGCATTCATTTACGTTGATGATGTGTTTTATGATGATTTTAAAGAATATGAACGATTGTTTAATATCGACTCGGAATCCGAGAATGACGAGTTCGAAAAGAAAAGCAATCCGCCATTTCTTAACAAGCGCAATATAAATATTGAAGAGCTATTATGCGAAGGGCAGGAAATTCTGGTTCAGGCGGCCAAGTCCCCCATGGGTACCAAGGGTGCCCGGATTTCTTCCTATATATCCCTGCCCGGCCGTTTTCTGGTTTTGATGCCGAATTCCGATCATATCGGTGTTTCCCGGCGGATTGAAGATGAAACCGAACGCGAGCGCCTCAAGAGTATGGTGCAAAATTTAAGAACCGAGGACTTCGGCTACATCGTTCGGACTGCCGCGGAAGGGGAGCAGGAGGAAAAGCTGGCCTATGAAATGGGGTTTTTAAACAACTTGTGGCAAAACGTCCGGAAGAAGTTTGAAACCGCCCCGGCGCCGTCGCTCATGCACCAGGAGCTGTCCATCAGTTTGAGGGCGGTGCGCGATCTTTTAATTCAAGAGGTCGAAAAGGTCGTCATTGACTCCAAACCTACCTACCATGCGATTTTGTCATTTCTGAACACCTACATGCCCAGCCTCAAAGACCATGTCGTGTTGTATGAAGGGGCGGAGCCGGTTTTTGATTCCTACAACCTGGAAGGCGATATCTCCCGCGCTCTCAAAAGAAAAGTGTGGTTGAAGTCCGGCGGCTATATCTTAATCGAACACACCGAGGCGCTGGTTGCTATTGATGTTAACACCGGCCGTTACGTCGGGAAACATAATCTTGAGGAGACGATTCTTAAAACCAACCTCGAGGCGGTAAAAGAAATTGCCTACCAGATCAGGCTGCGAGATCTGGGGGGCATCATCATCATCGATTTTATTGATATGGAGAAAAAAACCAACCAGGAAAAAATCTTCACTTCGCTTAAGGAGGCCTTAAAAAAAGATAAAAGCAAAACCCACGTTCTGCCGATGTCGGATATGGGACTCATTCAGATGACCCGCAAACGTACCCGCGAGCCGTTGACCCGAATTCTGTGCGAACCTTGCTTCTATTGTGAAGGCGAGGGCTATCTGGTCTCTCGGCAGTCCATCTGCTACAGCATTTATCGGGAGATATTGCGCGACGCGCATGATATGGACGGAACCCGACTGACCCTCAGGGTCAATCCCCAAATAGCGGAACTTTTGCTGGGTGAAGAGGACATCCTGATTGCCAGCCTTGAACGCGGCATCGGCAAACAGATCGTCATTTACCCCAATCCCGAGTTTCACATGGAACAATTTGACATCTTCGAAGTACTCAGCCAATAGTTCACGGGCAAAATCCCTTTATACTGAGTGTTCTGCGATATTAGACCTTGACAGATAAAATGTCTTGTGTTTTATTAGTTCGGTTTACGGTACTAGCTTAATCCGAAGGCTTCGGATTATTGAAGCTATATTAATGATCCAATCGGCATTGTTCGATGGTTAACGCCGGCAATCAGCGATACGGTTTTTGGTTGTCGCCAGACAGGCATAGCGAATGAGGAAATTTTAAAATGAAAAGAACATTTCAACCCAGCAGAATCAAACGGGCCAGAAATCACGGTTTTTTGAAACGAATGTCCACCAAACAGGGTCGACGAATTATAAATCGACGGCGAGCCAAGGGCCGGGTACGACTGGCCGGGTAGCTAATTGACATTGGTCGGGAGGAGGGGATATCTCAAAATCCCGGGCGACATATATTTTGTAGTGCGGCATGAGGTTTATCCTTTTGCCCATTAAGATCTTTGTCAGCCCGAAAACTAAATTTTCTATTATTTAAGTGGGAAGATTGTCCGTTGCGTTTTTTCCTCACCAAGGCAGACAGGATCTTAAAGCGGCGAGAATACCTCGCCCTGGCCGAATCCCGTCGCCGAATACAAAACGAACACTTCATCGCTATTTTTTCTCCCAACCGCCTCGGACGATCCCGAATTGGCATAACCGTTACCAAAAAAGTTGGACCGGCGGTCAAACGCAACCGGATCAAACGGCTTGTACGGGAACATTTTCGATTAAACCGGCATCACTTGGCAGGGACGTGGGATATCAATATTATTGCCAAGAGACAGGCTGCTGGTTTTTCCTCCGAAAACGCTTTCCGATCAATGGCAGACATTATCGAACGCATATCGAAATATGACGATCATCAATAAGCTATTGCAGGTCATTTTCAGCGGCATTATCAGAGTTTACCAGTATACACTGTCGCCGCTTCTAGGACCCTCATGTCGTTTCTATCCCAGCTGCTCAGAGTATGCACATCAGGCCATTATGCGTCATGGACCCCTTAAAGGCCTGTTTTTAGCCGTTAAAAGAATCCTGCGATGCCACCCGTTTCATCCCGGGGGCATTGACCCGGTACCCTGAGTGTAGAGAATGAGAATAGACAACCGGCCGGTTGGCGTCAGAAATTAATTGCAAATTTAAGGAATTTGATCTCTAAAACTGAGTCCCATGTTTGTTGGTCCTTACCTGCCTCCCCTTGGTTCAGTCCACAGAGAGCATGTCCCGGTTAATCGAAAAAATTCAAAATCGAAAATAAGTGGACATACTATTTAGTTAAGCTATCAGCGATTTTTTAGGAGAATTCAATGGATCAGGCGCGTTTGGTAATTGCTATTGTTTTATCGGTACTGGTTTTCTTAGTCTGGCAGTTCTTTTTCGTCGATAAAGAAGCCGCCCAGAAATCTGCCCGGCAGGCCAAGCAACCACCCGCCCAAGAGGAAGCGGTCAAGGATGTTCAGCCATATCCCAAACAAACCCCGACTCAAACCGGCCAAACCGGTGCGTCCGCCGAAACTCAGATCTCTACACAGGCCAGAATTCCCCAAACTGTTACGGTGGATACCCCGTTGTACCGGGTCAAGCTGACAGAGGATGGTGCGGGGATCACCAGCTTTATTCTCAAAAATTACCGGGAAACGATTGCGCAAGATTCTCCTTTAAAAGAGCTGCTGCCTCAGAAAAACCCCATCGAAACTGTACTGGTGGGATTTGCCGGCAAGAGTCTTGCCGGTCTTGAAAACGCCGTTTTTTCAACCGATATTAACCTTGAAACTATCGATGTGAGGGACTCTGAACAGCAGATCACTTACACCTGGAAGTCACCCCGGGGCGTGCTTGTCGAAAAGACGTATAAATTTTTACCGGACACCTACCTGATCGGGCTTGAGATTGCCATAAAAAATGGTTCCGACCAAACCATCCAGGACAAGCTGTTTGTCGCTTTAAACGGCAGCGTGCCCAGTGATACACGGATGTACGGATTCGAAGGTCCGAGTGCCATGATCGACAAAAAACTCGAAGAAATCGATATCGATGATATTGCCGAACAAAATATTTATGCGGGCAATGTCAAGTGGGTCACCTTACAGGACCGATATTTTATGATGAGTGTCATTCCCGAGCAAGTCGGGCCGGCGAGCATGCGGCTATATCTAAGAGGTGAAAGTTTGCTGGAGGCCCAGTACGCGTTGCCGGATGGAACCATCGGTCCCGGCACCCAGCATAGCTATCAATACTCGCTATTTTTCGGACCCAAGAGCATGGAGGTTCTGGGCGCAGTAGGTCACAGCCTCAACAAGGCCCTGGATTTCGGCATGTTCGACATTATTGCCAAACCCTGCGTCTGGCTGATGAACAAGTTATACAGCGTGATCCCCAATTACGGCATCGCGATTATTGTCCTTACGATCTTAATCAAGATTATATTGTGGCCCCTGGGATCGAAAAGCTATAAATCAATGAGCGAAATGAAAAAGATTCAGCCGTTGATGAAAGAGATCCGGGAAAAATACAAAAACGATAAGAAAAAAATGAACGAAGAGGTCATGGGCCTATACCGGACCTACAAAATCAATCCCCTGGGGGGCTGCCTGCCCATGGTGGTTCAGCTGCCCGTCTTTTTTGCGCTGTACCGGATGCTGTATCAGGCCATTGAGCTGCGGCATGCACCCTTCTTTTTATGGATTGATGACCTGTCTGCTCCTGACCGGTTATTTCGATTTGACGTTGCCAGCATACCGTTTATGGAGCCGCCCTACGGCATCCCGGTCCTGACGATTATCATGGGCGCAACCATGTTGTTGCAGCAAAAAATGTCACCACCCATGGGGGATCCGACCCAGGCGAAAATGATGATGTTTATGCCGCTGATATTCACCGTAATTTTCATTAATTTTTCAGCCGGTCTGGTGCTTTACTGGTTGGTGAACAACGTTCTATCGATTTCACAACAATATTACATACAGAAAAAATATGCCTGACAACGGAGGTTGTACGTTATGTCTTCGTTTGAATATAAAGGGAAAAACGTCGATCAAGCCGTCAAAAAAGCTTGTGAGGATCTTAAGGTAGGCCAGAATGAATTAAAATATGAAATTCTCTCTTACGGGTCCAGCGGAATATTCGGGTTTGCCGGTGCCAAAAAGGCCAGAATCTTGGTCACCCTGGTTGAAAAAACTCAGGAATTAGAAAACGAGTTGCCAGAACAACCGACCGAACTTGCAGGTGATACCCATAGGCCGGCAGATCGAGATCATGTGCCCCATGGCGATAGTTCGCAAGAACAAACGCTTCATGCAATAGCAGATAACCCGCTGGAAATGGGTCGTGTGGTTTTACAGCGTTTCGTCGATGCCATCACCTCGGATGCTAAAATATCGGCCGAAGGGGACTCCGAACAGATTTTTTTGAAAGTGGCCGGTGGCAACGCCGGACCACTTATCGGCAAAAAAGGGCAAACTCTTGATGCCATGCAGTCTCTGGTTGAGAAAATTGTTAATAAGCAACAGAATACCAACCACGGCCATAGGATTCGGGTACACGTGGATGTCGAAGGATACCTTGAAAGCAGAAAAGCCAATTTGGAAAAGCTTGCCATGCAATTGGCCAATAAGTCTAAACGGATCAGCAAGGCGATTACCCTCGGGCAAATGAACGCTTACGATCGAAGAATTGTGCACCTGGCCTTGAAAGGAGATCCCGGGGTTCGTACTAAAAGCAGGGGAGAGGGGTACCTGCGAAAAGTGGTCATTTTTCCCAAAAAAAACAATTCGCAGCGAACCCAACGGATCAATCGCTGAGACAGAAAGAAGCATGGCAACTTAGCACAGTCTCAAATAACTATAACGCCGGCGCTTCAATACCATTTAACGCCGATTTCAGCTAACTTTTCGACCCCCGGAAGATGCAATTTTCCGGGCGAATTTTATAAGATAATGGAAAATTCCACTATTGCGGCCATTGCTACACCAAACGGCCGGGGTGGAATCGGAATCATCAAAATTTCCGGATCCAAGGCCCTCTCAATTGCTGCGAACATCTTCTCTCCCGCTTCATCCGACGCCACCAATATTTCCGGACGGCCAAGGTCTGATCATAAGTTGACTGCGGATGAATTGAAATCCCATCGGCTTTATTACGGCGGTATCCTTGATCCCGGCAGCGGGCGTATTTTAGATGAAGTATTGCTTTCCGTGATGAAAGGACCGCGATCCTATACCCGGGAGGACGTCGTCGAAATCAACGCCCATGGCGGTCAGGTAGCTGTCAATGCGATTCTTGAGTTGGTTCTACGGCAGGGTGCCCAGCTGGCTGAACCCGGCGAGTTCACCAAACGCGCTTTTCTCAACGGGCGCATTGATTTAACCCAGGCTGAAGCTGTTATCGATATCATCAATGCCCGCACGGACAAATCACTGCTGATGGCAGCGGCCCAGGCCCAGGGAACCTTGAGCAAGCCTGTTAGCGAGATCCGGCAACGGCTGGTGGATCTTTTAACGCGTACAGAAGCCGGAATTGACTTTCCGGACGACGTCGGTGAAATAATTGATCCCTTGACAGTTGGCCGGGAAATTGAGGACGGGATTATTGCACCGCTGGAAGGCCTTATTCAGCAGCATGCTGACGGGAATGTATTGCGCGATGGACTGAAGGTGGCCGTGGTCGGCCGACCAAATGTAGGGAAATCGAGCTTGTTGAACCGCCTGGTTAAAAAAGAGCGGGTGATCGTTACGGCGGTGCCCGGGACGACCCGGGATACCATCGAAGAAGCATTCAACATCAATGGGTTTCCCATCGTTATCGTAGATACCGCCGGACTGCACCAGACCGATGATCCCATTGAAATCATGGGCATTGAAAAAACAGTTGAAAATGTCAATAATGCTGATCTTGTTCTATTAATGGTTGAAGCGCACCATGCTTTGACAGAAGCGGACCGCAACATTTTTGAGCGGTTTGGGTCCAAACCCAAAATCATCGTGATCAACAAAATCGACCTGGTGGACAATCAGGATAACATTGAACTTCCGGCCAAATGGGACGCCTGCAATTTCGTACGCGTATCGGCACTTTACGATCGCGGAATGGGTCAATTGAAAAAGCTGATCGCCGCCACCGCTTTCGGCGAAAGTCCGGTTGACTTCGATACCGGAATCGTGCCTAATCTGAGGCACAAAGTTCTTTTGGACCAAAGCCTTGAAGGTGTTTTGGCTATCAGCCACGAGTTAAACAACGGCACTCCCTTGGAGCTGATTGCGATTCAGCTGCAGGATTCAATTGATGCCCTGGGACAAATCTTGGGCGCCACAGTTAAAGTGGACGTGCTGGATCAAATTTTTAGTAGATTTTGCATTGGAAAATAGCTGATGTTTCACGTGAAACAAAAAAGGAGTGACACCACAACATGGATATAGACCTAAGTCCCTATTTTCAAAAATATGAAAAATTAGTGGCAACCGCCGACGAAGTATTCGATCGCGTAAAAAAGGCGCATGCCGATTGTGTGAAGTGCGGTGAGCAATGTGCTGATTGCTGTTTTGCCTTGTTTGATCTGACGCTGATTGAGGCCCTGTATATTCATCACCGGTTTAATGAAAAATTCGAGGGGTCGGCCAAGGTCGAGCTTCTTGAAAAAGCGAACCGTGCGGATCGTCAAACTTACAAAATTAAACGCAAGGCCTTCCAGAAGTTGCAAGCCGGCGAAAACGAAGGCGAAATCCTGGGTGAGTTGGCTTTCGAGCGGGTACGATGTCCGCTTCTCAGTGAGAAAGATCTCTGCGATCTTTATGATTTTCGGCCTCTTACTTGCCGTTTTTACGGCATCCCGACGGCGATCGGGGGGGCAGGGCACACCTGCGGAAAATCGGAATTCAAAGAAGGTGAGCAGTATCCGACCGTTAATCTGGATACCATTCACAATCAACTGCAGCAGATATCGGCGGAGCTGTTGCGAGATATAAAATCCAAGAATGTCAAATTGGCGGATTTGCTGGTGCCGTTGTCATCGGCCATGGTTATGGATTTTGATGAAGTCTTTCTCGGAATCGCTGAGCCACCTGAAGAAAAAGCACCGCCCAAAAGACGGTCAAGGAAAAATAGATGAGTGAATTTACTTCCCAGGAGGCTGAAGATCGGAAAAAAGCGGTTTTTGACAGCATGTCGCCCCGGCGGCAGAAACACATCCTGAAAAGAGGCTATGACAAATGGGATCCGTTCGAGGAGCCTAAAGATCCCATCGACATCCGCAAAGACAAAACCAAGCGCACCACCCAGATGCTGGTGCGAGAGTTTCTGCAGACTCGCGGCGAGGAGGGCTACAGTAATGCCTATGGCCGCGGGGTGCTCGAAATGGCGCTCGGTATCGTTAATGATGACGACCGTTTCCTCGGTATGTATGAATTTGTCCGCTGGCACCAGGAGCTATTGAAAAAAGAAGGGCACGAAGGATAGGAGAAGTCGGAAGTGGGAATTCGGAGGTCGGAAGTGGGACCCTTCGTCGTCCGGTGGGGCGGGACTATGCCGCGGCTAAAGATGCGTAAGTCGGAGGAGAACGCTGGAATGGGACAGAGCCTTCCCGCTGCGATATGGCGGGGTCAAGATAAACTACCCCCAGTTTATGCCTTCTGAAACAACGGACCCTCTGTCTTTGGTAGCACGAAATTAGGAAATCAGTCTGTATCGAAGGCGCATGCCGCAAGGGTGATAAATATTTTATGCTGCATTTTTTCTAGCAGATGGTTGAATTGGGTTTTGACAAAAACAATCAATGCGCAGCATAATATATAATTAAGGCGCCGTCTCGTCGATTCAGCGATATACTTCGCGGTTGACACAATCGGCAACCACCATTAAATCCCACTGATTCAAGGCGGCTTAATTATTATTCTTCGATAAATCCGCCTAAGGTAAACTCCTGGTATTCGGTTGAACCTTCCTGGTATGTTGTCAGCATTTGTTCCAGCGTTTTGCGGGTATTGTTTTCTTTCCAGTTGTGCCAGCTCTCCATATTCTGCCAGGTTCCAATCACCATTAAGGTTTGGGGATGCTCCTCGGATGACAGTGTTTCACCGGATATATATCCGGGTTGCTGCAATGCCCTGGATCGCAGCTCTTTGAACAGGGCGATGATTTCGCTCTTTTTCCCCTTGTGAAATTTTCTTTTGATTAAAATTTTGGCTTGCATGGTGACCTCCTTTAACTGGATAAATTAATTTCAGGTGGCGGTCAAGATTGTGCGGGTAGGATCGGGCCGACGGAATGAAAATTAGCCGGGTATTCGTGGTACGGCAAAAGTACACCGGATAAAACGCTTTGGATGCGGCAAAGGCGGGGGAGGGCTGGCTGCCGCCTATTGCTTCGTTTCTTCGGACGCAACCAAACGGCCTTTTCTCAAACACACCTGGCGCTATCTAATCATCTCTTTAAAATAATGTAAATCATTATTTTAGCCATCTCCATCTTATCGCTGAACCATCGTTTGAATAGAGATGTGGCCGATCAGATCAATTCCCAGTTCATCACCCGGATTTAACGGTCCGACACCGGCCGGCGTGCCGGTTAAGACGACATCTCCCGGCTTGAGGGTAAACCAGCCGCTAATATACTCAATCAGTGAAACGATATCGGTCAGCATCTGGCGGCTGGAGCCTTTCTGCCTCACGGCGCCGTTAACGGTTAATTGCAGCTCGATATTCTCAAACCCATCAAAGGAGCCAACCGGCTCGAAAGCGGACAGCGGGCAGCTGCCGTCAAATGCTTTGGCTTTTTCCCAGGGATGTCCTTTTTGTTTAAGCTCGTTTTGCAAATTTCGCAGAGTCAGATCAATGGCGATGCCGACCCCCATAATTGCGGAGAATGCCTGCTCTTTGCTGCTGTGGACCAACTCTTCGCCGATTAAGACGGCAATTTCCAGTTCATGGTGGACAAGGCCTCTGGTCCAATCAACAAGAATCGGATTCGTTATATCGACCAGTGATGTGGCGGGCTTCATAAAGAGCATTGGTTCGCTTGGAACCGGATTGTTCAACTCCCGGGTATGCTCAGCATAGTTTCTTCCAATACAGACAATTTTACCGGCCGCCAATGAAATCGCTTCACCACTGGACCATTTATGTTGGTAGGTCATCATGCTCTCCAATCTATAGAGCCTGCGCATAAACTTAAAATTGATCAGAATAAATTACAAAATTGTAGGTCCAACATTTTAAATTTGGTCAATGTTCTTTGAAAAATTGGTTAAAGCAGCAATCTGCTGTGCTTCAGGTTA
>Ga0209338_1000084_pt1 | contig 41107 bp, 33 predicted proteins | sample OlaalgELextract1_FD_187374 | JGI IMG/M metagenome (GOLD analysis project Ga0209338, IMG submission 187374) | Olavius algarvensis symbiont microbial communities from Tuscany, Italy - Type A ELBA extract 1 (SPAdes) (version 2) | ecosystem: Host-associated > Annelida > Digestive system >... | reverse complement strand
CCAGTTTTAGGGAACTAGGCCTATAAAAGGAGTGATTTTAGTAGTACTTATATCAAAAAAAGTCAAGTAGTATTTTATCTTATCATGCTGATATAATGAGAATTTTTACGTTTATGCGTCCACTCTGTAGACCATCGGACTGATCAAACCATAAAGTGCCAAAAATATATTTGCTTTTTTCAAGGCTCTGAGAAACGACTATCAAGGCCCTGTTCTGCGGCCGGGAAATGCCTCAATCGAGACTGGCTTGGTTGAGGTATTGCTTTGCTGGGTTTAATCTTATTGATCAAAGACAATCCAAGGTTTAGTGAAAATGACAAAAAATGCGGGAGTTACGACAAGCAAGATCGAATTCTGCGATCTGCTGTGCCGGCATGCGGACTTTGCCCGCGTGGCGGCGCTGGACGGCAGCTGCCGAACCTTCCAATCCCTGTGGTGCAAGAAACTGGAAAAGCATGTTACGAAAAATGCGCCCTGTGAAGTCGTCTTCGGCAAACGGCGACCGACGACGGGATTTTAGACTGGATACTGGATGTTCGATACTGGGTACTGGATGCTCGATACTGGATACTGGATGCTCGATACCGGATGTTCGATACTGGATACTGGATGCTCGATGCTGGCTGCCGGAAAAGAAGTTTATTGAGTTGATCGGGTTGATTGAGTTAATGGTTAATCGATCTGTTGAATTTGAGCCGGAGGGCAATGTTCTTTCTTTATCAATCCGATATCCGCAATCCGGAATACCAAATCGAAAGGCTGGATACTGGAGGGACGATAATGAGGTCTAAGGTGGATGTTCTTAAGTAAGAATAATTCGACTTTCAGAGTGAGGATATTTTCTCACCTTCTCACCTTCCCAGCCGCTCACCTTCTTGCTGTAGTCATCTATTTTCTGTGATTATGTTACCTAAAGTAAAAATCTTTGCCTATTACTGGCTGCCGCTTGTCGCGTATTGCGTTTTTATTTACGTTCAGTCTTCCTATCCGTCACCGGAGCGGCTGCCTACCTTTGAATTCAGCGACAAGGTTATGCACTTTGGGGCGTTTGTCGTCATGGGTGTGCTGTTTTACCGCGCGTATCATACCCTTCCGTTCGAAAAAATTTTGCAATGGATCGTGCCGTTGAGCATGATATCAGCCTCGCTCTACGGTATCAGCGATGAGATTCACCAGTCTTTCGTTCCCTATCGCCACGGCAGTATCGGGGATGTGATTGCCGATGTTTTGGGGTCAGTCTGTGGTGTCTACATCTATCATTGGTGGATGACGGCCGGAAAAGAGAAGGTGAGAAGTTGAGAAGGTGAGAAGGTGATAAAAGCCGTTGCTTGCATCCTGCCCTTACAACTCGCACCCCACGGATTGCAGCCCTCACCGCACTCTCTTAAATCTGTAACCCGCATCCCGCGAAACCTGGACCCCGCCCCGGATACCCTCCCGTAACCCGAAATTCGAAATTCGACATTCGTCAATCGTCCTTCTTTAAACCCGCAACGCGCAACCCGCAACCCGCAACCCGCAACGCGCAACCATACCTTAGCCGCCCTATCCAATATCCAGAAACTGCGTTGACAAATCTCAGGGTTTCAGGTAAATAGTTACCTTCCCCAAATCTCCCTGAATAGGAGGCATTTCCAAAATGGCCGATCAGAACATAATATTAATTAATGGGAATGAATTCAGTTTCGAGCCGGGCGAAAGCATTCTCGATATCGCCCAGCGCAACAGTATCGATATACCCACCCTTTGCCACTTAAAGGGCGCTTCTGCCACGGGTGCCTGCCGGGTTTGCGTCGTCGAGGTGGAAAACGCCCGCAGCCTGGTTGCCTCCTGTGCGGCCCCGGCCGCCAACAACATGGTTGTGCGAACCGAATCCGCCAAAGTCATCACGGCGCGACGCATGGTAATCCAGTTGCTGCTGTCCTCTGGCAATCACAACTGCGCCGTCAGCGGCTCGGCCGGCGACAACTGGACCGAGTTTCAGCTCAAAGCGCAGCAGACGGAAGACACGGCCGAGCTGTGCCCGGTGTGGGGAGACTGCAAACTGCAAGACCTGGCGTTTCGCTACCAGGTAAACGGCGAACAATTCATTCCCACCGAAACGCCGCATCCGATGGAGACGGTCAACCCCTTCATCGTGCGCGATTTTTCGCGTTGTATTCAGTGCGGCCGATGTGTTCAGGCCTGCAATGAAGTGCAGGTCAATCAAGCTATCCATTACGGCTATCGCGGTGCCGGCACCAAAATCGTTGCAGCAGGCGATCGTCCCTACCGGGATTCGGATTGTGTGTTTTGCGGGGAATGCGTGCAGGTGTGCCCGGTGGGTGCACTGGTCGAAAAGGATGCGCGTTATCAGGTGCGGCCCTGGGAAACCCAAAAAGTGCGGACGACCTGCAGCTATTGCGGTGTCGGTTGCCAGCTTAATCTGCATGTCAAAGACAACCAGGTCGTGAAAGTGACCGGGGCGGACGATTTTGCTCCCAATTACGCTAGTCTGTGTGTCAAGGGACGCTTTGGCTATGATTTCGTTAATTCGCCGGATCGCCTCAAGACCCCTTTGATCAAGGAAAACGGCCAGCTGCGGGAAGCCTCCTGGGACGAAGCCCTCGATCTGGTAGCCGGCAAATTTAACGACATCAAAGCCAAACACGGCTCCGACAGCCTGGCCGTGCTGACATCCGCCCGGGTCACCAACGAGGAAAACTACATTGCCCAGAAATTTGCCCGGGCGGTGCTCAAAACCAACAGTGTCGATCACTGCGCGCGTCTCTGACATTCTTCCACTGTGGCCGGTCTGGCCGCAGCCTTTGGAAGCGGTGCCATGACCAACACCATCGATTGTATCGAAAAAGCCGATGTCATTCTGATTACCGGCTCGAATACCTCCGAGAATCATCCGGTACTTTCCAGTTTCGTTAAACGGGCGGTGGCTCAAAAGGGCGCCAAGCTGATCGTGGTAGACCCCAGGCGTATTAAAATTACCCGCTTTGCGGATAAATGGCTGCGGCAGAATCTGGGTACCGATGTGGCCTGGATCAACGGCATGATGCATGTCATTATCAAGGAAAACCTGCAAGACCAGGATTTTATCGACAGCCGCACCGAGGGCTTCGAGGAGGTCAAAAAGACGGTCGAAAAATACACGCCGGAATACGTGGAGGAGATTACGGGCATTGCCGCCCAGGAACTCATCGAAGCCGCACGCTTATACGCCGGTGCCGAGCGCGGCAGCATTTTATATTGCATGGGAATCACCCAGCACACTACCGGAACTGATAATGTGAAATCCCTGGCCAACCTGGCGATGTTGTGCGGCAATCTGGGCATCGAGGGCGGCGGCGTCAATCCGCTGCGCGGGCAAAACAATGTCCAGGGGGCCTGCGACATGGGAGGGCTGCCGGATGTGTACTCCGGTTATCAGAAAGTGATCGATCCGGCTGCCCAGCAGAAAATGGCCGAAGCCTGGGGGGTTGACGGTCTTTCGGACAAGCCCGGCATGAAAGTGACCGCGATGATCCCGGCCGCCCACGACGGCGACCTCAAAGCCTTTTACATCATCGGCGAAAATCCAATGGTTTCAGACCCTGATTTGAACCATTGCGAAAAAAGCCTCAAAAACCTTGATTTCCTGGTGGTACAGGATATTTTTCTGACCGAAACCGCCAGGCTGGCGGATGTCGTACTGCCTTCGGCCTGTTTTGCGGAAAAAGAGGGAACCTTTTCCAACACCGATCGCCGGGTTCACCGGGTACGCAAGGCGGTGGAGCCGCCCGGACAGGCCTGGGATGATTGGAAAATCACCTGTGAAATTGCCAGCCGGATGGGGTCTCCCATGCACTATGAAAGCAGCCGGCAGATTATGGAGGAAATTGCGCAGGTCACCCCGTCATACGGCGGCATCACTTATGACCGGATCGAATTGGAAGGCATTCACTGGCCGGCGCCGACCGCCGAGCATCCCGGAACCCCGGTCCTGCACCGCGAACAATTTGCCAAAGGCAAGGGCACTTTCCACGCCATTGACTTTATACCACCGGCCGAACAGGTCGATGATGAGTACCCGATATGGCTGACCACCGGCCGTTTGCTGTATCAATATCACACCGGCACCATGACCATGAAAAGCGACGGCATCATGGATATTGCGCCGGAGTGTTTCGTTGAAATTTCGCCTCAGGATGCCGGCAAATACGAGGTGGCAGACGGGGCCGTGGTTGATATTGCCTCCCGCCGAGGAACCATCCAGGCCCGGGTTAAAATTTCAAACAAGGCGGTTGCGGGAACGGTATTTGTGCCTTTCCACTACGGGGCCGCGGCCGCCAACCGTCTGACGAATGCGGCCCTGGACCCTATTTCCGGCATCCCCGAATTAAAAGTGTGCGCGGTCAGGCTCAGCAAGTCGGCCTAGCGCACGGGGCAGAGCGCGTGGTGCAGAGGGCAGAGGGGCAAGGGGCATGGAGCAGAGGGCAGAGCGCATGGGGCAGGGTGCCAAATGTTGACTGACGGGTTTAAGGTTTAAGGTGTATGGTACAGGGAAGTGGCATTCGGCGTTCGGTGCACGGAAACGGAATTGACTCACTGGACTGTACCATAATGAACTAATCAACCAATCAACTAATCAACTAATCGACAAATAACAATTAACTAATAACGAATAACTAATAACCAAAAAACCCGGATCTTCAACGAAGATCCGGGTTTTTTATTTTATATCTGTAATCTAAAGCTGGTTTTTATTCTTCTTCTTTGGAGTACAGCACATCAACTTCCTTGAGATCGTCTCCCAGGTATTCGCGTTCGTTTTCACCCAGAATGCCCATGGACAGGCAGATCAGGGTCCAGAGGTGAACGTTGTGCCAGCCGCCTTCGAAAAATTCGCTCAGGTCGTGAATTTGAGAGTGGCAGTTGTGGCAGGGGGTGATGCAGTAAGGTGCCCCGGTGGCCATGATCTGGTCGGCCTTCAATTTGCCGAACGCACGGCGGGCTTCAGGCATTCCGTTTTGCAGAAATCCGCCGCCGCCGCCGCAGCAGTAGTTGTTTGACCGATTGGGAGTCATGTCGATGAAATTTTCTTCCCCGACCACCGCCTTGGTGACAAAGCGCAGGTCCTCGGCCATCGGTTCGCCGTAGGTTTTGCGCACCAGCTGGCAGGGATCCTGTACCGTAAACTTAATCTGGCGCTCCTTGTTCCAATCGGAGTTGACCTTCAGACGGCCTTCCTTAATCCAGCGGGCATAAAGTGAAATGATGCTTTCGATCTCGAAATTGTGCTCGATGTTGAACTTTTGCAGTCCGACCCGGACTGCGAACATTTCGTGCCCTCACTCCGTGTTGAGCCAATACTTGCAGCCCAGATCATCGACGGCTTTGGCCTTGATGCGAACGATCTTTTCCCAGTTGTCAAGATCCGCCATGAACAGGCAGTAGTTTTCAGCGGCCCACCCCTTGGTGCCGTAGGTCCAGTCGGCGCCGACGTGATGCAGAATTTTCCATAGAGGCACCATCTCATCGGGTTCGGTCACCGGTTCACGGGAGTTTTGATTCAAAAAATATTTGGCGCCCTCCTTGTTGATCGGTGCCTGCAGATCCTCATAGCCGGGCTGGGTCTCGCGGATCTCTTCCAGGACATCCTCCACCACGAATTGAAAATCTTCCTCGCCGGCTCCCATGGCACTGCAGGTATCATTTCTCAGCGCCATGTCGCAGGAGCCTAAAATTCCTTTGGGCCTCTCCTCCCGGGGTCTGTTCTTCCTGACATTGAACACGAGCTGCGGAATATCTATTTTCATCGGGCAAACATAAATGCAGCGCATGCACAGGGTGCACATCCAGGCCCAATCCGAACTTAGGATTTCCTCGTCCATTCCCAGGGCCGCCATGCGCAAGAATTTTCTGGGATCCATATCCTCCAGTCCCGTGGCCGGGCAGCCGGAAGAACAGGCCCCGCATGTCAGACAAAGGTTCAGATTGCCGCCCTCCGGCAGGATCTCTTTCACCTTGTCGATAAACATGCTTTTTTTCTTGCCGCCAAGTTTGATTGCTTCTTCAGCCATGCTGTAAAAACCTCCCACTAATTTTTTTCTTATTTTGTATATATGCGTACGCCGTTATCATAGGCGCAAGTAGCTATATTCTCGAAAATTTCGTTGAAATGCAAGTCGAAAAAAATTAACAAAGGGGCTTTTATGCCAGATTTTTTGCGGTATGTCAACGAATCTCTACAAAATCAGTCAGCAAAAGGGAATTATCTCATTTCCGTGCGACTATACCTGATCCGGGCAAGCCGGAATTGAAGATTGAAAATTGAATATTTGTTGAGTCACTTCGTTCTATCTTTTTTGTCGAAACCGATTTCCATCTTAAAATATTAAATCTGGCTATGACATAAATCATGCGCAAACATGATTTGATTTCGATAAATAGGCACTAAGCTTTTTCCGACTCAGCGCTCGAAAAAGTGGCCCCGGCGGGGCAGCATTGGCGCAGGATTTAGGTTTCAGGTGTCAGAAAAAAGGCCCTAAGGGCCCAATACCCAATACCCAATACCCAATACCTAAGGGCCTAACCCGGGATTAAGATCGTGGAACCGGTGGTTTTACGGTCTTCCAGATCGCGATGGGCAACGGCGGCCTCTGACAAGGGGTAGGTTTGCTTGATCTCAATTTTTACCGCTCCGCTTTCCACAACCTCGAACAGATCCCGGGCGTGTTCCAGTAAATCTTCGCGCAGGGCGGTATAGGCCATCAGACTGGGGCGGGTCAGAAACAAGGAGCCTTTGGCCGCCAGAAGGCCCAGGTCCACCGGCGGAACCGATCCTGAAGATTGACCGAACGATACCATCATTCCCATCGGACGCAGGCAGTCCAAAGATTGCATGAAGGTGGCCTGGCCCACGGAATCGTAAACTACCGCCACCCCTTTGCCACCGGTAATCTCCTTTGTTTTTGCGGCGAAATCCTCATCATTGTAGAGGATGGGATGGTCACAACCGTTGGACCGCGCAATCTCGGCTTTTTCCCCTGAACCGACCGTGCCAATGACCGTTGCACCGAGATGTTTGGCCCACTGGCAGGCAATCGAGCCGACACCTCCGGCCGCGGCATGGATTAGTACTGTATCGCCGCTTTTAACATCATAACAGCCCCGCAACAGGTAGCGCGTCGTCATACCCTGGAGCATCATGGCCGCCCCCAGCTGGGTCGAAATACCCTCCGGCAGTTTTACCAGCCGGTGGGCGACAATCTTGCGGACCTCGGCATAGGCTCCGGGCGGAACACCGGCGTAGGCCACCCGGTCACCGACAGCGACTTCGGTAACTCCTTCGCCGATTTCCTCGACGATGCCCGCACCTTCCAAACCCGGTGTGGCCGGCAAGCCCGGCAAAGGATACAGTCCACTACGGTGATAAACATCAATATAGTTCAAACCCACGGCTTCGTGGCGCACCAGTGCCTCGCCGGTTTCAGGCTTACCCGGATCAAAGTCCTCCCATTTCAATACCTCAGGGCCACCGGCTTCATAAATTCGTATCGCTTTGGACATTTAGTCCTCCTTTCCGTTGATGAATTGAAATTCGACCTATCAATATCAAAATTTACCTTCGGAGATGCCCTCATTCTCCGATTATTTTCACCAGCACCCGCTTGCGGCGGCGTCCGTCAAATTCGCCATAGAAAATCCGTTCCCAGGTGCCGAAATCCAGTCTCCCATCTGTGACGGCCACCACCACTTCCCGTCCCATGACCTGTCTTTTCATATGCGCATCGGCATTGTCCTCACCGACATTGTGCCGGTAGCCGGACACCGGCTCGTGGGGGGCAATCTTTTCCAGCCATATTTCATAATCGTGATGGAGCCCTGACTCATCATCGTTGATAAACACCGAGGCCGTGATGTGCATGGCGTTGACCAGGACCAGGCCTTCTTTGATGCCGCTTTCGCGCAGGCATTCATTTACTTCGGGGGTGATATTGATGAATGCGCGCCTGGTGGGCACTTCAAACCATAACTCTTTGCGGTAGCTTTTCATGAGTTTTTTCCTTTAAATTTTGATGGGACACAGATTCACACAGATTAATACTTTTATGGAACCGATTACTGTTCAACCACGACCAGATCATCTAAAGCTTTTTCATCAACTGATTCGCCGCCGTCAGCGTGGGATCCCAGGTCGGACCGAAGGGTGGGGCGTAAGCCAAATCCATCTGACTGTAATCGCGTACTGTCATCCGGTTGTGCAGGGCGACCGCCGGCCCATTGATGCGATGGGCCACCCCCTCTTTGCCGACCATTTGAACCCCCAGCAGGCGCCCGGATTTTTTGTCACCGATCATGTTGACCCAGATGGGCCGACCTCCGTGATAGGAATGGGCCCTGGACTGGGACTGGATCATATTGTGAACCGGATCGAAGCCGGCCTTTCGGGCCTCGGGCATGCTTAATCCGGTGCGGGCCACTTCAAAATCGAAAACCCGAAAGACCGCCGTGCCGGCGATACCATCGAGCCGGGCCTCCTTGCCGCAGACATTGTCCGCCACGGCCCAGCCGGCCCGGTTGGCACGCAGGGCCAGTGGGATCCAGGTTTTTTCTCCGGTGACCACATGATAGGCGTCGGCGCAGTCACCGGCGGCATATATGTGCGCCTCGGATGTTTGGAGCTTGTGATCGACGGCAATGGAATTGTTCGTGCTCAACCGGAGGCCTGCATTCTCGGCAATTTGACTGCAAGGCGCCACGCCGATACCCACCAGCACCATATCGGCCCTGAGCGTCAACTCCCCGCAATTCACCTGCAGGCCCCCGGCGGTCTGATCGATGCCCTCGACCGTGTGACCGGCATGCACGCCGACGCCTTTGGCTTTAAGCTCGTCCCGGACGGCCTGGGACATCGATGGCTCCAACCACGGCAAAAATACTGGATTGGGTTTGACCATGTCGACCCCGATATTTAAGCCGACCAGGGATTCGCACATTTCAAGGGCGATGTAGCCCATTCCGATAATTATGGCTTTCCTGACGCGGTTTTCCTTTAGCAGCTGTTTTATTTTGCGGCCGTCTGCCAGGCTTTTCAGCACCACGACACCCGGCAGATTAAAGCCGACAAGATCCGGTCTGATGGCCGCACCGCCGGTGGCAATCAATAATTTATCATATGCAAATTCAAAGCGCATTCCATCCGATTTGGTGCCGGATACCGACTTTTTTTGCGGATCGATCGATTCCGCCGAATGGCCGGTCAACAGGTTGATGTTTTGTTTATCGCGAAATACCTGGGCCTGTCGAACGACTAAATCCTCGATGTCTCTCTCCGGCGCCGCCAGATTATAGGGCAGGCCTCAGGCGCTGTAGGAGACGTCCATGGTTTTTTCAATAACCGTTACATCAAATTCCGGGCAACTTCGTTTGGCACGGCTGGCAGCACTCATACCGGCTGCGTCTCCGCCGATGACGATAAATTTCATTGGGCACTCCTTATATTTAATAGGTTCCTTGGCCAGTATGGCGATAGGTGTATTGATCGCAAAATTTCATTAGTTTTGAATATGTTGATTTTAATCTTTTAAATATGTAATTATTATTCCATAAATTTTGGTTTTTCAATCAGAAATATGTCTCAACCGTGAAACCCAAACTGTCTAATGGTCAAATTGCTGCAACAGCTCAGCCACGAAGAGACGAAGACACGAAGATTACTTTTTAACATACAATTTTTCTTCGTGTCTTGGCGTCGTTGTGGCTATTCATTCCGGTTTTTTCTGGGTTGGGTATGAAGAGCACCTATCACGAGATAAAGAACATTAAATCTTATCTACCGCGGGTCCTGGCAGCCGACCGGCTGGCAGCGGTTCGTGAAATCAGGCGCTTGGGGCATCGGAATAAAAAATCGATGCCTAAACCAAAGGTCGCACAAAGAATCCATCAGCTGCTTAAGCGTTTGGCTGCATCGGAATTGAAACGAAACCGGCGCCTGGAAAATTTGCCGGATCTGCGGTTTAACGAGGAATTGCCGATATATGCCAAAAAGGACGAGATCATCGGGGCCATCAAGCGCCACCCGGTCATCGTTGTGTCCGGTGAAACCGGATCCGGCAAAACCACCCAGCTGCCGAAATTCTGTCTGGCGGCCGGCCGTGGAATCGACGGCATCGTCGGCTGCACCCAGCCGCGCCGGATTGCCGCGACCACGGTTGCCCGCCGCATCGCGGAAGAACTGGGACAGGAGGCCGGCCGGGACGTGGGGTATAAGATTCGGTTCAAGGAGCGATCCAACCGGGACGCCTATATTAAGATCATGACCGACGGGATCCTGCTGGCGGAAACCCAGGGTGACCGGTATTTGAGCGCTTATGACACCATCATCGTCGACGAGGCCCATGAACGCAGCTTGAACATCGATTTTATTCTGGGCATCCTGCAGACCCTGCTGCGCCGCCGCGATGATCTGAAGCTGATCATTACGTCGGCGACCATCGATACCGAGAAATTCTCCCAAGCCTTCGGCCAGGCACCGGTGGTTGAAGTCTCCGGCCGAATGTACCCGGTCGAAGTTCAATATCTTGATCCTGATGGGGATCAGGCGGACAACGGCGACCTGACCCATGTGGATCTGGCGGCCGAGGCGGCCCACAGGCTTTTAAAACAAACTGCCGGGGGGGGACATCCTGGTGTTCATGCCGACCGAACAGGATATTCGAGAAACTTGTGAACTTCTCGAGGCCCAAAAACCGCCCGGGGTGCGGGTGATGCCGCTGTTTGCCCGTTTGGCCGCTGCCGAACAAAACCGGGTGTTTGCCCGGCTTGCCCAGCGCAAGATCATTGTTGCCACCAATGTCGCTGAGACCTCCATCACCATTCCCGGCATCAAGTACGTCATCGATTCCGGGCTGGCACGCATCTCCCGCTATTCACCCCGGACCCGCACGACCTCCCTGCCGGTGCTGCCGGTATCAAGAAGCAGTGCCGATCAGCGTCAGGGCCGCTGCGGCCGGGTGGAAAACGGCGTGTGCCTCCGATTGTTTGCTGAAGATGACTTCCAGTCGCGGCCCCAGTATACCGCCCCTGAAATTTTGCGGGCCAATCTCGCTGAAGTCATCCTGCGCATGATTTCCCTCAAGCTGGGAGATATTGCTGAATTCCCCTTCATCGATCGGCCCGATTTAAAAAGTATCAAGGATGGCTTTAACCTGCTTTTTGAGCTGGGTGCGATCGCGAAAAGACAGAGGGCAGAGGACAGAGGACGGAAGACAAACGACGGGGTTGTTTTGACTGAGAAAGGGCGGATTATGGCCCGGATTCCTTTGGACCCCAGGTTGTCGCGGATGTTGATCGAAGCCAAAAAGGAGGGATGCATACCCGAGATAGCCGTAATCGCCGCCGCCCTCAGCATTCAGGATCCCCGGGAACGCCCGGCTGAAAAAACCCGCGAAGCCGACCGGATGCATGCCGTGTTTGATGATCCGGGCTCGGATTTCATCACACTGCTCAATATCTGGCATCGCTATCATGATCAGCGGCAGAAAGTAAAAAGCAATAACCAGATGAAACGCTTTTGCCGGGAGCACTTTATATCCTTCAAACGCATACGGGAATGGAAAGATGTCTACAGCCAGATAGTGGCCCTGCTGGCCGAACACAATCTTTGGAATTCGCAAAAAAGAAAGGCAAAGGCAGGACCTGGCGATGGTCTATTTGGGGATCGTGTTTCAGATGAAAAATATGCGGCGGTTCATAAGTCGGTTTTGAGCGGTTTTCTCTCCAATATTGCCCGGCAAAAGGAAAAAAACTTTTATCGTGCCGCCAAGGGCCGGGAGGTTATGATTTTTCCCGGTTCAGGGCTTTTTGATAAAACCAAAACCTGGATTGTGGCGGCGGAAGTGGTCGAGACATCCAGGGTTTTTGCCCGCACCGTTGCCAACATCAACAGTGATTGGCTGGAGGATCTGGGTCGTAATCTGTGTAGATATACCTATCTCAATCCCCATTGGGAGAAAAACCGGGGAGAGGTCGTGGCCCTGGAGCAGGTGTCCCTTTTCGGGTTGATCATTGTTCCGGAAAGAAAAGTTTCCTATGGCCGGGTCGATCCGGCAGAAGCATCCGATATTTTTATCCAGAGCGCCCTGATCAATGGTGATGTCAAAAAGCCGTTTGCCTTTATGCGGCATAACCAGATGCTGATCGACGGCATCAAGGATATCGAAAATCGATTCCGTCGCCGGGACATCCTCATTAGTGAACCGGAATTGTTCGGTTTCTACAAGGAAAGACTGCCCGGCGTTTATGATATTCGAACCCTGCAAAAATTCTTGAAGAAAAAAAAGAATGATCGATTTTTGCGGATGAAGCGGGAAGATCTGCTTCTTTATGATCCGGATGAAGCGTCCATATCCCAATTCCCGGATCGCCTAAAGCTTGCCGGGCATCCATTTAACTGCGCTTATGCCTTCGAACCCGGCAGGAATAATGACGGTGTGACCGTTAAAATACCCGCCGCGCTGGCTTCTTCGGTGCCTCCCGAGGCCGTAGATTGGATGGTGCCCGGGCTTTATCCCCAGAAAGTTGAAGGATTGATCAAGGGCTTGCCTAAAACCTATCGCAAACAGCTTGTACCTGTCAAAGATACTGTTGAGTTGATTTGCCGAGAAATGCCGAAAACGGGAAGCTCCCTGAAATCGGCTTTGGGCAGCTTCATTTACCAGCGTCTGGGAGTCGACATTCCGGCCGCAGCCTGGTCGGACGAAACCCTGCCCGATCATCTCAGGATGCGAATCGCCATTACCGATCCGGACGGCAAAGAACTGCGCGTCGGCCGCAATCCAGCTATTTTGCACCGGACAGATGCCGGCGGTGCGGTATATGATGAATTCGAAGCCTTGCGCAAAAAATGGGAAAGAGACGACCTCACGGCCTGGGATTTTGGTGACCTGCCGGACCATATCATTGAAGCCGGCAAGATCAGGGCCCAATGGATTGCCTATCCGGCCCTGGAAAAAGATCCGAAGATGAATAATCGGGTCAATCTGCGGCTGTTCCAACAGGCTGACAAAGCCCGGACCGCCCACCTGGAGGGCGTGTTGACCCTCTACACCCTTCATTTTGCCAAGGATTTAAAATTTTTGAAACGACAACTGGTGTTGCCGCCGGCGCAATCCTCTCTGGCTGACTATTTCGGCGGTGCCGGGAAGTTCCAGAAGCGGCTTTACCGGAATTACATTCAAAGGCTGTTCAGCAGGGACATACGGTCGCAAACCGAATTTTATGCCTATGCCGAAGAAACAAAACCGCAGATTCTCGGCAGCGGCAGGAAACAGCTCACCAGCACACTGCCGTTATTGAAGGCCTACCATGAGACGCGCAGTCAGATTAATCGTTTGCAGGCCGGCAATCGCATCAACGCTAAAATCAAAGCCTTATTCGAGGATTTGATCGGCGCCCTGGTGCGCCTGGTTCCGGAAAACTTCGTTGAGTTGTACGAGCAGGATCGCTATGTCCACCTTGAAAGATATATCCGGGCCTTAATGATCCGGGCTCAGCGTGCGCTATTGGATTTTGAAAAAGATCAGGCTAAGGCAACCGAGGTCAACAAGCATGGCGATGGATTAAATAACCTTTTGCAGACGCTGACTTCATCCGCATCCGACGAAAAGCGTCAGGCGATCGAAGATTATTTCTGGATGCTGGAGGAGTACAAGGTTTCCGTTTTTGCCCAGGAGCTTAAAACCGCTATCCCCGTTTCCGCCAAACGCTTGAAAGAGAAGCTGGGGCAGATTGAAAGGATGATCTGATTTTGGATTTTAGAATTGGGATTTTGGATTGATCTAATATGAAATTGTATTGATTTAGACAGGATTAACAGGATCTACAGGATCGTTTTCATATGGCAGGGAGCGCCCACGCTAATCCAGTTGATCCTGTCCAATGAAATTAAATAGACAGAAATCCTTAATTAAAATCCAAAATCCAAAATCCGCAATCCAAAATCAAAGTTTTCTGTCATCTAATCACAATTTCGAACCATGACCAAATCAGCTAAATATCCCAGAGTATCCGTCATACTACCGACATACAACCGGGGCTGGATCCTTAGAGACGCGATTGATTCCGTTTTGGTCCAGGATTTTACCGACTTTGAACTGCTCGTGGTGGATGACGGGTCCACGGATGATACCGGAGAAATTCTGGATTCCTACGGCCGGGACATTATCGTATTGCGGCAGGGCAACCAAGGCGTCAGTGCGGCGCGCAACCGGGGGATTGCCGAATCGCGGGCCCGGCTGATCGCTTTTTTAGACTCCGACGATTGCTGGCTGCCGCAAAAGCTGACGCGCCAGGTTGCATTTTTTCAATCCAATCCGGCGGCCCGGATCTGTCAGACAGAGGAAACCTGGGTGCGAAACGGGGTTCGGGTGAACCCCAAAAAACGGCACCAAAAGTTATCCGGAATGATCTTCGAACCTTCCCTGGCATTGTGTCTGGTCAGTCCTTCGGCAGTGATGATCCGCAGAACCCTGTTTGGCTCCATCGGCGTTTTCGATGAGCGCCTGCCGGCTTGCGAAGACTATGATTTGTGGCTGCGGGTGAGCTGCCGGTATCCGGTTTTTTTGATCGATGAGCCCCTGATTATCAAACGCGGCGGGCATGCAGACCAGCTTTCAAAAGCCGCCGGTCTGGATAAATACCGGATCCAGTCACTCAAGAAACTCATCGATTCCGGACAACTCTCCAAATCCCAGCAGTTTGCTGCCGCAAAAATGTTGCAGAATAAGTGCATAATTTTTGCCGCAGGTTGCCGTAAACGGGGACGGCGGGATGAAGCCCAATATTATGAAGCACTTGCCGGGAGGTTTCATGTGACAGAGGACAGATGACAGAGGTCAGATGACAGATGACAGAGGACAGAGGTCAGAAGACAGAGGACAGAAGGCAGTTGACGGAGGACAGGGGGCATCGGGCAGAAGGTAAGAAGATAAGAAGGTAGGAAGGTGGGAAGGTGGGAGACTTGGAGGTCGGGAACCTCACCAACCGATAGCGTGGAGGACTTAAACCATCAACCATCAACCATCAACCTTTTACCTTCCACCCTCCACCGTCTACCATCTACCATCCACCTTTTATCCTTTTACCTTCCACCCTCCACCCTTTACCCCTAACCGTACTTCCTGCAAATCCTCGCCCTGCAACCCTCAACCAGTAACCAAAATCCAGCAAGTGATTTTTTCCAGTATCGGGTTGCAATTCATTATTCGATTTGATACAGCATTAGGGTTGCTGAATGCTATTCAAACTCTAATCCATTATTAAAAATTAAATTTTAGCGGAAAGGGGTGGTAAAAGAGTAAATAAGGCACTAATTTATGAAACGTCCTACCATCTTATCAAATCATTACCATCAAAAGGAGGATTCAATGAAAAAACTATTCGTCATTACAGTCGCTTTGGTTTTCGGCCTGGCTTTGCTTGCCGGGTTAGGGCCTTTCGAACAGCAGGCGCAAGCCGGAGAAACCACCTTTGTCACGATCGGAACCGGCGGTGTAACCGGGGTTTATTACCCCACCGGAGGCGCCATCTGTCGCCTGGTGAATAAAGGCAGGAAAGTACACGGTATTCGCTGTTCGGTTGAAAGTACCGGCGGCTCTGTTTATAACCTGAACACCATCGCTGCCGGCGAACTGGATATGGGGGTTGCCCAGTCCGATTGGCAGTACCATGCCTATAACGGTACGAGTACGTTCGAGAAAAAAGGGCCCAATAAAGACTTGCGAGCGGTATTTTCCGTTCACCCCGAGCCGTTTACCGTTGTCGCCCGCGCGGATTCCGGTATCAAAAATTTTCAGGATCTGAACGGCAAACGGGTCAATATTGGTAATCCCGGCTCCGGTCAACGCGGTACCATGGAAGTCGTTATGAAGGCTTTGGGCTGGAGCAAGGACTCTTTTAAGCTGGCATCCGAGCTCAAATCCTCCGAACAGTCCAAAGCGCTTTGCGACAATAAAGTTGATGCCATGGTATTTACCGTGGGCCATCCCAGTGGCTCGATCAAGGAAGCAAGCACAACGTGTGACTCCGTGCTGGTCACCGTGGCCGGTCCTGAGATCGACAAGCTGGTGGAAGACAACGACTACTACCGTAAAGCGACAGTTCCCGGTGGCATGTGCCGTGGAACTCCCAATGACACTCTGACATTCGGTGTCGGTGCGACATTTGTAACCTCAGCCAATGTATCCGACGATATCATTTACAATGTGGTCAAGGCGGTTTTCGAAAATTTTGACCAGTTCAAAAAACTCCATCCGGCGTTTAAGGTTTTGAAGAAAGAAGAGATGATCAAGGATGGACTCTCGGCACCATTGCACAACGGCGCCGTTAAATATTACAAGGAAGCTGGCCTGATGTAATGATCCACGCTCGGATAAAGTGCGCCGGTTAAATGGCGCACTTTATCCACATCCTGACAGCGGCGAGATCGGATGCTTCCATTCCTTCTTCGGCCGAAAACTCGCCTATAAAGCCTTTTCCGACACTACCCTTCTCACAAAAGGACTCATCGCAATGACCGAATCGACAGACAGCCTGAAATCAGGAGAACAGCTTCAGGAGATGATTGCCGAGTCAGATACCGGGGCCCGGAACCCGACCGGTGCGATTCCGAAAAAAATTCTCTTTTACGTACCGCTGATTTGGACGTTGTTTCAGCTCTGGTACGCGTCTCCCCTGCCTTTCATCTTCAATATATTTGTATTAAACGATACGGAGGCCAGGTCCATTCACCTCGCCTTTGCCGTCTTTTTATCCTATGTGGCCTATCCCACGCTTAAATCATCGCCCCGTAAATATATCCCCATTCAAGATTGGATTGTGGGGCTCGTGGGCGCGTTCTGCGCGGCCTATCTGTTCTTGTTTTATGAGGCTTTGTCAGATCGTCCGGGAGATCCGACCCAATTCGACCTGGTTGTCGCCGTTGTCGGGATGATCCTTCTGCTGGAGGCGACCCGCCGCGCGCTGGGCCCGCCCCTGATGGTGGTTGCCGGTGTGTTCACCATCTATACCTTTTTTGGTCCCTATATGCCTTCCGTGATTGCTCACAAAGGTGCCAGTCTCTCCAAGGGCATGTCACACTACTGGTTGGGAACCGAAGGCGTGTTTGGCGTGGCATTGGGGGTCTCCACCGGTATGGTATTTATGTTTGTGCTGTTTGGCGCACTGCTCGAATCGGCCGGTGCCGGCAACTACTTCATTCGCACCGCATTTGCCGGATTGGGACATTTGCGGGGCGGTCCGGCCAAAGCCGCGGTCGTCTCATCCGGATTGACCGGTCTGGTGTCGGGCTCTTCCATTGCCAACGTGGTCACCACCGGGACATTCACCATACCCCTCATGAAAAAAGTCGGCTTCAAGGCGGAAAAAGCAGGCGCCGTTGAGGTGGCCTGCTCAACCAATGGCCAGCTTATGCCCCCGGTGATGGGTGCGGCGGCCTTCCTGATGGTAGAGTATGTCGGTATTACCTACGTGGAGGTGATTAAACATGCTTTCCTGCCGGCGATTATCTCATATATCGCCCTGGTGTACATTGTTCACCTGGAAGCGTGCAAATTAGGTTTGAAGGGCATGGTAAAACCGGTGACAAAAACCCTGAACCAGAAACTGGTCTCCTTTGTGATCACGATTCTGACCCTAATCATCATTGGCGGGGTTACCTACTACGGATTGGGTTGGATCAAAACCATCGCCGGCGGTGCGACGCTTTACGTGGTTTCAGTCCTGCTTTTTGTCGCCTACCTGTTGCTCCTGTCCCTGGCCTGCAGAGTACCGGAATTGGAATCCAGCCATGAAATCAAGGAGTTGCCCAGACTGGGCCCGACGGCCCAGGCCGGATACTATTTCCTGCTGCCCATTGTCGTGCTCATGTGGTGCCTGGTGGTGGAGCGGCTTTCCCCCGCCCTGTCCGCGTTCTGGGCGACGGTTTTGCTGATTTTTATCGTACTCACCCAGCGGCCGTTAAAAGGCTTTTTTCGCAAGATGAAAGGCGATGAGTTCACCTTCAAACGCGGATTTATGGATTTGATTGATGGGATGGTGGCCGGCGCCCGTAATATGATCGGGATTGGTGTGGCCACCTCGGCGGCCGGTATCGTTGTCGGTACCGTAACCCTGACCGGCATCGGGCTGGTCATGACCGAATTCGTGGAATTCATCTCCGGCGGCAACCTGTTACTGATCCTGCTTTTTACCGCGGTGATCAGTCTGATTTTAGGGATGGGTCTACCGACCACCGCCAATTACATCGTCGTCTCCACCCTGATGGCACCGGTGATTGTCGATCTGGGCGCCCAAAACGGCCTGATCGTGCCTTTGATTGCCGTGCACCTGTTTGTTTTCTATTTCGGCATCCTGGCTGATGACACGCCTCCGGTGGGATTGGCGGCCTTTGCGGCGGCGGGCATCTCCGGCGGCGATCCTATCCGTACCGGTATTCAGGGATTTACCTACGACATTCGCACGGCGGTTTTGCCATTTATGTTTATTTTTAACACCCAGCTGCTGATTATCGGCGTGGCCAACTGGGTTCACCTGGTCGTCGTGATTGTGGCCGCGGTGGTCGCCATGCTGGCATTTGCCGCCGGCACCCAGGGCTACTTTCTCACCAGAAGCCGCATCTGGGAAACCGTTGCACTGTTGCTCGTGGCATTTACCCTGTTTCGCCCCGGATTCTGGTGGGACATGGCCTTTCCGCCGCTGATGCAAGAACCGGCCGCCAAGCTTGAACAGACAGTGCAGGATATGGAGCCCGGCGCCCAATTGAGAATAATGCTCAAAGGCGAGAAAATGGACGGGACCGAATTCACCAAGACGGTGATGCTGCCCGTGGGCGACGAAGGCACCGGGGCCGAGAGACTGGCCGCCATCGGAATTGAAACCCGCGAAGAAGACGGCAAAACCCTGATTGATAACGTGGTTTTTTCCAGCGCAGCGGAGAAAGCCGGCATCGATTTTGACCAGGAATTGCTGAACCTCCAGGTGCCCAGCAAACGACTGCCGAAACAGCTCATGTTCATTCCGGCGCTGCTGCTATATGCGGCCGTCGCCTTTTTACAGCGCAGCCGCAGTCGCAAACTGGAAGCTGCCGCTTAGGATCGATGCCATTACGGATACAACCTTGTCTGAATCGGGGAAGCGCCATTAAAGGCCCCTAAAATCCGGGGCGGCAGAGGTTTGCTGACATCCATTCGGTGATGGAATTGTCGGCCTAAAAAAATCTTCAGTGTTGTTGACTTGATATTTAATGCCTGTTTTTATCCTGGAGTCTATTATGTTTAAAAAAATTCTTGTGCCCATAGAAGTTGACTATCCTGATGCTGCCAGGGCTGTTTATCAAAAGGCTGCCGTTCTTGCCGAACAGAACGGGGCTGAGATACAACTGGTAGGCGTCATGCCCGGTTTTGGTATGCCGCTTGTTTCATCCTTCATCACCGATGAAGTGCGCCAAGAGGCGGCCGATAGATTCAAAAAGTCACTGGCGCAATTTGTCCAGGACAACTGCGATGATGACGTGTCATTTAAGGTAAGAACCGGTAAAAAACTGGGTAGAAATCATAAAGGCCGCCGATAAGTGGGGGGCAGACTTGATCGTGGTTTACCATAACCACCGCCGTGATGTTAACGAAATTTTCAGCTATTCCTGCGCTGAGAGAGTCACGGATCGTGCGAACTGTTCGGTGCTGCGGCTGCGGAACATTCTAGGCTAGATCAATCGGCATGCCGGATGGCTGCGCCATCGGGTGTGTCTATCTTGAGTCGTCATTTTAAGTTTCTAATCCAGCGGAGGAAAACATGATTACCAGCAAACATGGAAAGAACCACTGTTTTACCTGGTTTTTCAAGCGAGCGCCTGTGATAATCGTTTTGTTTATCGTCGGGTTATGCCCCTATTCCGCAAATGCCTTTGATATCCTTTTAGGCACCGAAGAGGCCGGTACATTTTCCCACTTCACCGGCCGGATACTCTGTCGGGCAATTAACAGCTACGCGGGTGATATAAACTGTAAAACAGTTCCTGCACCCGACGATGTGGATAATCTCACCAACCTTCGGGCGGGCTCGCTTGATATTGGTCTGATCGATTCGCGCATGCTGTCCGATGCCGTTAATAAAACCGGAAATTTCGAGTTTCTCGATATTAGCTATGAGAACCTGCGAGTGCTGGTCCCGCTGTACTATACGCCCATAGCACTCGTTGTGCGAAGTGATGCGAGGATCAACTCATTGGATGATCTGAAGGGGAAACGGATAAATGCCGGTGCACCGCTATCGATCGAGCATCTTGCGATGGATACGATCATGAAAACCAAAAACTGGTCGACTAATGACTTTGGTCTGGTACAGGAATTACCAGCTTCCCAGTCCCAGGATACGATGGCTTTTTGTCACGGCACGGTACAGGCGATGTTAAACATTGGCGTACACCCTGATTCATCATTGCAGCAGTTGTTCAAACTTTGCAAGGCCCGCCTGGTGAACATGGATGATAAAGATATAGAAAAACTGGTCAATGATCATCCCGTTTTTTCGAAAATCGACATTGCTGCCGATACATATCCATCTCATACCCAGGGTATCACGACGTTCGGGACCATGGGGATGCTGGTCGCATCCGAAGATTTGGATGAACAAACGGTTTATAAGATCATGGATGCCATATACAGTAATCCAAAACGCTTGAAAAGCGCCCATCCGGCGCTGTCTTTGTTTACCGTAGATTCAGCACGGAAGATTGATGCCGGTGCACAACCTCACGCGGGTTCAACCAAATATTTCTTAGAGCATGGAATGTAGTTCATCCTTTAGGGTTACGATAACTTATTTATTTCATAGAAAGTGGCGGTAAACGACCAATAGATAATAAATTAGGATCACTGATACTTATTGCGGACACGGTATGATGTAACACATTTCAAATTACAACTTTGATGAATTCGTAAAAAGACGAATTCATCATGTGTTTGGTGTTTCGTGTTTGGTATTTGGTAAAACCCTCCGCACGTCATATCAAGATGTTTACCACTAAACACCAAATACTAAACACTCTCGTAAACAAGTCGTTTTTCGACTTTTTACGAGACTGTCAACTTTACAATGGGCCAATCTTCTGAATGGGGTCCACACCGCTATATATTCTAACCATATCAACCCAAAGGAGGATCCAATGAAAAAACTATTCTTTCCAGCAACTGCTCTGATTTTCGGTCTGATGCTGTTTGCGGGATTAGGACCTTTTGAACAACAGGCTCAGGCCGCCAAAACCACATTTGTTACGATCGGAACCGGCGGCATCACCGGCGTCTACTACCCCACCGGCGGTGCAATTGCTAGAATGGTCAACAAAAAACGCAAGGAGTATGGCATCCGGGCCACGGTCGAGTCTACCGGCGGATCCGTATTCAATATAAATGCCATCATGTCCGGCGATCTCGAATTCGGTGTTGCCCAGTCCGACCGCCAATACCAGGCTGTTCAGGGGATCGCCAACTGGAAGGACAAGGGACCGCAAAGCGATCTGCGGGCCGTGTTCTCCATTCATCCCGAGACGGTTGACTTGATTGCCGCGGTGGACGCCAACATCAACAGCCTGGCGGATCTCAAAGGCAAACGTATCAACGTCGGAAACGTCGGCTCCGGCTACCGCAAAAATGCCATCGATGCGCTGGCTGCCAATGGCCTGGATTTCGAAAAGGATTTTCACTCCGAGAGCCTGAAAGCCGCCGAAGCTCCCGGTCTGATTCAGGACGGCCGTCTTGATGCCGCATTTTATACCGTGGGACATCCCAGCGGCTATTACAAGGAAGCCACCTCCGGTAAGCGTAAGGTAAAGTTTGTTCCGATCACCAATATCGACAGTCTCCTTGATAAATACCCCTACTACGCCAAAGCGATCACCCAGGTGACCCAGCACTACCCGGGCGCTGCGAACGAGGCCGATGTCCCGACCTTTGGCGTCAAGGCCACCCTTGTGACGTCAGCCAAGGTGCCGGATGAAGTTGTCTACGCCATTACCAAGGAAGTGTTTGACAACTTTGAGGCCTTCAAAAAATTACACCCTGCCTACGGCGGATTGACCAAAAAAAACATGCTTGAAGGTCTGTCCGCACCCATTCACCCCGGGGCCATGAAATACTATAAAGAAGTCGGGCTGAAGTAGCACGGGTAGATGGTAGATATACGAAAAGGCAGCCGCTTTAAGCCGCTGCCTTTTTTAATGGTCTCTGAACCTTGAACGTTTAACCCGGAACCGATCAACTTAGGTTAAGCTATTTCCAACAATGACGAATAATCATGATTTAGAGCCAAAAAATGAGGGGCTTGAAGTTGCCAGGAAAATGGCCGAAGAGGAAGAAGGGGTAGCCAGACTGCCCATCGGCCCCACGAAATGGGTGGTCCCGACCATCGGGGTGATCTGGTCATTTTTCCAGCTATCCATTGCCAGCTGGTGGATACTGGACACCGTGTTTATCCGCTCCATCCACCTGGGATTCGGCCTGCTGATCGTCTTTTTGAATTATCCCGTTTTCAAGAAACCCCGCCTGGGTCTCAAATTTCTTTCCATCAAAAACAGGATCCCGCCCTGGGATTTCGTGATTGCCATCATTGCCTGCTTTTCCGCCGTCTACATTGCCATTGACTATGCCGGCATCAATCAACGCTACGGCGCGCCCATTACCCGGGACCTGATCATCGGCCTTATCCTGCTGCTGATGCTGCTGGAGGCAGCCCGGCGGGTCATCGGTCCGGCCCTATCCGTGATCGCCATATGTTTTTGCCTTTATGCCTTTTTCGGACCGTACATGCCCGATATCATCGCCTTTAAAGGCGTGTCCATCAGCCGCTTTATGGGCCAGATTACCATGTCCACCGAAGGGATCTACGGGATCCCCCTGGATGTATCGGCCACCATCGTGTTTTTGTTTGTGCTCTTTGGGGCCATGCTGGAAAAAGCGGGTGCCGGTCACTATTTTATTCAACTGGCCCTGAGCATCCTGGGTGGGTATAAAGGCGGTCCGGCTAAGGCGGCGGTCATGGGCAGCGGATTCACCGGCCTGGTCTCCGGCTCCAGTATTGCCAATATCGTGACGACCGGGACATTTACCATCCCCTTGATGAAAAAAGTCGGTTACCCGCCCACCAAGGCGGCCGCAGTTGAGGTTGCCGCCAGCACCGACGGCCAACTTGCACCGCCGATTATGGGGGCGGCGGCCTTCATCATTGCCGAATATGTCAACGTTCCTTACATCGAAGTCATCAAGGCTGCCGCGGTTCCCGCGTTCGCGTCCTATGCCGCTTTATTCTACATCACCCACATCGAGGCCTCCAAGCTGGGGTTGAAAGGCCTGACGCGTGATGAATTGCCCGTTTTTTTTAGGACACTGCTCAGCGGTGTCCACTTTCTGATACCCATCGGGATGTTGCTATATGAGCTGATTATTGTCCGCCATTCGGCCGAACTGGCCGCCTTCAATGCCATCTGGCTGATGGCCATCATTATGCTGCTGCAGGATCCGGTGAAAGCCTATTTAAACAAAGAGCCGCTTGCCCCGGCCTTTAAACGCAGCATCAGCCAGATATTCTCCGCCCTGGCCACCGGCGCCCGGAACATGTGTTCCGTGGCCCTGGCCACGGCGGCCGCCGGCATCATTGTCGGTGTGGTCGCCATGGGACTCGGCGGACTGATTACCGAGGTTATCGATGTCCTTTCCGGCGGCAACATTTTCCTGCTGCTGACCATTACGGCGGTTGCCAGTTTAATTATCGGAATGGGGCTGCCCACCACGGCGACTTATATCGTGATGGCCTCTTTAACGGCGCCGGTCATCGTTGAAGTCGGCGGGTACATGGATTTTGTCGTGCCGCTGATGGCAGCCCATCTGTTCTGCTTTTATTTCGGGATCCTGGCCGACGACACGCCGCCGGTGGGGTTGGCGGCTTATGCCGCCGCCGCGATTGCCAAATCTCCACCCATTCCGACCGGATTGCAGGGCTTTATGTACGATATTCGTACCGCGATATTGCCGTTCATGTTCATATTCAATTCGGACCTGATTTTGCACAATATCAACAGCTGGCCCCAGGGGCTGCTCATATTCGTGATGGCCTGCGTCGGCAATTTTGCTTTTGCATCGGCCACCCAGGGCTGGTTTGTGGCCAAAAACAGGATTTACGAAGTACCCCTGTTTTTGTTCGTTACGCTAAACCTGATGCGGCCGGATTTGATTGCACGCTGGGTCGGCCTGCCCCATGATCAGCGTTACTGGACCTATCTGATCGGGTTGGCCATCTTCGGATTACTCTATCTCATGCAGCGGCCGCGAACTCCGAAGCCGGCATAATATGATTGCGGATTTCGGAATGCGGATTTCGGATTGAGAGCGTAATGGAGCGGTAATCTTTGATTTCTAGTTCAGATTCCACCCAAACGGCTTTAGCCGTTACCTTACACCTTACACCCTACACCCTACACCTTATACCTTATACCAAATGTTGCAGCCGAATGCCGTCAGTCACCATTTTCCGACTCAATCCGCAATCCGCATTCTGCAATCCGCAATCAAATGATTTTGCCCCGGCAAAATCATTTTTGCGTTACCCTCAGCACTTCCTCCATGGTGGTGATGCCGGCCAATACCTTCTCTAAGCCGTCCTGGCGTAAGGACATCATTTTTTGCTTGGCAGCCTCATTTTTGATTTGGTTGGAATCGAACGTTTCGAGAATCAGGCCCTTTAGCTTCTCATTCAATACCATAATTTCAAAAATTCCCAGGCGCCCTTTGTAGCCGGTGGAGATGCATCTTTCACAGCCCACCGCTTTATAGATATTGTTATCGTTGAAGTGTTCGGGGGAGACACCGATGCTTTTCAGATAGATGGTACTGGGCTGATATGCTTTTTTGCATTTGTCGCAAAGCACCCGCACGAGCCGCTGGGCCGCCACGGCCAGCACGGATGAAGAAATCAAAAACGGCTCGACGCCCATGTCCACCAGCCGTGTTATGGCACTGGCGGAATCGTTGGTATGCAGGGTTGAAAAAACCAGATGTCCGGTCAGGGCTGATTGGACGGCGATATCCGCTGTTTCCTTGTCGCGTATCTCTCCAATCAGGATCACATCCGGGTCCTGGCGCACGATGGAACGCAGACCCCTGGCAAAGGTTAAATCTATTTTGTGATTCACCTGGATTTGGCTGATTCCTTTTATCTGGTATTCAACCGGATCTTCGATCGTTATAATATTGATATTCGGTTTGTTGATCGATTGCAAAATGGCATAAAGGGTGGTGGTTTTGCCGCTGCCGGTCGGTCCGGTGACCAGAATGATACCATTGGGAGATGTCACCAGTTTCTTTATCTGTTTTAGCCGGGCAGAGCTAAATCCCAGATCCTCTATTTCGAGCAGAGACCCTGATTTGTTCAAAAGCCGTAAAACAACTCTCTCCCCGAAGGAGGTTGGAATGGTTGATACCCGCAGGTCGATATTTTGATCGCCGACTTTGACCTCAAAGCGCCCATCCTGGGGCAGGCGCTTTTCGGCAATGTTCATTTTAGCCATGACCTTAATTCGGGATATCAGGGCGGGTTGGATCCATTTGGGCGGGGTCAGCAAGTCATACAGGATGCCATCAACCCGATAGCGCACCGTGAAGCTGTGTTGATAAGGCTCGATATGGATATCGCTGGCCCGGGCCTTGATGGATTGTGAGATGATGTGGTTCACCAGCTTAATGATCGGTGCTTCACTGGTGTCATCCAGCAGGTCGGCAGTCTCTTCAATTTCACTGATGATATCGCTGCCGTTTTCTTCCATGTCCTGGACCAACTGCTGGGCCGAATCCCGGCGCAGATCGTACTGCAGATTGATGGCCGACAGGATGGTTTCGCGCTCCGCCAGCACGAGCTTAAAATCGCTTAACTCCATGAGACGCACCAGGTCGTCGAGGGCTTGAAAGTTCAAGGGGTCGTTGATCGCCACTACAAATCCGCCCGGTGCGATCTGGGTGTCGGAATTGTCGGAATTCAACGGCGCCAGTCCGCAGTCAGAAGCCGATATAGGGCTTTGATAGTCCAGGGCGATCATGTTGTACTTTTTTAAAAACTGAATGGGAATTTTATCGGTCAGCTCGGAATCGGTGTTATTCAGGGGCAATTTGGGCCAATACGGGAGATCGTATTGTATGGCCAGGGCTTCGAGCAGCTGTTTTTCGGAAATATTGTTCTGCTGGACCAAAACCTCGCCGATGCGCCCGCCTTTATCCTCGCAGAGGCGCCGGGCTTCAGCCAGGACCTCTTCATTCAGGTCGTATTGGTCGACCAGTATCTCTGCTAAATGGGCTCGCATGTAGTAAATGCCTAAAATTAAAATGTTCCATCAATCTTAACAGTCTCGTAAATAGTCGAAAACGACCTGTTTGCGAGAGTGTTTAGTATTTGATGTTTAGTGTTTAGGAATGTCACTGCTTTAGGCGAAATGGTAAATGTCGTACCAAATACCAAACACGAAACACCAAACACTATATGAATTCGTGATCTTACGAATTCATCTATCTTCAATCTTCATTATTCATTTCTAACGGGGTTCGATCACCCTGGGCTCCGCGCGTCTCGGTTCCCGGATCGGCTCGGGGATGGTTATTGATTCCTCCGGTTGTTCCGAGTGCTTTTCATAGTATTTGATCTCGCCCCCTTTTATCGTGTCAAGCTGCTCCTTTTTTTGCTGGAATATGCTCGCCGCTTCGCCCGGGTTTTTAATAACCCTGGGAGTCAAAAATACGTAAAGATTGGTTTTGACGGTTTCTTCGCCGCGGCTTTTGAACAGCCAGCCCAGCACCGGCATATCCCCCAGTACGGGCACCTTATTTTCGCTTTCGGTGGTCGTATCGTCAATCAGGCCCCCGATCACGACGGTTTGCTGGTCCTTGATGATCACGGTGGTGTCCACCGTGCGTTTCAGCGTCACCGGCAGGGTGGATGAAGTCGTCAGGGTGGCCTGCTGATCGATGGCTGTTACTTCCAGGTTGATCTGCATGCGCACCAGGCGACCCTCGGTGACATGGGGGGTGATTTTCAATATTTTACCGACGTCCCGATATTCGAATGATTCAAAGGTGCCGCCCGACACATCGGTGGTGGACCGCGTTTGGAACGGCCGGTTTTCCCCGACCGTGATGCGGGCCTCCTCGTTGTCGGTGGTCAGGATCTGGGGCGTTGACAGGATGCGAAAATCATCATCGGTTTTAACCGCATTGATAATGGCGGATATATTGGAGATGTCGACGCCGGCGATTGTGACCGGTTCGGTCAGCAAGCCCACGGTCAGTCCCCCCTGCAGCAGCTCTGACGGTTGTACAAAACCATTGCGGAACCCGCCGCCGAACAGGGTTTCCTTGCCGTCGATCGATCCCTGGCCAAAAGCCTGCCAATCGACGCCGATATTGAAGCTGGTGGACATGTCGACTTCCATGATCAGCGATTCGATATACACCATGGACCTGGGAATATCCAATTTTTCGATAACCTCGACCAGGACGTTGTAGTCTTCTTTATCGGCCATGATAATCAGGCTGTTGGTGGCCTTGTCGGCGGAAATCCTGACCTTGCCGGCGACGATCGAGGGCGCCTTGGCCTTGGGCGCTTTAGCGCCCGCCTGCTGGCTCGGCAGATCCTGCAGGACCTTGGCCAGCTCTTCGGCGGTGGCATGCTTGCAATAGTAGACATGGATACTGCCCTTGCCGCGCGGGGTTTCCTTATCGATCATCGCGATCAGTCTTTTAATTCGCAAGCTGTCGACCTCGCTGGCCAGCATGACAATCGTATTGGTCCTTTCATCTGCGACCATGGTGATGGTTTTTTGTGAAGCGGCCTTGCCCTTTTGGCGTGTGGGCTTGAAGACCGTGGTCAATAAATTGACCAGCTTGGTCGCTTCCGCATATTCCACCGGGATGACGGATATTTGCTGACCGATGCCGGTGATATCGATCTCTTTTAGTATTTTGAGCAGTCGTTTGATGTTCGAATATACATCCGTAATAATCAGAATGTTGGTCGGCGGGTAGGCCAGTATGACGCTGCTTTTGGAAACCATCGGGGTAAACAAGCGCTTGATTTCCACCGGATTGGCATATCTCAGGGGTATCAGCTGGGTCACGACCTTGTCGGCGGGGGCTGACGACTCTTCCCTGAGTTTGGTTTCGATGCTTTTTGAACGGGCATCCGGCGACGGAATAATCTTGACCACTTCGCCGGATTGGACGGTCGTGAAGCCGTGGACTTCCAACACCGATTCAAACACCTTGTAGGCTTCATTCAATGAAATTTTGGATGGCGATATGATCGTGACTTTGCCCTTGACCCGCTGGTCGATCACAAAATTGGTTCCGGTCAATTCGCTCATGAACTTGATAAACACATTGATATCCACATTGTTGAAATCAATTGAGACAAATTGCTCTGAACCATTGACCTTGCTGGATCTATCAGTTGTCTGCGCCAAGATTGACTGGGCCGCTGCAGCGGTGATCAACAAGGCGGCCAGCGCAACGCAGATAGATTTTGTGGTGACATTGCTTACTTTCATATGCATCCCAGGGATAAAACGGGTTATTTGTTATCGGTTATTCGTTATTAGAGCCGAAATTACCTTGTATCTGCGGCATATCGGTCATTTGTCGTCGTTGGGTTTGAGTCGTTGTATGTTATTGTCATAAAGAATCTAAAATGATAATATCTTAAGAAGTCGCAATACACCATGCTTGATCACTCAATCGAATAATCCAACGTCTGCTCGCGTCCCCGTCGTTTGATTTGAAGCTGAATGTTGGATCCTGATGACAGCTGTTCGACTACCTTGACGGCGTCTTCAACGGATTCGATCGAATCGCCGTTGAGGCCGGTGATCACGTCGCCGTTTCGCAAGCGCATCTTCCTGAAAATAGCGTTGGGTTTAATCCCGGTAATGGAAATCCCGGCCGGCTGACCGTCAACCATATGCGGGCGAAGCTTGGCCTGCTCCATGAGTTGGCCCAGGTTTTCCATGGCTTTTTCGATTTGAGCCCCTCTTAATCTGATTTTGCGTGGATAGCTTGAAACCGGCAGCTTTGGTGAGCCGCCTGAACTCGAGGCCCGTTGACTCCGAGTCCTCGATCGACCGCCTTTGCCTGAGCGGATTTCTTCCATGGCCAGAATTTCGTCGCGATCGCCGACTTTTAGGACCACTTTTTCCCTTAAAATTAATTTAACGACCGCCTTCTGGATGGAATCGCCGGCCCGATAAAGATTTTGTTCGCGGGACTTGGTGTCTTCGATGACCGCATAGGCGCGTTTGTTTTGACCCGTGACGGTGCCCCAGAGCTTCAGTTTCAGATCGGTCTCCTTGAGTTTATCGATATCCACCGCTGCGGTTTCCGGCGCTGCGGTGACCGGTTGGGTATTCGAGTTGAAAATATTGCGGCTCGTAATCGCTTTGTAGGCTGACAGCGGTGCGGCTTTTTGCTGAACCGGGGTCGGCTCGGTCCGGGTTGAAATAACCGGACGGGAGGAAGTTGAACCGTAATCCAGGCGTGTCGTTATCAACGTATAGAAAGTGTTCACGCACAGGTAGGCACCGGCCGTGATGAGCAAAAAGTTTGCTATGGTAAAGTTGCGATTGACCATTTGAACTTTCGAAAAATAACCGAGCTATAATGTCAATAGTTACTTTGAAATTGAATTTCGTGCCACATCAGCGAGATGCTGGATACTTGATACTCGATGCTGGATAGAGCAAGGATGAATATCCTATTTTTAAATATAGCATCCAATAGATTCCCGTTTAGCTTATGGAAATCGCTGACTTAAAATGTCGTTGATACAAGTTATTTACCAATTATAATTGCGAGGTATTAAACAATAAATTCGTCGGGACTTCGATTTAGCAACGACCTTTAGCATCTCTTGAAAATTGTGCCATCCTGAATATGCGACTTTTCGGGACGGATTTATTAATTGAGTGAAAACCCGGGGTCTTCCAGCGTGCCCCTGATTTTAAACGAAATTGCCTGCTTGCCGCTTTTCTTGTTGCGCAGCATACTGACCGGTATGTCTTTTTCGATTTTGGCCAGAAAGACATGATGCGGCGTCACGTTTCCGGTCAAATTCAGCTCGTTTTTTGCGGCATTTCTTTTATTCAAGCGAATTCGGCCGTTGATTTTAAGATCCAACTGGCTTCCCGTGGCGTTGAACTCGTTGATAACCAGGTTCCGATTGCGCAACGCCAGATCCGCAGCGACATTGTTGAACTCGAATGAATCCTGGTTGAACAGGGCCGTGGCCAGATCAAGCCGGCAGGGGGAAATCGTGAATTTGCCTGTCAGCTCCGGGTTTCCTTTAGCCGCGGCAAACACAAAACTGCCCGCCAGTCCACCCGCAATGTCATGGTTGGAAAATTGCTGCAGGGCGGATATCTGATCGACCTGGATCCCGCTAATGCTGCCCTCGATTTTTATTCCGCTCCCCGTGGGATCGCTGATTTCCGCACGACCGCGAACGGTGCCGTCATAGACCCGCCCTTTAAAATTTACGGCCGGTGTGTCACTGAAAATCGATCCCAGCCCCGGCATTAGCTTGAGACTTTCCACCTCCATTACCGTCATATTGCGATGTGCAATGTCAACCCCATGCAGCCTGATACCCGGCGGCAGTGCGGCACTGATGCGGTCGATGGTGACCGCGACGGCGGGATTTCCCTGGCTCAACCGATAGGCCAGGTAGTCCTTCAGCGCATCGGACGGGAAAAGATACCACAGAAAAAACACGGTGATGCCGATGATATAAGCGGCGTACAGAAATGTCGTTTTACTTGGTTTCATCTAAAATAAATGCCTAAATTACCTAAACTGTCTGAAATTAAGAGTGCCTATCATTTTCAATCAACTCAATTAATTCCATTAACCCAATGAAATCAATCAACTCGCTAAACTCCATTTCCTGACACCCGAAACCTGACACCTGAAACCTATGTCTCAAATGTCTCCACCTGCAGCACCGCCGTGATCAGCCCCTGTTTTTTATCCTTTTTGGAAATCGAAATTTTTTTGATTTCGACCATATTTTTGGAGGTCTCAACTTTGTAAAGATAATTGGTCAATTGCTCCAGGGTAATGGCATCCAGTTTCATCTCCACCCGCGATAGCTTGTAGGGGCTGTTTTTTTGAGCCTTTTTGGTCGGCTTCATATTGGTGATACGGTCTTTGATTCCGGCTTCGCCGGCCAGCTGGTTCAGAAAAGCGAACAGGGTGAATCCTCTTTTGCGGTTGCGAAAGCGGGATTTTGACATGTCCGCCTTGCGCGTCAGGCGGTTATATTCCACCTGCCACTGCCGCATTTGCTCCAACATCACGGATTTCGTCTGCAGTCTCTGTTTTTTTTGTTCCGCCTGGTTGAATATGGGCTCGACGATAAACTGGACAATCAGGAAAATAACGGCAACACCAACCCCCAGCATGATTGCATAGCGTTCACGCTTGTTCAGTTTATTGAATTTTGCCAGCAGGGTCATGGTTTAAATTCCACTTTCAACACGAACCGGACCGCGTTGCCCGAACGGTCAAGATTGCTTGAGCTGATGGTTACTTTTTCAAAGATTTCGACTTGTTCCAGGTTGCCCTTAATTTCGTCGACCGAATTGAAGTCGTCGGTAGTACCTGAAATCAGGACGTTTTCGGGTGAAATGACCATGCGCGTGACATCGACTTTGATGCTCTCCGGAATACGTTGGCTGATACTGTTCAATATATCGATACTGCGGATGTGCGGTCCGCTTGTCGTTTGGGTGGCGGCACTTTTTTTAACCTGCTCCACCTTGGCCTGCATCTCGCGATGCGGATAGACAACGCGTTTGACCTGTGGAAACGTCGCTTTGTAAACGTCTTCTATTTGTTGGTCGATGCGGTCGAGCTTGCGGTTCAAGGTATGGCTTTCCAAAATTGCACTGGTAAAAAAAAGAGTCAGGACCGCCGCGGCAAGGATACCGGTTTTCACCCAATTCTTTTTGTGTTTGGCAAAGAATTTTCGCGCGGCAAATTGGCCTTTGTGAAAATTCAGGCTTTTGATTCCTTCGATGGCCATTAATGCGACGGCCAGGGCATTGTCCAACAGGGCCGGGTTCCAGGGGTTGGTGTTCTCACTGTCCAATTGAATGTTTAAGCGATCAGCAAAATTTAATCGATTGACGGGAATATCCAAAACCTGGGCGATGTCACGATCCAGCCCGGCCCCATTCAAACCCGGGCCGCTGATGACGATATCCGACGGTTGGAATTCAGTTTGGCAAAGTTCATCATAGGCTGTCAGGGTGCGGCGGACAAAGGCACCCAGCATGCCGGCCCGATTATCGGCCTCAGCCGGTGTCGGAAACGATCGGATCAGCTGCAAGCGTCCGTCACTGACAATGAACAGGCTGCTGGCAGCATTGCCGATCTCCAGAACCAGGCGGTCTTCACCCGGCTCAGCCCGATTGGCCAGGCACACGGCAGAGGGCAGTCCGCCGACGGTTACCATTTCAGGATCAATTTTGAATTCGGCCAGCGATTCAAGGTAGGGCCTCAATTCCGTCCCCGACACCGCCACCGCGAAAATTTCGCTGTGATCACTGTTGCCGGCCGATTCCAGGTCGATAAAATCGATGACCAGATCATCGATCGGGTAGGGCACGGTGGGTTCCAGTTCAAACGGCAGGACCATCCGGACTTTTTTGGCATCTTTAAAAGGAATCTGCAGAATGCGATAGGAGAAATGATCAGCGGAAATTGAAACTACACAATCACAGCCGGCGGGGTCGATCTCACCACACAGCAGATCCAGGGCCGCCCTGATTTGATTATCGTCCTCGGCGGCTTCAGGCAGCGGGATATGGGCATGGGCCTCAATCCGGTTTTCACGCAAACTGGTTTTAACCAGCACGGCGGAAACGGATTCGCGGCCTATGTCAATTCCAAGAACTTTTCTGCTCATTCCGTTTTCCAGCTTAAAACTTTACACGTCCATTTGCGGGATTCGGGATTTTGTACCCGCTGTACGACAGCGACAATTGAGGCTTTGGTCGTGTCGATGGAGGCATCCGATTTAATACGAAACACATCGCTGCCTACCGATACCAGGCTGGGATTAATGACAACATCACCGAAACCCGGTATTTCCTTATACCACCTAGGATTTGAAAAGTCATGACTATCTTTATCTTCCGTCGCTTCCCGGCGAAATTCGACGATGGCCTGGGCCAGATCCTGGTCTTCGAGCCCCAAAAGAGCTGCGATCACCGGTCCATCAGCCGTGTTGATATTAATTCGTCCCGGCCAGCTGAAAGATGTTCCGGCACCCACGGCCATACCGTGAACGGTCATAAAACTTGCCAGCCCCGGTGCGTCCGGGTTGTCGTAATAGATCTGGGGCGTGATGCCTTTAATCAGCAATAGTTCATCTAAATCATGTATCGGACCGTTGCGACTGGCATACGGCGGATCAAGATCTTCATAATAGCTCGATTCGGCCCCGCTTAAACCGGTGGTGGCTTCATCGTCGCCGCTGTCGAGCCAGTCCTTGACGGAGTTGACAATCGCCACCGGATCACTGTCATCCTCCAGTTCTTCCTCGTTTCTGATAAACCTCAGGAATCGATCCCACAGCATCACCTGGGATTCGTTAAACTGACGACTGTTCGGAAACTTGACCAGGGCGTTGACTTGAATCTTGCTTAGCTCATCCGTAATTGCAACGGATAGTTTACCTGCGTCAAAGGGAATCTCCTGGAGCAATTCTTCAATTTTTTCGGGAACGGCCCAGTCCTCCGCCAAAGAATCGAAATTGGATTCCGATTTATCTTTGGCCAGCAGTGCCATGGCAATATGAACCCCCGATGATGCCATATAGGACAGCGTCAACCGGTCCCGGGCGGCCGCCGTCGAAATGACCGCAAAACGGGCCCTTCGGTTATATTCGAGGGCCGCCGCCACCAAAATCGTTGTCACCGAGATTGTAATCAGCAGCGCGATGCCACGGTTATTTTTTACGGTATTGAGCATTGCTTGTCCGGCTACCGGCAATTTAACCTTTTTGATTTTTCGAGTAAGCCACGAATTTACACGAATTAGCACGAATCATGTTTCGAATTATAAGGCCCATGCTTATAGGTATTTTACTAATTCGTGGCTAAATTTCTTTTTCCTGCTTAACACCATAACGATCCCCGAGCCCAACTTCAAATGCCTTAATCACGGAACCGGATCATTCCAACTTTTTGCGGTGAACCGCCAACCGAACCGTCGTTTCGAAGGCGTATGATTCGGATTCAGTACCGATCTCCAACTGAATACCGATGGCCGTCGGGGTTGCATGATCGAAGTCATCTGTGTCGGAATTCCACTCGTCGGATTCCTCACCTTCGGCATTGTAATATTTAAATGCCAATGATTTGACATGCTGGCATAGTACCGGGTCGCCGCCCGTTTCCTCAAACGGCGGATAAGGAAATAGATGATCGGCACGTTTCAACACATGCTGACCGTCGGTCCTGGTCTGAACGTAGTAGACTATCTCGGCGATTCCGCCGCGGCTGCTGTTGTCGAGCGCAATATGGGCCCGGCTGGTAAACCTCAATGATGCAAAACCTATGCCACCAATATCGGCATTAGAGCCGACTATTCGATAGGGATCGGGGGGATCGTCAAATTCAGGTTTTTTGTAAAACGGGGGTTGAGTGACATACAGGGCCGTTAGATCGAGTGTCATGCGGTTCAGGCAATTTTTAGCCATATCATAATATTTCCCGCTGTTTTCCAGCGTATCGGTCGTAGAGAAAACCGCATTGAAGGATCCCAGAATGGTGGACACGACAATTGCCAGAATCAAAAAGGCCAGCAAAATTTCGAGCAGGGTGAAACCGGAAGCTCGCCTCTGGATGCTGGATGCTCGATGCTGGATACTGGATGAGGAATGCGGGATGCGGGATGCGGGAATCGGATTGCGGATTGCAGAATGCGGATTGCGGATTGATGACTGAGAATGAAAGTAACCAAAGTGTTTTGCATGAGGTTTAGGTTGCGAGTTTCGAGTTGCGGGAATCGGATTTCGGATTGCAGATTTCGGATTGCGGATTGATGACTGAGAATGAAAATAACCAAAGTGTCTTGCGTGCGCTTTAGGTTGCGAGTTTTGGTATGCGGGCCGGCGCTGGGTGCATGGAACTTGGTGCAAAGCACTTGGTTGTGTGATACCAGACTTACGGCTAAATATTTCAGTCAAAATATACATAATTTATAATGAAATGAGAAAATTCGCTGCCATGTTTTTTTCAATCCGCAATCCGCATTCTGCATTCCGCAATCAAGAGATTCTGCAATCCGCAATCCAAAGAATCCGCAATCTGCAATCCGCAATCCAAAGAATCCCCAATCCCGATCATTCGCTAGTCAGGCGATATAACCTGACGGTGTACTCGAACTCGTTTAAGGAAACCGTTACGTCGATGCGCTTTAAATCATCAGCGGCTTCCCCCAGGGCTTCAGATGACACGTCCTCTGTAGAAACGCTCCAAGCATAGCCGGGAAAATTGTCCCCGAAATCACCGGAGTCTCCTGAAACCAGGTCCGAAGATGCCGCCTCCAGCTGTGCCATCTTGCTTTGGGCCAGCAGGGGCGCCTGGGTATAAAACCGGTTGGTGGTTGTCATGGTCAGGGTCTGGGAATGAAGCCGGTAGACACTGACCAGCACCACCGCCATGATTGCCATGGCGATCAAGACTTCAAGCAGGGTGAAGCCGGATGCTGGATGCTGGATGCTGGATGCTGGATGCTTGATTCTGGATGCTGGATTCTCGATGCTCGATCCTCGATGCCGGATACCGGATGCCGGATACCGGATGTTCGATGCTGAATATTCGATACTGGATACTGGATGCTGGATGCCGGATACCAGATACCGGATGCCGGATACCGGATTCCGGCAGCTGGTATCTTGTATCTGGTTGCTGCAGGATATCATCTTAATACTCATTGCTGATTTTCGATGTATTATCAATTATGTTAGCTAATTGAGCCATTGAGTTTCTTGAGCTGATTTGGTTTCACTAATATATGTACTTACCAATCAGACAGCTTTCCGGTATTTTTCTCTCAGTTCGCTACATCCTCACCATTTGGCCCTCCGCCTTCCACCATCCACACGATACCTATGCTTTTTAGACCCAGCCGCCGCTCAAGTACCCATTCCATCTGCCGTATGTTCAATCGTTATATCTACCGGTATCTGGCATCTGGTATCCGGCATCCAGTATCCAGAATCGAGTATCCAGCATCCAGCACCGAGCCTCAATCCTCAAAACTGGCATATTTTTCAAAAATCTGCACATCGGGCAGAAAGGGCTCGATTAAGAAACTCAGGTCTTCATCACCATCCTGCATATGCACCAGGGCCTTATTCGTATAGCCGGCCTTATGAAAGACTATCTCGGCCCGGCCGGAATATATCTTGCCGGTTACCGGATACTCGATATCAACGATTCTCAGATCATCCGGCAAGGTGTAGCTGTCCATCAGCGAGTTTTCAATGTCCTCCTGGGACATCGCTTCGTTGGTTTCCCACACCCTCCCACTGTCCAGATCGAAATGCAGCGTGTAGCGCTTTTGATCCCGCATGGCGCTTTCTTTCAAGGTCCGGACTTTGTTGATCAACCAGCGGGAGCTTTTTTTCGTGTCGTCGAGGAACGGATTATTATGCAGCCGGGGAAGAGAAAATACGAGCATCAAGCCCATCAATGCGATAACAACGATCAGTTCAATCAGGGTAAAGCCGGAATTCTTGCAGAATGGTCCGGAGTCTGTTGTCTGTTGTCCGTTGTTTGAATCGGGGTTAATTATTGTAAATATGGATATCATGACCGTAACACCCTGAGCGAACATGCCGATCTGCGGATAACATGTTTAATTTTTGAGGTTACGTGCACAAAGACGAATAGGCTATTTTTCAGGGCGGATTAAATAGGCTAAATTCCTTTTTACGCTGCTGCCAACGGACAACTTCCCAATCCTTATTCAATTTCCCAATTATTGATATCCTTATTTTCATTTTCACCGCCGGGGACACCATCTGCGCCGTAGGAAATGATATCAAAATCGCCTTTGAGGCCCGGAGACAGATATACAAATTCATTGCCCCAGGGATCTTTGGGAACACGGCCCTTTTCCAGGTAGCCGCCGTCCTTCCACTTCCTGGGCACGTTGCCGGTTTCAGGCTTTTCGATCAGCGCCTGCAAGCCCTGTTCGGTCCCCGGGTATCGGCCGCTGTCAAGTTTGTATAATTTTAAGGCCGTCTCCAGGTTTTGGATGTCTAATTGGGCTTTAACCTGCTTGGCCTGCTCGGGTCGACTCATGATTTTAGGGGCGACCCACATGGCCAGAATGCCCAGGATAATAATGACCACCATCAGCTCGATCAGGGTAAACCCCCGGTTATTAAAACTAAATTTTGGCAACATTTCTTACTCTCCCCCCTAAATAATTGAAGAATGAAGATCGACAGTCTCGCAAAAAGTCGAAAAACGACCTTTTTACGAGAGTGTGTAGTATTTGGTGTTTAGTGTTTGGTGGTATAACATCTTGATATGACGTGCGAAGGGTTTTACCAAATACCAAACACGACACACCAAACACATGATGAATTCGACGTTTTACGAATTCATCATTATTCATTTTTTAGCGAATCAGCTGATTCATTTCAAAAATCGGCAAACATATCGATAGCACAATAAACAAAACACAAAGCCCCATCACCAGGATCATGACCGGTTCCAGATAGGATGTCAGGCGCAAGATGCTGGTTTCCACTTCATTTTCGAACACATCGGCAATCTTGGTCAGCATTTTCTCCAGTTCACCACTTTGTTCCCCGACCAGGATCATCTGAATGGATAATTGGGGAAATATACCCCTGCCGGACAGGGCGGCACCCAATCCCTGTCCCTTGCCGACCTCGATGGCAGCCGTTTCGACGGCCTCAGAGATTAAAATGTTGCCGGCGATGTTTTTGACGATATCCAGCGCAACCAACATTGACACGCCGTTTTCCAGCAGTGAACCCAGCGTGCGGGAGAAACGCGCTACCGCCAGCTTGCGTGCTGAGCTGCCTGTCAGGGGTATCGCCAATACGGCCTTGTCGATCCAGTAGCGGCCTTTTTCCGTTTTTTTGGCTCGGTTGAACAAAAACCATACCAGCCCGATGATAATGAAAATGGTCCACCAGTATGATTTAAAAAATTCGCCTAAAAAAATCAAAACCCGGGTCGGTGTCGGCAGCACCTGGTTCATATCGGCAAAAATTGAAGTGAAGCTGGGCACAATATAAATTAATAGAATAAACAACACGAGGGTGCCGAATATCAACATAAATATTGGATAGGCCAAAGCCGTTTGGATCCGATTCATCAAGGCCTGCTGTTTCTCAGTAATATCGGCCAGCCGGTCCAGCACGATTTCGAGTGTGCCGGATGTTTCACCGGCACGCACCATGTTTATATACAGTGACGAAAAGGCGGCCGGATATTTTGCCAGGGCCTGGGCAAAACTGTTGCCTTCAACAATTAAGTTTTTGATTTGAGCCATGATTTTCTTGAAACCATGGGATTTGGTCTGGGGCACCAGCGCATCCAGGGCTGATACCAGGGGAAAGCCGGCCCCGATCAGCGTTGCCAGCTGACGGGTCATCATTGCTACCTCGACCGGTTTTACCCGACTGAAACGGCTTGACAGGCTGATGCTCCTGGATTCCTTTTTGGGCGCAGATTCGTAGGTCTCCTTGACGGAAATCGGGAAAATTCCCGAGGTTCGAAGTTTCTGGCGGGCTGCCAGAGCACCTTCGGCATCAATAATGCCAGAAGTCGTTTTCCCTCTGGCATCCAAGGCTGTATATTCAAATACCGGCATTATTTGCAACCGTGATTGAGTTCTATAGTTGGGCCAACCTGGCCCATTCAGACTTCTGATCAGAGAAAAGAAACATTGAAAAAGCGAATATCGAATATCGAATAATGTATTCTATCCATTTTAAAACGATTGAGCGAAGCGATTCCACCATTCGTCATTATTCATTATCCATTAGTCATTCCCTGAAGTTTCATAGGAGGTGTCAGGATTTAGCACCTCGGTTCCCTGACACCTGACACCTGAAATCCGCGAACTGCGCTATTGCGTCCCCGCCGGGCAATTTTTTTCCGAGCACACTCTTGGAAAAAGAGCAGATTCCCATAGCCTGACCTGTAATAATATGATTATTCTAGGTTATTATCAACTTTAAAAATTGATGATGTCCAATTTAAGACGCGCTTAAGTCGGAAGGATCCACATGAATGATGACACCCAGGATTCTCGGAATATCATCCATAATACTGAGTTCAACCTCATCGGCGATGGCGTGCCCCTCCCGCACGCTGATTGAACCATTCACGACGATATGCATGTCCACCAGAAGGCTGGTGCTGATGTAGCGGGTTCTGACCTTGTGGACTTCCAGGACCCCCGGATGATGGCCGGCTATATCCGTAATTTTCTTTTGGATTTCCCTGGGGGCGCCGGCATCGATCAGCTCACTGATTCCGGGCCAGATTATTTTCAGGGCGGCGTGCAACACAAAAATGGATACGACGACGGCACCGACCAAATCCAGGAAAGACCAGGATGGAAAAATCAGGGCGCCGCCAACCGCAATCAGAACGGGTATGGAACTGATCGCATCGGTGCGATGATGCCAGGCATTGGCTGCCAGGGCAGGGCTCTTTATCTTTTCGCCGGCCATTGCCGTCCAGCGGTAGAGAGCCTCTTTGGTAACAATCGAGACCATGGCGGCCAGCAATGCAATCCAGCCCGGCGGCGCTGCGTGCTTGTCGTGCAGGGCTGAAACGGCATCCCAACCGATTCCGAGGCCGGCTGCAGCGAGCATGAACCCGATAAAGACGGTTACGAGGGTCTCCAGTCGTCGATGGCCGTAGGGATGGCTTTCATCAGGCGGCCGGGACCAGAAATGAGAGCCGGCGATGACTGCAAAATCGGTGGCCGTATCAGTGAGGCTGTGAATGGCATCGGCTGTCAGGGCCTGGCTTCGTCCCAAATAGCCCGCCGCAAACTTGATGCACACAAGGGCTATATTTATCAGAAGTCCAACCCAGGTTACTTTGCGAACATATGCTTCGCGCGATGTTTTCAAACCAGTATCGATTTCTTTCACCCGATCGGCTCCTGAAGCAGCAACAGGTTGATTTTAAGAGACAAGACTCCGGTAATTTTGGGTAAGGCAATTGAACACAAGGGTTTTGTACGGGTTGGTTTCAATTGCCATATGGTGGTTTTTAGCATATAAGTTGTTTGCGGATTTGGCAAATAGTTTCAATTTATATTTTAAGCTAGTCATATCCAGCTGGCAGGTTCGCCTGGGGCATGGTGTCAATGAAAGATAATGCGCAAACTGCAGGTCTAACAATCATAGAAGCCAATGAGCAGGCGCACTACCGGGAGGTGCGAGATCTGTTTCTGCAATATGCCGAATCCCTCGATTTCGATCTGGAATTCCAGGGATTCAGCCGGGAATTGGCCACTTTGCCGGGAAATTATGCACCACCGGAAGGCTGCGTCCTGTTGGCTGAGGAGTCGGGACGCTGGGCCGGGTGCGTGGCGCTGCGTCCGCTGGAAGATAAAATTTGCGAGATGAAAAGGCTATATGTCAGATCGGAGTTTCGGGGGTGCGGTGTCGGGCGGCTGCTGGCGATTTCCGTGATTGACCGGGCGCGTGCGATAGGGTACCTGAAAATGCGCCTGGATACGGTCCCTGCCATGAAAGAAGCCAGGACCCTTTATTACTCGCTTGATTTCCGAAACATTAATGCCTATCGTTACAATCCAGTAGACGATGCTAGCTATATGGAGTTGGAACTATAGAGCCTGCGCATAAACTTAAAATTGATCAGAATAAATTACAAAATTGTAGGTCCAACATTTTAAATTTGGTCAATGTTCTTTGAAAAATTGGTTAAAGCAGCAATCTGCTGTGCTTCAGGTTA
>Ga0209338_1000067_pt1 | contig 48980 bp, 45 predicted proteins | sample OlaalgELextract1_FD_187374 | JGI IMG/M metagenome (GOLD analysis project Ga0209338, IMG submission 187374) | Olavius algarvensis symbiont microbial communities from Tuscany, Italy - Type A ELBA extract 1 (SPAdes) (version 2) | ecosystem: Host-associated > Annelida > Digestive system >... | reverse complement strand
TGTAGCCCTGATCAGTTACCAGGCTCACTGCATCCAGTTTGAATTCTTTCGTATATTTCTTTCTCGTTGTCATCTATCGTTACCTCAGTTAAGTTTCATTATCTCTTAACTGGGTGGTATCAATCTGTTGGACCATGTCATATCTCAGCGCGGCGCTGATCGTGTCAACCGGGATACCGCACCCGAAAGGCACTTACTTAAGGAAGCTCTGCATAAGTCATCCTGACTTAGCAGAGCACGATAAACACAAAATGCGATTTTGTGTTTATCTTCATTTTTTAATCATGTAAGTGATTGAAAAATGGCAGCACATCCTTGTGCCGCAGGAACCCCTGCATTTTGCAGAGGTTCCTTAAGAAGTCATTGGTGTCGTACCCTAAATGAAGCAGTCGCGGGATTGGCCGCGGTGTATACTAGCGATGTAAGCCGGCAAGGACCCAATAATTAATGATCCAGTTACTATTCCAGCAGCAGTATCTGCTGTTCGTTTTTATCGCCTTTGCATTGATTTTTTCACTCACCTTTCATGAATACGGCCATGGCAAGATGGCTTCGCTAATCGGTGACGATACCGCCAAGCAGGCCGGTAGACTGACATTAAACCCGATTCCCCATATTGACCCGGTCGGATTGTTGATGGTGTTGCTGATCGGGATCGGCTATGCCAAACCGGTGCCGGCAGATCCGCGTAAATTCAACACTCGCTGGGGCAGCTTGCTGGTCGCCGCGGCCGGGCCGGGCATGAACCTGCTGCTGGCAATCGTCCTGATCAATTTTTATAGAATCGGTCAATCCGCGGGAATCGAAATATTTCAAACCGGGGCAAGCCAGTTTTTTTTCACCTTTCTGGCCGGTATCAACATGTTGTTGATGTTATTTAACCTGTTGCCGATTGGGCCGCTCGATGGCAGCTACATCCTACCTTACGTATTGCCCAGAGAAACCGCGCGTAAATATCTTCAGCTCAATCAGCGTTATGGTTCTTACGCTCTGTTAAGCCTGATTGTACTGCATTTTCTCGGGGTGCCTGTATTTGAATCGATATGGGGCATCGCAGAGACCATGGTAAATCTGGTAGCCATTATATAATTCGATTCAATGTCCGATATCGCCGATCATCATAACACCGCGGAATCCAAAAAATCGTTTCGCTTGCGACGTCGGCTGAGAATTCAGGTGTTTGGCGGAATCCTGGTAACCGCGCTAGTAGTGGGCGGTTTTGCAAGCTTCCAGTTTTACCAGTTTCGCCAGCAATCGTTCATCAACCGGCTGCACAAGGATCTTCAATTCGGTACGCTCGCCCTCGGCAATAAGTTCAACGAATACAAGAGCATCGCCCGGCAAATCACTAGCCGCAGTCATATCAGGGAATTGTTACAGCGTTACAACAGGGACGAAATCAGCCTGGCCAGGCTCGTGGCCGAATCCGAACCTAAGTTAATCGACGCGATGCGGCTATCGCCCGAAATAAAGGGTATTACGCGTCTCGATCGGCGGCATGTGTCCGTCGTCCGGATCGGCGATTCCCTGTCGATGACGCTGTGGCCCGATGAATATTTAGCCGACTCGATATCTCTGGGATTGCCGGCAAGGCAGCGGGATCGTGAGTTACTTACCGTTGCCGCGGCAATAATGACGCCTGACGGAGAGCGCATTGGCACCGACCTGATCTTTTTCGACACCGCCGGGACCATGGAAATTGTCGACCGCTATCGAACCAGTTTCAATATGGCAACCGGGTATTATTCGCCGTCCCGGAGGGTGGTCGGCTGCAATTCTTTCAATTCGGCAGAGCCGCACTGAATTCCAGTGCTCTCACGCGCGAATCGGCGCTGCGGCAGCGGCTGGGCGCGACGATAGGGCAGGGGATACACAGAATAGCGGACGATCGCAATGTCGATCACATTTTTGTTCAGCTGCAAATTCCACAATCCGACTGGCAACTGATCTTTCAGGCCGAAGCTAGCCAGGTTCTGCGCCGGGCCCGCACCGATACCTGGTATCTGTTTATCAGCATTATGCTGGTCATGGTTCTGGGCATATTTCTTACTTATCTTCTGGTCCAGCCGACCGTGGGTAAAATGCTGGTCGGGGGCCAGTCGCTGCGCAGCTTGAACTCCCGTAACCAGCAACTGCTCGAGCAGACGCTCAGAAACAAACGTTTGCTGGATGACATTATTAACAATACCCCGGCGGTCATTTTCATCAAGGATATGGAGGGCCGCTACTTACACGTTAATCAAGCCCATGCAACAGAGCGCGGGCTGCCGATCGGCGAAATAATCGGTAAGTCCGACTTCGATCTGCATTCGCCGGAAAACGCCGAGTTGGTTCGCACCAACGATCATCGGGCGATCGAAAAAAATGCGCCGATCATCGTTGAGGAGCAACTCGAAATCGATGGCGAAATGCGAACTTTCATCACCACCAAGTTCCCGTTAAAGGACCTCGATGGCGAAACCTATGCGATCTGCGGCATCGCCACCGACGTTACCGACATCAAGAAAAGCGAAGAACTCAAACATGCCCTGGAAACGGCCGAAACCGCGAACCAGGCGAAATCGATTTTCCTGGCGAATATGTCACACGAACTGCGCACCCCGCTGCATGGCATACTCAGTTATGCGGAGCTCGGCAAGGATCGCATCGACTCGATCAGTAACGAGAAACTACGGCGCTACTTCGAAAATATCCAGATCAGCGGCAAGCGCCTGCTTAACCTGTTGAATGGTTTACTCGACCTGTCGAAACTCGAGGCCGGTAAATTCGAACTGGTTTATGAAAACTCGGATTTGCTCGAAATATTAAACGGCTGCATCGACGAGCAATCACCGGAGATCGGTAAAAAGTCGCTCGAGATCGTTAAACCTCAAACCCGGGTCGATACGCAAATCGAATGCGACCGGAGCAAGATTTTCCAGGTGATCAGAAATCTCTTGAGCAACGCGATCAAATTCAGCCATACCGGCGGCGTCATCGAAATTGAATTCGCGGATCGCCGCTTGCATTCGAGTGCAGGGGAAACCGATGCCATCGAGATGTGTCTGACCGATGACGGAGACGGTATCGATAGTGATGACCTGGAGATAATTTTCGACAAGTTCGCACAAAGTAAGAACCATGAACCCGGCGGGACCGGGCTGGGGCTTTCCATCAGCCATGAAATCATTAAACTGCACCAGGGAGAAATCTGGGCGGAAAACAGTACGCATCACGGCGCAGTGCTGAGAATCATACTGCCACGCAAAAAACCGCGAGCCAGGGAATAGCTTCAATGAAAGGCCCTGGGCTTGACCAGCTCCAGCGAGATACCTGACTGCTGTTCCGATATCGGTTTGCGCAACTTGAGCAAATTGGCATTCGGATCCGGATCGAACACACGTTTTACCAGAATCGAGTGCGATTCATTCACTCGTTGTAACTTTCCGACAATACATAAAAAAGCTTGTTGCTCGACCTGTCGATAAAACCGGGTATATACCTGCGGTGTAAAGGCGAGATTAATGAAACCGGTTTCATCTTCGAGCGTGACAAATACCATGCCCTTGGCCGATCCCGGAGATTGTTTAACCAGCACCATACCAAAGCTAAAGACATCGGCATCGGCGCGCAACTCGATCAATTGCCGGGCGGAGATAATCTTTTCCAGCGCCACGGAATATGGCCATTGCTCCAGCTTGATGACGGCTACCGGGTGTTGCTTCAAGCTGGTCCCGAAAGCGCGAAAATCCTTCTGGATCGACTCCAGTTTGGCTTCTTTAATCCAGGCGATACCATCATCGGTATTATCGAGCAGCGGTTTATAGGGCGCGGCCTCGGCCTGCCACAGTGCGTCGGAGCGGAAGTCGCCAAACTCGCTGAATACATCGGATGCCGCCAAAGCGGTAATGTCATCTCTGGCGAGTTCACAGTCGCGGCTGAAACCCTCGAAGCTGTTCCAGCCGCCCGAGCGCCTTCGATTTTCAATTATTCTTGCCACGCTACTCTCGGCCAGACCCTTAATCAGACGAAAGCCGAGACGAATCGAATACTGTTGTTGCTGCGCGGGCATTTCAAGCTGGTGGTCCCAGTCGGAACAATTCAACGAGATCGGTAGTAGCTCGATACCCTCTCGTTTCGCGGCCTGTAATAAGGCATGCGGCGAATAAAACCCCATGGGCTGAGAATTCAATACCGAAATAAAAAACGCCGCGGGGTAATGGCGCTTCAAGTAACAGGAAGCATAGGCAATCAACGAAAATGAAACCGCGTGCGATTCGGGGAAACCATACTCGGCGAAACCCTTCATCTGGCCGAGGATCTGTTCGGCAAATTCCGGTTTGATGCCATTTTTCTGCATCCCCCGCTCCAGTTTGACCAGTAACGGATTCAGGTCCCGGTTGAAATCCTTAATCCCCCAGGACCCGATCTTCTTGCGCAACTCATTGGCTTCGCCCGCGGTGAAATCCCCCACCGCGATCGCGATTCGCATCGCCTGCTCCTGAAATATTGCGATCCCGAGAGTACGTTGCAATATCGGGCGCAAGCGTTCGTCCGGATAGGTCACCGCTTCCAGACCTTCACGCCGTGCAAGGTAAGGGTGGATTACCTTACCCTGGATCGGACCCGGCCTGATAATCGCAACCTCGATTACCAAGTCATAAAAGCAGGCCGGCTTGAGGCGCGGCAACATCGACATTTGAGCGCGTGATTCAATCTGGAAGGTTCCGACGGTGTCGGCCTTTTGAATCATTGCATAGGTGGCCCGATCGTCATCCGGGATCAAATCCAGTCGCAGGCGCCGGCCGTAATAATGCTGCACATAATCGAAGCATTTCCTGATCGCCGACAGCATGCCGAGACTCAAAATATCGATCTTGAAAAACCCGAGCGCCTCGATATCGTCCTTGCTCCACTGGATCACGCTGCGACCTTCCATGGTCGCCGGCTCCTGCGGCAACAGGCGGTTCAGCGGCTTATCGGCGAGCATGAAACCGCCGGAATGAATTCCGAGATGGCGCGGAAAACCGTGCAGCATTTCACTCAGCTGCATCCACAACTGCCAGCTAATCTTACGCGCCTGCGGGTTTTGCCGTTCGTAGTCGTGTTTTAGCGCCATGACAATATTCTCGGTTCCCGCGCCGCGAAAGTATCGGCTCGAAGCGAGCTTCGACATTTGTCGTAACAACTCGTCATCGGCGCCGAGCGCCTTGCCCACCGCGCGTAACGCCCCCTTGCCTCTGAAAGTGACCACATTGGCCACCATGGCGGCGCGATCGCGGCCATAACGCCGGTAAATATACTGAATCACTTCTTCGCGCCGCTCGTGTTCGAAATCGACATCGATATCGGGCGGATCGCCGCGTTCCATACTGACGAATCGCTCGAACAGGAGTTCAAACTGGTCGGGGTTTACCGAAGTAATGCCAAGCACGAAGCAGACGCTGGAATTTGCCGCCGAGCCGCGACCCTGGCACAGAATCCGCTGTTGCCGCGCCCAGCTGACGATATCCCACACGGTCAGAAAATAATCGGCAAAATTAAGTTTGCCGATTAAAATCAATTCATGTTCAAGCTGTCGCAGAATTTTATCGGGTGGCAGATGATTGAACTTTTCCTGAACGCCCTGCCGCACCAGGAGTTTCAGGTAAGATAAAGCATCATGCCCGGCGGGAATCATTTCTTTCGGATACCGGTATCTCAGTTGCTCGAGATTGAAGCGGCATGACCGATCCAACTCTCGCGACAGGGCCAGGGCATGACCAGATCCCGGGATCGGCGCGAACAGGCGGCGTAATTCATCGGCCCGATGCAAACAACGCTCGGCATTCGGAAAAAAATGCGCGCGACAGGAATCGAACACCTGGTTGTTACGAATTGCCTGCAACAGATCACTCATGCATTTTTGCTGACGGTCATGAAAAAACGCATCCTGGCTCAGAATGTATTCGAGGCCATGCTGCCTGGCGCTATGCAAGGCGATTTTTATCCAGCGATCTTCCGCCGGATGCAGGTGGCGGCTTATCGCAAGAAAATAACGTCGATCAAAAAGCCGCTGTAACTCGGCATGCCGGCCGATACCCCGGTGACTGCGAATCGCACCGCGCATCGGCTGGATCGCAAACAGTCCATCGACCTCGCAGTTGAGTAGATACTCTAGCGGAACGTTGGCGTAATCCCTGCCCTCGCGATGCGCAAAACTGAGCAGCCGGTTGAGGTTGGTGTACCCCTGTTGATCCTGTGCCACCAGCACCAGCGTGTCCTGCAACAGCAGCGGTAAATCATGATCGCGTTGCAGGTGAATTTCGGCCCCGTAATTCAGTTTCAGGCCGCGCCATTGCTGTTGTTGTTTCAGATAATCGAGTTCACGATAACTTCGCGCCAGGCCGTAGACGCCATCAAAATCGTTAATACAAAGTGATTGATAACCAAGTCGGTTGGCGCGCTCGATCAAATCCCGCGGATGGGAAGCTCCATGCAGAAAGCTGAAATTGGTCTTACAGAGCCACTCATTGAAATTGCTGAACATGCCAAGGATTCATTAACAATATTCACCCTGCTTGAACCAGGATCCATCCTGGGTTCGATAAACCCAGCTCGACCTGCCATTATGATCTTTCAGCATGAAATAATCGCGGACCGATTGCAGCGCATCCTGGCTCAACCACCATTGATTCGAATTGCGTTCGAGAAATATTTTCTGCACATGGCTCGGATTTTCGATTGGCCGGGCTGACTGATAGTAAAACAGCGGTTTATTGGTCGCACTGCAGGACCAGACATGATGATCGAAAACATCGGATTCGGGTTCACCGAGATTAACCGCTTTAAATGATTGTTCGGGTAAAAAACTCGCTTCCAGCTGGAAACTTTCGAACGCCAGCGGCAATTTGTTCTGTAACGCCATGATGCGTTGATAATCGATCTCGTTAAATTCGCGGGCAAACAAATCCCACAACATGGGCGCCAGCATGAGATGTTCACAGATTTCAATCTTCCAACAAATGAACGGCATACTCTCGGGTAAATCGAGATCGGTGTCACGCGCCTGCAATTTACGCATCAAGTCTTGGTACAGGTATTTAGCCTGATACAGCGCGGTATCGAAATCGGGTTGATCACGATGCAGTGAGTAAGCGTGGCGAAAAGAGATTTCGACGGTTATTTTCTGATAGTTGAACAGGGTTATTTCCCACTGCATACGATTGATATGCTGACAATCGTCGCGCTTGGATTGATTACATAAATTCTGCAAATCCTCGCGCAACAGTAACTCGATATAAGACCACTGGTTGACCGGATACTCGAGATCGCGCGCTACCTCGGGCAGAGGTTCCTGATGCCAGCTGACCCAGGGGAAAAACTGAAGCTTAGCGGATTCGGTAAAACTCCATTGCCAGATCAGGCCGAGCCACTTGCCAAAGCGGCGCCTGATCGAATTGGCGTCAGCCGTTTGCATTGCATGTGGTCCGGCAATACCGATACGCTGGATAAAACGTCGCATTCGGGCCTGCTGGGCGTCAAAGGATTCGGTGCGAAAGCCCGCGGCGTTGAGCGCCGTCCAATGTTTTACCAGCCGAGCCTGTGCGCCGAACCAGCACTCCCAGTCAAGCGTTTTGTAAATATTTAGATTGAGACGGCCCTGCAGCAAAAATAATCCCTGCGCCTGGTGCTGCAGTTGATATTCCAGGTACCACAGGCATTGCCATGGATGCTCACCGAACACGGCGACATAGTCTTCGCCATAGTGGTATTTCAGCAATGGATCGAACAAATCCTTAAGCTTACAGCGCAGTTTTTTTTTCTGATTGAGCCAGAAGGATTTGCAATCTTCGAGCCGCGATAAACTGATGCTTTCACTCCAGCGCATAACCGTCGGCGACAGCGCGAAGAGATGATCCGGGCTCGAACTATAGATCGCCGCATAGGCCGGAAACTCGTTCCGGCCACGTAGCTCGGCGAGGTCGATGACGCTGGCTTGAATTTCAGTGGTAACAGTCATGCTCTTCGGCCACGGCAGCATAAGGCAAGGTAATCCTGCCGGTACTAGGCCCCTTGATAAGCTGCAGCGAAAACGCGCGCTTGCCGCTTTGCCAAGTGTTGATACGCAGGCCGGCATAAGGATTGCCGCTCTTCGGGCTCAGAAAGTAGTGCCGGATCAGAAAAACGATCTGCTCCTGTTTGCGCGCCTGCTGGCTGACAAAGGCCATGTCGCCAGTGCTGAATCGGCGCGGAGAATCGATGATAATATGCCTGAAAGTATCCTCGAGAAAAATAGGCCTTAACTCTCTGACCGGGTTATCCGAGCAGATGAAAAACAGGCGCTGCATATCAACCCCATGACTGATCCAGCTGGAAGCAAATACGCCCAGGCCGTGGTGGTGATAAATCCACAGACTGAGGGGAATTCGGTGTTTAAGCAACTGCAATGGAATCAGGCGACCATTCAGGCCGGGGGGAATACCCCATTCGACCAGATCGCCCGGCTTGATCTGTTCGAAACACCGGTCCAGGGCCTCGATACCCGAATGCAGTTCCTGCGGCTGGTGTTGCAGTTGCTGTTTGAGCGAGCGCGCGGATTGCAACTGATGCTGCAGCGAGGATTCGGTAAATTGCTCAGGAATTGAAGCCATGATCGTAAAACCGCCTAACCTGTATATCGTATGAAGAGAACGAAATTACTCCGGGTATCCTGCGAATTGTTTCTGCTTTCGATCAGGTACGAACTGTCATCCGATGTGGTTGCGTACAATCTATGAAATTTGTTGATATTCAATGGATTTACTCCTGAGTTTGTGCCGCCTGCGTGCAATATGCAGATTAAAGTTTGCGGATAATGCCGACCAACTTGCCGAGAATTTCGAGCTGCCCGGCGGGCACTGAGCGTATGTCATGTTCCGGATTTGACGGCAACAGACGAGCCTGGTCTCCCTGTAGTTCGAGACGTTTGAGCGTAATTTCACCATCGATACGCAGCGCCAGAATATCGCTTTTGTTGCCCTCCGGCTGGCGCTTGATCATTGCCATATCGCCGTCGGCGATGGAATCACCCGACATACTGTCGCCAATCACTCGCACGGCGAGGATATCGCCACCGCCAAAAAAATCATGCGTGACCGAAAACGATTCGGGAGTTTCATCATAAACGGATAGCGGGGCGCCGGCTGGTATCCGCGCGACCAGATCAAAGGTTTCAGCACTATGCTGGATATCGTCGGCCAGCATATAATCCGACACCCGTTGCGAGCGTTGCCGGATATAGCCCTTTTTTTCCAGCGCCTTCAGGTGAAAGCGGGCCGTGGTGTGTTGGAAACCGAAACGCGCGGCAATATCGCGCAATGACGGAAACGGCTGGCCCTGCTGTAAAACCTGGCGGGTATAGTCGTAAACAGCCTGCTGGATGTCGGTGAGCGATTCCATGGGATGAATATAGTATATAACAGCGTTGCATGCAACAGAGTTATATATTATTAACAGGCCCTAGTGTAAAATACGATACCCAATGCAGCCCGAACTCCCCCCATCCTATTACCTCGATAACGTACTAACCCTGTTCGAACATGTTTCCCGGGTTTACGCGGATATACTCGAAACGGCGCAGCTCGAATTTCTTCAGCACTTTGCCGAATTGAACCCGGATGCGCAAAAGCTATGTATCCGCCTGCTGAATCGTAATTCCGACTGGTTTCGCGCCACCCGCTTGAACTACCCGGAAATCGCATCGATCGAAGCCAGCCTGGCAGAACTCGCGCAAACCGGTTTCGTCGAACTCGACGGAAACATCGATTACCCGGACCTGTTATCGATCTTCACCAAAGCGGAATTACTCGCCGCCGTAGACGACGATGCGGGTCTCGACAAACTACGGCGCGCGCAACTCGAAGCCGCCCTGCTGGCGCTGGACGACATGAATTATTTCACTCGGCTGGCATCCGGCGATACCCTGATACGGGTGCTGCGGCGCGACGATTACCAAATTTGCCAGATGCTGTTCTTCGGCAACCTGAACCAGTCCATGACCGACTTTGTGCTGCGCGATCTAGGTCTGCATCAATTCGAAAGCTATAGCATCGATCAGACTCACAGGCCCTATCGCTCCACCCTCGAAATTCAGCAACACTGGCAGTTATACCAGCTCGAGGCGCGCTTCGGGCTCGGCAAGGATTGCGACCCGGCACTGCTGCACGAAATCAACGACCTGATCCCCGGCGATATCGCAACCGAGGCGCCCGCACATCGTCGCTGCGAGCGCCTGCGTTTCGAGATCGCGCGCCAATTCGAACGGCTCGGCGACCCTGACACCGCGCTCGGGCTTTACCGGCAATGCCCGCAACCTCCGAGTCGCGAGCGCATCGCACGTATTCATGACAAACTTGAAAAATACCGGCAGGCATTCGAGGATTGTCTCGACATTCTCGCAACGCCTCTGGATGAAACCGAAGTCCAGTTTGCCAGCAACTTCGCCGCGCGCCTGGCAAGACGCCATGGATTCGACTGCCCGCAGTCGGTCGAATTGCAGCGCATTACTCACCAGCCGGAGATCGTCGACCTCGAACTCGACTTGCATGACTCGGTCGAAACCGCCGTCGCCGAACACTACGCTACACTCGACCCGACAGCGCGCTGTTACTTCCTCGAAAATAGCCTGTTCAACGGGGTACTCGGATTATTGATCTGGGATGCCGTTTTTGCCCCGCTGCCCGGCGCTTTTTTCAATCCGTTTCAGTATCGCCCCAGCGATTTCCATGCGCCCGACTTTTGCGAACGGCGTATCGATTTGCTGGCGCAAACCTGGAACTCGATCAAAACGAATGAAGATATCTGGCATGTTGTCGAGCGGCGCTGGCATCGGAAACAGGGACTCATGAATCCGCTCGTCAATTGGCAGAATCTCGATCTCGAAATTATTAGGATTGCGCTCGAACGCATCGAGTTCACCCACTGGTGCGTTATTTTCAAGCGTATCCTGCGCGACCTAAGCGCTAACCGCGCCGGCTTTCCCGACTTGGTACATTTCCCAGCCGACGGCGGTTACTGCCTGATCGAGGTCAAGGCTCCGGGCGACAGCCTGCAACGGAACCAACAGCGTTGGATGCAGTATTTTCACGAGCACGGAATCCCACATCGACTCGCCAGGGTGGCATGGCGGACAAGCTGATACTCGGAGTACGCGAACTGGTCGAATTCTGTTGCCGCAGCGGAGATCTGGGATATGACGGCAGCCCGGGCGTTAAAGCACTGCAAGGCTTGCAAACTCACCAGAAGATTCAGCAGCGCTATCGGTCGCAAGCCGATTCCGAAGTCGCGGTAAAATGGCTCGGCCGCAGCGATGACATCGAAATCGAACTCGGTGGCCGCATCGACCTGTTGTTTGCCGACGAAACACCGCCCCGCATCGAGGAAATCAAAACCGTGTACACTTATGCGCCCGGTCTCGAATCGGACCCACTGCACTGGGCGCAGCTCAAGTGCTACGGCGCCTGTTATGCGCGCGAACATGCACTCGAGGAAGTCAATCTCAGCCTCAACCTGGTCAACCTGTTTTCACGCCAGGAACAGCGCCACGCCAAGGTTTTCCCGCGCCGGGAACTCGAATCCTTTGTCGAGACGACGCTACGGCAATATCTGCATTGGCAGCGTCAGGTCGCAGCGCTTCGGCGGCAAATCCGGCAACAGGCGCGCGCGCTCGAGTTTCCGTTCGGCCAGTTTCGCGCGCAGCAACGCTATTTCGCCGCCGAGGTTTACCGCGCGATGGTAAACCGGCAGCGCTTGATGGTCGAAGCGCCGACCGGATCGGGCAAGACCATCAGCACCCTGTTCCCGGCACTCAAGGCGATTGGCGAAGACCAATGCGACCAGGTCGTTTATCTGTCGGCCAAGGTCTCGGGGCAGCAGCAGGCGGTGACTGCCATCGAGCTGATGCAAACCGACGTTTCCTACCTGGTGATCCAGGCCAAGGCCCGCAGCTGTCCCTGCAATTTCGACGCCGCCGAGATCGACGCCGAAGGCCGCTGCCGGCGCTGTCTCGGATTTTTCGAGCACCTGCCGCAGGCGCGCGAAAAACTGTTGCGGTTGCGGCGGCTCGACGTCGCCCGAATTCAGGCTGTCGCCGCCGAGTTCCAGTTATGCCCGTTCGAATTGGCATTGCAAATGCTGCCCTGGGTCGAGGTCGTAATCTGCGACTTCAACTATGTATTCGACCCGCTGGCACAGCTCGGATATTTTCGTAACGACCAGCGCCGCAAGCTGTTGCTGATCGACGAACTGCACAATCTGGTCGACCGCGCGCGCGGCATGTACTCGGCGAGCCTGACGCGCAGGCAAATCAAACAAGCGCTAGCCGCAGGTAACAGCCGCGCAATCACGGCGGCTTTGAATTCGATGCTGCGCACGCTCGATCGCGAGCTGCTGTCCCAGGAGTCGGACGAATCGGTTGCCGCAGAGGCACCTGAAAACCTGCTGCAAGCGAGCCAGCGATTCAGCGAGAAACTGGGTTTCGATATCTTTACCAACAAACGCATCGCCGGGGCGACCCTCGAATTCTCGAAACAAGTTTTCCGTTTTCAACACATCAGTCAATTGTTTGCCCAACACCATCGAGCGCTCGGTTTCAAAGCGCTGAAGAAACGCGAAATGCGGTTGCTGTGCTTGAATGCATTCGAATATCTGCGTGATTGTTATCCGCTGTTTCAAGCGGTTTGCGGATTTTCCGCAACCCTGTCGCCGGCGACTTATTTCCGACAGGCGCTAGGGCTAGAACGGGATTGCAAAAACCTGAACCTGGCCTCGACTTTCCCGGCGGCGCATCTCGGGGTTCGCATCGGCGGCTATGTCGACACGCGTTATCGTCAGCGCGAGCGACACATAAGCTCTATCAGCGCATCGATTGCGGCCTGTTACCGCGCCCGGCCGGGAAATTACCTGGTGTTTTTTTCCGCCTATTACTTCATGCAGTTGGTGCATCGACACTTCGCGGCAAACTACCCGGAGATCGAAACCCGACTGCAACAGCGCGATTTCGACGCGGCGGCACAACAGGAGTTTCTTGCCAACTTTTTCGAAAGCGATAACAAGATGGGGTTTGCCATCATGGGCGGTCGTTTTGCCGAGGGTATCGATTACCAGGGCGATGCGCTGATCGGCGCCATCATCGTCGGCGTCGGACTGCCGCAGGCGAATAGCGAACAACAGTTGATACAGCAGGACTTCGAAGCGCTAGAGCTCGACGGTTTCGATTATGCATTTCGCTATCCCGGCCTGATTCGCGTAATGCAAAGCGCCGGGCGCGTCATCCGCAGCGAACGGGACTGCGGTGTGGTGGTGTTGCTGGAGCGCCGCTTCCGGCAGTCCGATTATGCGCAGTATCTTCCCCGGCACTGGCAAGCACAGTATTGCAACAGCCCCGAATCACTGGAACAATCCTTGTCGGAATTCTGGGATGACATGGAGGAAACCGATGGCGAAAATTGATATTCGACAAACCGATATTACGCAGCTTGACGTGGATGCGATCGTCAACGCAGCAAATCCGCAACTGCTTGACGGCGCCGGGGTCTGCGGCGCGATCCACGCCGCCGCCGGGCCGCAGCTGCTGGCCGAGTGTCAAAGCCTGGGCGGCTGCGACACCGGCGACGCCAAAATCACCCGAGGATACGAGTTACCGGCGCGCCACGTGATTCACGCGGTGGGTCCGGTGTGGCAAGGCGGCGTCAATAACGAGGCCGAGTTGCTCGCCAGCTGCTATCGCAAGAGTATCTTACTGGGCGAGGAATATGAACTCAAAAGTATCGCCTTTCCGGCGATATCCTGCGGAATATACGGCTATCCGCTCGAACAGGCTGCGACCATTGCAATCGAAGCGACCCTAACCGCGCTGCGCCAGTGCGAACATGTCGAGGAAGTAATCTTCGCCTGTTTCTCCGACGAGATCGAGGCGGCGCTAATCCAGGTCGCCTCCCATCACGCGCTTTGACTCAGAGTAAAAACTCTTAAGAGTTTTTACTCTGAGTCAATTTTATTCAAATTTCCATTTTCGAGTAAACGCTTTGCAGCTTGTCCCGCATGCTTTGCTCGCGATCGACGCGGGTGCCGACCCGTAGCGAGCTGCTGCAGCGCGGCGCGCCCATTTCATGCATTTTCTCATGACATTGCTTAACCGCCGCCATGACCTTATCCCACTCACCCTCGACATTGGTGCCGTAGGAATGCATTTCATGGCTCAAGCCGGCGCCTTCGAAAATACGCTGACATTCGACCACGTAGTTCGAAACCGAAACTCCGACGCCCATCGGCACCACGCAGATATCGACTATTACATTCATCAAATTTCCCCCAGGCTTCAAAAGCTCGCGATGATACACCAATCGCGCGACCCGTTAAGCCTTTCTATCATCAAGCAATCCTGTTTTCCGCTTTCCGGCAAGGTCTCATTTATCGTCAAATACAACTATACTTTGTCAATCGAATCGAATTACCGGCAGAAATATGTCTGAGCATAACGATGCGCTCGAAGACCTTAATAAACTCATTCCGCTGCACGAAAAGCTGATCGCCACCCACAAGTCGATCAGCGAATTTTTTCCCTTCATCGTGCGCATTGCTATTGCCGCTTACGACCCGGAAACAAGCCTACTCAAAACCTATCTGCACAGCAGCGACGGCGATAATCCTCTCGAACATTATCAAGCGTCGATTGACGATGCACCATCTCTCAAAAAAATGCTGGAAAGCGGATTACCGCGGGTAATAAATAACATGGTGACATTTGAGTCGGGCGAACACGAACATACCATCCGGATCGGGCGGCAGGGCTACGCCGCAAGCTATACCATGCCGATGTTCGATAATGGCGCATTTTTTGGCTTTATCTTTTTTAACTCCGATAAAACGGACGTTTTTGACGAAAGCGTCTTACGCCAGGTAGACATTTTTGGTCATTTGATATCGCTAATGGTTATGAATGAACTGACATCCGTTAGCACACTGGCGGCCGCGCTCAAGACAACCAGCAGCATAACCCACCTCCGCGATCCTGAAACAGGCAGTCATCTCGACCGTATGTCTCGCTATAGTCGCCTCATTGCCAGGACTATCGCCGACAAACACGAACTCAACGATGATTACATCGAGCATATTTTCATGTTTTCACCACTGCACGATATCGGCAAGATCGGCATCCCCGATGAAATTCTGCTTAAATCCGAAAGGCTGAATCGAAGTGAGAGGACCATCATGAATTCACACACGCAGCTGGGACGCAAAATGATCGACGAGCTGCTTGAAAATTTTGGGCTCAGTGGTATCGGGCAAATCAATATGCTGCGTAACATTGCCGAGTTTCACCACGAATCGATAAATGGGAGGGGCTACCCGCTTGGCATACAAGGTGAAGAAATCCCACTGGAAGCCCGGATCGTTGCAGTCGCAGACGTATTCGATGCGCTCACCAGCAAGCGCCCCTACAAGGATGCCTGGTCTAACGTAGACGCGGTCCAGGAACTCATAAAACTGGCCGGTGAAAAACTCGACCAGGAATGCGTCGAGGCCTTGATCCACAATCTCGAAGAAGTCGAGAAAATTCAGCAGCAATTCAAGGAAAATAGATTCGTCTAGGGGTTATTGATAAGCCTTAGCCCAGGGTTATTCGTAACCGGTGAGTTCCATATAGCCTATGCCGGCAGATGCACCCTGTTCATCCTCCACCAGCACCACGCCTTCCCAGTAGGGGATGCGGGTATCCATCCACTGCTGATCGTACAATGGCTTGATGCGCCAGCGGCGCTGCGGCTCGGCCAGCGCCAGCTGCCATTCCAGCGGCAGGCTGCGCACGCGGTTGTCGCCGATGGCAACCGGGCGCACGCGGGTCGAGTCCAGATCGATCGCACCGCGATCCAGCAACCGGGTTTCGCCGCGAGGACCGATCCAGTTGCCGCTGAGCCAGTGTTCGCCGTCGTCGTGGCGCAACTGGTAAACCATGAGCTTATGCCCATCGTTGAGATGCAGCGAGAACCAGTCCCACCCCTGCTGATTCTGCGCCAGCGCTTGCGAACTCCATTCCCGGTCCAGCCAACCCTGGCCGCTTAAATAAGTTTTATCCAGCCCCTGATTGACGAAACCGCGCGCCTTGATATGCGGTTGACTGTAGTAGTAACTGGCCTGCCCCTGCGCCGACTTTTGACTGTAGCCGTCGACCCCGTTGGCGACCAGTTCACCGGTCGCTTCCAGCAGTAAAATTATTTCACGGTCGTCAACCGTAAACTTGAGTTTGGCAGGCAGTAAGGCCGCGCTGTTCGAACGCAATTCCCAGTCATCCATCCAGGCGTTGAAAAAGCCGTCGCGGCCGCTCAGACTTACCCCGGCCTGACCGATACCGCCGCGCGCGAAACGCTGCTCATGGTAATGGCCCTGCGGCGTGGTAATCGCCGCGTGCGCCATCCACAGTTGATTGCTGTGCCAGCCGACTTCGACCGCCTGCGGACTCAGAGCCTGGCGAAACAGCGTCCACTGCAAGCCCCAGTTGCGGCCCTCTCGATCCGTCAGGTTTGCGGTCAGATACCACCATTCGATGCGATAGTCCGGATGCGCGCCATGGTCGCGCGGAAACTGCAGCCTTTTGCCCGGGGTGACCTGGGCGAATCCGAGGCCCTGATCGCGCAGATCACCGAGTACATCCTGCGCCAGCGACGTCTGGACCGGCCAAAGGCAGCAAATCAGTAGCAACAGGCGTTTCAAATCGTTTCTCCGAGCTGGGCCAGCGCCCGCGGCATCTTGCGGCGCCATTGAAACGAGACCAGCGACAGGGTCAGGGCGCAGATCACGAGGACGATGCCGGCCAGCTGCAGCGATGGCGCGAATTTCCATACCAGCGGCATGCTCCAGCCAAAACTGATGATATTGAGCTTGTGAATCAGGATCCAGCTTAACAAAGCTCCCAGCGGCAGCGACAATACCCAGGCGATGGCGCAAAAGATCAGCAACGGGATTGCCACCAGCAACAGCTGTTCGCCCTGGCGTAATCCGAGTGCCCGCCATTGGGCAAACTGCGGCAGGCGTTCCTGCAGAATCGCAAGCAGCGACGCCAGCAGGGCGATGGCGGCAACAATCATGGTCAAGGCGTTCATCGCCGCCGTAATCGCAAAGGTGCGATCGAAGATCCCGACGGATAGTTTGCGGATCTGCGCCTGCGAAATCCAGTCTCCCGCTTGTGCGCCCAACGCTTTCAGGCTTTGTTCGGCTTGTTGCATCGCTGCGTTATTGTCTTGCTTTAACCAGAGTGCGATACCGCGCGAGTAGTAGTGACTCCATTGACTCGCAACCACCTGCTCGGGCAGATAGAATTGAAAGTATGGATTACCATAATCGTAAAAAACGCCAACCACTTCATAATTTCTTAATCCGTTGTCGGTCTCCAGGGCGACGCGCTCTCCCGGCTCGACCCCGGCAAGAAAATGAACCTGCTCGTTGACCAGCACCGTATCCGGTCGTTCGCGCCAGGCTTGCAGCGCCGCGGCCGCGGATTCGCCCTGCCATTTCGATAACGGCAACGCCAGGCTATCCGGCGCCCCGGTATCGCCCCCCCGGATCAGGCTTGGGCGGCCGCGCCAGCGCGTGCTGACACCGATACGATGATGGCTGGCGGCGAGCCAGGAAGCATTCGCGGGCACGGATTCCAACTGCCGTAAGTCCAAATGCGGGGCCCGCAGATAGATGTCCGCACTCTGGCGCAGCTCGAGCCAACCGACAAAGGCGCCGCGGAAACTATCGACTAGCGTGCCGACCCCGAGATTCGCGGTCAACGCCAACAGCAAGGCCATCATCGCACTGCGATATGCCGGCAGCTGCGACCAGCCATCGCTGATCATCCAGCGCATTGTCAAAGACTCGCGCGGCACTAGCCCGGCGGCGACACGCAGCCCGGCGGCGAGTAATATCGGCAACAACCAGGCCGCGGCGAACAGCATCAGTCCGAGCACGAAAAATCCCTGGGTAACGGAGGCAATGCGCCCGTAGCCGAGGCCGGCAATCAAGGCCAGCAGCAACGCCGTCAAAGCTAGCCAACGGCGTGTTCGGGACTCGCTTCGCAGCAGCCCCTCGCTGCCGGCGGCGCTAAAGCTGGATTGACGCAATTGCCGGTAAAGCGGCCAGCTCAAGGCCCAGATCAAACCCAGTAAAGTGATGCTCCAGGCCTGCAGCAAGGTGATCCAGCTCAAGCCGAGCTCGGCTTCGACCGTCGCCGCGTAAAGACTTTGCAGGCTGGCGCCGAGCCCCGGCAGCAAGGCCTGCGCCAGCAGGACGCCGAGGACAAATCCCAACGCAGTTCCGAGCAAGCTCCAAACCAGGGTTTCGGCCAGTATCGCCGCCACCAATTGCGCGCTGGCGCAACCCAGCAGTCGCAGATCGAGTAAGGTCGCACGCCGATACCAGAGCGAAAAACGCACCGCATTGAAAACGATGAAAAGCCCAACCGCGAACGACAACAGGCTCATCGCGCTTAAATGGCTGTGCAGCGACGCGGTCAGGTCCTGCAAATCGATATGTTGCTGGTTTTCGATCAACTCGAGATGATCGGGCAAGCTGGCCGCAAGCCGTTGGTATGCGCGCGGAGCGATCGACCCTACCGCCAGGTAGCTAAAGCCATCGCTTGGCGCCAGTGACTGCGCCGCGCCGATATCGAGCAACACGCGCCGCCCCTGCTGTTCGCGCGCCTGGATTAGCGCCAGCGGCAACAGCCTGCCGTCGCGCAAGCGTAGCCGTTCTCCCGGCTTGAGCCCGAGCTCCTGCGCCAACACCGCAGGCACCCAGGCGCGATACGGCGCCTGCACCATCTCCAGCCAGCTGTCGCTAAAGTCCTGAGTATCGTCGCTACCGCTGTAAGGATCATCGGGCAGGGCCAGCAAATCGGTCGCGATAATGCTGATGGAAATTCCGGATGCAGTGCTGACCTCGAGTTCGATCAGCGGGAATATTTGACGGAACCCGGCGCGCCGCAGGTCGATATACAGCGCTTGCTCGATATCCTGACCGCGACGACTGCGAATCCAGTAGCTAGCCTGCGCCCCGAGCAGGCTTTGCGCCTGCCGATAACTGGTCTCGGCATGCTGGTTGACGATTTGCACCGCCGACCATAGACCGACCCCGGCAACCAGCCCGACGCATAGAAACAAAGTTTGCCAGGGATGTCGCCAATAGTGGCTTAACAAGGCTTTCAGTATCCAGAAAAACCCCGCATTCATATGATTTCCGCGAGCCCGCCATTATGCAGATTCACACGTCGATCCATAAACCCGGCCATCGCCCGACTATGGGTCACCATCAGCAGACTGCTGCCGGCACGCTTGACCAAATCGCTGAACAGGCCCATGACCTCGAGACTGGAGGCCTCGTCCAGGTTGCCGGTAGGTTCATCGGCAAGCACCAGCTCCGGTTTGTGCAGTAACGCGCGTGCGATCGCGACCCGCTGCTGCTGCCCGCGCGATAACTGAAACGGATACTTGTCGAGTTGATCGACGAGACCCAGACGCTCGACTAGTTCAATTTCATAGTCCGGGTCAAAGCGCCGGCACAAAGCGGCCTGGAAGCGGATATTGTCGATCACCGTCAGCGTCGAAATTAGATGAAATTGCTGAAATACGAGGCTCATCCGTTGCCGCCGCAGCTCGGCCAGCGCGGATTCGGAAGCCTCGTGAACCGACTGTTCGGCAAAAAGAATCTGACCGCTATCAGGTCGATCGAGCCCGGCGATCAAATGCAGCAAAGTAGACTTACCGCTGCCGCTCTCGCCGAGCAGGGCAATCGACGAGCCGGCGTCCATCCTGAAATCGAGGCCCTGCAGCACGGTTTGCCGCACTTCAGCATACTGGTAAGACTTATACAGTTTGTTGATCGCAAGCATGGGGAATGATGCTAACCGAATTTCCCGAGACACAATACTTTATATTACGTTTTCCCGGCAGCCATGGATTTGCCCGGGTAAATAAGTAAACTGTGATCCGACTCAGGGGGCAACCATGCCAACGATTTGCGATATCAAGGATTTGCAAAAAATGGCGCGCAGCCGCGTGCCGCGCATGTTTTACGAGTACGCGGATTCGGGTTCCTGGACCGAATCGACTTATCGTGCCAACGAATCCGATTTCCAGGACATCAAGCTGCGCCAACGGGTCGCGGTCGACATCACCGAGCGCTCGGTCAAGACCGAAATGGTTGGCCAGCCGGTTGCCATGCCGGTAGCGCTGGCGCCGGTAGGCCTGACCGGAATGCAATATCCCGACGGCGAAATCAAAGCGGCCCGCGCGGCGCAAAAATTCGGCGTTCCCTTTACCTTGTCGACCATGAGTATCTGCTCGATCGAAGACGTCGCCGAAAACACCAGCGAACCCTTTTGGTTCCAGCTCTACGTGATGAAGGATCGCGACTTCATCGGTCGCCTGATCGACCGCGCCAAAGACGCCGGTTGCAGCGCGCTGATGCTGACGCTCGACCTGCAGATCCTGGGCCAGCGGCATAACGACATCCGCAATGGCCTGAGTGCGCCGCCCAAGCCGTCCCTGAATGCTGCATTGCAAATCATCAGCCGCCCGCGCTGGTGTTTGAACATGCTGACCACCAGGCGTCATGGCTTTCGCAACATCATCGGTCACGCCAAGGGCGTTGGCGACCTGTCGTCGCTGGCTTCCTGGACCGCCGAACAGTTCGATCCGAAACTGTCCTGGCAAGACATCGACTGGATCAAGGAACGCTGGGGCGGCACCCTGATCATCAAGGGCATTCTCGATCCCGAAGACGCGCGCATGGCGGTCGAGACCGGCGCCGACGCCATCATCGTTTCCAATCACGGCGGCCGCCAACTCGACGGCGCGCGCTCATCGATCAGCGCACTACCCGAAATCGTGGCTGCGGTGGGCAAGGACATCGAGGTGCATTTCGATGGCGGCATCCGCTCCGGGCAAGACGTGCTCAAGGCAATCTGCCTCGGCGCCAGCAGCACCTATATCGGCCGCGCCTTTGTTTATGGTCTCGGCGCCCGCGGCGAGGCCGGGGTCGAACAAGCGCTCGACATCATTTACCGCGAACTGGACACCACGATGGCGCTGTGCGGCGAACGCCGGTTGCAAAACCTCGGTCACCACAACCTGCTGAATCCGCCGCAATAGCGGACTGCCGGTCAGGTGGTCTGTTCGCGGGCGCGCAGGTCTGTGCGGCGAACCTTCCCGGTGGTGGTCATCGGCAGGCTGTCGATGAATTCGACTTCGCGCGGATACTCGTGTGCGGAGAGCCGATTGCGCACCGTTTTCTGAATTTCGGTGGCGAGTTCGTCACAGGCGCGGAATCCGTCCGCCAGCACCACGAAGGCCTTGACGACCTGGCCGCGCAACTCATCGGGCTTGCCGATTACGGCGGCCTGCAGCACGGCCGGGTGTGTTAACAGCGAGTCCTCGATTTCGCCCGGGCCGATCCGATAGCCGGCGCTGCTGATGACATCATCCTTGCGCCCGACAAACCACAGAAATCCTTCCGCGTCGCGATAACCGACGTCGCCGGTGCGAAACCAGTTGGCGGTGATCTTGGCCTGCGTCGCCTGCGGATTATTCCAGTATCCGAGAAACATCACCGGATCGTCGCACCAGGCGGCGAGTTCGCCCTCTTCGCCGTCCGCCAGCACGTTGCCGTCGTCATCGATGACATCGACGCGGTGCCCGGGATAAGGTTCGCCCATGGAGCCGGGTTTTGGCGGCATGATCGCCGAGCAATTACCGACCAGGTAGTTAAACTCGGTTTGCCCCCACATTTCGTTGATGGTCAAACCCAAGTTTTCACGCCCCCAATGGATCAGTTCCTCGCCAACCTGTTCTCCCGCACTCATGATGGCGCGCAACTTCAAGTCATAAGTGGAATTCAGATTGGGCAGCGCGCGTAACATTTTCAACGCGGTCGGCGGAAAAAAACTGTTGGTTACCGCATAGTCGGACATCAGGCGACACACCCGCTCGGGATCGAAGCGGCCGCCCTCGAAGGCGAGGATCGGCATGCCGTAATTCAAGGCCGGCAGCAGGGCATCCCAGAGCCCCCCGGTCCAGGCCCAGTCAGCGGGCGTCCAGAAAACATCGCCTGCCTGCGGGAAAAAATTTTGCGACATTTCGAAACCGGTCAAGTTGCCGAACAAGGCGCGATGCGCAGTCAGCGCCCCCTTCGGCGGGCCGGTGGTGCCGGAGGTATAAATCAGGCAGGCCGGATCATCGGCCAGGGTTTGCACCAGGGTGAATTCATCGGAACCCTGTTCCAACAGCGTCCAGAACTCATCCTGCGGTATACCGCAGCGACAGCCGATGACGCGACCCAAATCGGGTAGTTCGGGTTGCAGTTGCCGGACGTCAGCGTAGCGGCTGGCATGCACGATCGCCGCCTTCGCACCGCTGTCGCGCAACCGATATTCAAGCGCCTCGGGTCCGAACAGAACCGCCAATGGCAACGATACCGCGCCCAGCTTGTGTATAGCGAGATGCGCCACGATGGTTTCGATGGTTTGCGGTAATACGATAGCGACGCGATCGCCCTGCCCGATCCCCGAGGCGCGCAATGCGTTGGCGAATCGATCCGATAGGTTTTTCAGATCCGCGAAGCTGTAGCTGGCCTTATCACCGGCGGCGTTTTCGTAAAACACGGCAACCCGGTGCGCCTGCCCCTGGTGACGCTCGCAGACTTGTTGGGCAACATTGAGTTTGGCCGGTATCGGCCACTTGAAATCACGGCGCAGCACATCAAAATCGGTGTTCGCGGGATCGATTAGTCGCATAGACTGTTGAAACTGTTAAAAAAATCATAATACCGCAACTAATTGCAAAACACAGTTGAGATAACCGTATTTCGGGGCTATAGGTAATGTTTATTCTGTGTTTTTTAACTAAAGCACTGAATAGTGTAGAATTTCCCCTCCAATCTGCTAAATAATTACCTTAGAGGAGCGCTTCTGGGCGAAAGGTATCATGAAGAACTACGAAGACTGGGCACAACTCATTGCTAAAAATCTGGCGCATGAAGCCGATTACATAGCGGCGATCGATAAAGACGAACTGGACGACAAGGCCGCAACCGAAGCATTTGTGCGAGCCGTACTCGAACCTTTTTTGCCGGAAAATTACGGAATCGGATCAGGTCGCATTGTCGATGCTTTCGGTAATTGCTCTGAATACCTGGATACCATCGTCTACAACCGGGATTTCCCCCGTATCGGCATGCGCGGCTCGTACAATACCTATCTGTATGAATCGGTGCTGGCGACATTTGCGATTCGAGCCAAGTTTATCCGGAAAACCTTTTTTGAGTCTCTCAACGCCTGTGCTTCGCTGGCGCATCTCGAGACCAATCTGGACAAGGTCGTTCTGGTAAAACTGGCCAAGAAAAACGGTTTAAGACCCGGTCCCAATAAAACGTTTATTCATGACGATCCGCTGCGCACCGGGCGCTTCGAACTGATCGGCCGCCCGCCGGGTTTCGTGTTCGGATTCAGCGGCATCAAGTACAGTTACCGCCAGCTGCAAGAAAATATCGAGCTGTGGATCAAAAATCGGGGAAACGACGGCATCGTCACCCCGATGAAAGCACTGCCCGCAGTTATCGCCACCCAGGGCTGTTTCGCCTGGCGCAACGCCGCACCGCTGGCGCTGAGCAATCGCGAAATGCTCGGCATCGGCAACGACGACGCACCCATCAGGTTGATTGCCCTGCAATTGATGTATCTGCTCAATCGCCGTTTGAATGCTACCGCCGACGGTTACGGCCTGAGGCCGAACCTGAATGCCTACCTGAGTCAGTTTTCTGCACCTAAATTCGCGACTGGCGTTGGCGACGTTGCCGCAGCATTCAAGCAACCCCAGTCACCTGCCCCTTCCGCGAGCGCCGCCCGCGCGGCACGCGATACCGCGCGCTTCGAACCCGCGCGCGACCATGCCGCGATCGAGGAAGCTGCCAAGGCCGCGGCGGCGAGCGCGGCCAAACCCCAGAAACCGCAAGCGCGAAAGCCCGCGCCGAAACTCGGGGCGAAAAAACCTGACGCGGCGACACCGCCTTCGAAACCCGCGGCAGTAAGCGCCACGGCCAAAAAACCGGCCGCATTGGACAAGCCTTCAGCCTTCGCCTCGGCGCCGAATCCACCGGCTAAAAAACCCGCCGCGATCGACAAATCCGACGCGGCGGCGGTATTCGACAAACCTTCACCGTTTGCGTCCGCCCCGATTCCGCCGGCGGAAACACCGGCCGAGGCCGATAAATCCGAGGCGGCGGTATTCGACAAACCCTCGCCGTTTGCGTCCGCCCCGATTCCGTCGGCCGAAACACCGGCCGAGGTCGATAAATCCGAGGCGGCGGTATTCGACAAACCCTCGCCGTTTGCATCCGCGCCGATTCCGGCAGCCGAGAAAATTCCGGCAACCGAGCCGCTGCGTTCACCCGTTCCCGTCGCGCCGCTCGGATCTGCGCCAATCCCATCGATGGATTCGCCCAAACCGGCCGCCAGCGAAGCCGCAGCGGCGAAGGCGATCCCGCCGATACCACCGGTCGACATCAGCCTCGGTTCCGGGGAAGCTGCAGCGGACGGCAAGCAAGAGCCGGAGGAAGATGAATTTATTCAGACGGTCATCATCCCTCCCGATCCAAGCACCGATAAAAAAGAAGATAAATCGCGCAGTTCCACCGACGCTTTCATCGCCCGCGTCAAGGAACAGTTGTCGACGCCCGATTCGCGCCCGGGAAACGAGCCGGATTTTACCTCGACCGTCCCACAGTAAACGCCCCGCAACCCCGCTTCACGGGGCCCTTCCGTTTTGTCCGATAGCGGCCGCGACCACGCGCCCCAGGCACTCCCCTTGCCCGCTTAAAATCCCCTCGAGCCGGGGATACCCCGGAGCCAGATTGCCATCTAAATCGGCAATACTGATGCATGTCAGCTCACTGCCGCCTGCGGTCGTATGCGGCGACCGCCCTTGACAAAAGTCAAGGAAAGCTGGTGGTCAGAAGCATAATGTCACGTCCTGAAACAACATCTTTATTCGATGATTCATGCAAATGAATCGCTAATCATTAGTCAGGAGCACGATCAATGAGTATTAAACGAAAAACCATACAGGGTGCGCTTCTCGCGGCCGCGTGTATCGGACTGGCTACAACCACGGGGGTATCTTTTGCCGCTAAGAAGAAATTCGAGCCGTTGAACGAGGCTGAATTCGAGCAGGCAAAAAGTATGTATTTCCAGCGTTGTGCCGGTTGTCACGGGGTCTTGAGAAAAGGCGCGACGGGCAAGAGGCTGTTGCCGAAGGGCGATCCTAAAAAGAAAGCCAAGGGTACGCTCAAGCTGGGCACCAAGCGGCTTGCCAAAATCATCAAGATAGGCACCGAAGGCGGCATGAACAACTTCGACGATATCTTCAACGACGAACAAATCGACCTGCTGGCGCGCTACATCCAGATGGAACCGCCGGTTCCGCCGGAAATGTCGCTGGCATTGATGAAACAACGCCACAAGGTATTTATCGAGCCCAAAGATTATCCGACCAAACCGCTGCACGGCCGCAATTGGGAAAACTTTTTCGTGGTTATCGAACGTGACGCCGGCAAGATCGCGATCGTCGACGGCGACAAGCATGAAATCGTCGACCATATCGATACCGGCTACGCGGTACACGTCATCAAAGCGACCGAGCACCATGACCTGGAAAAACCGGTTGGCGGCGTTCCTGGACGCTTCTGGTACACCCAGGGCCGCGACGGCAAGATGACCAAGATCGACCTCTGGCAAAAGCCCGGCAGCATGCTGGTTGCCGAAGCGCAAATGGCCTACGACGCACGTGACGTCGCCGTATCCGGCGATGGCAAGTACGTAATCGGCGGCGCTTACTGGCCGCCGCATTTCGTTATCCTCGACGCCGTTACCATGGAACCGCTGAAGGTGGTTTCGACTCGCGGTGTCAACGTCGATGGCGACTATGTCAACGAGTCTCGCGTGGCGGCTATCTACACCACTCCGAAGCAGTCTTCTTTCTGGGTAGCCATGAAGGAACTCGGCCAGATGTGGCAGGTGGATTACACCGATCTCGAAAACCTCAACATCAAGCAGGTCAATTCAGCCAAGTTCCTGCACGATGGCTTCTTCGACCCGACCGGCCGTTACTTCCAGATCGCCGCGAACGCATCTAACAAGATGGTTATCGTCGATTCCAATACCGGCAAGCTCGAAGCCATGATCGACACCGCCAAGCTGCCGCATCCGGGACCCGGTGCAAACTGGAACGATGCGCAATGCGGACCGGTAGGCAGCACCACCCACCTGGGCGAAGGCAAGGTCACCGTCTGGGGTAACGATCCCAAGGGTCACAAGGCCAACGCGTGGAAGATTTGCTACACCGTCGACACCGATGGCCCGGGCGTCTTCATCCGCACCCATCCGAAGTCTCAGTACGTATGGGCTGACCAGACCAAGCACCCCGAGCCTTTGGTTCAGCAAAGTGTCAAGGTCATCGACAAGAAGACGCGTAAAGTTGCCAAAACCATTCGGGTGACCGAGGAAGACGGCAAGGCTGCGGTTCATATCGAGTTCAATGCCGATGGTTCTGAAGTCTGGGTTTCAGTCTGGAATCGAAAGGACAACAGCAACCCGACCGGTGAAATCGTGGTTTACGACTCCAAGACGCTTAAGGAAATCAAGCGTATCAAGGGTCTGACGACTCCGACCGGCAAGTTCAATGTTCACAACCGTACCAATCACGTTACCTGATTCGTCTCTAACAGGAACAGCGTGATGTAGTCCAGGGCGGGCATGCTTTGAAAGTATGTCCGCCCTTTTTCAAACCGGGTATTTCTTAAACACCCCGCGGGATCTTTAAGAAATAAGCAGAATAACGAAAGGTAATAAAAACATGGCTGATTCATCTCGAAAATTTAGCATGATGTCGCGCAAGGTCGTGTTGGGAACGACGCTGGGCGCCGCTCTGTTCTTCATGATCGTCGGCGTCATATTCTGGGGCGGCTTCAATACCGCGATGGAAGCCACCAACACCATGGAATTCTGTATTTCCTGCCACGAAATGGAAGAAAACGTTTACCGCGAATACACCGACACCGTGCACTACAGCAACCGTAGCGGTGTGCGCGCCACCTGCTCCGACTGCCACGTGCCCGATCCCTGGTTGCACAAAGTAGTGCGCAAAGTCGAGGCCAGCAACGAAATCTTTCACAAACTGCTGGGCTCGATCGATACCCCTGAAAAATTTGACGCGAAGCGCCTGCAGCTGGCCAAAAACGTGTGGCGGGCGATGAAGGAGACCGATTCCCGCGAATGCCGCAACTGCCACGATTTCAACTCGATGAATCCCGAGAATCAGAAAAAGCGCTCGCGCAAACAGCATATCCTGGGTATGGAAGCCGGTAATACTTGCATCGACTGCCATAAGGGCGTCGCGCATAAAAAGGTACACGATCAGCTCAGCGAGGATGAACTAGTGGCGATGGAACAACCGCGCACCGAAGACAAGCGGCCGATCCCACCCCAGTGGCAGGCGTTCATCGCCGGCATCAACGGAGATGGCAAGGTTGCCATGGCAAGCGCAACCGCCGCCGAACCCGGGTCTGATGGCGAACCGGCGATGGAAAAAACCGCCACCGCCGAACCTTCCGAGGTCGAACAGGCCGGTACCGAGGTAGCGGCGACAACAGCAGTGGCAGCCGCACCCGCCGCTGCCGGCGGCAGCGTCGACTGGGCGCCGATCGAAGCCTACCCGGTGACCCTGTTTTATACCGGCCAGGCATCGATGGAATGGGTTCTGAAAGGCAGCGACCACGGCGGTAAGCGGGCCTTCGTTACCGGCGACCGTTGCTACGACTGCCACGAAGAGGAAGAAGTCGATATCGGCGACCTCGTCGTTAGCGGCGAAAAGGTAGAAGACAGCCCGATTCCGGATAAGCGCGGCAGTATCCTGGTCAACATCAAGGCGGCCTACGATGCCGATAATATCTACATGCAGTTCCAGTGGGAAGACGCTGAACATACGCCTGTTCCATTCGTCGATGGCGGCAAGATGGACCCGGAAAATCCGATCAAGCTCGCGGTAATGCTCAGCACCGATGACGAGGATAACCCGCAGGTCGAATACGCCGAACGTTCCGGCTGCTGGCAGACTTGTCACCACGATGCCAACTACATGCCGCATCAGCCGGACGAGGCGACGCTTGCAAGCAGCCCGCTGGCGTCCCGGCTGGAGTTGAGCCAGGGTGTCACCAAGTACCTCAAGGAAAGCCGCAGCGAGATCGAGATCGAGGGCAAGGACGGTAAGCTGCGAGGCGGCTGGGACAAGCTCAGGGAGCAGGCCGAAATCGACGCCGCGCTCGCTGACGGCGCCTTCATGGACTTACTACGCTACAAGGCGGGAACCGGCGAGTCCGAGGATGGCCACATTCTCGAACGGCGCGTTATGACCGGTGGCCAGGGTGTCAGCTTCAGCGGCGGCCTCACGGATGGCGTCTGGACCATCGAGATGGTGCGCAAGCTGACTTCCGACATGCCCGGCGACGTCAGCATGAGTAAGGATAACTGGTACAATATCGGCTTCGCGCTACACGACGATTACACCAGCAGCCGCTTCCATCATGTCTCGCTCGGGTTCAAGCTGGGATTCGACGACGAGGATGCAGAAATTAATGCCATAGGGCAGTAATCGAATCGCAGTGTAAAGGTTATCCATGAAGAATCGACTGCTCAGCATTGCACTAACTCTGTTCCTGACCAGCACCGCCGTGTTCGCGGGTGACGAGACCGCGGCGCTGGTTACCATCAAGGACTTCAAGTTCGTGCCGCAGCACATCGCCGTCAAGACGGGACAAACCATCACCTGGGAAAACCGCGAAAAACGCCAATACCACAGCGTCTGGTTCGAGGCGCTGGGCGAAGAGGAACCCGCGGATTACCTGTTCCCCGAAGATACCTACGCGCGCACATTCGATAAATCTGGTACCTTTCCCTACCGCTGCGGGCCGCATCCGGAAATGACCGGCACCGTAACGGTAACCGAATAAAGCTTTCAGCGCGAAACCGCAACCCGAGGCCACACATGTCACCCACCGGTGTAACCCTGAAATCCGCCCTGCTCTGCCTGATGCCGGTCTTATTTACACCCGCGATGGCCGCCGACGCACCGGCGCTTTACCAACAGCACTGCGCCGTCTGCCACAATGCGCAACGCCTCGGCGGCATGGGCCCGGCTTTGCTACCCGGCAATCTGAAACGTCTGCGTAAAAAAGCGGCGGTCAAGGTAATCAGCGACGGCCGCGTCGCCACCCAAATGCCGGCATTCGCAAAAACCCTGTCCGCGCCGGAAATCCAGGCGCTGGCGGAATACATCTACACCCCCGCGAGCGATAATATCGTCTGGGGTCTGGATGAAATCAACGCCAGTCACATTCAGCACCACCTCGAAGCCGAGCTGTCGGACGAGCCTGTGTTCGAGGTCAACGACCTGCTCAACCTGTTTCTCGTGGTCGAGCTCGGCGACCACCACGTCACGCTGCTCGACGGCGACCGCCTGGAGCCGATACATCGTTTCAAATCGCGCTTCGCGCTGCATGGCGGGCCCAAATACTCGAATCGGGGACGCTTTGTCTACTTCGCGTCGCGCGATGGCTGGATCAGCAAATACGATATCTACAACCTCAAGCTGATAGCCGAAATACGCGCCGGCATCAACACCCGCAACCTTGCGGTATCGCATGACGGCCGCTATGTCATGGTCGCCAACTACCTGCCGCATTCGCTGGTGTTGCTCGACGCCGTCGACCTGAAACCGATCAAACTCTACGACGTCAGAAATAACGCGGGCCAAACTTCGCGTATCTCCGCGGTATATACCGCACCGCCGCGCAACAGCTTTATCGCCGCGCTCAAGGATATCCCCGAAGTCTGGCAAATCCATTACGGCGACAGCCCGCCCGTCGGCTTCGGCCAGTGGATGCACGACTACAACCCGGAATCGGGCGAAAAAGCGGAAACCGAAACCTTCCCGGTACGCCGCATCCCGGTCGACGACTACCTCGACGATTTCTTCTTCGACCAGGAATACGTCTCCATCATCGGCGCATCGCGCGAGGGTAAGGGACAAGTGGTCGACCTCGACGTCGGCCGCGTCATCGTGCCCGACCTGGCACTGCCGGGCATGCCCCACCTCGGTTCAGGCATTACCTGGGAATACCAGGGACGCACCGTGCTGGCCACGCCGAATCTGCGTGCAAACAATGTCAGCGTCATCGACATGGAAAGCTGGGAAACGATTAAACATATCGAAACCCTGGGACCCGGATTTTTCATGCGCAGCCACGAAAATACGCCCTACGCCTGGGTCGACGTATTCTTCGGGCCCGACAAGGATGCGATGCACGTAATCGACAAGCGCAGCCTCGAAATCGTCAAGACGCTGCGCCCCGCGCCCGGCAAGACCGCCGCCCATATCGAATTCACCCGCGACGGCAGGTATGCGCTGTTAAGCATCTGGGATCCGGACGGAGCCGTTATCGTTTATGATGCAGCGACACTGGAAGAAGTAAAACGCCTGCCGATGAACAAACCTTCCGGCAAGTACAACGTTTACAATAAGATCACGCGCTCCGCGGGAACCAGCCACTAGCCCGCATATGGCGCGCAAGTGGTAAATTCGATTTAAAATGATGCGATGACGGAAATATTGGCAATTCTAAAAGAATACAAATCGTACCCGAACGCAATGCTCGGCAAGATCAATATATGACACTCGATCAATTGATCCCGTTTATGCCGCCATTCCAGGCAGCGGCAAACACCGTCGCCACCCTGCTGCTGGTCGCCGGTTATTATTTCATCCGCCGTGGAAACCGTCGCATGCACCGTAACTGCATGGTGGCCGCACTGGCGGTGTCGGCCGTGTTCCTGGTTTCCTATCTGACCTATCACAATCTCGTCGGATACGCCCCATTCGCCGGCCAGGGCTGGATTCGCCCGCTCTACTTCACGCTGCTGGGGTCACATATCGTACTCGCCGGCGTGATCGTGCCGTTGGTGCTGCTGACGGTCTGGTTTGCGGCAACCGGCAACTTCACGCGCCACCCCCGGATTGCGCGCTGGACGCTACCAATCTGGCTCTACGTGTCGATCACGGGCGTCGTTATATATATTCTGGGCTTTCATATTTATGCCGCGGCGGAGGTCTGATGGAGTTTGTTTATTACACCCTTGCCGGGCTCATCCTCTATGTTTTGTCTGACTGGATCCTGGGTCAGGTCGAAAAATTGCGCGGCGAGCGATTCGAACAGCGCACACTGATATTTTTCGTCATCATCCTGGTGCTCGCGCTTACCTCATTTAAGGCCATCGAAATGTTGACCACCGCTTCCTAGCCGTAATCCAACAGACGGAGAGGACGCGGTCCCGGTGCTAATCATTGCTTGGAATTTTGCGGGATCCTGTTAATTTAGCAGGCTGACGGACAACCGAATTTCTTCCATGTCAAAACCCGAAGCTGCTTCGATAAGCCGCTCACAGGCGATTATTGCATTTACGCTGGGCACGCTGTTTTTCAGCTATGCCTTCGTGCAACGCGTTTCGCCGAGCGTCATGACCGGCGAGCTGATGCGCGAGTTCGCGGTCGGCGGCGCGGCGCTCGGGTCGCTATCGGCGTTTTACTTCTACGCTTATGCTTCGATCCAGTTGCCGGTAGGCATGCTGACCGACCGCTTCGGTCCGCGCAAACTGATGAGCTTTACCGCGGCGCTGTGTGCGCTGGCGTCGGTGGGTTTCGCCTTAAGCGATTCGCTGCTGACCGCGTCGATCGGGCGCGCGCTGATTGGCGGCACCGTCGCCTTCGCTTTCGTCGGCACGCTGGCCATCGCCGGCTACTGGTTCAAACCGGCGCAATACGCGCTGCTAGCGGGATTGCTGCAAACCGCAGGCATGTGCGGCGGTATATTCGGACAGGCGCCGTTGCGACAGCTGGTTGAATCGATCGGCTGGCGCAGCACGATTAATGTACTCGCGGTAGTCGCTCTGGCGCTGGCGCTATTACTGTTTTTACTGGTGCCTAAACGCTCGCGCGAACAAAAACATCACGGACCGCAGCCCGGAATCATGCAGGGGTTACACGCGGTTGCGACCAACCCGCAAACCTGGATTTGCTCGATTATCGGCTTCGGCATGGCTTCGTCCATGCTCGCCCTGGGCGGTCTCTGGGCGGTACCCTGGCTAAACAGCATCCACGGTTACAGTAAAACCGAGGCCGCCGCCGTCAGCTCGATGATCTTTGTCGGCTGGGCCATATTATCGCCACTATGCGGCTGGTTGTCGGATCGCATCGGCCGGCGCAATATCATCCAGCAGGTTGGCGTGCTAATCGTGTTGGTTGCGCTAACTGCACTGTTCTATGCGACCCCCGAAAGTACCAGCCTGTTGATGCTGCTGATGTTCATCGTCGGCGCCGGCGGCAGCGCGATGACGGTATGTTTCGGTTCGGTCAAGGAACTCAACGACCTCAACTACAGTAGCACTTCGCTGGGTTTGATGAACATGTGTATCGTCGGTTCGGGCGCGGTGATGCAGCCGCTGATCGGTTGGTTGCTCGATCTCGGCTGGAGCGGAGAAATGGTCGACGGCGCTCGGATTTACTCGGCTTCAGGTTATACTAACGCCTTTATTAGCTTGCTGGCGCTCAACCTGGCGGCCTTCGTCGCCGGCCTGTTTCTACGCGAGACCCGGTGTAAGCAGATTAACTAGAGTTACCCCCCAAGAGGAATAAAATATGCACGTACGATGGATGCTACTCGGCCTGGTTATGCTGACCGCTTCACTGCCGGTAACCGCAGAGGAAATGTCGCTCGAACTGAAAGCGGGGAAACCCAGTGCGGCCGAGTTCCGCCTGGCTGCAATCCGGGCGTTCTACAAACGCAACTACGAGATTTGGTCTATCGATCCGCAGCGGGTCACGGGGCGCTATAAGGGTGCAGTGAAACTGGAAGTGGTTTTGCAGGAATCAGCCGTGATTATTCGCAATGCTACGCCTGGGTTGTTAAACGACAGTAACTCCCGCCGCTATCTCAATAATTTGAAACGCGACCTGGTCTACGAACTGGCCGCTTATATGATCACGGCGCCGTCGAGTTCTGAGTTGGCCGGCGCGGTTTCCACCCAGTCGGCAGCGCCGACCGCGTCCGGGACGGCAGTCTCAGGCACCTACGTTTCCAGCATCACAACTAACGGTAATTATACGTTTCAAAAGAAAAGTTCCCGCAGTATCGCGATTACCCTCGAACAGGAGGGTACCAATATCACCGGCAGCAACAGTGAATACAATTTGAAATTGATCGGTACCCGGGAAGGCAACACAATTAATTTTTATACCCTGCCCAGCAAGATAACCAGCGGCGAAATAAAAGGTGAATGGGTGATCAGCGATGACGCTAATTTGCTGACCGGCAAATGGACGCGCGGCGCCGCCGGCGGTATTTGGAATCTGACCCGGTAACGGCGCCAGCCGACAAGCCGCTAAAAAATCTGTCACCGGATCTGCGTGAATGGAGTCGAGGCGACAGTCAACCCGCTTCAAAACTGGGTTAACCGCCGCCAATGGCGCTTGCTAATAAACATTGTTCTTGCCGCGAAAGCGCACTCAGCCGTATTGATATCTTGCGCCGAGCGCTTTACAGCTATACCCGTTGGATGGACGGCATACAGCCGGGTATGACGCCTTATTTAAGCGCCATTGTTAACTGTTGCTTTAACCGCATACGCCCATCATGGCTGCTTCCCTTGGTAGTTACCGAAATTCGGGACTCGAGGGTCTAACCCCAGTATGTCCAACCACTAACCATTCAGCGATCTTGCTTGCCGAACTTAACCGCATGCGATATGTCCATGCGGGTGATCCCCATGTCGCGCAGTTGTGCGTCGGACAGCGACTGCAGATGTTCGATCGCCCTGCGATCTTCGGCTACACGCGCCTGCCGGCGAAAGCTCGCGGCGACATAGTCGCGCAGAGCGCGAACGGCTCCGGCCAAACAACCCCAATCACCGCCAACCGGCAAATAATGCGATTCCTCGCACTCGGAGCAGACGCAGTATCGGGGACCGGACAGGTTTTGTATGCATTGCTTAATCATTGTAGAATTCCTCAAATTATTTGAATCGCCTAAACTGCACTACTACGGGATGGAAGGTTTGATTATCTTGTTATACCGTGCATTCTTCAAACGAGTATTTTTGTGAGTAAATCAAGTAAATCTAAATTTATAAAACGCCGTCTACCGCCATTGAACGCGTTACGCGCGTTCGAAGCCGCAGGTCGCCTGGAAAGCCTGACCGATGCCGCGACCGAACTGAACGTAACCCCGGCCGCGGTCGGCCACCAGGTCAAGGCGCTGGAAAGTTATTTCGATCAGGCGCTGTTCGAACGGCGCTACCGCGCGATTGCCCTGACGGAAAAGGGACGCCTGCTGTTAGCGGGAGTGACCGACGGTTTCGACCGCTTATCCGAGTCGGTCGACGCTTTCGCGGCACTGGAGCAGCAGCGCGCATTGATAATCAGCAGCTGCACTTCCTTTGCGGCCCGTTGGCTGGTGCCACGCCTGGACGAATTCCGCGCGCTGCACCCGGACATCGACGTGCGCCTCGATGCAACCCAACGGTTGGTCGATCTGCGCCGCGAAGAATTCGATCTCGGCATCCGCTTCGGGCCGGGACAATGGGGGGGCCTCGAAACCGATTACCTGCTGGATGAAGAATTCATCCCGGTGGCAAGCCCGTCGTTGCTCGCGCATAAACCGGTTGCTAAACCCGCGGATCTCGCACGGCATACCCTGCTGCACCGCGACGAGTCGCCGGGGCCGCTGCCGCTCGACTGGGCCATGTGGCTGCAGGCGGCCGAGGTCGATAATGTCGATCCCGAACGCGGGATACGCTACAGCATGGAGAGTATGGCGATCCAGGCTGCCGTCGACGGTCACGGCATCGCACTGGTCAGCAATGTGCTGGTCGCAGCCGATATCGAAGCGGGCCGGTTGATCAAGCTGTTTGACCTCGGATTACCGGCCGGCCGCGACGTCGCCTATTATCTGGCCTATGCGCCGCGGCGCCGGCGCCACCCTCGGGTCGCCGCGTTCCGCGCCTGGATTCTGAACGAAGTCAGCCAGTCCACACGGCTCGCGTGATCCGTACGTGCTGCGCCCGGGCGTTTTTATTTATTGTCTATCGGCAAATCCTGATCGCATTTTTTACAGTTCAGCTCATAACCCAGCATGGATTCCCTGCCGGCTTCCGTTACGACCCAGGGCCTGCTTACCAGCGGCGGATTGTGGCGCACGTGCTGGTTGTGGCGGCATGCCAGCTCCGCCACCCAATGATCTTCTTCATCTTTGTGATATCCGACGATAGGCTGTTTCATTATTTACGGATACCCGAATCTGCAACCGATAGTGCGCTGGCAAAAAAAAACTAATAATACCTCGATCACAGGAAGATGAAAATTTCCGGGGCGGTAGCTGCGCGCTAGTTAGTGTGCTATTATGGGGGAACAATTCCACTGGCATAGCGCGGCAACGGGCTCTGAATCGCCCGGCTTGCGAGCCCGGCCGAAGACGACCGGTAAACTATTAACCCGGCGTAACGAATCCGCGACTGAAATCGACGAGTAATGCAATCCTTAAAGCCCAAATCACAATAGATCTGCGTCTCGGGCCGAACTTGAACCAGTTCTCATCCAAAATGCGACTCACTTCTAAACTTTGACATCGACCGTATTTATTCCTTATCCCAATGAGGCCGCCATCGCATTTTTGAGCGTATCTAGCCTCTATATTATTCCTAATTCGTTTAACCGTATCGGAGAACAGATATGAATTCAGACACGATATGCTCACAACAGGTCGATTTGGCAGATACAACAGAGCGCGCTCCCATTACTCGCATACTCAACACACTACCTGGATTCTTTGCCCATTTGCAAAATGCGCAACGCGTCGAACAGCAAGCGAAACGTCTTTATACCATGAGCGATGCGGATTTGCATGACATCGGCATGACCAGGGAAGACATCCCGTCGCATCTGTCCAGCCAGTTTTAATTTAACGATTTACTCCCCACGGCGGCGCCATGCTGGATGCACTGCCCGCCCCGTGACGAGCCAGGCCGGAGTCAGCTGCCCGTTACCAAGAAAGCGCTGATTCCAATTACCAGAAATACGATCCATGATAGATGCCTGCCCCTGGTGCCCACCACGGCAACCAGGAAATGGGCAATAAATGTAAAGCCGATAACGGTCGCTACAGATTTCAAATTTAAGGGCGGATGCGCCATTAATATCAATAGCGCCGCAAACCCCCACCAGGCCAGGGTAGTCAAATGCCATGCAAATCAAAGCGTCCGGATAGTAAAGTCCGCGCTGCCGAATAAATGCGGAATGTCTACGCGGCGGAAAAGCCGCATGAGTATGAATTTTTCTCCGAGCAGCGAATGAAACACTCCTATCCCGAAAGCTAAAAATGCGGCGAAATATAGCACCATTTTCATAATCATCAGCGATTGCCCTGTTGACTAAAAAAGGATTCGATCTCGACTGCCATACCGGCACGGCTTGGAAGCACAGACGGCAATATAACCCAGAAAGTGCAGTTGCCGTCCTCGTCTATCCTGAACGCAAGAACGCCGCGATAAAAACCGCATATCTGCTCCAGGTCATCGCAAACTACAACCTAGTCAAAATGGTTATATGGCTTAACGACGCCGACACGGTTTATCAAGAGTATGCCTAGTACATAAGGTTTCCGTTTTTGGTTTCACTCGGGATTTCCTGAATTGCATCCCAGTGCTCGACAATTTTCCCCTGATCGTCGAAGCGGAAAAAATCCATTGTGACGTGTTGCTCGTTACCCGGCCACGTCTGGAGTGTATGCAGCGCCACCAGATCGCCTTGCGCCACCGCACGCACAAATTCAATGCTTTTATCGGAATATTCCGCGGCCATGGCGCTGAAATAATCGATAAAAGCCTGCTTGCCGTCGGCGACTAACGGGTTGTGCTGTATGTACTCCGCACCGACATAATCTTCGACCGCTCCGGCTGGATCTCCGAGGTAAGCCGTTCGGTAAAACGCGATTGCGTTGCTTTTATTTGCCTCCAGATCCTGACCCATTCCTATCCTCCGATTTTAGGTTAGCAGACAATATCCGACCGACACCCCGGGTTCCGCCGCCGCGGTAAAAGTCACGCGCGGTGGGCCTGCGTATAACAGGGGCCGGTAGTCGGGCGAACTTCCAATCCCGGCACACACTTTTAGGACTGCGTCGGTCTTTTCCGGCCTGCGACAAAAGGCCGATTTAATACCCCTACCCCGCTGCCGATGACCCATGGCCTGGTTGTCAAATCGGTGCAGGCGGGTCGTTTAACAGCCCCAATATCGCCAATAGCAACGTGGGAGCATTGCGCGCCTAGCAATTGATTTGCCCGGTTCAACTCCAGACGGCCCGAGCCAAACCGGTCAGCAAGCCCGGGCTCGCGACCAGACCCGCGGATACAAATCGGTTCCGGGCCGATCACCGGGTTTGAGGCCATGTTCGGTCATGACGGCGCTGTGATCCGGATCCATACCGCACTCGCGGAACTCGATGCGCACATCATCGCCCAGCCACTTGGTGGTAAACACCGATAATTCGCGATCCGCGTCCAGTTTACCCGAGCCACCGTGCATGATACGACTGTTAAAGACCACGCAGTCGCCCGGTTGCATATCCCAAATCACCACACCGAAACTCTCCGGATCGGCGTCGATATCGGGGATTGATTGTTCGGCGATTTTCGAGAAATCAACCTGATCGACATCCGTTTTGCCGTCCGGATTCAAAGCGCCGAAATTATATTGATTGAATACCGAATCCTGGCGATGCGAACCCGGCACATAGGCCAGCGCGTTTTCCCGCTTAACCGGCACCAACGGCATCCAGATGGTACAGGTGTCAATAGCCGCTTACCGACCAGTAGGGTTCGTCCTGATGCCAGGGCGTGGCGAACTGGCTGCCGGCCGAGCGCACAAACACGGCATCGAAGTAAAAATTGATATGGCTGGAGTCCATCAGCATACCGGCGATTTGGGAGGCGGGGGAATCAAAGACAAACCGCCGGTATTCCTCTATGCCTAACCATGCCTGACTGTCCCAGAACATGGTGCGCCCTGTCTCATCCCGGTCCCACACCCTCGAACGATCCGTAGGGCGCCTGCAATTCACCTCCAGCCCTCGTCTCAGCAGCGCAATCCAGTCCGCGTCAAACATTCCGGGTATGAGCACCACGCCGTCTCGCTGGTAGCTTGCAATTTCGTTCGCGGTAATCTCGCGAGGAAGGTTGGTGTTCATCGTGATATCGCCCAAATACTATGATTATCAATGTCGGAAGTAAGCCGCAATGACAGATAATTGTCAAAATTAAGCTTATCGGGGTAAAGGCTAAAATCGACCGACAAAGCGACGCCCTGTCTTAAAAATCCCTTCTCGAGAAGAAGAACGGTGAAATATTGCGACCCTAAACAATTGGACCGGACCTTGGTTCGACGCGGTCACCAAATACTGCTTCGCATACGCGGCCTGGCGGTAGGTAAGGTCAGACTGCTTGTCGCGTTAGGCTGGCGGTCGCGCCAACGATACTCCGATAGCGCGGAATTGAAATTTTATTAACCCGAACAACGGGAAGCTACTTGCGGCCGCCGCTGAGCACGAAACCCTGGTCGGACTCGAAGCCTACCAGCAAAATCTGCGCTGGATCGATGCTGACCTGTTGCTCGAGTTGGTGATTGAAGCCCTCGATACGCACGCTATCGTTCATTTTGAGGCTCAGGCGATGCGCTCCGGCTGGGACTTTAGCTTTATGGAAAACGTCGACGCCGCCGTCACCGAACAGCCCCGGCGGTGGCAGCGAGGCGCTGAAGAAAGGTTCATCGTCGAGCAGGGCTTCGATCGTCACCGGGGAACGTTCGCGCGGGCAGTCTTCGAGCTTGCGCATGTTTGCCGGCAGTTCATTGAGTTCTTCCTGGCTCAGTCGGCGGCAGGGCTCGCGTAGCTGACCGGCATGGGCGAAAGCGATGGTTATCACGGCTTCGTCATCGGCGATGATGCGCACCGAGGGCGAGGTCGCGAAGTACCAGACCAGCGCCATGAAGACCGTATAGTTGATTGCCTGCAACAGAAAACGCAGCGGCTTGTTGTTGAATTCCGTCATCGCTCCGTCCCTGTTACCGCGTCGGCGGCGGACTGGTTGAGCTCGATCAGGTGCCGGCGGAACTCGGCGAGGTCAGCTTCGACCGAGCGCAGATCGGGTTCGGCCGCGCCGTGGATGCGGATGCGCTCGCGCTCGGCGCGGGCGCGCAGACTCGGTTTGCGTTCGCCGGCGAAACGCAGGCGCGTCCAGCTATTGCCAAAGCGAAAATAGCAGTCGTTCTGGCGGCAGCCGGTTACCATGACGCCGTCGGCGCCCTGCTTGAGCGCGTACTCGACCAACGTCGGCGGCAGCATCCCGCTGCAAATCAGGCGCACGCCGCGCGTGTCTGCCCGATTGAGGCGGTCGACGCTCAAACCGTGTTCGCAGCCGAACACCAGAATTTTTACCTCACCGGACATCGCCGCCACGGTTTCACGCGTCAGGCGGCGCATTTCATCGACCGGCAATTGCGGCATGTCGATCCCGGTCTTCAGGGTTTCGCGCGAGGAGCGGAACGGGTTCGACGCCGGGCAAGAACCCGCGCATATCCCGCAGGCGCCGCAGAGCGAGGGGTTGACCACCACTTCGTGCTCGTAACGCGCGCCGTCGGTGCGCGCCTGCACGGTGATGGCGTCGAAGGGGCAATCCTCGAAACAAATGCCGTAACCGTTGCAGTTATCAAGGTCGACCACCGCCTTAGCGCCGTCTTTTTTCGGCAACAGCCACGGCAACGCCATCAACAACAGGGTGATCGCCGTGGTCACGATCCAGACCTGTTGCGCCGGCCAGATTTCGAGCAACGGGTAAACGTTCAGGTAAAACCAGTCGATATGCAGTACCCGCGGCACGCTGTCGAGGCTCGCCGGCGCGTGACTCAGGGCCGGCTGATAAATCGACAGTACCAGCAGCGCGAAAAATGTGCCCATGGCGAGACCGCGCGGCGGATTGATGTTGACGTTGGAGAGGCGATAAACGTGCAGCCACAGCATGAACACCAGGATCAACGGCTGCCCCAACAGATGCAGGAACTCGATCAGGATGAAGAAACGGTCGGTCATCCCGCCGGAGACGAAATTGCGCGTCATCGCGCCCGAGAATATCGGCAGGGCATCCATCAGCTGCGCCGAACCGACCGCAATGTACTGTGCCAGTTCGTCCCACACCAGCCAGTAACCGGTGATGCCGAGAGTGACGATCATCCACAGATTGGGCACGCCGGTGACCCATGAAAACCAGCGGAAACCGCGATAACGGCCCGAGGCGAATTCTTTGAACCCGAGGCGAATTCTTTGAACATGTGCAGCAGCACGGTCACGACCACGGCATCCGAGGCATAGCGATGCAGGCTACGCATGATGCCGGCCGCATACCACTGCTCGTGGGTCATGTACTCCACCGACGCGTGCGCGCCTTCGACGCTGCCGTGAAATGGGATAAACAAATAGATGCCGCTGATCAGGATTACCCAGAACAGGAAAAACGACAAGGTGCCCAAATGGTATAACGGGTTCCACTCGGTACCGAAGGAAAGATTGAACCATGACTCGAGCGCCAGATAGGCGCGTTTGACCGGATTGACTATCACCTGATCGTCTTCTCTATGTGAGCTTTGAAAGCTGGATGAAACAGAAATTAGACTTTAACCGAAACCCGCCGCAGGCGATCTGACTAAAGTCAAATGTGCCGCTAGCCGTGCCGCTAGCCGTGCCGCATGCCTCGTACCACGACCGTGCCGCCAATGGCGATGATCGTAGCGCCGATCAACATGCCGAGAAATAGCGAGTAGTCGAGATAATAACCGTCGCGCTGTGGGTCGTAGGTGGTGCAGAATAGCTTGATGCGATTAACCAGGTTGGCGAGCAGCGGCTGCTCGGGTGGCGAACGCCCCAGCACCAGCTCGATCAGCGGATCAACCAGCAGCGGCGTATCGAACACCTGTCCGTAAACCTGGCGGTATACCCTGCCCTCGGCGTCGATAATGCTGGTCTGGATCAGGTGATCGAAACCGTTCGACGAGGGGTAATACAAAAACCCGAGATCGCGTGACAACGCCTCGATGGTTTGCGCGTCGGCGCTCAGCAAATGCCAGCCACGGTCGTAAACGCCCTGTTTGCTGGCGAAGAAGCGCATCGCGTCGGGCGTATCCACCGCGCTATCGAAACCGATCAGCGCGACGTTAAAGCTGTCGACGCCCAGCGCATCGCGTGCTTTTTCCACCATCGAGGCCAGGTGGCGCGTAGTCATCGGGCAAATCTGGTAGCAACTGGTGAAAATCATGGATACCAGCAGCGGTTTGCCGCGCAGTCGATCCAGTCTAACCGGATTGCCGTCGATATCGGTAAACCGGTGCACGCCCACCGAGTTGCCGACCGCCGCCTGACTGGTGGCGAGCGCCGTATCGTAGTCGAAGGCCGGCTCCGGGGTTACCGTATAGGCCTGTGCGAGGGGCGACAGCGCCATATGCAGGATGAATCCACATATGAGAGTGATATGGCGCATTGGTTTAGCTACCCGAGCAGCAGAACGTCAAGCACCGCGCAAACCAGCAATAGCACCAGCTGCAGCAGTGAAGCGAAGAAGCTCTTCATCGCGACCCGGGGAGTCGGGTCCTTGATCATAAGGTAATTGTGGTAAATAAAATAACCCCCACCGCCCGCGGCGCCGGCCAGGTAAATCCAGCTCATGCCATAGAAAAACGGCAGGATCGAAATGCCGACCAACAGCAGCGTATTGAGCATCACCACCTTGGCACAACGATGGTTGCCGATAATCACCGGCAGCATCGGCACGCCGGTTTTGGCGTAATCCTTGTTTTTAGCAATCGCGAGGCTCCAGAAATGCGACGGCGTCCACAGGAACAGCGCCAGCGCCAGCAGGATCGGCACCGGCCCGAGGCTCGGATCGACCGCGGCCGCGCCGGCGAGCACGGCAAAGCTGCCGGAGGCGCCGCCGATGACGATATTGGTCCAGGAACGGCGCTTCAACCACACGGTGTAGACGATGGCGTAGAAAAACGCGCCGAGGAAAATGTAAAACGCGGCGGACAGGTTCAGAACCAAGGCCGCAGGTACCACACCCGCCAACAGCAATAGTCCGATGATGCCGAGCCACAGCGGGCGCTTGCGAAAATATCCGGTGACGAAAGGCCGGGTGCAGGTGCGCGCTACCTCACGGTCGATATCGACCTCGTAGTACTGGTTGAAAGCACCGGCGGCGCCGGCCGAAATCAGTACCGCGAAACACAACACCAGCATTTCGAAGCCACCAGGTTGCGGGCCCGGGGTAACCACCATGGCGACCAGGGCGGTCAGCATCATGATTACGCCGATGCGCAACTTGAGCAGATTGACTAACTGACCGAAAACAGTCTTCAGTCCTCTGCCCGCGTCCGCTTCGGCGCGAGACAGATCGTAATCCATCCCGCGCCCAGCCGGCATTTTGGCTAACTGAGAGGCCATACCGAGGCCAGATAATCCCAGTTGATGAAGTAGTACACGACGAAACATACCAGCAGCGCCAGTGCCAGCACGAAGGTGCCGGGCGCTTCCATGCCGCCGGAGCCATGCTGCTCGACCGCTAGCTTCGGCGCCATCGGCAAACGCTCGGGTTGGCTGACGTTATAAGACGACGGCGCCAGCGGTACGCCAAAGCCCTGGAACAGGCCGGCGGACTCGTCGAGTTTCTTGCCGAACAACAGCGAACCCACGGTAACGATCAAGTACATAGCGCCGCCCAGCACGCCGAGCACGCCGCCGACACCGGCGACACCCATCATGGTGTAAGCCGTGCCCGAATACTCGAAACTAAGCAGCGCGCCGGTGAAGTCCATATCCCAGTGCCGCCGCGATACGCCGAGCGTACCCGCGCCGAGCATGAACAGGATCATCAAAGTCATGCCGGCCGAAAACACATAGGGCTGCCACTTGGCCATCCACGGCAAAAACAGCGCGCGCCGGAACAGTACCGGGATCAGCAGGTAGGTCAACGCCATGAAAGCGAGCGTGGTGCCGACCGCGACGGTGGCGTGGAAGTGCGCCGGGACGTAAATAGTGTTGTGGATGATCAGGTTGATCTGCTCGGTGCCCATGACCACGCCGGTAATACCGCCGATAAAGCCAAAAATGATCAGCGAGAAGAAAAAGCCTGAAAATACCGGGTTACCCCAGGGCGCCTTGCGCAACCATTCGAACATGCCTTTGGTGTAACCCTTGGCGCGTTGCGCGACCTCGACCGAACCCGGCACCGTGAGGCCGTGGATCATGCTCGCCAGTACCGCCAGGTACATCGCGTAACTGGTGTTGAACACCTTCCATTCCGAACTGATGCCCGGGTCGACCAGGATGTGGTGCGCGCTCGCCAGCTGCAGGAACAGGATGTAAAGCAGGAACGCGAAGCGGCTGACTTTTTCCGACATCGGACGGGCGCCGAACAGGACGCCGGCGATCAGATACCAGACCGAAACGTGCGCGGCGACGTTGATTTGCTGCGACGAGTGTCCGAGGCCCCACCAAATGACGCGGTACATCGCGGCGTCAATATGGCCGATGTAACCGATCGACCACAGGAAGGTCGGCACCAGGATAATGGCGCCGGAGGCGATGGTGAAGACCGCGATAATGCAGGCGGTCAGCGCGCCGAAAGTCACCAGCGGGATCGAGCCTTCGTAGGTTTTATCGTCGCGCGCGATAACCAGGGTTCCGAGGAATACGAAACATCCGATCAGTGCGCCCACGGCGAACAGGATCAGCCCGAGGTAAAAATGCGGAGCCGCCTGCATCGGCGCATAGGATGTCATCATGACGCTGGAATTACCCTGCAGCACCGCGACGTTGTTCATCACCATGCCGATAATCATCAGCGCGAATCCGAGCCAGGCCCAGCGCGGCGCGGCCAGGCGTGTGCGCAGCAGCGTCGACGACGCGAAGTAAAGAATTGCCATCTCGAAGAAGATGATCCAGAAAATCAGCGCGTTAATGCCGTGACCGGTCAGTACCTGGTAAAACAGGTCGGCCGGCAGCAGGTGCACTTCCTGCCAGCGGGTCAGGATAACCCCGAGGCCGAGGATACCCGCGATCAACAGTGAAACGGCACCGGCGACCGCATTCGCTTTCATCAGGCTTTCGGCTGACCTGTCAAAATAGAAACCCGAATCCGGGCAAACTCTGAACTGTGCCATTTTAATTCTCCCCCACATAGATTTTGCCGAGCATCAGGTGATGGCCGATGCCGCAGTATTCGTTGCACACCACCGTGAATTCACCCGCCTGATCCGGCGTCACCGTAAGCACCATTTCATAGCCCGGAATGATTTGCAGGTTGATATTAACCGGTTGGAGCGAAAAGCCGTGATTCCAGTCCATCGAGGACAGGTGCAGGCGGTAGGACTGATTTTTCTCGAGTTCGAGGATCGGGTACCACTGCCACAGGCGGCCCAACATGTAGACATCGCTGCCGGCGGGTGGTTTGACGACCGGAATGCCCGCCTCGACCTTCGGGTTGCCCTAGTCGTCGAGCACCTGGAATTGGCTAACCATTTCGTCGACACGCGACTGAAACCTTGCCGGCGTGGTTTGATAAGCCTCGTTGGACAGGTTCTGTTTTCCGTAGATGTGCCAGTAAGGCATCATGAAAAACATGATCAGGCACCAGACCAGCGCGATTCCGATCCAGAGAACTTCCTCTTTACCGATCGGCGTATTCCACCAGATCCGTTCCGATGGGGGTAAGAATGAACTCATGATAGTCTCCTAAAGAGTTAAGGGGCCACCGGAATGGTGGCTATTTCCATGATGCCCCACAGGATGTAGAACACGGTGGGCATCACGATCCCCAGGAACAGCAGCAGGAAAGGATTTTCGAGCACCCGTTGAAAGAACGGAATTCTCTCGGGTGTAGGAATCGGATCTTCTTGTGACATGGCAAACCTCTTTATTTTAATCAAGCCCGGTTGATCACTGTTGCGGCTTAGCCACTCCGACCAGCCTGGTCACGGAATGCGTTTGAAAAGCGGCCACAAACGGTGTGGAATTTTTACTACCCGGCAGATTACCCAAGCAAAGGCAAAATTGATTTGATATAAGTCAAATAGGATTTTCGGGCGGTAACGCCTGCAGGACGCGGTTTGACGCGCTGCTCCTGGAGGTTTGACAATGATCAATTTGCGCGCCAAGCTCACGTGTTAAGTTGGCGTGCCGACCCACCGAATAGCTTGACTGGAACCTGCCGATGGCATTGATTGAATGGCGAGACGAATACCGCACCGGAATCGAGGGCGTTGATTTTGAGCACGAACAGCTCATCAACCAGATTAACTCGATTTACCGGCTGGTCGAAAACCAGGCCGACAAGGATACGGTCATCGACGGCCTCGGTGAAATCTACGGCAGTATATCGGCCCATTTCGCGCTCGAGGAACAGATGATGCTGCGCCACGAATATGACCACTACCCGCAGCACCGGGCGGACCACGAACGCCTGCTGGACGAAATTCGTGATATCACCGAGGAATTCGAGGCCTCGGTCAAACTGGACCGGGCCGAATTCCAGCATAAGCTGGCGGAATGGTTCCAGCTGCATTTCAAGACCCACGATTCGCGCCTGCATAACCTCGCCGGCATGCGCTCCCACGAACCGGTGAGCCAGTCTACCCTGAAAACCCTGATTCGAAATGCCAAACAGAAATTACTCCATGGACAGAACCGACCCAGTTAGAAAATTCGTTAAGCTTGCGCTGCTGTTCTGCCTGCTGGTGCCGGCAGTGACCCTGTCGGCCCAGCAAACCGGCAATGGCGAGAGTCTCTCCGGCTATTACGCGCGTGCGGGCAACAACGCCAGCCCGGCCAAAACCGCCGGCAACAATATCTACATCAAGTTTTTTGAAGACCGTTGGGTCGGCATGTTATTCATTCCCTACCCCTACGCGAGCGAAGTCGAAAACGACGTGATCGACCGGGTTTTCAAGGCCGTGAAAAAACAGGCTCCCCGCGCCGCTATCGTGAGAGGCAAATACGGGTTGTTGAGCGAAGCCGCGACCGCCCAGATCGAAAGATACGGTTACCTGCAGGATCGCATCATTTTCGAATGCGGCGCGATGTCACCCTGCACCATCAAACTCGGCAACGACCATCTCGAATTGATCAAACCCGGAGTGATCAACGAGCACATCATCAGGTATGACCATGTTGCAAACCCCTGAACCCCGGGCCGGTCGATAGCCGGTATCCGCCATGAAGAAAAAGCGGATCATACCGGTCGGCAGCCTGGTTATCGGTCTCATCTTCGGGCTGGTCATGCTGGCCACCCATTTGCTGGTGAAACCGCCCGCGCCGCCGGCCGAACTGGAAGGCGTGCTGCGCCAGGAATTCCGTCCGATCGGCGGCTTCGAGCTGCAGACCCGGGGCCACGGCCCGATCACCGCGGCCAACCTGCGCGGCAAGTGGAGTTTCATTTTCTTCGGTTACATGTCCTGCCCCGACGTCTGCCCCAACACGCTGCACGAACTGAATTCGTTCCGCAGCCTGCTGGCGGATGAAACCGGCGCCGAACCGCAGGATATGCAGGTGATTTTCGTCTCGGTCGATCCCGCGCGCGACAGCACCGAAAACCTCGCCCGCTACGTCAATCATTTTAACCGGAAGTTTATTGGCGCGACTGCGGGCAAGGGCGCGATCGAACGCCTCACCAAGCAGTTCGGCGCCGATTATGTGATCGAAGCCGAAACCGCGCCCGGGCAGTACCTGGTGGCCCATACCAGCGCCATTTTCCTGGTCGACCCGGCGGGTCGGCTGGTGGCCAGCTTTTCGCAGCCGCACTATGCCGCGACCCTATTATCGCAGTATCGTAAAATCACGGCGTATTTTACCGGCAGCGGGTAAAGGCCCGCCGGCCGCGACCTTTATTCCTCGGGTTTGCCGGTTTTATTCCATTGCTTGTAAGCCCAGATAAAATACGCTGTAATCAGCACCAGGTTGATAACTATACCTATCCCGAAAAACACGATCAGCGGGTCTTTCTGCTCAGGCGGATTGGCGGCAACGGGTTGCTCGGTATACGCGACGGTTTCTTTATTCAAGGCGTTTAACGAAGAGAGTCAATGCTGTTAAATCAGTTTACGCTACCTGTCCCCGATAGCAATGCCCGTAAGTTGACCACGGGCTGGCTGCTACTCGGCCTCGCCGCGCTCGTCGTCGGCGGGTTGTTCACCATTTTGGTGTTGCTGGCGCGCACGCCCTATTTTCAGGAAATCATTCCCTGGGTCGACTTTTTCCGCACCGCACTGGTGGTGCACGTCAACCTCACGGTGCTGGTCTGGTTCCTGGCGTTTACCGGCGTATTCTGGAGCTATACCAGTTCGACCCGCTGCCTGGCCTGCGGCTGGATCGCGCTGGCGCTGTGCTGCCTCGGCACGCTGGTGATCGTCGTTTCCCCGTTTACCGGAGAAAGTTACCCGCTGATGAACAACTACGTGCCGGTACTGCAAAACCCGGTGTTTTTTACCGGCCTGATCGTATTCGGCCTCGGTTTTTGCCTGCTGGTTATCCGCGGCTGCCTGACCGCCTTCGACAGCGACAATCAGACCAGCGGCGAAACCAGCCTGCGCTTCGGACTGTTTGTCGCGATGGTGGCGTCGCTATTCGCGCTGGGCGCGCTGCTGGCTTCCTATCTCGGCATCGATGCCGGGTTCGAGGGGCTCGCCTATTTCGACCGCCTGTTCTGGGGCAGCGGCCATATCATCCAGTTCAGTCACACCCAGCTGATGCTGGTCGCCTGGTTGTGGCTGGCCACGGTAAGCGCCGCCCACTTGCGCATCTCGCCGCGCGCGACCCTGTTTTTATTCATCCTCGGGCTGCAGCCGGTGCTGGCGGCGCCGATAATTTACATCGTTTTCGAGGTCAGCGCGGGCGACCATCTGTTCTGGTTCATTCAATTGATGAAATACGGCGGCGCCATCGCCGCGGTGCCGATCGGCCTGGCCGTCACCCTGGCAATCCTCGAAAAATGGCGTCCGGCTCCCGGTTTCGAAGTCGAACGCAACGCCCTGCTGTACTCGATCCTGTTATTCGGGGTCGGCGGCCTGATCGGTTTCATGATCAGCGGCAGCACCGTCACCGTACCGGCGCATTATCACGGCTCCATCGTCGGCATCACCATCGCCTTCATGGGCATTACCTACCACCTGCTGCCGCGGCTCGGCTTCGCCCAGGTCAGCGGGCGCGCGGCGCGCTGGCAGCCCGGCATCTACGGCGGCGGCCAGCTGATGCACATCGTCGGGCTGGCCTGGTCCGGCGGTTATAACGTCGCGCGCAAGTCTACCGAGGTCGAGCGCGGTCTCGAACAGACCCTGGGGTTGGGCCAGATGGGATTCGGCGGACTGGTTTCGATCATCGGCGGCATCATGTTCCTGGTACTGGTTTACCTCGCGATGAAACGCGGCAACCGGGCTGCCGCGTCTTAACAAACATATTTCGCCGCCCTCGAAACGCACCGCGATTTAAAAGTCCCCTCGTCATCCTGGCGTTTTCTTCGTCATCCTGGCGTTTTCTTCGTCATCCCGGAGTTTTCTTCGTCATCCCGGAGTTTCCTTCGTCATCCCGGAGTTTCCTTCGTCATCCCCGCGCTTTCTTCGTCATCCCCGCGTAAGCGCACTGCTGTCCGGAATAAATCATAATGCCAACTGTGCTTGATGTATTTGGAAATCGGATTTCCATTTTCGTCGTCGTTTAAGTACTTCGAATTCGAGTCTGGGTCGCTGGAATAGAGTCGATTT
>Ga0209338_1000039_pt1 | contig 73586 bp, 64 predicted proteins | sample OlaalgELextract1_FD_187374 | JGI IMG/M metagenome (GOLD analysis project Ga0209338, IMG submission 187374) | Olavius algarvensis symbiont microbial communities from Tuscany, Italy - Type A ELBA extract 1 (SPAdes) (version 2) | ecosystem: Host-associated > Annelida > Digestive system >... | reverse complement strand
CAAACCCGCCATCACCTTCCATGAGTAGCCTCGTCCCAGTATCGCTCGCATGACAAGGGGGCATATTACGCCGACTAAGAGAATACAAATTGCGAAAATAGTGGCAAGTAGCGGCAGGAAACTTGTGAAATCCATGATTTGTTTGGATTTTATAAGCGTGGCAGCCACGAAAAGAGCCAGCATTACCGGCATCAGTATCATCAGATGCCTATTGATTTTATAGAGCAAACGGGCGATCGAGTCAAAAAGATTGAATGTGGGCTCCGCGATCATCCTGTCGTAGTACATGTACCAACCCAGAATGAATGCTGGAACAACCAGGGGTAGAAGAGACGAGGGATTGCCGACAAATATCCGAAAACTGTTCTGGTTAAATATCTCGTGCAAAATTTCCTTCAGATTATAGGTGATGATATCTGGAGCTGTGCCCTGGATAATCGATAGTCGGCCGAAATCGAACACCCACGCAATAAACGTCCCCAAAAGGGTTAGCAAGAGCGATGTGATAATTGCGTAGTAAATCGAATAACGGAAAACTTGACCAAACTTCCTTATGCGTCTGAGTTTTGTTACAGCAACTGGAAGTGAGAAAAAGATGAGCGGGAACACAATGTAGCGGCCGATGTGCAGGCACATATCCACAATGGATTGCAAAGCATCCACTAATGAATCACTTGGTTTTAAAAGGAGACCGGCACCGATACCGAATGAGATTCCCAAAAGGTATTGATAAGGAGTTTTCATGCTTTATTCCTTCAATCAGGAGTATCTAGTATGGACGAACCGCCGAAGAATCGGCGGTTATCGGCATATTTGTACCAGCGTCCTTTCAGTTTCATTGGCTTGCTGCTTCCGAGTTCAATGATTTTAGTGGCGAAATCGTCAGCGTTTGTGGATTTGCTTATGAAGGCACAGGCCCATAAATCGAGTTTGACTTCTCGTATCAACGAGGTGGAAAAACCTGTAAATGCGCCGTGAGCCAGCGAATCGAGCGGGCCCGGCAATGTGCCACTTTGATGAGGAAGAACCATCCCAAGGAATCCGCCGGAACCTTCCAATAGCGGCAAAAGTTCCCGCACCAAGGCAATGCTTCCCTTTATGGATTGCTCTAATACTGTCTCGATATCATTGCTTCCAACTTCAGAGAAATTCCGAAAAAGAGGAGGGGCCTGGTGCAGAATCCAGCCGGAATCGATTCGTCCGTATCGACGCAGAGCCTCTCGAACAACTGCCTTGGTGGAGAACCAAGATGAACGATTCCAGGTTAACACGCACAGATTATCTCTACTGGTTTCGTTTGCCTTCGTTGCTGTTCCCGCAACTGGCGCGATGACTTGCGAGCCTCTTGCAAGCAATTTTTCTATTAATTTTCGACCGGTTAGTGTTTCGCTGCCGGAGACTAGCGCCACTTCGTTCATGAGCGTAGTCTACTTTCCGCTAGACGAACGGTCAATCTCAGAGAGGCGGAACGGAATCTGCGTGCGGGATTTCTCCTCAATTAACAGCGGAAACCGAAATGGAATCTGTTGATTTGTAGCGTTACTATAGTGAGATTGGGGGAACTTTCGTTTTAGCGGCAAGCGTCAAGAAGGGAGGCCACTCGATAACCGGCGCGTCTGTGGGCCTTGCGCCATTTGCGGAGTATTCGGCGTAGCGGACGCGAACCTATGCTGGAATCAACCCTCGCACTTAGAAGTATTGATCGGACGGAAAGCTCCCATCCTTCCTTGTTATACCAAAGCGTGTTGTTCCAGAAATTTATCCCGCAGCTTTCACGAACGATTGGATTAGAGATAAGTTCCGATAGGGCCTCAAGAGGGTGAGTGTTTTTGAAACTACCGAAAGCGAGGGCCGTTCTTAGGGCTTGAATAAGGGAGGAGTTATCCTGGGCAAATGGTAACTGGCTAAGAAAATTTTCCAACCCCCATTCGCACCAGATTCCCTGCTCCGATTCAGAGAAGGAGTTCAAAAGATATTGCAGAGAGACAAGCAGGCTCCAAAGGCCAAGATAGGTAGCCTCATCGTAGGAAACGGAGGTGAAACGGCGAAGTCTGCGCGACGGGGCGTTAAAGAAGCGTAGCGACTTGGCAGAACGTTTAAGGCGGTTATTCGCGAGCTGGACACAATTACTAATCTCGCGTCTCCTTGAATTGGTGTTTTGTCGGTATATTTTGGCGAGATTTGCTAGCAATGCTTCCGTGTCGTCGTCCAGAGATGGAGTCCTTGTTTTGCGTAAGGCACTGGCGAGGGCGGTGATTCTATCCTGAGATAGTAATTCCCGGAGTATGGTGTGAATAGGTTGAAGGCGAATTTCTTCCAAAGCTGCATCTGGATTTATGATGCCGCCACTTCCCAGTTTGGCTGCCAGGTTATTCCAAAGATTGCCATGCCTTTCCTGCTCCACTCGGAAATCCATGAAAACTTGCCGACCGAAGCCGTCCAGCATTATATGTAATCCCTCAGCCTTTATATCCTTCACCGATCGTAGATACCAGAGATTCGAAAAATGCTCATGCATCAATAACCAGAAGTCGTCCGAAAGTTCGCTCACGCCCAGGCTATTTGCGAGTTGAAAGCTCTGCAGTTTGTCTTCAAGGTTTATCTGAACCGAATAATTGATTTGTCCGCTAGCCCTTGAATAGGAATTATTAACTAAAACCAGAACACGCTGCTGTCCATTGGAATTGGTGAAGGCAAATAGATTTTCATTGTTTTCACTGTCATTGTGCAAGTTGTATAGGCGAAAGGAAGAAGCACCGGAGAATAGCGACCTTCTTGCCAGCAAGGGGAAAATTTCCCGTTCATGTCGGGATATTAAATGGACATTGGGTGCTTCTTCGTTGTAAGCGCGTACATATTCCATTCCATACTTTTCCGTGAAACCTTCAATTTGACCGTGTCCGAACATGGGGAGCCCGGGCAGGGTGGCAAGGAGAGTGCACACGGCAAAATATCTGTCATCGTCGCCGAATTGCCCGATGGCAGTCTCCTCATCGGGGTTGTTCATGAAATTCACGAAACGCTGGAGAATTCGAGGGTCGAACATGAGAGTTTCTTTTATTATGTCCCGGTATTCTTTATTTTTTTGGTCGCGCAGCATGTTCATGAACGCGGAATTATATACGCGGTGCATTCCAAGTGTGCGCACGAAGTAACCTTCCATCATCCAAAAGGCTTCAGCGAGAAGCAGAGTGCCTGGCGCTTCAATGGCGACTCTATCAACCACTTCTCTCCAGAATTCACAGGGCATTGCGGCCATGAATTCGTTATCGGAGAGAGCATGCTCTGAGCGGGACGGGATGGCCCCGCCCGAACCGGGAGCCGGATACCAGAGGCGACGAATATGCTTCCGAGCTAAAACCATGGCCGCATCGAATCGAATTATCGGGAAATTTCGAGCGACATGCAGTATGTCTTGAATAACCGCTTCACGCGCTTCGGGATTCAGGAAATCGATTTGAGCGGTATCGTTCCATGGCATTGTTGTGCCGTCGTTGCCATGATAAATATAGCAAACTTGGCCATTGTTATTATCTGTCCTTTTAAATACCACTGCGGCATCGCGTTTATCCCAGTAATGATCTTCCAGGCGTATGTCCATCGCGGGGTTGTCAGACAGGTTGTCGGAATTGAAACTGTAATCGGGGTAAGGACACTCGTTTACACTTATTAATCGGTTTGGAAAATTTTTCACCCAGTCTGAGTTTATCCCGACATGGTTGGGAACCATATCGCTTGATAGTCGAATACCGCGCATTTCCACTCTATTCTTGAGATTTTCCAGAGCGGGCCAGCCGCCCAGCTCTTCGGCGATATTGTATCCATTTAGGGAATAAGCTGAAGCCGCGGCCTCGGGGTTGCCCATTCTCTTCTTGATTTCTTGGCTTGCGCTGCTACGCTGCCACAGTCCGATAAGCCATAGTGCGTTGAAATTCCTTGAGGCAAGGATATCCAGTTCTTCGTCGGGAATCTCGTTTAGGGTTTGTATTGGCCGCTCATACTTTTTTGACAGTTGGTTGAGCCAAACAAGGATATTCTTAGCGAGGAGAACTACGTGTGGCATCCAATCGTCGTCGTTGCTGAATCGTGCCACCCCGTTTAATTCGGTATATACCGGGCGCTCGTTAGAGTCTGGGCCTCCGAAGCGGAGGCGTTTTTCTTCTTCCATCATATCGAGCGTGCCGATTAGAGCGGGCATCCACCCGGGGGAAAGAGTTTCGAGCAGCGTTCCCCAGTGCGTCAAGATATAATTTATCTGGTCTTTTACCGAATACGGCGCGCACTTCACCGGTTTTTTCAAGGTGGCCAGGGGAGGTAGAAATTCTGGTTTCTGCGGTAGAGCGTCTGAGTCGACCTCTTCCAGGATATTCCATAAGGCCGTGAGTGTTTCATCCCCGGTCGACTCAGGCGCGATGAAGAGTTTTCCAAATGGAATGAAGGCCGGGTTGTTTGCCGACATCGAGATTAGCGTCCAACATCGCAGGAGTCTTTCGTTTAGAACATCGAGAGCGAGCTTGTCTGACGAAGGAGCAATGTCGATTTGCGTATTCAAGAAGCTCCGCTCAATTTTCCTAATCGCCTTGTCCCATACCGCGGGCGTAGTTTTTACCGCTACTGCGGCCAGGGTTGTTTTTTCATAGGGCATAGGCCCCTTGGCGTAATACTCCAGGAGGAGGCGCCAGGCGCTCAGTATATAAGCTGCCCCGAAAAAATCGGAAGCTGCAGGCATCAAGCTGTCATCAATGTTCGCATAGAGAGTTGCCAGCTCACGCGCTTGCCTTCGCGATTCAATTTGAAGATACCCAAGGGAATCATAACGGGTAATCGGTAAACCCAACCTTTCCTTTGCGTGACGACTAATTGGCATTGAAGGGATCATTGGTTTTTTGTTCATCTTGAATCCTCAGTTTCGTATAGTCAGCTCTTTCGCGAGTATAGAGTATTTTGACGGTTTTCGATATTGGAAATATACGATGGGGGACCCCATGAGTTTTTTTCAAACAATGGTTTCACATGAATATCACTCATTTCTCGATATTTTTTCCCATTTGTTTAATTCGAGTTCTAATTTCCGCGGCTTGTTCGCGGTTTTCAGTCTCTATCCCAGTCTCAATTCCAGGTTCTGCGAAGCAAAGAACAATTGCGATTCCACCACGCTTACTCACGAATGGAGCCAGTATTCGAAATCACATCATCCAATCTCAATGACCGTGCGGGGGCCAGTGTCAAGACAACAGAAGCATACAAAGTAATCCGCTTGCCAGTGATCGATGAAATCCCTTCCCATAAGTTAGTGCGATGTATTCAATCGATTGGGATGGTAGCGATATGAATCGGCAAAGTGCGATAGTTGAATACGGAAAGTCTCATGAAAACACTCCCCTTTCCAGAAGAGGCAAATAAGAATTGAACTTCAAGGGTTCGATAAGAACACATCGTGCAGATAAAGACGGGCAAATCAGCGTCGCCATTTCGTTCTTTGTCCACCCAATAGTTTAAATTTCCGCTTTGGTGAGCATAGCAATTAACGCATGCTCCTGAGGTTTTCGGTTGGAAGGTCTCACAACCCCGGGAAGGTCAGGGTAGCAAAATAGTCTTTCAGATTCTCTTTTCGCCGAATTTCTCTTACTTTGCCGTCCTGGCCGAGCAGCAGCTCAGCCGGGCGGAGCTTGCCATTATAGTTAAAACCCATCGCTCTTCCATGGGCTCCGGCATCATGAATCACCAAAATATCTCCCCTTTCAATTTTCGGAAGGGATCTGTCAATCGCGAATTTATCATTGTTCTCACAAAGGCTTCCAACCACATCATAGTTTTTATGTACTTCCGTTTTACCCAATACTGTGATGTGATGATAAGCTCCGTACATGCCTGGACGCATCAAGTCTGCCATGCAGGCATCAATCCCGATATACTCCTTGTAAATATGTTTTTCATGAATTGCGCGAGTTACTAGACATCCATAGGGGCCGGTTACAACGCGACCGCATTCAAATAGGATAATTGGTGGTTTAAGCACGCTATTTACAATATACTCGGTGTAAAGCTTCTTAATGCCGTTCGAAATTGCTTCTAGATTAACCGTCTTGTCGCCGGGTCGATAAGGAATTCCAATTCCACCGCCAAAATTGATGAAGTCGATAGCAACTCCAGATTTCTCTGAGACTTCATAGAGCAGATTGAACAGCATATCCGCTGTTTCCAAGAAATAATCCACATCGAGTTCGTTGGAGGCCACCATTGTATGAATCCCGAAGCGCTTCACACCCCATTCAAGCGCCATACGATAGGCCTCAATCATTTGTTCCCTTGTAAGCCCGTATTTTGCCTCTTCGGGCTTTCCTATAAAAGCGTTTCCTTTCTTCGCCGGCCCCGGGTTGTACCGAAAAGAAAGTGTATCCGGCATCCCAATTCTCTTCAAATCTCGCAGATGCGTAATATCATCCAGATTAATCACACCGCCCAACTCTATCGCCTTCTCAAATTCTGCAATAGGTGTGTTGTTCGATGAGAAAAACAGTCTATCACCTACAATTCCCACTGCTTCCGAAAGTACCAACTCGGCCATAGACGAACAGTCGGCCCCCATTCCCTCCGCTCCCAGAATCTCCAAGATATAAGGATTGGGGCATGCCTTCACCGCAAAGTGATTTCTAAAACCGCGAGGAGCCCAGTCAAAAGCCTTTGCAAAGCGCCTGGCCATCGTTCGAATTGCCTTTTCATCGTAAATATAAAAAGGTGTGGGAATTTCCAGAGTCACATCTCTTAAGAGTTTTTCATCGAATGGAAGCACTTTCTCACCAGTCTTCTCGAGGTTCAAAGACATAGCGACGAATTCCCTGCAGTCCGGTATCCAGTCATATTCCCAATAATAAGCTGTTATACAAGCAAAAGGCTAGTTGGATGAAAACAAAATGGCCATGTCGCCCCCTTTGTGAGATACGGAAGCTGATCGACCGTGTTATCCAATCCGGATTTCGAATTTTCACTTCATCTCCGCCCCTTAAGCTTCGTTGCGGCTTATACTGCTGTCTTAGAATCGACTAACTAAATGAGGAAATCAGGGATGTTATTACCTCAACAAACAAAGGGCACTCGTTTTTCATCCCTGGCAAAACTTCCGTCTATCATAACTACGCACTATAATACATACCATGTTAGCCATTCCGGCAATCGACCTGTTAGGTGGTCGATGCGTGCGTCTCAAACAAGGTAGATACGACAGCGTGAAAGTTTATAGAGAGAAGCCCGATGAAATAGCCGCGCAATACGCGGCGGCCGGCGCCAGGCGTTTACACATAGTCGATTTAGATGCAGCCCGAGGCAGTGGCGACAATCAAACAGCGATAAGGAAGATTAGAAAAGCCTTTCCAGGAATCATCAATCTTGGTGGCGGAATCCGCAGTCTTGAAATCGCTCGGCGGGTATTGAAAACAGGAATAGACCTGCTCGTCGTCGGCACTGCTTTGGTAAAAACCCCGAAGCTGGTCTCGAAATGGGCAGATATTCTGGGTTCTGTACTCATTGCTGGACTTGATGCCGAAAGAGGCATTATAAAGATTTCCGGTTGGCGGGAAGACTCTGCCATTCGCGCTGCCAAGCTGGCCGCTCGTATCAAAGGCCTCGGGCTAATGGAAATAATCTACACCGACATATCCAGAGATGGCATGCTAGGAGGGCCGAACATTCAAGAAAGCATCACGATTGCCGAAAACTCCGGCCTGCCTCTGATTATATCTGGCGGGATAGGTGATTTGACTCATCTACAAGCCATAGTCGACACGGCCCCCGCCGGTATTTCCGGAGTAATACTGGGTAAGGCCCTTTTCGAAGGCAGATTCCTCCTCGAAGACGCAATCAAGCTTATGGGGAACCAAGAATGAACATACTTGAACAAGATCCCGCCTGGCCACTGCTAGTCCGCATCGAAGGACAGAAGCAGGCAGCGGCGCTCATGAACAGTAAGGCTTATCAGAAAAGCATTGAAACCAACTATCCCTGGATACTCCATCCCGAAACAAAAAGAATACTCCCCTGGCCCGGAGAGCCAGGAATAATCACACTGCGCCGCTCCTGCGGATTTTATGAACTCAGCCTGCCGGAAGATGCAGATATCCGGCCATATGGCAACAGCAAACCTCAAGACATCAGTTTCAACGGAGTGGAGTCCGGCAATCCAGTTTCCCTTGCCTCCGATATAAAAAAAACACCGAACCCAGAACGGAAGGGTTCCCTGATTACCCGCGGAGTCAGGCAAAGCAATTCCCTAAGCTGGCTTACCGAACTCATCGCTGAACGTCGTAGAAACATGCCAGAAGGATCTTACACCACGCATCTTTTTTCCAAGGGTCCAGAGAAAATCCGCAAAAAAATCGGCGAGGAAGTCGTCGAAGTACTGCTTGCCCGTGATTCTGCACAAATGGTGAGCGAGATTTCCGATTTGGTATATCATCTATGCGTTTTACTTGAAGCTTCCGGCCTTAGCTGGCATCAGGTAGAGAAAGAACTCGAAAGGAGGCATAAATAGGAAAAACTATCTAGGCAAGCTTCCAACAAAAGCCTCCGCATCTCCATTCGTCTCGAAATTCATCCATTCCAGCTCCCCCGACTCATCCCGCCATGCAAGCTCAACAAACGGCGGCTTCTGAAAAAATTTCAGCAGACCACCTTTTTTCGACCGCATCCGGAAAATCTCAATTCTCTCGATTGGAATCTCGATAATCTCATCCCTGGTTCGGCTCTTTCCTCGTTGCCCTGTCGAAAAAAGCTTCATCAGCCAGTTATCCGATTTAAAGGTTTGAAAATATAGAGCCTTTGAAGTCGTGTAGAAAAGCCCCCACAGAGGAAAAGAATTGCTTTTCCTAATCACCTGCCCCAGCGTCTTCCCAAGTATTGGCAGTCCCAATTCCTCTTCCCGCGTCTTCCAGAATTCATCCGCTCCAACATTGTCATTTTTATTGAAAAACATACCGGCCAAGCAGAACTCCTATATGATGAGGACAGTATATTGCCTCTGGAGTCCCAACTGCAATGCAATTCCCGTCAGTGTGCGCCCCTTGAGTCTCAATTAATTTCTCGAAGGAGAAGGCAAGCTGGGCAGGGTTTTCTGCTATTTACTCCAACATCCATACCTGAGTAGAATAGTTTTGTATGAACACAGTTTCTTTGTGGGTAGCTGAACTCGGTATCTGGCCCCTGATTGCTGTATTGGTTCCCAACTTGATGTTTCGCCGTTTTGGCCAGGCTACGGCTGAAAAACGCAAGGCATCGTTGTACCAGGCAATAGCGGTTTTCTTAATTACAACACTGGCGGCATCTGTAGTAAAGAGCGAACTCACAGACATTTATTTCTACGTGGGCCTTGTTGTCATCCTGCTTGTGCTAATAATACTTCGTGGAAAAATTTTCCCCTACCGTCTGAACTGTGTTAGCTGTGAGGGAAGTCTGGATATTAAAACCATCTATTTCATGGATAACAATCTATGTGTCGACTGCCGCGCTAAAAAGGATAGTGACGCAGGAGAATGAGAAGATTTAGTTGTAACGATGAAATTCCCCTGGGCTCGGCACCTTCGCCAGGAATCTAAGGGTTATGGGGGTGGCTACTTCGAGCCACTTCCTTGCAAGCTAGGAATAGATTTTCGAAAAGTTTTGGTATTTGAGCCTCGGGAAGGGAAGAGTAGGCTATTCTCACCAGATGGCCGAGAGCTATGACGCCAGTGTCGTAATTAGCTAGCAATTTCTGGCGAACGGCCTCCGCATCTCCACATGAGAGTTCCACACACATGAAATAGCCGGAGTTGAACGGAAGAGGACTGAACTGTTCTTGATATTCGGGATGCTTGGCGAGTTCTGTAACAACGGCGGTGTAACGACTTTTTAAAATATTGTATATTCGAGCCTTCTCAACCTTATATGATGGTTGATTGTAAGCAGTGAGCAATAGACTCTGGGATAAGTGAGAGTCATTTGATATGCTTCCGCGCACCCTGCCAGCCGCCTTGTCTTCCAATACTGCCAGTGCCTTTGAGTTCAAGCCCTTTCCTGCGAAAGTGATGAAACCGACTCGAAATCCCCATACGTAGTCTTCCTTGGTGGCTCCATCAACCTTGCACGCCACAACGTTTTCATGAATGGATGCGAGTCGGGCAAATAAGGATTCGCCATCTATGCCGGATTGGTAGACAAGGCCAAAATATGCGTCATCGGCTATTATTAGAATATTTTTTCCTGCTTTCGCGGCGCTTCTCACTATATCGACAATCGCATCACTCTCTTCGAAAGCTGGGGTGTAGCCAGTGGGATTGTTCGGGAAATTCAGGAGGAGAATTTTTTTTTCACCCTCCAGCATCATAGCATCTTGAAGGCCAGACAGATTGAATCTGGCGCCTGGCCCCTTACCCTCGAAGGTTTCAAAGGTTTTGAGTTTGGCTCCGTAGGCTTCTGAGAATATCAAGCGATAATTCCCCCAATAATGATGGGGGAGCAGTATTTCGTCACCCTCATTTACGAAAAGATAGCCTGCTACTGAAAGGCCGTGGGTAATGGCATTGGTTACCACAGGGTGTGAGATAGATGTGTTGCCGAGGCTGGGATTCTTCTTCCGGAGAGACTTCGCCCAATGGTCGCGCAGGGCTGTTTTGCCAAAGCTCGACGCATAGCTAAATGCTTCGGCCGGATGGATTTTTAGCAAATCGCTTATTGAGGACAGACACAGAGGATCGCCGTTATCGTCTTTTCCCTCACCGATTGAGGCGTTAATGGCTTTGTTTTTTGCATCTAAACCCTGCCCGACAATGCCCTGGTGTGGGAAAAATATGTTTCGGCCTTTCTCAGAGAGAAGCTTTAGAGCGATTGGGCCCTCAACTTCAAGTTGGGCATTTAAACCGACAGCTTGCGGATTCATGATATCTACCTCAAAGTAAGTATACAGAAAGGTTGAGGTTTTGGGGAGATGAGGTGTGTTTTGTTTGACGAAATCTCAGGGTTTGGGGGAGAGTTTTCTCGACAGCATACTATGAGGTGAATTAAAATAGCTGGCAGCTATGAGAACTATAAAAGCATATATTCAGGTAATCGTGATTTTCCTGACAAACTATTGTGTCAGGCTCCCTGTGATTATTCTGATGTTTTCCAGGATGAAAGTACGCTACAGGAATTCCAGGATAGTTCATTCCACACGGGGGCCGTTTTTGTTTCTGCCGAATCATACGAATCAATGGGACCCTTTTCTTGTAAGCATTGTGCCGTGGAAACCAGTACGCTGGGTGGCTTCCGATGGGCTTTTCCGGGACACCTCGAAGCTGCTGCTCTTTGCTATCGGAGTGATTCCAAAGATAAAGGGACAGTCGGATATGACTACGATTGAGGAACTTCGAAGAGCAATTGCCCTGGGATTTCCGGTGGGGATTTTTCCGGAGGGTGAGCAAAATTGGGATGGGACAACGTCGGAATTGATTCCGGCGACAGCCAAATTAGTGCGCTTACTGAAAATTCCGGTGATTGTGCCAATTTGCAAAGGCGCGTATTTTTCCAAGCCGCGATGGGCCTGGAAAATGAGGCGAACACGAGTAGAGATTCATTATAAACGAGTTATCGATGCCGACGAAATTGGGGGAATGAAGTTGGTTGAGATTGAACGGCGCATAAAAGAGATATTCAGGCATGATGAATACGAGTGGCAAAAAAGTACAATGACTCCTATTCTAAGCGAATTGCGGGCTGAACACCTGGAACTTGTGCATTTTCTTTGTCCTAGTTGCGAAAGAATTGGATACTTACACTCCAGGGGAAATATTCTGAGCTGCGCCTGCGGTTATCATGTGTCAGTGGATAAATTCGGCTTCTTCTCCTACCCCGAGGATGGGCCAAGTTTTGAAACACCGCGTGAGTGGGTGATTTGGCAAAACCGGGTTCTGTTTGAAAGGATTAAAGATGCCCTGGACGGAAATGAGTCAGACCCGGTTTTGCTTAGCGATGCTGGATTTGACCTGATGAAATCCGAACGAGCGAAGTCCATGGTGTATGTATTATCAGGGGAGGCAAGATTATTCAGTAATCGTATTGAAGTTGGCGATCCGGGAGGAGAGCTTGTCAGTTTTCCGCTGCGGGAGATTTCGGCTGTGAACACGTTCAAGCAGCAGAAGTTTGAGTTCCGTTACAACAAGGCGCAGTATCGTTTGCAGCCACCGAACCGCAGTGTATCAGGGTATAAGTGGGAGAAGGCCTGTAAGGGGCTTCGGGAACTCCTGGTTGAGCGTGGTGAGTGGTAACTCGATTCGAAGAGACTCGAATCTGTTCCAGCTTTGAACCATAGCGGCTTCCTTGCAGCCAGCACCTTCCTTAACCATCTGAGATTGCCCCAAGCGGCATATTCTTAAACAAGCAAAAAACGCTGAAATCTTTTTAGTCAAGCATTTATCATTTTTCGCATATTTTGTGCGAAAAACAATACTTTGATTGGATGCATATCATAGAATAACAACTTGTGATCAGATTGAAAAAACTTGATTGGCTCGTCTTCCTGATTTCAATTATGGTTTTCACTGGATCGGTTTTTTGGTCTGCGGTGAGTGGGGAGGGAGAATTGAGGGTTGAAATTGAAGCCCTTGATGAGCATTTCGTTTTACCTCTTGCGGAGGATGGCGGCCTTACTCTGGATGGACCGGTAGGCAAAACCCGCGTTGAGGTGAAAAGTGGGGCTGTCTTTATCAGTGATTCGGATTGTCGAGACAAATTATGTATTGCAATGGGAGAGATTTCCAGCACCTCTGCCTGGGTGGCCTGCTTGCCAAACAGAGTTTTTGTTCGGCTTGTTGCTGTGACTTCCGAAGATGCTCAGTCGCCGGGGGTGGATTCTGTCGCGTTCTAGCAAAGATGAACGAATGGAGATTTGCGCTTTTTTCGGTGCACTTTGTTTGTTTTTGTCGGCAGTGGAGTATTTAATTCCCAAGCCATTGCCCTTTTTTCGACTTGGTTTGGCAAATCTCCCAATCATCTTGGCTTTGCGTTTTCTCAAACCCGTGGATTTGATTCTGGTAATCCTTTTGAAAATTCTCGGACAGGCATTGCTGAACGGCACGTTGGCTTCCTATGTGTTTCTGTTTTCCGCTGCAGGCACGTTGATTTCGGCTGCAACTATGTTCGGCGTTTATCGCCTTGGCGGTCGTCATGTGAGCCTGATCGGTGTGTCGCTTGTGGGTGCGTTAGCCAGCTCATCCATCCAGGTGGTATTGGCTATCGCTTTCATTTTCGGTGAGAAGGCACGGATTATCGCCCCGCTTTCAATCGGATCGGGTGTTGCGGCGGGCCTGTTTATTGGCATATTTGCCGAACGTTTTGTCCTGAAGTCCACTTGGTTGCGCCAAATCGAATGCCGTTATACCGCGAAATTGGATTAGGATATCTAGGTGAAAACAAGGAGGCGGAATTGACTATGCCGGAGCCAACTCACACAGGGCCACCAAATCGGCGAAAGTCGGTCGATAAGATAGGAAAATATGTGGGCCCTGTCGCTAGATTCGCAGCCGGTATGGCGATGCTGCCGCCTTTTCTGTTGATTAAGCAGGTTTTGTTAAAAGCTATCCTTACAATCTCATTCGCGATTTTAGCACTGCTTTCGGGGAAAAGACTTCGTTGGGGATACTTCCTGATTTTGCTTGTTTCGGTTTGTTGTTTCCAACTGTTTTTCCCCTGGGGGAAGGTGATTTTTGAATTAGGACCAATTGTTGTTACAATCGGCGCTCTTGAGAGTGGGTTGATTAGGGGATTGACACTTGCGGGGATGGTTTTTCTGTCTGTGGCTGCGGTGCGGCCGGAATTGAAATTGCCGGGGGCCCTGGGTGGACTTCTGGGTCGCACATTTTATTACTTCGATTCGCTTTTTGAGGGACGGAGACGTTTGACGAGGAAAAATTTCTTTGCGAGTCTTGATAAGCTGCTTAAGGAACGATTCGATCTAGACAAGAAACATGCAATAATAGCAAAACGAGAAGGGGACAGGATGAGGGGGTGGTTTATGGCTCTGCCGGCAGCCTTGATTTCCTGGGCCTTTTTTATCTGGGCACAGGTGCTAGACGGCTAGGCTCCAAGTGAATGACAAGCTCAAAAACACTAGTCTAAGTATTTTTCCTCGTCTACATATCGCTTGGCGATTGCGAGATCCTCAGAATCAATTCTATGGGCATATCTATCGAGAAAATCTTTGTCGAATTTGGCGCCGCACCATAGCAAAGTCCAGGCAGAGCCATCTTTGTGAGAGCCGAGTGCTTTGAACCTGTCGTAGACCTTGATGTAGGCGTCCATAATCAGAGCACGCTCCGTTTGAGTGTAGGTGTTTCCTGTGCCGAGTCGATTGTATATGTCTACAATTTCGTCGGGAAAGATGAGATCGGGGTCTTCGGAACGCAAGTCGTTATGTACATAAAGATCTGGCCATAGAAAATAACTGTCCCAATAGATGCTGGTTATCATGGAAAATGATTGACCCATTAGAACGACATGCTTATCGATTACATATCTACGATTTTGAGATTCCTGGCTGGGTGATGAAGATTCGGAAGCTACAGGGATGGTGAAGTTTGTGTAGACAAGAGTCGAGGATTGTTCCTGCGAAAAAGAAACCAGCAAAAATAGGATTGCAAGCAAAAGCATCAGCGTACCCAGTGTGATTGCTAGATTGCGGAAAATGATTTGTGAGGAGTTCACGGTTTCATTATCGGCTTGGTAATCACGAAGATGAAGTGACTAAAAATGGTGCTGTTACCAAAGATTGTCGGAATTGCTTTGAGGACGAGGGATAATAGGCAATTTTGCGTGAGTTGCTTGAATTCTATCGATTATTCATCCGGAAGCGAAGCTGATTTGAGCCAATTCAGTACGGCATCAGCGATTAGGCTTTTATCGGCACCCTGGGGGAGATCGTGCCCGCAGTTGCTTACTGTCAGCGAGCTATCAAGGCCGGCTGGAAGTTTCTTTTTGAGAAGTTTCAACACAGTGATAGGGACTGACTTATCACCTTCGGAGACCACAGCCATTACAGGCGTCTGAATCTTTTTGAGATTGCGTCGAATTTCGCTCCGAAGTTTATACAACTGAGCCCCGCTGCGGAAGTCTCGACGAACCCAGTAGCGACGACCCAGTTCCAGAACTTGTGGGCTGAGTTCGGGATTGGGTTCCCATCCGGTTCTTATCTCGGGAAGGATGGAGGAGAATAGGGAGAGTATGGACATCAATCCCCAGGTTTTTTGCTTGATTTTGAGTGCTGGCGCAAGCAACACCAATTTTTCCGGTGTCACGTGCATAGCCAATTTCAAGGCTAAGAGGCCGCCCATTGAATATCCAAGTATGGAAACCCGTTCGTAACGGGAACGCAAGTCCAACCAAGCGTCGTAACTCCGTCTCATCCAATCGTGACGAGAAGTGGTAGATAGGTCGCTCAAATCTGTCCCTGCTCCAGGGAGTCTGGGAACCGCTACGGCGAAACCGGCGACGCCCAGATGCTCCGCTATAAATCTGAGTTCTCCGGGAGCCCCAGTATAGCCATGCAGAGCCAATACAGCCTTCGAACTTCTGTGTGAGGGGTGAATTTCATAGGGCAGCCCTATGGGTATAGTGGCGATTGAGTTTGATTTTTTAGTGAATTTCATATCTCACATGCTCCATAGATGCGATATCGGCAGATACTTCAACCAGGCAAGTAAGCGAGGTTGACTTACTTGGTTGCATAAGTCTCTACCTATGTCTCACCAATGTAAGATACCACTCATCAACGACTCCTGCATCCTTTATCTCTTGCAGGAAGCGTTTGGCATCGAGTGGATATCCAGCACAGGGTCGAATTCCGGGGAGTCTTTTCCTCCACCACGCATTAAACAATAGCATTGCCACTTCCCTGATATACTTGGATATCATCGAGGCAAGAGCGGTTTCCAGTTTAGTTGAATCTGCTCGAACTAAAAATTCAATCGATGCGTTTCCAATCCGGTAGCGGGAACACTTTGATTCTTCCAGGATAGTTTCGATTTTTCTATTTGGAAAAATATTTCTCAACCAGGTTCCATAATAGCGCCTACCCCCTTGCCTGTCGACTGATACGCGAGTATCTGCTTTGTTATCCTCCAGGATGCTTATAAGCAGAGGGGTGATTATGCTTTGTATGGCAGGGCTCTTGCCTTCATGGCGCTCCAGCTCGCGATTAAATTCCCTGGCGCTTATAAAGCGAAGTTTCGGACACTTCATTGTAATTGAGCAATTTTTCATTGCCACGCTGATTGCAGGGACAAATTCATGGTAGGTAGATTGACTTATTGGGATTGATAAATCAGAAGAACCAGCAAACCAGGGTGTTTCGGTGAGTGCTCGGAGATCGGAATTTGGGCAAAGAAATTGAAGAAGGTGGAAAAAGGAAAGAGGGGGAGAAATACCAGCTACGCCAAGAAGAGCTAAAACTCCTGTTTCAAGATTTTTGATTCCGCCTGACTGAAAAAAGACAGTTTTGCTATCAGCTATTTGCAGGCGGCCGGAACCGTCCTTTGTTTGGCAAATAACCTCGGTAAGTATTTCATAGAGTTCTGTCATTCGAGGGCCGGAATATTCAAAATGAGTTAGGCAGCTGCAGAAAGGACCAAGCTTGGCACCAAGGGCAGCTTCATCCAAACCCGCGTAAATCATCCTCGAAATAACCGATGGCCTCTTGGCGGAAGGGAAACATAAATCTCTGGTGAATTGAAAACCACGCAGTTTCCCGCCGATAGCGGAGCGGACACTCCGAGTTGAGATCGAAGACGATTGAGATCCAAGTGAATTTGAGCTTCTCTGTCTGAGAAATTGAACAGAGATATCCAGCCTTGATTGTTCCGGACAACCAGCAAATCGTCGATATCGCCGTCAGTCTTCGGCATCAAACTGATCCGTCCTTTCCGGCATTCGGCAAACAGGGATAAAAATTTCTTAATGGAGTTTTCTGTTTCCGTATCTATTTCCCTGGGATCTCCCGAAAAGCACACAAGTCCGCAGGAAAGAGTTATGGCATTAATCAATGTACTTGACGCCGCATCATGCTGCGCATTGAATAGCCCGACAGGAAGTAATCCCGCTGTATTTATCCAGGAAGATTCATTCCAGGCTGAGCGATGAAGCAGCGCCGACGCAATAGTCATTTTTGCATGCTGATTTTTTATGAACATCTGTCTATGGTTTCCTTCAATCGAACGCATCATCACCTGTGCATCCCAAACTCCATAGGTGGTGAGCAATGGAAGATCGGCGGCAGCTAAAAGCCCTCGATTTCCTACGGCTTTGCGTATTGCAATGGCGGCGCCATTAAGGAGTTCCCCGGCACTATAGTTTTTCTTGTGCCGAATTCCAGGTGCAAGACCGTCGCCAAGTCGCTCGAGATAAAAAGCGCGAAATCCCCAGTGTTCCCGCATTAACGAAAACATCTTTCTGATATGGTTGAGCACTTGAGGATTGCTGAGATCCAGGACGTAGCAATTATCACGGGCAGATTCATATCTCTTCACGGTGATTGGCATCCCCTTATCGTCGCGAACGAACCAAGCTCGCTTTTCTGCGGCAAGCGAAGATTTCTTTGATGCAAGGAACGGTGCAAGGCGCAAACCCGGAGCAATACTCTGTTCCATAATTTTGCGAACATACATATTCATATGACCCAAGTTTTTTGGAGTGAGCCAATCGCCTATTTGCGATGCGTATTGTGGCCCGAGAGCGAACCAGTTAACCCCAATCTTTTTTTTGCGGATAGCGTTTAGCATTCCCAATAAATCTTTTTGTGTTTTCAGTTCCCCTGATTCGCACCAGCCAATTCTCTCGCTTTGAGGAAAGACTCTTGTTGTTGGCGCCTTCCATTCATGCCTCCATGTTGAAACCAATCTTTCCAACGATCCGCGGCTGATTACCACGAAGGGGAGATGCAGCATTTCTCGTATTCCCAAGTGGTGGTTAATCTCCCAGGAAATTGTCAGAGTGTGATTTAGAGGTCTGCATTCGAATACAATTGGGTAATTTGCCGGATAAAGTTGTTTGAGGAGCAACCCATCGACGCCTGTGGACTCGGATATCCAGATGGCCCAGGCACCTTTGCGACGAATGCTTCCCGATAGTGTTCCAGGTATCGATTTAGACTTACGGGGATTAAACTCGCCTGAATAAGATTCAGCCCAAACCACCAAATCTCTAACAAGACGCGGAGATTTGAAACGAAATATCAAGCTTACATTGCGTATGAACAATTCTGATTTTGCTTCAAGAATCGCCTCAATGTGTGTATTTGTCCGGAAACTTCTTAGGAAAACAGATTTGAAATCAAATGAATACTCTCTGGGGCCTCTCCCGAGTCGCCCCTTGGCTTTCGCGTTCCGAACAGGTTTTATTCCGTAACTGAGTATCGCCGAAGTACCAGATGGTAGGATTTTGATCATCGCGTCTCCTGGAGTTGAATACGAGCATACCCTGATGCTCAAATCGTCACTAGTGAAAATACAAGCCAAGAATTAATTGCTGATTAATGCATTCTGTTACCGATAAGCTAGATACAATGTAATGAATATATACGTTAATCGTCTTGTGTGCCTTGCGATGGTGTTCGTTGCGTTTGCCGCCACGGGGCAGGAGTGGGAAGAGGATGCCAATCGTGCGAGCAACTATGCAGAAGCAGGCGATTACAACGCTGCATGGGTGTTTTACAAACGAGCGCTGGCTAAGAATTGCGATGATGGTTTAATCATATACAGGGCGGCCGAGGCCCTTAGCCGTCAAACATTGGGTGAGGATGTTGACTATGCAAAGGCTCTATATGCAGTGGCAAGCTACTATCTTGTCAAGGAAGATCCTGAGAGTCCGATTTTAGCCATCGCTAATTCGAACGTTGACGAAGACATCAAGCGGCGCAAAATAGCGCGAATTTACGCAAGATTAGGGGCCAGGTTGCCAAAAACCTATGGGTTGACTAGCACGAAATTCGACGTGGTGCAAATTTTTGTTGTTTCCAGTTTCGAGGAAGCAATACAGTTCTATATCACCTTAGTATCTAAAGGACTGAGAGCAACCTTGGCTTGGGCGCGATCCAGAATGCCTGAGTTGTTACTCTCTATTTTTGTTGCGAGCTTGCTTACGGGGGTTATACTCCCGGTCCTGGTGGCTCTGACGGTTGCGCGGGAGGGACGCAAGAGTTATGTAAGCGCGTATGCTTTTTTGATACATTGGGGATTCCTGGGCCTACATAGATTCTATCTTAAGCGCTATGCAAGTGGTTTGCTATGGCTTTTCACCTGCGGCTTACTTGGATTTGGAATCCTTGCCGATCTTTTTCTAACAGGCGTCCTTGTTCGCTGTTGGAACGAGGATAACCAATTCAAGCGATTTATACGCCGTTATAGGAGAAGCACCGTGATGAGTGGTGCTTCGCAGTACCGGAGACCGGCTACCAAAATGCCTGGATCTCAGAGTTCTCCCAATTCGAGGATGAGACCGGAAAGAACCCCGGGCACCAGGGACTTTGCCACCGATGATTTTTCTGATATGAGCTTCAAAAACGATTCCACTCTGAACTAAGTTTGAACATCAGGGTTTCAGATTACTTTCATGGTACCCTTATAGCGATCGATATCGAAGGTCATAATCATGGCTCCCTGCTTCTTATCCAGGTTTCCAGTGATCGCCTCTATTCCTCGAATTATTTCATCCTCTCGATTGGCCGGAATTGTCGCAAGAAGCGTATTACTGTGATTTTTTTGCTTATTCATGAAACCAATGAAAGTTGCAAATAGTGGGATGTTTGAAACATACTGTCCCATACCCGAAGACTCGAGGATAGTCGCACCCTTGATACCGGCTTCGAGAAAGTATTCCAGGATATGGTAGATTAATTCATCCATGTAGAGAATCAGAATAAGAAGCCTCATCTTCTGCTTGCTTGTTGGTGTTTCCTGTTTTTCACCGGAGTGCCGGAGAAATGATTCCTGCATTGTCTCTGCTGTTCTCGCGGCCAGTAGTTCTTTTTTGAGTGAAGTATTGCTGAGAGAACGGGAAATGGCTGCAAGAATCTGGACATGTTCCGAGGGCCGATTTTCCGGGCCGAGGATAACGAAAAAAAGACGAACCTTCTTCCTGTCTAAACTGCTAAATTCCACCCCTTTGGGAGCATGGGCTATGAAAATGATGAAACTGTCCAAATCTTTGATTCGTGCATGTGGAATTGCGATTTCATTGCCGAATCCTGTAGAGCCTTGTGCCTCCCGCTCAATCAAGGCCCTAGCGATGTTTTCTTCTTTGGCTGCGCCAGTTTTCTCGCTGCGGACTGCCAGGGCAGCCAAGGCCTCCAGCGTTCCATTCTTATCACGGGTATTGAGCTTCACGGAACAGGATTCGGGATCAAAAATATCGGTTAAGTTCACGATTTCAATCCCTCCCCGGAATTTTCTTCCATATCCAACGCCTTTACAATAGCCATCTTGGATAGCGGCGGGCCGCTTAATTCGTTAAAAAACACCGATAGAAGAATGATGTTAACCATTATAGTAATGATACTCCTTTGTTCCGAATCGAGCAGCGCAACTATAGGAGAGGTTTGAATCATCAGCACCAGCCCTATGGCGACACCGGCCTGAGGCAGCATACAGATTCCAAGATATCTTCTCACGTTTGCCTGTGATTTTGCCAGGACGGCGCCGCTCCAAACCCCTGAAATCTTGCCGAATGCCCTGGCTGCGATAAAAACCATGCCATAGATTAGGATATCTTTCTGGGCAAAGATGCTCGGATTCAATTTCGTGCCCGCGATGGCGAAAAAGAGTGCATAGATCGGTGGTGTCAATGGCTCAAGATTGCGGAATATCCTGTGATTTCTTGGTGACAAATTGATTATGGTCATTCCAGCGGCTATATTGGACAGTATCGGGGAAAGATGAAAAACCAGCGAAATGGCCGTAAGTAGAAAAACCCATCCCAAGACGATAATTGTCAGTTCACCGCTGTGGTTTTTTCTGTGCGTCAAGGCGTGGATAACCCAACCGGCCGTAGCGCCGATTATAATTGAAAGGAAAACCTCCTTGAATGCACCAAAAATCACGGCCGCGCCACCAGCTCCGACGTTGTGACCGCCCAGCGCAGAAGCGCCCACGCCCGCCCCGCCGATACCTCCAGCCAGCATTCCCGATACAATGGAAAAAATTACTCCGAAAATAATTACAGCTCCAGCGTCATCTAAGGCTACGATTCCGTAGAGCCTGTCTACGAAGGGGCCATGCGCACGCAGTGACTGCACAACTGCGACGGTTGCCGCCGGTGCCGTGGCTGTAGCGATCGCTCCAAGCATGAGTGCATAGGGCAAGGGTAGTTGTAGAAGCCATAGGGAGAAAGTTACCACCACCAGCGTTAGGAAAATTTGGGAAGCCGTCAGAATTACCACCTCACTACCCATACGTCTCAATTTTGTTACTAGAAATTCACCGCCAATAGTCAACGCGATTAATCCCAGTGCGACATCCGTAACAATCTGTAACGATTTACTTGCTTCGGGATGAATAATTCCCAGGGCAGAATCGCCTAGAATGAAACCGGCAATTATATATCCAGTTATTTCAGGCAGCCGAAAGGCCGCAGACAATTTGCCCAGAAAATAACCAAGTATAAGCAAAATGCTGGTGGAAAGAAGCACATGATTTGGCATAGCAGCTCTAAGCTCGTTTAGCCGATCAGCAATCATTTCCATAAGACGATTGTAACAAGAGAATATGTCGTAAGTCTATTTCGTATTATTTTCATGGAGCTCGGAATCACGTTTATATGGAACTCGTGCGGAAGGTACAATCTCGGATGCGGGACCCGTGTGTTTGTCTTGATCGTCGAAAAAAATATGTGCATTGAAAGCCTTCAGAATTTCTTTCTTCGGTAGCCCTCCCAAGAAGTAGGCTTCGTCTACAGTCACCCCCCAGCTCCGCAGCGTCAAAACCACCCGTTCATGTGTGAGTCTATCGCGGGCCGTGATTAGTGCAATACGAATGATGCCACCGTCTGCACGGCTTTTTATTCTCGAAAGCGTTTTCAAAACACGTCCGAAAGGCCCCTCCGGCAAGGGCTGTTTGGCAAAAATTTTCTCATGTTCGATAAATGCATCCAAACCCTGCTGTTTGTAAATAATCTCTGCCTCGTCGCTGAATAGGACAGCATCGCCATCGAAGGCTATTCTAATCTCGTCAGCCTCAGGATTGAAATTCTCAGGAGGGGAATAGAGCTGGGCAGCCGCAATCGAATTATCCACGGCATCTTGCACATCCTGAGAATTCTTGGACAGAAGAAGATCGACGTTATACGCGGTCAGGAAAGCTCCCAACGGCTGACCACCTGAAAAAGCCGCGCGGGTAATTCCAAGGTTGTAATAATCGATGGAGTTCATGACACGCATACCAGTTTGCGGATTATTCTGGCTCATAATCACAATTTCAATCAGATGTTCGTCGAGTTTGTCATTCAGTTTCAAAAAAGCTTCCACTAAGGGGAAAGCGGGCCCTGGTTCCAGGATGCTCGACTCGTTATCTTTTTGAAAATCCGCATAGACTTCAAGTCCCTCATTTTCGAAAATACGATTTTCACGTTCGAGATCGAACAAGGCACGAGAAGAAATCGCGATTACCAACGCATTATCCGAGTTCACTTTATACTTCTTAGTTCATGAATCGGCGTCAACTCAAGCCCCCAAATCACCAACGGGCGGTATTCACCTGAATGTAGCACGAAACGATTGTGTTTTACAGTTCAATAATCCATCATTTTATAATCAGTCAGATTCCCCTTGCATGTTTCGATTCAGCTTCTGCCCAAATAATTACCGTGGTGCCAACAAGTCTGCCCGGTGATAACCATACTCTTGATTGATCGAAAAAAGCTTCGATGAGAGTATCTGATAGCTATGGGGCGCATCATCCCATGAGATATCCAGAGGAGTTTGTCCCCTGAAAAAACTCGTCCATTCTTTCAAATGGCTAGGTTTGGTGTTGTTCGGTTAGAAGATGAGGCATCTGGGACAGGGGTCAGCAATGCAGGCTGATACGCTCCAGCTTGACTAATTCTATTTCAGCTTATAGTTTGCTCGAATGGCTAGCATTCTCCTGGTTGAAGATTTGACAAAAAGGTATAAAAACGTTCTTGCGGTCGACAATATCTCATTTGAAATCGAGGAAGGCCTTTGTTTTGGCCTTCTCGGACCCAATGGAGCCGGGAAAACCACCACCGTTGAAATGATGGAAGGGATACTGAAACCAAGCTCTGGTAGAACATTCTTTCAAGGGAAGCCGATTGGCTCACACTTTTACGAACGGGTGGGAATTCAGTTTCAAAGTACGGCGCTGCAAGATTTCATTACAGTTGAGGAAACTCTGAAACTGTTCTCTGCTCTCTATGAGATAAAACGCGATATGACAGAAATAGTGGAAATTTGCAATTTACAGGACATTCTTAAGCGGGACAATCGCAAGTTATCGGGCGGGCAGCGGCAGCGCCTGCTACTGGGATTAGCCCTGGTGAACGACCCTGTCGTGGTTTTCCTGGACGAACCAACCACGGGACTCGATCCACAGGCTAGACGAAATTTCTGGGCATTGGTGGAGAAAATAAAGGGCGAGGGCAAAACCATTCTTCTAACTACCCACTACATGGAGGAAGCGGAAATACTCTGTGAGGAGGTGGCAATAATGGATCAGGGACGGATCATTGCCCGAGATGCTCCAAAAAAACTCTTAAGTGAGAATTTTGACGGTATTTTTGTAAGACTCCCCTGGAGCGAAAATCTTGAACTGCCTGAGAGTCTTGGTGAAAATGTGAGCCGGGGAAAAGATTATATCGAAATTCATTCAAGGGATGTGGACGACACTCTGCATCATCTGATTCACAACGGAATGCATCTGGATGGCTTGTCTATTCATTCGCCGAATTTAGAAGATCTTTTTCTGAAGCTAACAGGTTCGTCGCTTAGATCGTAAGTTAGCAGTCTGATAGGAGATAAACATGCAAAGATTTCTGGCTCTTGTGCACGCGCGGAACATGGAATTTGTACGGGACAGGGGTAATCTGCTTTGGAATCTTCTTTTCCCTATATTTCTGGTTTTTGGTTTTTCATTCGCATTTTCCGGTGGTGAGAATGAGCTGTTCAGGGTGGGAATCTATGGCGACCAGGGCTCTAGGCTCAGTTTTCTTGAAGAGCCCTATGTTAAGACTGTCAATTACGAAAAATTGAGCCTTGCGCTGAACAAGGTTAGTCATCACCAGATAGATATGGTGATAAATTTTGAGACAAATGAGTATTTCATCAATGAGAGTTCCACAAATGGTTCAGTTGCCGAAAGAATTTTTTTAGCAAGTGAAGAGAGCACCGATTTCGAACATCGGTTTCTTAGTGGGAAACCCATACGCTATGTTGACTGGTTTGTGCCGGGTGCAATAGGCGCGAACATGATGTTCTCGTGTATCTTTGGCGCGGGTTGGATAATTGTCCGATATAGAAGAAACGGGGTGCTGAAAAGGCTGAAAGCCACGCCGGTGCATGCCTTTGAATTCGTTGCGGCACAGCTGGCATCTCGGCTGTCTCTAGTCCTATTTGTCTCCGCCATCGTGTATGCAGGAACCAATTTGTTCCTCAAATTTGTGATGGAAGGCTCTTATCTAAACCTACTTCTTATCACTATCCTCGCTATCGTCTGTATGATTTCCTTAGGTTTGGTATTCGCTTCGCGAATAAAAAGTGAGGAATTGGCTGGAGGATTGATGAACATTGTGATTTGGCCGATGATGGCGTTTTCAGGTGTTTTCTTTTCTCTCGAAGGTGCGCCGGTTGCCTTGCAAAAAGCCTCCCGCATATTTCCGCTAACCCACTACATTGAAGCTGGCAGAGCGATAATGCTGGACGGAGCCAGACTCGCCGATATTAGTACAAACCTAATCGCACTAGTTGGGATGAGTGCCCTATTTCTTCTAATGTCCTCGCTGTTTTTCAGATGGGAATAGGCGTCCAAGTGGACCACTGCTCAGGCTGTTCGGGCAAACTTAAGTGAAAATCGCCGTCGGCAAAGAATTCTTTTAGAACGCTTATCTGATGATCGCTTGCAATTCCGCACCGCCAGCCTACTTCGATCGTTCGACGCTGGATAACTTCACATAAGTATTAAGCGAAAAAAAGCCGGGGTTTTAAGCCCGGCTTAATCTCTAAAAAGAGCAATGCGATTCCTAACTATTTGCAGGTTGAGAATGTATCGCGCTTGAAGCGGGTTCCGTCCTCAAATTGGCCCCCACGGTTAGACAATCGCAAAGTGTTTAACTTCTGGAATCGTCGGTTTCAACTCCAAGGTGAAGTGGGAATACATAGGATTGGACCGAGGAACAATGCCTCGGTCCAAAGGAACAACAACGAAAGACAACCGACTAAAAGCACACTGTTGGTGCTGATCGTCACTTGTTAAGAATAGAGCAAATGTTGTGCCAAATGTTTTAATTTGTTTGAGCATAAGATATTAATCCCTGAAAGCACCAATCGGCGGATGGCTCAAAAAATGCAAAATGCATAACTCTCATCTTTCTTTCTATTAAGCTAAGTGTTTTGTCAACAAATAATTAGCAGGTCAATTCCTGGAAATGTCTATGCAAAAGGAATAGTTAAGAAGATGATACCACCCAAATCGAAGCTCTCCAACTTGGTTTTCCGACTGCATCGCGTCGCAATGGCTTCTTAGATGTTTTTATGGGGGCAGCAAAGTTCTCGCGTCCGGATTCAATTTTCCGTGGCAGTATAGTTTCGGATGATTCATCGCCGAAAGAGTGTTCTACAAGTCTATGGCCGTTCGATACTGGGACGCCAGAATACCAGGCTCCAGCAGAATCGAAAAAACCGCTAATTTCTGCTTCTGTAACTAGACAAGTATTTGCATAAGCCTTAGTATAGAAGCTAATAGTAAGGCCGGAATTGTTCGAAACCGGCTGTTGCCTCGTGAAAATAGATGAGAATTAGAAAATTTTGAAGTTCAACAAACAGATATCAACCCCTTTTTCCTTTTTCTACTTACTCCCGAAACAACTGCATGGACAATATCCCCTTATGAATTCAGGCAATAGGGAGTATCATAATGCCTAAGAAAATTTATGTCGGAAATCTAGCTTATTCTATCGGTGACGATGAGCTCGAGAAGTTGTTTAGTCCTCATGGAACAGTAACAAGCGCGAGAGTGATAATAGACCGCTATGATAATCGTTCCAAAGGATTCGGTTTTGTCGAAATGGAAGATGATGCGGCAGCGGATGCTGCTATTGAGGCTTTAAATGGCAAAGAAAACGGCGGTCGCGAACTGAAGGTAAGTGTTGCCCGTGAGAGAAGCAACCGAATGCACCGAGACTACTGATTTCGGTAGAAATCATTTTTGATTTGTTTTGCGGCAGGAGCATGAGTGTTGCTAGTTCGAAAAGCGAAGGGAGTCATTTAAGGCAGAGGTAGCAAAGCTTGGTTGTCGAAGACTCCGAGCGTTGTGAAGGTATTTGTCCGATCGTACTCAATTCCCTCGAACTGCATCTCTCGTGCTTTGCTGCCCGCTCCATATTTGCTCCACGTGCTTTCGTAAAAACTAAGTATTTTGTAAGCTATTTCAGCGATACTCACCAAAACCACCTACAGAAAGAACACAGTAGGCACAAATCACCTCATATAAGATTGGCTTCTCCCTGTATAGAACGAATTTCCATGATATTTCTTTCATTTATCTTTCGTCGTACCGAGATTATTGATGTAGAATACTAAGTGACCGAGATTTGTAATCGAGAAGTTGAGGAGTGGCGGATGAAGAGGAATCAACAAGATTTGAAGATGTCCGATATGAACAGACGGATCTATTTTTTGGAAACAGAGAAAAATTTGTCTGAATCAGAAATCAAAGAACTGCAAATTCTTAAATTCGCCCGAGATGTTGAATCTAATAGAGTTACGAATAATGAAATGTCGTCTAAACCCAAACGCCTTTCACTTACAGACGTTAGGTTAAAACGCGTAAAGGCTTAGTAATAAGCGCGACCGGATGATGAGCAGGGCAACTCCATCTTGATTACAGCGCACTTCGAGTGAGTGCTGTCTCAATCGTTTATCCCTAGATTTTGGCTCGTTGATTGCTGGTGGGAGAGACATGAACTGCAGCAGCGTTCATTATGCTGCTATAGACCCTCATAAGAGTATAATTATTTTTAGAATGAAGATTATGAGCGACGGACAGCTTCAAGGGGTTTTGTCGGCCATCAAATATCACCGGGCGAATTACTTGATTGGGGTTCTTGAAAACGGAATCACTGTAAAAGGGGATATGCTATCGCCGCAGGTGGGGCTGGAATACATTTTCTGCGGGAGCTGGGAACGACATCCGTTATGGGGCAAACAGTTTGCCTTTACCGATTACCATGCTTCCTATCCCACCGATTTCGACGCGCTCCGTTTCTACCTGATCGAAAACTGCGAGTGGATTGGTCCCAGTATTTCGAAGCGTCTTATCGACGCCTACGGAAAAGAGACTCTCACCATCTGTAAGAGGAGTCCAGCGCGCGTCGCTTCCGAGATTTTGGGCATTACGCTTCGTCGTGCCAGGAAGATAGCGAAGATGTTACGGGACAACGAGACGAGCGAAAAACTTCAGCTCACCCTCAAGGAGCTTCTGAGTGATGTGAAGATAAACCGTCGGGCGATTAAACAAATCCTGGAAAAATGGAACCAAGACGCTCCGGCGCGTATCTGCGAAAATCCTTATGCCCTTATTGACACAATAGACGGTATCGGCTTCCTCACGGCCGACAGGATAGCCCGAAAACTAGGTTATGATTTTTCTGGCACAGCCCGTCTGCGGGCGGGTATTCTCCACACACTGAAAGAACAGGCATTCAGTCAGGGACACACTTGCCTTCCGAGGATGAGAATACTGTCGGAGACTGAAAGAATTCTGGAAATTCCGTCCGATCGAATTGATACGGCACTGGAGTCGCTGGAACAGGAAAAGCTTGTCATAATAGAAGACGGTTTCGTTTACCTCAAATGCCTCTACGATGACGAGACGTTTATCGCCGAGAAGTTGAAAGTCCTAATTGATCAAACACCTGCACCCGGACAACCCGACTTCGAGGGCTTGACCGAAGACCAGCTAGGAGCACTTGCCGAGGCGAAAACAAGCGGAGTTTTCATCCTTACCGGCGCACCCGGTACTGGCAAAACCTACACTATCAAACGGATTATCAGTTCATTTCCTGAGGCGCGAATTGCGCTCGCAGCCCCCACGGGTAAGGCGACCAGGCGAGTTTATGAGCAAACCGGACAATCAGCCCTCACCATCCACAGACTTCTCGAGCCGAAGATGATTGATGGTAGCTTCGTTTTTACCCGCGATGCCGAAAGCCCTATAGAGGCAAATCTCATCGTGCTTGACGAGGTTAGCATGGTGGATACACCGCTCATGGCGCGATTTCTCGAAGCGGTCGCACCGGGCACGCGTCTCATTCTCGTGGGAGACAGATATCAGCTCCCATCCGTCGGCCCCGGGAACATCCTCAAGGACCTGATTACTTCTGACGCAGTTCCATCAAGAGAGCTCACGATTATCAAGCGGCAGGACGAAGGTCTCATTATCCGCAACTGTCATAGGATAAAAAACGGTGAGGATATCAAAATTGGGGACTCTGCGGCACAGGATTTCTTCTTTCTCAAGTGCGAAGATGAGGAGACAATACGAAAGACGATTCTCGAACTCATCTTGCATCGATTCCCGAAGTCCTACCAAGTGGACCCACTGCGTGGAATTCAAGTTATTACACCGCTGCGGGAAAGAACCTCCCTCTCCTGCAAAGCCTTGAATGAGTTATTACAGCGGGAAGTCAACGCTGAGCCGAAGATAGATGGCGTTCGCTACCGGATAGACGATAAAGTCATTCAGACCAAAAATCGATACGATCTCGACATAATCAACGGAGATATCGGATATGTCCGCGGTATCGACAAGTCAAACCAAAACATCTCGGTTCAGTTCGAGAACCCCGATCGATTGATTGAGTTGCCACTCTACGAGAACGATCTGGAACTAGCTTATGCAGTCACCTGCCACAAGTTCCAAGGCAGCGAGGCGCCGATTGTTGTAATCCCCATCCATCGCAGTTTCGGGCCTGTGATAATGCAAAGAAATTGGATTTACACGGCAGTAAGCCGCGCACAAGAGCTTTGCGTTCTGGTTGGACAGCGCGAGGAGATACCACGAATCATAAGGAGAAATCGCCAGCAGCGTCGCTTCACGCGCCTCCAGGAAATACTGCGGTGATAAGAAACGCAGCGACAGTCTTGAATCACAGTGTCCCGGTATCCGAATTTCAGCGTAGCTTTCTAATGCAGTATCGTAAGCACATCCGGGATTCTTTTAATTACTAAGGGGAAATCATCGGGGCTCAGGGCCACCACCTCTCCATCTAGGGCCATTAGAATCGAACCATCATAATTAATCTCCACCCTATCACTGAGGAAAAACTCCATGGTTGGCAGATGTTGATGCGCTCCCCGATAGAATAGAGGTTTGAGTCTAATTTTCTTCAGCAGTGACTGAGGTTGAACCAGAAGATAGTTTGTCTTACCTGGCAGCACCTTCATTCCACCACCGTAGGTGGTATTTCCCTTTCTTCCAAAAACATTTAGTAAATAACCACCTCGTCGTTCTTCAATCCCACCATCAGGTTTGGAAACCATGATGTTCCACTCCCTAAGAGGATAGAATAGTTCATAGAATAACACCGCTATATTTGCGAAAAAGCGATATATGGAAGCTGATCCAATCAGTTTTTTCATTTTATTAGTCAGCAGGGAAACAAAAGCATCGATTCCAAAACACACAGTGTTACAAGCATGGTGAATAGAACCCAAGCTTGTTTGAACTTCAATTATTGCATCCTTTTTAGTCGTTCGCATGGTGTTCAGTATGAACAGGGCTTCTTCCACACTTCGCGCATCGGCGCTGTCGTTTCCGGTACCCATGGGCAGTCGAAACAAAATGCAGTTTTGAAGTAGAAGCGGAGTCTTCTGTACCAGAACAGAGCATATCCCTCTATGAAATCCATCTCCTCCCGCCAGTATCAGCAGGCGAAGATGCCCATCCTGCAATTTAGTAAGTTTGCGTACGATTTTCAATGCCAGGTTACACGCTTCATCCAAGCTGTTTGTTTCGTGAAAACAGAGTTTCAACGAGTTCTTGTCGGTTCGCGACCCCACCCCAGCTTTGGAATCTATTTCATTCTGATTGTTCATCGAGTTTCCGGATTGCACGATTCTTCCAGATTTATAGATTTCGTGTTGGTTCGCATTCGCATCAGCGAGCCTTTTAAGCTTTCGCATCATCCGCCTATGTGTTCTGCACCGTTTTAAACGTCCCGAAATAGGATTTATCAGAAAATGAACCTCTTCACCGGCAAGCAAATTGGAGGAACTGAGCAGCCGTTCTGCCACCGCGGCGAATTTTCCTATCCGACGGCTCGAAATAGTATTTTCTTTGCACATATTCCCGGCTATCGTTGTTTCAGTAAGGTTATAATGTCAATATCCCAAGTCGATATCCTTAGCGTCAATGGCTAAATCCAGGTTAGTATTGCGGTGATGTATGGTGTAATGCGGCAAAAACCCGATATATGCTTAGACAGGGGACGGCTTGATGATTTGTACCATCAATGGAATAGGCGGGAATTCATAGCGCCCGATCCTCTGGAAACACTTCCCGTGTATTCGGATATTGCTGATCGCGAAGTGGCAGGACTGCTAGCCGCGTCAATGGCTTATGGCAGAGTCAAAGCTCTTCTAAACCCATTGAAGCGGATTCTGTCGATTATTGGAATTTCGCCAAAAGATTATGTTTGCCATCGAAGTCAGCGGCAGATTGAACTGGACTTGGAAGGTATAGCGCACCGTTTTGCCAAAGCCCGGCACTTTGCCGCCCTGCTCGCCGGCATAGGAGCAGCGCTGAGGCGTTATGAAAGTCTCGAAGCGGCTTTTCTTGAAGGCTACCAATCCAACTCCGTGCCAGCCGGAGAAATTAGAGTGAGAAGTGTTGCAAAAAATACTGGCCTGTTAGCCCCCGCTCAGGCTGACGCCAAGGAAGTGAATCGAAGAAAACCTCACCGTGACACTCGATTTGAGGTGTATCAGATGCATCAAACAAGAGAGGATGTGCTCAGAGGACTCTTAACATTGGTTGGTGCAGTAAGCATAGGGAGAAGGGAACAGATAGGTTATTTACTACCACTGCCAGAGAAAGGAAGCGCATGCAAAAGGCTTCTCCTCTATCTCCGATGGATGGTGCGGTTAGACGATGTGGACCCCGGAGGTTGGTTGGCAGTTAACAGAGCTGATTTACTGCTTCCACTGGACACTTGGACTTATCGAATCGCCGTAAGAGCAGGGTGGTCTAGAAGGAAAATCGTTGACATAAAGACGGTTTGCGAGGTTAGCGCGAGATTATCTTCAATAAATCTGGAAGATCCTATCAAGTACGATTTTGCGCTTAGTCGGTTCGGGATACGATCGAATCTAGATTTAGATTTGTTATTCGCTTCGGGTGCTTGATATCTCATAGTCAAGCTCGCTCTGAGCGAATTTTCGTTTACTTGACATTGGCTAATAGACAATGGCTTTATGATTCTCAATAGTGATCCGCCTATACTATAGACGCCGAAGTTCGATAAGTATAGAATGTGTTTTCATATGGCTAGCTTGCAAGCTAAATACATGGATATAGAACTGAAGAATCCAGTGATTGCCGGAGCTTCGGAACTAAGCTCTCACATGAGCTCAATAAAACAACTTGAAGAAGCCGGGGTTGGGGCCCTTGTAATAAAGAGTCTTTTTGAAGAACAGATTCAGCTTGAGAAGGCAAGATTTGAAGAGGAGCAGGAGCAGTACAACGGAATAAACGCGGAAATGACCAGTATCTACCCTGCGATGGAGCATTCAGGCCCTGAAGAGCATCTCATGTGGGTGCGCAAGGCGAAAGAATCGCTATCTATTCCAATTATTGCCAGCTTGAACGCCGTCAACTCTGATACTTGGGTTGAGTGGGCAAAAAAATTAGAGAATACCGGAGTTGATGGCCTCGAGCTGAACTTCTTCGCAAATCCGGAACTGCAGGAAGGCGAGGGAGCCGCAGTTGAAAGGGACCAGATTGCTGTTGTGGCTGAGGTTGTCAGAAATGTAGTAATTCCGGTGTCTATCAAGATGAGCTTGTTTTACACGGCTCCGTTATCGGTGGCAAAGTTGTTTGTAAGGGCGGGAGCGAAGGGACTTGTACTGTTTAACAGGTTTTTTCAACCAGATATTGATGTTGAAACGGAAACAGCGTTGATTCCGTTGAATCTAAGTGTTAGCACAGCGAACCGACTGCCTCTGCGTTATGTGGGGCTGCTTTTCGGAGAGACGAGCGGGAGCATTTGCGCTTCAAGTGGTGTTATGGACGGATTGGACGCCGCAAAGATGATTCTTGCCGGTGCCGATGTTGTTCAGGTGGTGAGCACTTTGTATCGGAATAAGCTTACACAGGCGGGACGAATTGTAGACGAGTTAAGCAGGTGGATGGATGAAAAAGACTATGTCAGCTTGGAAGATTTTCGAGGCAAGATGAGTAGAAAGAATTCTACAGATCCCTGGGCTTATAAGCGGGCCCAGTACGCCAAGCTGCTTATGAAACCTGATCCCATGAAAATTATTCGGTAGATCTAGCGATCAGGGCCGGCGAACTTTTAGTTCGTTTTGGTCGCTAGACTGCCGTTCTTTTTGCTCACTGGATGAGTTTGGAATTCGCCTTTGGCAAGCTTGATTTTGCAGCAGGCTACATAGACTGTAACCTCGCTTAGCGGTTTGGCGGTTTTTCGATTTGGTTTATGCGAAATCTGTTTGTCAGATATCGATATAGAATGATGCTGACGGCAGTCGGAGTTTGCGCTATGTATTGAAGGACCGTCTGAATTCCGAGAAAATATGCTTTTCTTATCTTATTTGTCTTTGAAGGAAGTGTTGCGATCTCAAAATGCTATTGGCCGGTGAATGACTGCAAAGAGTATACGCAGGAGATTTTATATCCTGACGGGCGCCCATACTTTGGCGGCGTCTATTATTTGGGGGGTGAATACTCTCTTCTTGCTGGATTCGGGCTTGGACATTGTACAGGTTTTTCTGGTTAATACTGTATTTACTGCAGCCATGACTCTTTTTGAGATTCCAACGGGAGCGGTTGCGGATACGAAGGGGAGGAGGGTTTCCCTTGTTTGGAGTTCGGTGATGCTCTTCGTTGGAACCCTGGGATATCTGAGTGCGGGAACTTGGGGTGGTGGATTTGCGGCTTTTTCGGCAGCCTCCATTCTTCTGGGTTTGGGATTCACTTTTTTTTCGGGAGCCGCAGAGGCCTGGGCTGTAGATGAGCTCATATTTTTGGGAGAGAAAGGCGACGAGGCTTCTCTGTTCGCAAAGGCTGCAACAACTTCGAGCATTACTATGCTTGCGGGCACTGTCACGGGTGGCTTGCTTGGCAGTCTGGATTACAGGATTCCTTATCTGCTCAGGGCGGTTCTGTTCCTTCTGATGCTGGGTTTGGCGCTTTTTGCTATGCCAGAACGCGGATGGAAGCCGGATGGGAAGGTCTTAAGTCCGATGGATCGAGTTAAGCGCGTTCTAAATGACACAGTCCGTTTTGGTTTCAGGGTGAAATCGCTTCGTGTATTGATGGGGATTTCCTTTTTGTTGGGAATCTTTTTGATGTGGGGATTTTACGCGCTGCAGCCCTATATAACCGAACTGGCAGGAAAGCCGGGAGCAGCTTGGTTGTCGGGTTTGGTTACGGCACTGATAACGTTTTCCCAAATATTGGGACAGCTACTGGTGGGAAGGCAGAATAAACATGGTGGGGGGGCGAAGAAGCTGGTAAGCGCAAAGCTTTCGGGAGCGATGCTTATCGTCACCATTGGCGCTCTGATTACGGGATTGGTGGGATTGGGTTTCCTGCGGGCATTTTTTGGTGCTTTGCTTGCTCCCGTGCTGGCGATGCTTGGATTAATGCTTCTTATGGGTGGTTTGGGATACGCGGGACCATTCTTACGAGATGCATTGCACAGCCGTATTCCTTCGGAGAAACGCGCAACTATTGTGTCGCTTGATTCACTGGTAAGCAGCGGCGGTGCAATCATTGGACAACCCACCCTGGGAGTCGTGGCCGGACGTTTCGGCATCCCCTTTGGATATCTGGCAGGAGTTGTACTTTTTCTTTTAACTCAGCCCATACTGGCTATCTTCAGAAAGAGTGAGAAAACCGATATACTTGCCTCTGCTGAGCAATCTGTTAGCTGACAACGAAGTTCACCAGACGATCGCGAACGGTGACTATTCTTGTGATTTCTTTGTCTTTGCTAAGCTCAATTATCTTGGGATCCTTGAGGGCGATTTTTTTCAGTTGTGCAGAGTCCGTACCGCTGGGAACCTTGACCTTGGCGCGCACTTTGCCATTGATTTGAAGGACGATTTCTTTTTGGCTGTCGTGTACAAGCTTGTCGTTCCAAGTAGGATAGGGATGATAAGCTAGACTGCCGTTTTTGCCGAGCATTTGCCCCATTTCTTCGGCGAGATGAGGAGCGTAGGGGGCAAGAATCAGCACAAAGGGTTCCCAGAGTGCTCGCCAACAAACCCTTTCCTTGTAAATTTCGTTTATGAATATCATCATTTGAGAGATTGCGGTGTTGAATGCCAGGTTTGCTGTATCAATGCTGACTTTCTTAATTGTCTTGTGAAGCACCTTCTGGGCTGCCACGGGAGGAGATGCGCTGTCTATGGGTCGGTTTGCGATGTTCCATATGCGATTTAGAAATCGATGGATGCCGATTAAACCCTTGGTTTGCCATGGCATGGATACTTCAAGCGGGCCCATGAACATTTCATAAATGCGCATGGAATCGGCGCCATAGTCTCTAATTATGTCGTCGGGGTTGATTACGTTTTTAAGACTTTTGGACATCTTGGCGATTACCAGTTCAAGTTCTTCACCGCCTGTTTTGTGTACGTAGATGGAACCTCTTCTTTCTACCTCGTCGGCTGGAATAAGTGTTTTATCGGCGCGACGGTAGGCGAAGGAGGTTATCATGCCTTGGTTAACCAGCCGGTAAAAAGGTTCTTTGTGACTTACAATTCCTATATCGTGTAGAACTTTGTGCCAGAAGCGGGCATAAAGCAGATGAAGAACTGCGTGCTCCGCCCCTCCTACGTATAGTTTCACGGGCATCCAATACGTTTCCTTTTTCTTGTCTACCAGGCAGGAATTGTTGTGAGGATCTATGAAGCGTAAATAGTACCAGCAGGAGCCTGCCCACTGGGGCATCGTGTTCGTTTCGCGCTTTGCTGAACCGGAGCAGGTGGGGCAGGTAGTGTTTACCCACTCTTCAATGTTTGCCAGTGGACTCTCCCCGGTTCCGGTTGGTTGGTAACTCTTGACTTCGGGGAGGGTTAGGGGAAGCTGAGTTTCAGGGATAGGAACGATGCCACATTTTGGGCAGTGAATTAGGGGAATGGGTTCTCCCCAGTAGCGTTGACGCGAAAATATCCAGTCACGGAGCTTGTAGTTGATGGTTTTCTTGCCCTTTTTCTCCTTTTCAAGGTGGGCGATGACGCTGCTAATGGCGGTGTTTTTGTCAGTGCCGTTTAGGTAGCCTGAGTTAACATGCGGACCGTCGCCTGTATATGCTTCCTTCTCGATGTTGCCGCCTTTGAGAACTTCGATGATCGGAAGTCCAAATTTTCTTGCGAATTCCCAGTCGCGCTGATCGTGGGCTGGAACGGCCATAATTGCACCGGTTCCATATGAAATCAGTATGTAATCGGAAATCCAGATTGGTATTTTCTTTCCATTTACAGGATTTATAGCGTAGGCTCCGGTGGATACTCCTGATTTATCCTTTGCCAAATCTGTGCGTTCCAGATCGCTCTTGTGAGATGCTTGTTCGATGTAGTGCTTCACCGAACTGCGATTTTCGGGTGTGCATATCTGCAGTACAAGTGGATGTTCAGGAGCGAGCACCATATAAGTGGCTCCAAAAAGGGTATCTGGTCTCGTAGTATAGACTTCAATAGGGCACGTGGGAGCAGCAGATCCAGCAAGCGTGAAATAGATATTTGCACCCTCAGAACGTCCAATCCAGTTGCGTTGCATTGCCTTTATGGATTCGGTCCAATCAAGATAATCCAAATCGTCTAAAAGAGCTTGGGCATATTCGGTTATTTTGAGCATCCACTGACGGGTGTTTTTTCTTTGAACCAAATGTCCGCAACGCTCACACTTACCCTCATGTACTTCTTCGTTGGCCAGGCCTGTTTTACAGGATTTGCACCAGTTGATAGGCATCTTGGATTCATATGCCAGGTTCTTCTTGTAAAGCTGTAAAAAAATCCACTGTGTCCATCGATAGTATTCAGGGCGATGGGTTTGAATCTCACGATCCCAGTCGTAACTGAATCCAAGTCTCTTTATCTGTTGTGAGAAATTGATAATGTTTTCTTCAGTTATCTTGCGAGGGGGCTGGCCGCTTTTTATTGCATAGTTTTCAGCTGGAAGTCCAAAGGAATCATAACCCATCGGATGGAGTACATTGTGACCATTCATCCGAAGATAGCGAGAATAAATATCTGTTGCAGTGTAACCCTCAGGATGTCCGACATGCAGTCCTGCGCCGGAGGGATAGGGGAACATGTCCAGGATGTATTGCCGCCGCTTTGGCGGAAATTTTTCATCCTCAATAACCCTGAAAGTTTTATTGTCCTCCCAATATTTCTGCCATTTGAGTTCGATTTCCCGAAAAGGATAACTCTGCATGGGGTAGATAGTACTGATAAACACTCCTGAAGTCTATCCAGGTTCTCATTTCTATCTCCCCCTCATCTTAATGAGAATTGAGACAATAGATTGGGACTTCCTACTTTTTGCGAAGATGCCTTGTGTTCAATAAGAAGTCCTATTATTCTCTAGAGCGTGCGTAGAATTCTGCTATTTCTTGTAATTTCAACCTTTGCATGTGAAGTATTCTCACATGAATCATATAAGACAGCCAGCACTCTTATTGAGAATTTCCGAGATGAAATGTACCTGCAGAGAATTGATGATGCTACCTTGAGTCAGATGTATCAAGATATGCTGGTGATACTGGAAGAGTTGGATTTGGATGAACAAGAGCTGCTTTTCCGTAAATCTCAGGCTGCATATTATATGGCCCGAGGTTATCTCGCCTTTGATAAAACGGAAGAAGTACTCGAATCTGATAGAGAATTTCGTAATAGCAAGTTTAGAGCTGTCCAGAAAAGATACAAAAATCTGGAAGAAATAATTCAACTCCTGGAAGAGTCCATGTCTCTTTCGGAGCAATATCTAACGATGGGGCGTGATGCTAGAGGTATTAGGCAGTACGCTGAGAGCTTGAGCCAAATCGCCACTTTGAAAACGATGAGTTACTTGATTTCCAACGGCCCGAAAGTACAAACTTTGGCCCGAGAGGCAATTGAATTGGATCCCGACGAGATTAAAGCCCACATGCTTATTGCCTCAAGATATATTTATTCGCCTCTGATATTCGGTGGCAATCCGGCTAAGGGTATTGGCATCATTGAAACTACTGTTCAGAAGGGCTCTCCTGATCGAGAAGATATGCACAGTATAAATGTTGCTCTTGGCGTTGCCAATTTGAAGCTTGAACGTTGGCTGGAGGCGGCATACTACTTTGGGAAGGCACAGGAGATATATCCGGGGAATGTATACTCTGCGGCAATGCTGTCATTCTGTGAAAGCGAGTTAGAATGAGGGTGATTTCAATGAAGCCGAGACGCCGCAGCTTTCCATGTTTTTGACTTTGTATTCCCAGATTTTTTTTCTGGTTGGTGCATGGTGTGTGTTGTTGAGTTTGTCGAATGCCATATTTTTCAAGTTGAGCAGGCGCAAAACCCGTATGAAAGAGGGTCCGATGATTTCAGTGCTGATTCCAGCCAGAAATGAGGAGAGGCGCATAATTCCCACCTTAGAGGGGCTACTAAGCCAGGAATACTCCAATTTCGAAGTAGTTGTAATCGATGATAATTCAAGTGATGGAACTTGGGACATTGTCAATGCCTATGCTGATAGAAACAAATTCATGACTGCCCTGCGGGGAGGGGAGCTTCTTGAAGGGTGGAAAGGTAAACCTTATGCGATGACTCAATTGGCGGAAGCTGCCAAGGGTGAAATATTTGTATTTCTTGACGCAGATATCACCCCCGCGCCCGATTTTCTTTCTTGGGTTACTGACAGGTTGTTTCGCCATAAGGCAGATTCCATGTCTGCCTACCCACGACATAGGGCAAGAAGTGTGCGAGAATATATTTTTTTCCCTCTTGTATACTTCGTTAACTCGGTTTTGCTCCCATTTTGGCTCATTAAACCCACGAAGCAGTCACTTTTCTCTCACGCAATTGGGCAGCTAATGGTGTTTCGCAGGGAGGCCTATGCAGATTCGGGAGGCTTTGCAGTCGTATTCAACAAGATCCTTGAAGATATCCAAATGGGAAGGGCGATGAAGCGAGCTGGATACCGACACGTTTTTCTCGATGCACGTGATGTGTTAAGCGGTTTCATGTACGACTCCTGGGGACATACCATAGCCGGTCTGAAAAGATCTATCTACGAATATTTTGACAAGAAAATCTATCCCCTTATCATTATGTCCTTTTTCAATATAGCATTACTTGTAGTGCCTGCGTTTCTAATTCCTTTTATCCTCTATTATTCTTCTCCGCAAACGCCTTGGATTATTTGGGGAAATGTCGGAATACTGCTGGGTTGGTCGATAACTGCATTCGATCGCCGGCTCCCCTGGTATGTGCCGTTTTTCTACCCCGTTCAATTTCTCTGTACAGTGATATTGAGCTGGGGAAGTGTGATTGATGAAGTTAATGGACGAGGATATGACTGGAAAGACAGAAAGGTATTCTAGATTTCAGTGAAAAATTTGCAAACCATCGTGGATGGAAATCTCCTTTTTCGCCTGGCTAGCTTTTTTATTCGTTATCTTGTGGCAATCCCTGCGATATTTTTGCTAGGGAAGATTGTGTATCGTCTACAAATAAAGGGAAGACATAATGCTCGTGATATCAAGGGCGCTATGATTGCTGCCAATCATTGCCAATTCATTGAGCCGGGCTTCCTCATGTTGGTTTTGTTTCCTCGCAAATCAATATGTGGCGCATCAGAAAAAAATGTTACGCGTAAAAGCATTGGATGGCTTACTAGATTACTTGGGGCCTTTGGTATTCCGGATAAAAACCCTTTCAGCATTACAACCTATATCGAAGAAGCACTAAGAAAGAAAGTGCTCATATTTTTTTTCCCCGAGGGGGAATTGAATTGGCGTTCCCAAACCCCTGGGCACTTTTTCGAAGGCTTTTTCTTCCTTGCGGTGCTGAACAATGTTCCGGTTTTGCCTCTGACGGAAGTACTTCGTGAGCGCCCAATTCGTCGAATCTTTCCCCTATGGCCTCCAAGAACAACCTTTGTTCTCGGAGCTCCGGTTTATCCTGATGATTTCAGGAGCCCTGGGGTATCTAGAAGGAAGCAGGCGACTCTGTTGTCGAAGCACGTGCGCTCAGTTATCACTGGTACTATCAAAAAAGCAAGTGGTTGTAAAACTCTGCCTGAGAGACGAGATCCCACAACTAAGGAGGTTCAGGCTTAAACTTGCTATTGGATGATTTCGTGTGCTAGGAGTCGCCGGATTGGGCGAAAATACGTTCTCGGCGAGTATTCGAAAAGATCGGAAACCTTTGTCATATAGATACAGGCATATTTTTCCACTTGTTCTGCGTAACGACTTTCCTCAATTCCGGCTCTGAAGATTTCTCCCCAGTAGGGGTTGAAATGGGGCTTGAGATTGTCCAGAAGCTTAGAGATGCGAAAGTTGAGAGCGTCTTGTTCGTCCGCTTGTGTCTCGAAATTTTGAACTCTGTTTCCGGTATGATGTTCCAATTCAGCATTGTCGGACTGTCTTTCTAGAAATTGCTTGCGCTTCATCAAGCGGTCGATTTCCTGCTGAATTTCGTGAGTTGCTTTGATGCCCTTGAGCTCGTCGTCTAAGCCGTTCAGAATGAGGGCAGTGCGCCAGTCACAAAGCTTTTTTATGGATACGACATCGCCATAGATGTGATCGCCTAAGTAGAGAAACTCATCACCGGGTATTCCCATCCCCTCTTGCACATCACCGAACCAGCCGCCTTGCCAGATGCCCCGGGATATGGGACCTTCATGATTACTCATTTGCCCGGTTTTGATATTGATTCTAAGAAAGCGGTGTGGACTTGCAAAAAATTTGGGTTTGTCCGCAAGGGTGATAACAAGATCGAAGAGTTCTTGCCAGTTTTTATGCTTTGTCAGGAAAGGGTTTAAGGCGTAGTCTAGGAGTATTCGGGAGTACGCATAATCCGAATTGGTGATTATCATCAATTTTTTCCCGTATACCTTGAGCCGTTCGAGTGTGGGGGCAGCTTGGGGATCTCTTCGAACATACTCGCCGAAATCGGCTTTGAGGATGGATTTCAGTGTGCCATCCTTATGAAGACTGTCTATGCAGGCACTGATTTCGCAAGCTAAGTGTCTGTAGTCGGGAAGTTTCATGCCCGCTTTTTTCAGTTGCACAACTTGGGCAAATAAAACACCATTGGATATGGCAAACGGCGTATCAAGGCTTTGAAAATCGGCATCTCGAAGGTCGATTACTCTTTCACGGTAAATTTGCTGGCGTTCGCGGAAGTCGATTTCTTCGAGTCCGTGATAGGCGATTTTTACCTTGCCGAAACGACTCAGTTTGAGCATATTCCCATTTCTTTTATCGATTACCAGACCGAGTATGGCGCGATTCAGTTGGAATTCCAATTTTCCCACTTCCTGGGGATAGGAGTAGTTTTGCACGAGCCGGTTGATGGCCAATGAATGGGCGAGTTTTTCGAATTTTTCGATTTTGTAGGGTACAAGGGTGTAATCCATGTCGAAACCTACAACTTTTATCTTTTTTAAATTCAATAGTCTGTTTACATAAATGGGCATTACTCCAGAATGGCTAAGACCAGTGTTAATTTCAAGACTGTTGGTTGAGTTCTTAAAGCTCGATTTCCTGGAATCATGGCAGAAGCGATGCGATATCCATTCTTCTGATAACCAGCCAATAGAATTATCTTCTACCGGGCTTGCAGAGGGTGCAGCCATATACATGAACATGGGGTGGGCGATAGGGTTTTTGATAGACCCTTGCCATTGCGTAGCCTCCTTTTGGGAGTTCACCTTTGCAACAGGGGCAGCGTCTTCTGTTCAAGTTCCTGGGAGATTTTTGATGAGTGTTTGAGCTGTCGGTTTTGAGAGGAACTGAATTGCTGATGAATACTTTTTCGCTGTTCCGGCAGTATCTGCAACCGAATATGTGCATCAGATCGAATTCTTTACCGGGAAATAACGTTGAGTAAACTCTCAAACCGCGTTCGAGAGTTTCACTGCAGAGTGGACAAGACCTTTTTGTGGATATGAATACAGAATGATTGCTCTTGGCAAACCGAGCCTGATTCGAACCTCTTCTATGCCAAAGAAGTAACCCCAATGTTGAAAACAAAAGCACAAGGATAATCACTACAAAGATTTCGACGTTCAAAAATGGCCACACTCATCGCAACGAAAATGAGGTGCGTCGGAATGTTTAACCCTGCTCTTTGAAGATTCGAGGCTTCCTGCCAATTTCAAATCCACCAGTAAATTGCGACAAACAGTGGTGAAGCTTGCCGGGAGTTGGCGTTGTTTTATTGCAGTCTCCCTGGGATGAGAGGCGGAAGTTTTCAGAGAATCCAAAATACTCGTCCGGACGAAACTATTCCTATGGCAATCAGTCATATTGTAAATTTCGACCTCTCAACAGGGATTAGTTTAATTATAAGCTACCAGACCATGAGGTTAATCACAGAAAATGTTACTATACTCTCTTATGTCTACCCTTTTTGTGGTCGCTACTCCAATTGGAAACTTAGAGGATATCACTTTTCGTGCGGTGAGGATTTTGAAGGAAGTGGATATCATTGCTTCTGAGGATACGCGACAAACGCGGATTCTCCTAACTAAGTATAATATAAAATTTAAACAACTGATCAGCTGCAGGGCGAGAAACGAAGTAGCGAGCGCTAAGAATATAGTTAAACTACTTGGTCAAGGTTTTTCGGTGGCCTATGTCTCCGATGCGGGGACACCCGCCGTGAGCGATCCTGGCACTCGACTTGTCAGTATGGTCCGGAAAGAGGGTTTTAAGATAGTGCCACTTCCGGGCGCATCGGCTGTTACCACCCTTATCAGCGTTGCCGGGATGGGTGGAAAGGGCTTTTTGTTCGAAGGTTTCTTATCGCCGAAAGCCATGAAGCGTCGCAGACGGCTGCAGAAGCTGCTTGAAAGTGGCATGATATTCGTTATTTACGAATCCCCTTATAGGATAATCGAACTCTGTGAGAATCTAGATAAGCTTTGTCCAAATCGTAACATCTTTGTGGGTAGGGAATTAACCAAGAAATTTGAAGAATACATCTTTGGAAAAGCCTATGAGGTATTGTCGATGTTGTCTGTAATGGATAGAATCAGGGGCGAATTCACGGTTCTTGTAGGAATCTAAATAGATGGAAATCAGCAGGGGTAGAATCTTTGAAATTTTGGCGATCCATGGGTTATAATTACAGTATCGTTGCCGATACTTAGATTAGTCGGAACGAGGAGAAGACATGACCATTGATAGGTTGGGGCCGCTAGATCCAATTTCGAAATTTAACAAGACAGATAAGATAGAGAAGCTTGCCAAGGAGATGGCAGCTGATTCCGTGGCGGTATCCGAGGAAGCCAGGCACTCTGCCGCGCTCCGACAGACTGCCGATATAGTGCGTTCTGTTCCGGACGTGCGTATGGATAGAGTGGAGGAAGTGAAGGCAAAACTCCAGAAATCCGACTATGTCGACGATGAGGTTATCAATGTGGTTGCTGACCGCCTATTGGATGTTTTCGGCGGTTAGATTTTTTTGATTGCCTTAGTTGGCAGGACGCATAGTCCTGCCTTTTCTGTTAGAAGAGCTTCCAAGCGATGATGAGATAGAATTTACTTCCCAGCTTATTCACGGCTCTGGTTCTGACCACGTCCTGGTTGCCATAGTTCAATCGAACCCAATGCGCACTGGACGAGAGACTTTGTTTACCACTAGCCTGATTGACACGCCGACAGTTTCAGCCTATACGCCACTTATTTCCGATTCGTAATCTTTGGACAAACGACTTTGCACCTGCTTGAGTTGAGTTTCGTTTGTAATTCTGAATTTTGAAAGTATTGAAAAATCCATGGAGTCGTAGCGTTTGCTACCGTTCTCGTAAGCACAAATGGCATTGCCAAAATAGACGCATGATACAGTTAAGCGATTTTCAGGGTGACAGCCGTCTGGATGATGGTGGTAACGAATCGCATCTACCAAAGAGATTGGGAAGTTCCACTTCTCGGCTATTTGTGCACCGATTTCGGCATGATTGTAACCCGCCGAGAGGTTTTCGAACAAACTCGGAGGTATATCTTTTTCGTGGCTGAACTTCCGTATTTTGTCCAGCAGATTCGGATGTATCACAGAAAATATGATTTTGCCGATATCGTGGAGTATCCCTCCCACATAGACATCGTCAATGATATCCTTCTTGCGCGTAATCTGTCGCACCAAGACGAAACTATAAAAAGCTACGCGGTGGGCATGACGCCATTGTTCAGGGTGGTTAGGGAGCTTCAAGATTTTGGAAGTGCCATAGCTGAGAAGCATATTTTTCACGCCTCGCAGCCCCAGCATTTTCACTGCATCACCGATATTGTCCACCCTGTTAGGCAGCTTGAAATATGCCGAATTCACGGTTTTCAGCAAATCTGCCGTAAGCGCTGGATCAATGCTGATTTTTTTTGCAATATTCCGCAATTCGCTCTTTGGATCGTTAATCAGTCGCTGGATGGCAACAATGTTTTCGGGGAATTGAGGGAGGCTGTCTATCTCATCGACAATCTGTTTAATCAGCATTTTCTGTTGGTCAAGCTTAACTTCACTGATAGGAATTGTTATGTTGGCGCTCGTTATTCCATTGAAACCCTCAATCTCGTAAGAATCTTCATCCAGTCCCATCTTTCGCAGCATCAAAACCAGGATAACAATGCCAAGTCCCGCTCCTTCCGAATTGTCAAGCACTTCGAGAAATGCTTCCTCAAGAGTTTCAAAGGCGCGGGAGCGTGCGATTCGGTCATACACACGCATATGCTCACTACAGGTTATTTCAGAGTTGTTCTTGACAGTAATCCGAAAGTTCCTGTCAGTGGGATGAAAAAGAAATTTAATGAACAACCCTTTTTCCTTTTGGCGTTCAATCCAGTATTTTTGGTTCTCCAGCGTTTCATCTCGGAAGGTTTTCATACCTTTTCGATAGTCTTCACGATCCTGAATATTGAGATTCTTCTCTTCGAAGTACACTCTCTTCGTATTTGCTTTCTTTGCATTTGCGGCCAATTCCTTCAAGCAGTATGACAGATGATCTTTGAGCGCACTTTGACCAAGTTCATCCAGGAAGATGTCGAGAATTTCATCGATTTGTAACTCTGTTTTGTGTGGAAATTTATAAGTAGTCACTGTCAACGGAGTCGACTTACGTATAGACCGCCTAATCTTCTCGATTACTTCTGGGTTGGACATATATTCCTTCTGTTGACAAGTGATAACATTTTCGGCATTTGTTGCTCATCAGATGTAGAGCTAATTTCCCCCCTATTGTGAAAGTTTAGCCAATTCAACCAACCCCTTACGAACTGCCTCGTTGAAACTACCTGATTCAAATCGACCATTTCGTTTATCCCGACCAACATTTTTCCCGGTAAGTAAAGCCATTACTTCATCGATATTATTCGCGGTCCACACATGAAATCTTGATTCCTTAACCGCTTTCATAACTCTCTCGGAAAGTATAACGGCTTGGGAATTCTTTGCTGGAATAATCACTCCTTGATATCCCGTCAGTCCTCTCGCTGCACATGCCTGAAAGAATCCTCGAACCTTTTCGTGTACACCACCAACGGGTTGAACAACCCCCTGCTGATTGATAGCACCGGTAATCGCCACATCCTGACGCACCGGAATATCCGCAATAGCGGACAGCAATGCGGCCAGTTCCGACACCGACGCCGAATCTCCATCGATTTCAGAAAAGGACTGTTCAACCGCAATACTGGCCGTCATCGATAGTTGTCGTCTCCTGGCGTATCGGTAACGAAGGTATCCCTCTAACAGGAATACACCCTTATCGTGCAATTCCCCAGACAAACCAGCTTCTCGCTCGATATTTATTACACCTTCCTTACCAGGTCCAACCGCCACGGTTATCCGCAGGGGTGCCCCAAAAGAATAAAACCCCCGCTCAAGAACCGCCAAACCATTAACCACTCCGATTTTGCTGTCGTTCACATCAATCAGTAACGAACCATCGCGAATCTGATCGAGGAGTATCTCCTCTGGCAGGTTGCCCATATACTCCCTCATTGCGATTGCTGCCTTCACGACTCCGATATCAATCTTCGTTTTCCCTTTCACCAAGGCTCCATAATGAGCTTCCCTAATAAGATCGGCAATCAAACTGAAGCGAGTACTCAAACGATCGCGTTTCTCAGCAAGGAAAACACCATAAGAAATAAGTCCGACAATTCCATCAGAGCTTATTGGTAACAAGTTTTCCTTTTTTAACAAACCCCTGGCGAAAACCGCATACTCATTTTCGGTTTTGGTTTCCCTTGGCATAGTTGAACTAAATTCGGCCGTAACCTTGAATAGCTTTGAGAAATCATCATCTTGAGAGCAGAGAGACTCATAAATACGAGCCGGTCCCATTAGTATTATCGTGGTATCGAACATCACCGGCTCCGGATCCATCAATATTGGCAAAGATCCTAAAGGGGTGGATTGGATTTCAGGGGCCACCAAACCCGTTTGCAGAGCTCTCTTGAAGTCCGTCCAAAGTCCTTCCTTCAAAAAAATGTCTTCTGCCTGCAAAATGAGAAAACCTCCATCCGCTTCCAGAAGCGCGCCGGATTTAATCATCATAAAATTGGTTTTGAGTTCATTCGAAACATCATACTTTGCTTCGATTGCGCCAAAAAGGTTTGTTTTGGTGGGATTCGTCTCACGAATTACTGGCAATTTGTTAACTCCAAAACGATCAATGACAATGTTTATTCCGTAGCGAATATTTAAATCTATAACATCGTCATCTTCCGAGTCTCTTGAAAACCAGTCGTTATTCTCAATGATATCACATTCGAGATTTTTTAGATATGTCTTAATATTCTCGTCTTTCCAATTCTCAGATATGGCCGAGCATTCCTCGTTTATTCCCGGACGTATGGTTTCCTCTTTTAATGATATCAGCGCTTCATCCAAATTCTCTCTTGCAATGCGGATACTTCTGTAAGTTCGTTTCATCGCATCCAGATAAGTGAAATAGCGTTCTCGAGTGTCTCGCCACATTGATTCTGGAATCTTCCCGGAAGCCACCCAGTCTTGGAGGTCTTCAAAGAGAACGACATTGCCATCTATCAGAGGGGCTATATCCGCCGCTCGACCCTCCGTTGCATCATTGGTCTGAATAGTTTTGAATCCTCCCCTCTCGAGTTGATTTTCAAAATCGGACAAAATCCTGGTTTCTCTGTTTTCTATCTCGGCAATCAGACTATCCCGTTTCGACTTATAGGATTCCGCATCCAGATCGTGGACAATTCTATCGGTTAGCCTATCTAGCAGGAGGCGAAGTTCCTCCTTAAACAAGCGTGCTCGTCCTTCCGAAAAAATCAATGTAAGCGGTTTATCTGGATCTTGAAAATTCTGAACATAGGCTATATCTCGCAGAGTGCCGTTTTTGGTTCTATTATGGGAAAGAATATCCATGATAGCCGTATGTTTGCCTGTGCCGGGTTCTCCAGCCACGTAGATGTTGTAGCCTTTAGCCCTTATTGAAATACCCATCTTAAGAGCACGAATAGCGCGATCCTGGCCGATCATTGCCCAGTGTTTATTATCTTGCATTTCTTCCGAGAGGTGGTTGTGGGGGAGTTCAATATCAAGTGAGATATCCTCGAAAGAGAGTTCGTGCGGCAAATTTGACATGCATCCAATTCTACAGCCCGATGCTATTTTTTGAAAAGCGAACCCAGGCTCCTTTGCATACTGAACTTGAAACACCCAGACAAAACTCTATAATAAACCCATGAGACTTGCTGATTTTGACCGCTGGGCCCGTGAACGTTTGGAGTTCAGTGAAGTGGATAGCGTGGATGGCTCTCTAAACGGTGTTCAAGTGGGGGATATGAATGCAGAACTTGGGAAAATGACTTTTGCCGTGGACGCGTGCCTTGATTCGTTTCAGAGAACGAAACAAGAGGACGCCCAAACTTTGTTTGTTCATCATGGTTTGTTATGGGGGCCCGCACTACGGCTAGTCGGAGTTGCAGGCGAAAGGATTCGATTTCTGATGAAAAACAATATCGCTCTTTATGCCTGTCATCTGCCTCTGGACCGACACTCTCTTTTGGGCAACAATGCACAAATAGTAAGCAGGCTGGATCTAAGGAATATTGAGCCCTTTGGAGTCTATAGGGGGCGCAAAATTGGGTATAAGGGATTGCTTTCCGAGCCGTCCAATTTAGAGAGAGTCGTTGAGCGTCTTTTTGGAACCTGGGGAGATGGTATTAACGCGCTGAGATTTGGCCCCGCTGAGATTCATAGCATTGCCGTGATTTCGGGGGGCGCACCATATGAGGTTTCCCAGGCCATTAGTGAGGGAATGGATTTGTACATAACGGGAGATGCCTCCCACGGCATCTACCATGAGTGTCGTGAAGCAGGAATCAACGTTCTTTTTGCAGGTCATTACTTAACTGAAATCTTCGGAGTAAAGGCCATGGCCGAGTTGGTAACTCAAGAACTGAACATTGAATCAGTTTTCCTTGATATCCCGACTGGGTATTGAACTCTGAAAAGGAGTAAGGTTTGAAAAAGGGGCGCTATTTCATTCTAAGTGTGAGTATAGCTATAATCGACCAGTTGTCAAAGTTTTTGGTTGTCAAGCTGATTCCACCTTTTACGATTGCCTGGACTTTTGCGGGAGATTTTTTTCGACTGGTACATGTCAGAAATACAGGCGCAGCATTCAGTATGGGAGCCAATATCCCCGGTGCTTATCGCACCGTGATTCTTGTTGTCATTCCCGTTATTGTGTTAATAGGGATGGGGATTTATCTCGTACGTGGAAAGGAACTTCCAAAGAGCCAGCGATGGATGCTCGCGGGAATACTTGGAGGTGGTATAGGCAATCAGTTTGATCGCATTTTCCGATCTGAAGGAGTTGTCGATTTTCTTGATTTCAAATTCTTTGGCATCTTCGGCTTGGAACGTTGGCCAACCTTCAATATTGCTGATGCATCAATGGTGGTTTTCTCTATCGTTCTAATTATCCTGTTATTTCGTCAAAAAGACCAAGGTGGAAGGCTTGAATAAGAGGCTCAATACAATCTTTTTCTTGATTGGGGCAACGATACTGAATCTGTTAATGCTAGTAATCCTGGCTCTGATAATTGGAGCACTACTGGGTTCAATATATCAGAAATTTGGCATTAGTTCCAAGGCGATGTCTTTATTAGCGGTAGTACTGATTTTGATTGGCACCGTTTTCGGAAGCTTTTTTCTTTATTCGAGGCTTATTAAATGGACAATTCGAAAATGGAACCTGGATAACTACATTGAGCCAATATTCCATAAGCGGCTCCGATAGGATTAGTATCCATCGGAAAGCTTTTTGTTGATATCTCTCTTATAGAGTTCGTTGTAAACGAAACCACGATTTTTCAGGGAGTCTTTGAGAGGCTGGGGGAAAGGCATGAAACGCCAAAAAATGTTACGGACCTCTTTTTCCAACTTTTGAACACCCTCTGACTCTTTTGTAATCCATAGGAAATAGTTATCAAGAAAACTCATTCGAACATCCCCTCGCTGCTTGGATTCGCCAAACCACTGATAGTAATGGCCGGTAAGTCCCTCTTCCATCCAATAATGGGCAGCCTTCTCTTTTGCAACACCCCAGCGGAGATCTCCAAGAGCATAGATAACCGCGGTTTTAATATCTTTTGGGTACATTGGGACAGCGATTCGTCCGCGACTCGTGGCTCGATTAAACTGTTCGAAGGGCTCCCAGCAGATTCCCCTGTCTCCATAGCAAGGGACAATGATGGTATGGGGCACGATCCGATTTCGTTTTTGCCGAAACGAACGGCAGAAAACTCCGGAATCTATCTGTTCTATCCAGCTCATATATTTAATAACATTTTCACGGGTTCCAATGGATGCGATGTTTGAAGAGAAAAAGGTTTTCATCAGAAAAGGCAGATGATTTCCCCGTCGACCGACACACATTTTGGTTAATTGTCTGACGCTATCTAATTCACGTTCTATCGCGTTCTTGTCAGCTTTGCTGAATTCTCCTATTTGTTGAATTCTGTCGTCAAGTTTTTCGAATTTACTATCCGCATCCTTGTACCTTGCAATGTTCAGGTTGATATCCTTGTCTACTTTGTTGAGTTTACGGAGTATATCGTTGATCTGGCTGAAGGAGTATTTTTGTTCCGCAGTGAACGGGTTCTGGACACCTGATATGCTTGAATGTGCCTTGTGCTGGGTAATCACACGAACATGAGTCCGTAATTCGGTATTCAAGTTGCTTCGAGTAAGCATCAGATTTTGAAGCAGAGCCAGATTCGCTTCCTTAGAGCCTAAGGCCTTATCGAGTTGTGCCTTTGTCTTTGTTGGAACATGTGTCCGGCTGGACTTCAACTCGTCGGTTGCAAGCGGGTTTTCTTTGTTATCGAGTATTAGATCGAACCACTCGTCCACATAGTGTATTGGTTCAGCATAAACGTTTTCAGTGACAATCTTTGAAAGCATTTGTCGTTGTTCGGCGGAGACAAGCTTTGGAAGAAAATAAGCGTATCGTATCGCCCATCTTTTTTCCTGTGAAGAGTTTTGGAAATGTGTTGCAATGCTTTTTAGCAAATCCCACCAAACGGGAATCAGACGTTGACGGAAAACACCTTTTTCTTGGGGATCCTCGGCCTTAAAAAATTTTTGGAGTAAGTCATGAAATTTTTTGGAGTACTCACCTTCGCCTGTTAGAACTTTTGAGTAGAAGTCCTTTTCGAAGAAAGTGGAGTTCGGTTCCTGTTCCCATTTCTCAATTGTTGGAAAAGTTTGTTTGCTGAAATTTTCAACTGAGTCTTCTGTAAGCAAGTCGTCTGAGTCTTCTGTAAGCAAGTCGTCTGAGTCTTCTGTAAGCAAGTCGTCAGATGTGTCAAAGATTTTGGAAAAATCCGGAACTAGTGCAGCATCGTCGTCCAAAAGTGCCGCTATTTCCGGGTTAATTTCCTTTGCACTCACTTATTCTACGCTCATTTACTGGATTAATGGAGGTGAAGGGAGTCGAACCCATGACCTCGTGAATGCCATTCACGCGCTCTAACCGGCTGAGCTACACCCCCGCACGAGAGAGGCATCATAACTGTCGCGTTCTCAATGTGTCAACCGAATGAATGGGCATATCACATTTTCGGGTACGGATGGGTGATGGTTAAGCACGTTTACTCATACTTCCATTTTTATGAGGGAAAAGCGTGCTTGACCCATATTTGCCGCGGTGGAAGCGTCCTCTGATGTCGAGTGAAACAAATACCCGGAAAGATATCAGGATTAGAAGCATTGCTGAAAAATGGAGCAAGAAGAAAAGACCAGTTTCAAGAAGTTCGAATTGTTTGTTTGGCAAGTGGAACCTCGCCAAACAATGTTTACACTCCAGCACTTAACAGGGCTATTAATTTTGTTTTCTGACAAACCCGTGAATTATATTTCTATATCTTCTATCTTCAAAATTATGCCACTTTTCCCAGCCATTTTCTTCAAATTTTTTTATTAAGTCTTTCTTGGGGACATCAGAAATTAAAACAACTTTGATATCCTTATCTGCATCAATTTCATCAAAATCATATTCGATCCTGAAATCATGTTTTTCTTGTAATTTCTTAGCTTTCGAATAATCTGAATAGTTGAAGTTGTTTATGATATGTCCAAACACACCATAGGTTACGCCCATGATATAGACAGCATCACCCAGATTTTCATCCTTCAATGCTTTATAAGCTGATCTGTAATCATAAACCGGATCACTAATTACCTTCATTTCTAAATTGGGGCTTTCTTCGTACATCACGATATCATGAGGTTTATTGATTTGCGGTATTCTATTGAAGTCATAAATATTGAATACAGCTAAAAAAATGAGTGAAATTGATGTGATTGCACTAATAGCGAAACCGCTTTTGTTGTTGATTTTGAACAGGATATACACAAATCCAGCAACAACAAACGGAACAACGTACTCGGCCTGATATCTTCCTACACCCCACAAATCAGATCTTATCGAATAAAACATAGAAAACAGTAATATAAAGAATATTAACCAAATAACTTTGCCTAATATCTCTTTTTTCTTAAGCGGAATAAAAGAGAAGATAGAGACTGATAACCACAAAGGATTAATTGAATTTAGAATTGCAGTAATTGCTACTCCTGATGTAATTGATATCAATATTCTTTGAATAAAGTTCGCGTTCTCTGGTACGAAGTTATAAGTATTTGGTGCTCCATAATTATAAGTAGCTGGTGTTCCAGATATAATGGAGTCAGCTACAAAAGGAACCATTAATAATACAGGAGAGGCATATAAGAGTATTTTTTTATAGTCTTTATGTTCATTCTTTCTATACAAATCAAAGTATATCATTAATCCTAAAGGGACAAATGCCACGAAAGCTGAATGTCGCATTAGGGATGCAATAGAAACTAAAGAAAACCATCTTATATAGTTTATTTCCTTACTTCTAAATAAGAACTTCAAGCTTAAAAAAATGAATAGAATAGAACTCCAAATCGACGGTTCAACTACTACGCCGACATACCATAAGACAGGGATTGTTCCTATGGTCAAACCTAGTAGCCAAGAATTTAACAACCCTAAATGATTAACTGTGAATCTTTGAATTCCAACCATTGATAATATCAAGGCTATGAATTGAGCAAATCTAAATGAAAAATCTGACGGAGATAGAATAGTAGAACTAATCCATAATGGGAAAAGTCTAAAAGGAGGATGTGGACCTAGAATTATTCTCTTAAAAAACAATGTCAGGATACAAACTATAATTAAAAAGATCAGCCTATTTTCAAATTTCAATTTTCCAGCTATCAAAACCGTCAAAACACCTAGGAACAGATAAGAAATATTGAAACCATGTACTATGAGTTTAAAGGATAAGCCTGATAGAAAATCAAAATTTTCAACCAGCTTGGTACTCCACCATACGGAGTGCCACTGTGAACGTTGAGCATGATAAATTTGATCCCCAGTTAAAGACAGAGTTAGTTCATCCATTGAGAGGATCAGCATTAATAGCAAATAACTAGTAAATACGAAAATGTCCCTTAGCTTGATGGCTAATCTATCAAGAAATTCCTCCTTTTTGGAAAGGAGTAGAAATGGAATGAATAAGACAACAAATGGGGAGCGAAAATAAAAAGAATATGCCCACAAAGAAACGAAAGCTAAAACATATGCCCAGTTAAAATTTATGGCAAAGACTTCTTTTTCTAGGTTTATATTCTTCAACATCTCCTAAGCATCTCCAAATCCAGATGTTACTTCATATTTCCAATAACTTTTCGTAATCCTAGTATATATTTGAAAGTACGTTTAATCAGTTTTATACGAGGTTTCCATGAGCCACTGCCACCACTTGCTTCACCATAAATCCTATCACCAAAATATACTGGAATTTCTAGAATTTTATATTGCCTCATTTTTGCCTGATACAATAGATACAAATCTAAAGAGAAATCTAACGGAGCTTCATTTCTTATGTATTTGTCATAAAACTCTTTAGAGAATAGTTTTGGCTGAGCATTAATATCATCTAAATAGGTTCTTAGTATAAAAAAAACAGCTAATTGCATTCCAAAAGTAAAAAAGCTTTCTAGCAATTTCCTATTTTTTCTTTTACCTTTTATGACTATACTTTTTTTTTCGCTGTTTACATATGAATCTAGTGCCTTTAATACATCTAAAGGATTTGTCTGCATATCTGCATGAGTCCAGGAAAGCAGTTGTCCTTTAGATTCATTAAGCCCAGTCAATATACCATGTCCATAACCTTGATTTCTAGCTACATTTACTAATTTAATAGATTTGCAACCGTCTTCTTTCAGCTCTTTATCAAATAACTTTTTGGAATTATCAGTTGAACCATTGTTAACCAGAACTATTTCTATATCTTTTCTACATGTGGTTATTCTTTTGAGTTGAGTCAAAATTAGGGGGATATTTTCTTCCTCATTATAACATGGTATTACGATTGATAATCTTGGTTCCATTGCCATCCAGTCTATCTAAATTCGTTTTTATAAAATTCTTGCCAATACTTCATGGTATTTTCATAGTTCTCATAGTCCTTTGGAGTTCCCCAGCATATGTATTTTTCTACCTCAAACACTTTGACTTTTAAATCTAAATCAAGTAGATGTCTCATCGTTTGATCCACATAGAATTCATTGTTGATTCTGTCATTTTCTTTTATCATGTTTTCGCTGGCTTTAACAAAATCAGATCCTTTCTTAAACCAGAATGTACCAACAACAGCATGATCATTTTTAGGGTTATCACTAATAGGAATTTTCACTGACATATCAATAACATTGGTCTTGTTGTTCACTTTGACCCATCCGTAACTTCCAGGGTTTTCCTCAACTGCCTCATTGTTTCTAAAGGTAAAAATCAAAGCATCACAGCCATCTTTGGCTTCTTCAAAATTTTTCTTATCAAATTCCATACCATTATCACAGGCAGCTATCAATAATTCCTCACAATTATTGATGTATTCTTTTGCAAGTAAACATGTGCTAGCTTGACCTTCAGTTGAATAATCTATTGTGATGAATCTTGCTTTTTTATAGTATTTCTTGATTTTTTTCTCAACTCCATTTTTTTTGTGAAAGTCTCGATCTATATAAATTATTTGTGAACTATTTGATTCTGGGATATCATTTGTTGCTGCAACAGCCATTGGAATTTTTAATCCAGTTTTTCTGTCAGTAATTGAGATTACGGGTTTATGCTTCCTATACCCTTTGTTTTTGAATCTGCTCCCGGTTCCTGCCATAGGAATTAAAACAATCATAACTAGGCTTCTTGATTGAAATTTTTTATGTTTTCTATCCAGAATAAATATTCCTTTAAATCCTCAGGCGTTCCCCATTGGCAGAAATGACTAATTTTATAATAGACGTGAGTTTTTAGACCATCTTTACAAAGTAAGTTGTAAGTCAAGCTGGAGTAGTATTCATTTTTAAACATGATTTTTTGGTCTATTTGTTTTTGGCAGTATTTCTTTAATAATTCTCCGCTTTTAAAATAATGAGTTCCGACTGAGTGAAAAGCTTTTCTTTTGTCTTTTTCAAAGGAAAATTTTTCTCTTATTTCAATTAAATCGTTATTTCCATCAACCTTGCATGATGCATATACATTACTTTCTGGGATTAAATGAGGATGAAAACCTGTGTAACACGGAATAGCTCCATCTGGATTCTCTTTTTTTAGGATTCTTTTAAAATCTTGATAATCCCAACGCATATAGAAATCACAGTAATTCACTATCACTGGTTCATCATCTTTGATAACTGATTGAGCCTGCATCACGTCATATACTGGGCCTTTCTTAACCCAGTTCTTTATTGCAAAAATAGTCGCTGAAGCCTTAATCCTTTTTAAGGTTTGCTTCATATCGCTAATTTCCTGCAAATGTTTTTCTCGACAAACAAAAATAATGTCATCCTCACCAGGAAACATTTTTACTACCCACTCGATGATGGGTTTCCCATGAACTTCAATGAATGGTTTTAAATCTTCAAATCCAGCTGCCTTAAATCTAGAGCCATAGCCTGTAATAGGGATAATTATCTGCATCTCATTATTTCTTAATTAGAGTTTTTCTATATTTTTCACTCCCCATATTTTCTATGTAATCTATATCTTCTTCTGAGATAAAGCTTGGGGTAAGTCCAAACTTCATAATTTTTTTTAGTATATAATCATAAGCATACAAAGTTTCTAAACCAGCAGTCGTATTCCTTAAATCTTCTGATAAAAGATAAACAACCTGATCAGGAAATATTACTTTTTCTTTTACGCTATCAATATCTAAAAGAATTTCTTCTAATTTATAATCCGAACTGATGTTAAAATGTTTTATGATCTTGTTATTTATCGATTCATGAAGTTTTTTGACATCGCTGGAATTATTGGCGCAAGTGATGATGCCATGATTCTGCATGAATATTACATCAGATTTTTTGCCTTTGATTACTTTGTCTATTACAACAGTCATGTCTTTCCCTGGGTTGGCGTATTTAGCCCAAGCTGAATCAGGGAACAATTTTTGCGCTATTTTTTCCCCCTCAAAAGAACAGCAAAGTATATTAGAATAAACTGAATGCGTGTGAACGATATATTTGTATGATAACAAGGCATGAAAGCCTGTTTCTATAGATGGCTTCAGGTAAGGGTAGCCATTGATTTTAGAAGTCTTTCCTTCGATGAAATTGCTGAACTCATCCTCTGTATTGCCTGATATACGGTCATTCTTAATATAATTATCAATATCGTTGTAATTTACGAACGCAAAACCATCATTTTCTTTCATATCTTTTAATAGATATCCAGATGCTTTGATTGCCATTAAATCATCATCAATTTTTACCGATGTATTGCCTCCTCCGCCTTGTACAAACTCCGGGTAAGCTCCTACTTTCCTTGATATATCGATTAAATTTCTGATATCTTCTTTCATTTGATTATCTATTCTTTTCTCCTAGTCTAAATTGCTTATAATGCAATACGTAATAAACAATTGCATAACTCCAAGATAATTTTTATCCCAAGATGGGTTATTAATACCAAGGTCTTCAAGATGTGCGTTTAATAATAAATTATAAGCAATTCTATCAATTTCTTGTCTTGATATATCGCCTTCAATTTCCATGAACTGTTTATCTTCATCTTCATATGCATGTTTACATCTAATTGAATCTATATTTGAGATTTCATTGAATAATGGTTCTAGATAGAATGAATTGCTGGCAGTAATTTTGAGAGTATTATTTTCATTACTGGTTATATCACTTTCTTGCTTGTGGCTAAGTAGCTCTACAACAGCATCAGCATATTTCAATTGGGTTTTTATAAATTTTTCTGAATCTTTTTGCCTACTATCTAATTGTTGTAAAACTTTGTCCTTAGAGTAACCGCGTTTTTTTGTATCCCTATTAATCTTCCAATATCTTCTTAACCCTTCTGAGGGATTAAGAAATATTTTTAAGTCATACAAATCCCTCATTTGCTTTATGTAAAAACTATGCAGACCTTCAAAAATTATTAAATTACCTGGTTTAAACCTTTTTTCTTTGGTAAACTTCCCAGTATCATGATCGTAATTTCGCCTACTTATTGTCATGCTATTTTTGATTGCTTTTAGGAAAACTATTCCCTCGTGCAAGAAATTTGATTTAGGATTTAAATGAGTAAGATTGTTCCAATTATCGCTTCCTCTTTCCCATTTATGCATATCATCACCACAAATCGTAGTAGTGTTTCTTTTCTCAAAAATGGATTCTATTGCTTTTGAAAAAGTTGTTTTTCCAGTTCCGGAATCTCCGCAAATTCCAAGCAAGAACGGGTGTGAAAATACTTTATAATTAGCGTAACTTCTAATACCTAACCTATATATGAATATACAGTTAGAAAGTAGCATAGTTTGAAGCAAAGTAAAGGACAGATTAGAGATTCTATCTGCATCTATTCCAACAGATTGAAGAAAATGATAAGTATTGGGAGTCGATGCAAGGTTAGAAGAAACAATCTGAAAAACTTGTAAATAGTCAGAGTTCTTCATAAAAAGGAAGTATGTAAAATAGGTTAATTGCAAACCTATAAACAAGATTGAAGCAAAATCCAATGTTGGATTCACTTTTCTGGAATGGAAATATATAAAAAATGGTATTATCCAGTAGTACCAACCTTGCATAGGAGGGATCATCAACGTAATTGTACCGAAGCTGAATCCTAAGAACATCATATAGACATCTTTGCTAAATCCTTTTAGATGAATTGCAGATATAAACAAGAATAGATAAGCTAAAGGCACAAAGTGTAAAATATTTCCGTCAGGTAAGCTATATTTGAAGTCGAATATTTTAACTTGTTCTTTATTGTTGAATACCATCTGAACAAATGCTGAATCAAAAATATAAGGAATATTGATCAGCAAAAAAGATGCAACAATGATTAGAAGGTTTAGCGCTAATCGTTTAGCATTAATAGTTTTGGAGTATAGTAAATAAGCAAAATAGAACGGTACGACCATTACCATATTTGTCTTTGCACCTATAGCCAAACCTAGGAAAATAGAGGAATATTCAAATTTTCTTTTAAACAGAAAGTATAGGGAAACAAAGAGCATTGAAACCGGAATTGCATCAAGTTGGCCATGTACATAATTTATATAAATCAATACTGGTGATAGCCAATAATGAATAAGGACCTTCTTAGTGTTATTGTTTACTAAACGAGTCAAAATAACCAGTATTAGAAAATCAGCAAATAGTGTCGGTAACCTTGCCAAGAGGATAGTCACGGAAGAAATGGTGTCCCAATCTGAAAAAAACCCAAATATCACTCTTGGGATACTGACGATGTAGAGCATTAATGCCGGATAGGGAAAGGCGTTAGATCTACCTGTACTTATAAAATACTCATAAGGATTCTCGAATCCGCTTCCAACATAATAATCTGTGAATGGGATGAAGAGATTTGTTAAGAAGCTTGAGGCTAGCGTAAACGCCAATATGACTTTAATAAGAAAACCTATCCAAAATATGTTGGAATTAAAGAGTTCTTTTAATTCATTGTTGCCATATCTATCTACAAAAAGCATTTATTGCACAATTTGTGAATGGAACAAAGAGACTTGTTAAGAAGTTTAAGACTAGCATAAACGCTGATATGGTTTTGATAATAAGAATCCATGGAGTTAAGAGTTTTTTCAATTGTCACTATCATGTCTGCCTATAGAAATCATCGTTTAAATACAAACTTCTTTATTCCCACGAAATTGGTACATGTTGTTAGCCCTATAGCCAGTATATTAGCTATTTTTGGATCAATTCCAACTATAACAACCACAACTTTCAGAAACAACAAACTCAATATTAAAGACACTATATAAACAGCATAGTATTTTATAATCCCTGTATACTTTTTTTCTTGTTTAGCTTTGAAGGTCCATTTCCTATTGAAGCCATAACCAGCATATACACCTGAAATAAAACCTGCGGCAGAAGCTATAAGGTAGTTCACATTTAAAAATTCAAGTAAGATGTAGAATACACCATAATTTATAATTGTAGACCAAATTCCAACAGCAATAAATTTGTAGAATTCCACACTAGTTTTGTTTTTTAATAATTTTGCAATCATGTATTCTTCACAAAAATTTTGTAAGCTTCTATGCCTAAGCTTTCAGCTCCTTTTATATCTTTGCTTTCACTATCACCTATCATAATTACTTCCTGTGGTTTTAATTTGAGCTTTTTCAAAGCTGTTTTAAACATTCTTGAATCTGGTTTTTCTGCTCCAACTTCTTCGGAAGTCACTAGATACTTAATGTAGTTACCAACTCCTAATTTTTGTAGTTTTCTTATTTGTATATTTGCAGTCATGTCACTAACCACACAAACATCTAACTTCAATTTTTTGCATTCTTCTAGAAATACTAACGCATCCCTAACAATTATCATGTTTTCTATAATGCTATCCCAATAAATCGTATCATATTCTGCGGCCAACTGCCAATTATTGTTCAAATTGAGTTCTTCGAACATTTCTTGAAAAGTAAATAGTCTTGAACGACAAGCACCAGCAGGACTCAATCTTTTAGTTACAATATCTCTTTTTCTGCGATAGAAATCAGCAAAATCATCAAAAGATATAGTGCTGTCGAAATGCTTCTTATAATGATAATAGCATTCTTTAATAGCTCTCAGATGACAACCATCATAATGATAAAGGGTGTTGTCTAGATCTATTAGGATACCTTTAACTTCACTAAGATCAATATTGGGGAATTTTATAACTTGTTCCATAGTTCAGGTTTTTTTGTGCATACAGCATCTAAACCTATGCTGTTATCTTGAAGAATTTTTTGAAACTCATAAGTTCTTTCTATTTTATGTTTCTGTAATTCCGGAGCAACAAGGCATAATTTGAAATTGGCGTCTTTCAATATTTGATAATTCTCTTTGTTCAGAGGCATTTTGGTAAAGCAGTCAATCCATACCCATTTTACTTTATCTTTAAAAGATAAGGCATATTCAATGGGTTCAAATTCTGAGAATCTAACAGCAAGGTTATCTGGGGTAAACCCTTCGATTTCACCTGAGATAGTTTTGTTTGAATAAGCTACAAAATATGGCATGGATAAATCCAAAAAGAACCAGTTTCTGTAATTATATTCTTTCATGAGATTGACGCACTTTTAAAAACTTCAGATCCAAACTTCTTGCAATGGGTGTTCTTTGATTCTTCCAAGTTTTTGAACTTCCACATATCCCCAAGACAAAGCGTGCTTGGTCCATACTTGCAGGCATCCATTGATTAATCGATTTACTGAGCTGCTTCCATTGCTGGCCAAAGGCGAGAGATATGTCCAGCTATTCGCCTATTTGTATTCTACGAGTATCACATATTGCAGGGCAATGTAGCAGGCATAGATTGCAAGCAACCAGGCACCTTGCCAGCGGTGGAAGCGTCCTCTGGTGTCGAGTGAAACAAATACCCGGAAAGATATCAGGATTAGAAGCATTGCTGGGAAATGAAGCAAGAAGAAATTATTTGGAACAGCTAGTGGCACAGCGAGAGCTGCCATGCCGATTACGAACAAGGTGTTTAGTACATCTGCTCCAACAATATTTCCAATAGTTATTTCCGGGTGTCCCTTGCGAATGGCGGCAATCGCTGTGCTTAGTTCGGGCAGGGATGTCCCAAGAGCAATCATAGTTGCCGCTATGATATCGTTTGGCACTCCGAATCGCCTGGCAGTTTCGACGGCTGCTGGAACAAGTAGTCGCGATGCGATAATCACCAAAACCAGACCACCGAAGAATTCCAGGAGGATAATTGGCAGGGGTTTTGGCTTTTCACCCACTCCCACTTCTGTACTTGTATGAATTCCATCCCGAGCCCATTTATAGGTTATTATAAGGTAGATAATAAGCAGAACCACGAACAGCAGTCCCATCATGCGGTTTATTACAGGGCCATCTGGCGCGAAGAAGTATGTGGAAGATGCCAAAACTACGAGTAAGACAGCCGAACCGAGCTGCCACATGCCGGTACGATTTAGAATCCACTTATCCATTGGAGGTGCAGCGATGACCGCAGTTAATCCAAATATCAAACCGGTGTCGGCTATAATAGAGCCCACGCCATTCCCGAGCGCAAGGCCGGGAGTGCCCATGAACGCGGCCATAACCGACACAAAAGCTTCCGGCGCTGTGGTCCCCAGGCTGAGTATTGTCGCGCCTATTACAATTTTTGGCAGTTTGGTTTTCAAAGCCAGGTTTACTGTCCCGTCAATTAGCCAGCTGGCGCTTTTTGACAATAGAGCTATGATCAATGCAATTACGATAAGCAGACCCCAAAGAGGGAAATCCGAAAAAATGGAAGCTAGGAGGTTTTCGTCGATAAAGTAGTTCAAAAGAATCATCAGGCATTATAGCGAAGATTGGCTTGGGTCAAATAGTTCACCAGATTACAGGTATTGATTAAAAAGAACAGTCTCGTTATAAAGTTCATATAGTTGCGAAAGTAGCTCAGTGGTAGAGCTCCACCTTGCCAAGGTGGATGTCGCGAGTTCGAATCTCGTCTTTCGCTATCGCGATTGCCAGCTACGATTTTCCGTGCGGGCGGTAGATTTGTGATGCTTTATCTGGACTATCGCGAATATCCCAGAGTACGTGTGAAACGGCGGGCGAAATACTGCTTTGAACCGCATAGTGCCTACGCCAATAATGGAGAGTGCTAAGCTTTGCGTTCATGTTCGACGGTAGACGCTGAGGTTATTATCCCGTATCATGAGAAATCTATACCATGGCAATTGGAGGAAATCCATCTATATGAAAATCAACTACTTAAACGAAATACCTACTAAGCACGACAGACTTGTTTCCTGGGTGAAAGAGTGGGCTGAGCTCATGACTCCTGAGGGAGTCTATTGGTGTGACGGATCGAAGGCGGAGTATGATAAGCTTTCGGAAGAATTGGTGAATGGTGGCTTGGCGACGCGACTTAATCCCAAAAAACGCCCCAACTGTCTGCTTTTCCGTTCTGATCCAAGTGATGTGGCGCGGGTAGAAAGCCGCACCTATGTTGCTTCTGAAAAACAGGAGGATGCAGGACCGCTCAATAACTGGATTGACCCTGCGGAATTGAAGAAAACGATGCGCGGCTTTTACAAAGGTTGTATGAAGGGTCGAACAATGTATGTGATCCCTTTTTCAATGGGTCCCGTGGGTTCTGACATCGCAAAAATAGGTTTTGAAATTACCGATTCTGCCTATGTTGTAATCAATATGCATATAATGGCAAGAGTGACGCCTGAGGTATATGAAGTTCTGGGAGCTGATGGTGAATTTATTCCTACGGTTCATTCGGTTGGGAAGCCACTGGCCAGGGGCGAGAAGGATAATGGCGTTTGGCCCTGTGCTCCCGTCAAGGACAAGTATATAGCTCACTTCCCGGAAACTCGCGAGATATGGTCTTATGGCTCGGGTTACGGCGGCAACGCACTGCTGGGTAAGAAGTGCTTAGCTCTGCGAATTGCTTCTGTGCAGGCTAGAGATGAGGGTTGGATGGCGGAACATATGTTAATACTGAAGATTACAAGCCCTGAAGGTGAAGTTAAACACATTGCTGGAGCATTTCCCTCAGCATGTGGAAAAACGAATTTAGCAATGCTTATTCCCACCATTGAGGCCTGGAAGGTGGAGACTGTTGGTGATGATATCGCGTGGATGAAATTCGGCGCGGATGGGCGTTTGTATGCGATTAATCCTGAGTCCGGTTTCTTTGGGGTTGCACCGGGCACTTCAATGGCTTCGAATCCCAATGCCATGCATTCGATTGCAAAGGATACGATTTTTACCAATGTGGCACTTACGGAGGACGGTGATATCTGGTGGGAAGGTATTGGGTATGATCCTCCCGACACTCTTATCGATTGGAAGGGGAATAAGTGGAATGCTGCAACTGCGAAAGAACCGGCGGCTCATCCAAATGCCAGATTCACTGCCAAGGCTGCTAATTGCCCAGTGATCGCCGACAACTGGGAAGATCCTGCCGGTGTACCAATCGATGCATTTTTATTTGGGGGAAGACGACCCAGCACAATTCCGTTGGTAAATCAGGCTACGGATTGGGTTCATGGCACGTTTGTGGGATCGGCCGCCGGTTCCGAGATTACCGCCGCCGCGCTGGATCTCAAGGCAGGGACTGTCCGTCGCGATCCCATGGCAATGCGCCCGTTTATTGGCTACCATGTTGCTGATTTTCTTCAGCATTGGCTGAATATTGGCAATAAGACGAGTGACGATAAGTTGCCGAAAATCTTTTTTGTGAACTGGTTTCGGAAAACCAAGGACGGCAGATGGCTCTGGCCGGGATTCGGTGATAATAGTCGGGTTCTTGAATGGGTTTTCAAGCGTTGTACCGGAAAGGTGGATGCGGTTAAGACAGCGATTGGTCTGCTTCCCAAAAAAGAGGATATCAATATCAGTGGGACTGATGTTACGAGTGCCGATTTGGAAGCTCTCCTTTCCGTGGATATTGACGGTTGGAAAGAGGAACTGTCCGCAATCAAGGAAAGCTATAAAATTTATGGTGATAGGGTTCCCAGGGAGCTTCTGGATCAGATTGACGCTTTGGAAAAACGTCTGGGATAGATTCTATAACCGCTGTTTTCAGGGACGGTTCTATGAGATTCCCAATATTGGAACCAGCGCCAGAAGTATGCCCGCGGCCACAGCCGAGCCTATCACCCCGGCCACGTTTGGCCCCATGGCATGCATAAGAAGATAGTTGTTTGGGTTTGATTTCAGTCCCACCTTGTTTACCACACGAGCCGCCATTGGCACCGCCGACACCCCAGCCGCTCCAATCAGCGGGTTGATGGGGTGTTTAGGCGAAAGCTTGTTCATGAGCTTGGCAAGCAATACGCCTGTCATGGTTCCCACCATGAAGGCCATAAGTCCGAGCAGCAATATGAGTATGGTGGTGAATTTCAGAAACATGTCGCCGGACATCTTGGAACCAACCGACAGGCCCAGCATGATTGTGACGGCATTCATTAGAGCATTTTGGGCGGTGTCTGAGAGTCGGTCGGTTACAAGCGATTCCTTTAAAACGTTGCCAAACATGAGCATGCCTATTAGCGGGGTGGCACTCGGGAGCAGCAGTATGCACAGGAATAGTACGATTATCGGAAATAATATCTTTTCCGCCTTTGTAACATATCGGAGCTGTTCCATTTTTATTTTTCGCTCGGCGTCCGTTGTAAGCATCTTCATTATGGGAGGTTGGATTATGGGGACTAGTGCCATGTAGGAATAGGCCGCAACCGCGATCGGACCTAAGTATTTGGGAGCCAAACGAGTTGCGGTGAAAATAGCTGTAGGGCCATCAGCTCCACCAATTATTCCGATCGACCCTGCCACATGAAGGATTGACTTGGCCAGGGTTGTATTTCCTGGTCCTTCAACGAATGAAAACCCTGAAATGCGCTCCAATAGGACGGACCCAAAAAGCGCGATGAAAATTCCGAATTGAGCGGCAGCTCCCAGAAGCAGCGTTTTGGGATTGGCCAGTAAGGGACCGAAATCTGTCATAGCGCCTACGCCCATAAATATCAACAAGGGGAAAAGGCCGCTAGCGATTCCTACGTCGTAGAATTGACCGATAAAGCCTCCAAATTTTTCCGTAACTACTGTGCCATCGCTGGCCAGTATCTGAACAGTATGACTGGCGATTTCAGCGAAGGGTATATTTGTGAGCACGGCGCCGAAACCGATGGGTATCAGCAGCAGGGGTTCAAACCCCTTTTTTATCGCCAGCCATATTAACAGGAGGCCAACTCCTATCATCACTAAATTTCGCCACCCGCCAGCCTGGAGAAATCCATATATTCCAGTGGTGTGCCAGAGGTCTATCAGAGAGTTCACAAAGCTCATCTTCGTTCCTCATAACCGATACGTATCAGAGTTTCACCAGCTTTCACCTGATCGCCCTGTTTAACGAAGATGGCGTCGATTGTGCCTTCGGTGGTGGCTGAGACGGGTGTTTCCATTTTCATCGCTTCCAGGACTAACACCTCATCTCCTTTTTTAACTTGATCGCCCACGGCGACTGGAATGCGCAATACCAGGCCAGGCATCGGGGCAGACACGATTGCTTCTCCTGTGCTCGCGGAGGCAGTTGGTTTCGGCTCCACACTTGGGGGGGTGACAGAGGGAGCTGGCGGAGCGGATGCTGAGGCATTCGTCGCATCAATACCATCTTTTATATCGAAGTTGTAATCCTGTCCATTTACGTTGGCCACGTGCCCGTCGATTTTTACGCCATAGGAGCGCCCGTTTATGGTGACGGTTATTCCTTTTTTGTTCGTGGATTCTTTACGGACATTCGGTTTGGCTTCGTTTTTAAGGAATTGGATTCCCTTGTCGAGGCAGGTTGCTGCAATAAAGATATTTTCTTCACTGAGATTTGTGATACCATTGTCGGTGAGCAATTTTTTTGCGGCTTCCACACCGAGAGCTGAATTCTCATCGTTTATATCTACCACCATTCGATTGGTGGGTTCCAAACCCATCTGTTCCTGGGCAATTTTCATCACTTCCGGATGGGGAGCCACAGGTGTTTTCCCAAAATAACCTAGTACCATTTTCCCGTAGCCATCTGCTATTTTCTTCCAGGGTCCAAACATTGTGTTGTTGAATGCCTGCTGGAAATAGAACTGGGAAACAGGGGTAACCGAAGTTCCATATCCACCCTTGATTACTACCTCGCTCATATTTCTGGTGATTTCTTCGTAGCGATCTAAGATGTTGCTGTCTCGAAGCATCTGCGTATTGGCCGTAAGTGCACCTCCGGGCATGGGAGAGAGCGGGATTAACGGTTCGACGGTTCGAGACTCTGGGGGTTTGAAATAGTCCTTCATGCACTCCTTGAATACTTCTTCGGCTTCGTAGACCTTTTTGGGCTCTATGCCCAATGTGTATTCCGTACCACGCAGCGCGTGATACATAACCATTACATCGGGTTGGCAAGTTCCGCCAGAGACAGGCGCCATCGATAAATCCACTTGATTTGCACCTGCATCCAGCGCTGCCTTGTATTGCAAGATGCATATTCCCGCAGTTTCATGGGAGTGAAAAACAATTTTGGTTTTGTCGGGAAGGATTTTGCGGGCTCGTTTTATTGCCTCGTGGACTACTGCGGGTGTGGCGGTACCAGAGGCATCCTTGAAGCAAACCGAATCATAGGGAATATCAGCGTCCAGAATGCCGCGCAGAGTCATCTCGTAAAAATCCGGATCGTGAGCTCCAGTAATTCCCTCTGGAAGGGCCATGAGAGTTACGCAGACTTCGTGCTTAAGTCCGGCGTCTACGATGGCCTTTCCAGAATCGATTAGATTGTTTACATCATTGAGGGCGTCAAAGTTTCGAATGGTGGTTATGCCGTGTTTCTTAAACAGTTTTGCATGAAGCCTGATGATATCGCGGCTCTGGGAGCTGAGTCCCACGACATTGACGCCCCTTGCCAAAGTTTGAAGATTCGCCTCATGTCCGGCTGCGGTGCGAAACTGATCCATCATATCAAAGGCATCTTCGTTACTGTAGAAATAAAGGGATTGAAAACGTGCCCCACCACCGGCTTCAAAATGCTTAAGTCCGGCTTCACTCGCCGCTTGTACGGCTGGAATGAAATCCTTGGTGAAAACCCTTGCTCCAAAAACTGATTGAAATCCATCGCGAAACGCCGTAATCATAAAATCTACTTTTTTCATTCAGTGCTCCGATCGGAATTACTTGCGACTCATATAAGCTGCGGCTACTGCTATCGCCAGTTCCAATTCATTTTTCTGTGCCGCGAATTCAGGTGTGATTGCTACAGCTAGTTTCTTTTCAGGAAAGATTTTCAGGAGTATGTCCGACATAAGCCTCATTGCAATCACCATAATGGTTAAAAATGCGAAAACCACCAACATTCCGGTTGCCATGATAGTGAGTCCTTGATTAACCACCCTTACTCCCTTAAGAACTTATATTGGAGTTACGAGAACTTTATGAGAACTCGAGACAACATAATAATAGTAGATAGCTGAAGTCGAATCAATAGCCCATCTCCACATTGGCCGGTGGATGCATCTTATTCAGAACAGCCAATCTAAGGAAATATGCACGGGCATCTCATGATAAGATAGCGGGTAGCTTTTTGCTGAATTGGAACCTATGAAGCTTTGGAAGCTGTATCCGACATCCATACCGAAGTCTAACTTCCAATTGGAAGTTTCCTTGAGATTCTTTGACATCCCCAATGAAGTCATCCCATAGAGTCCTCCCCTTGTCGAATCAAGGCTCCCTCCCGGCTCAGAATCCCAGATTTCCCTGAACTCGCTGCTACTATTCAAAATACTGTACCCTAGCTTAATCAACACATACATTGAAAAATTCTCGGACCTTGTGAGATTGATTCTTGTAGTTGAATAAATCGGAATAGAACTAAAGGTTCCCGTCTTCTTCTCAAGCAAGGCTTTGCGCTTAAGCTGCCACTGAAAACCAGCACCAAACTCAAGAAATTCTTTGAGAACGTAATAAACCTCAAGTCCGGGGCTAAAACCGTAGCTTGTACTCAACGGGGTTTCCACAGTCCCATCATCCCCCTTTATGTACAAAACGCCTATGGGTTCCATGCCCCCTATTGTTCTGATTCGCACATATCGTTCCTGTCCGGAAGCCGATATGAGTGAGGTTGACAAGAACACAAAGGCCACAAATCGATAGATAATCAGCTTCATATCTTTCTCAGTTTCAATATATACTCTTTTCTTACATCCTATGTTGAGGGTTAATGGTGTTTTTCATTGTTTTCACAATCTTAAACCCAAATATTCGAGCGAAGTTCCGAAAAAAGCACTAGAATTCATGGTATAGGGATGAAGATGAGGCGATCGGGGGATTTGAGTCGTATTCTAAATAGTTGGCTTTATGATGAAAGGAACAATGTTCGTTTCATCAAGGGCGAGGATGGCTCCGATTTAATGCAGATCCGTCTACCCTTGGGAATCGAGCAATACAACCTAAACGGCCGCCCCGACGGACGAAAATTGGAGAATGGGGATCATCTCCTTGAGATTTATCAAAGAAGAGAGAAGGCAACCAAAAAGGCGGGAGGAGTTCTTATTCTCAGCGATGAAGATTTTCGAGCTCTACGGGAAGAGAGTCTACTTTATTACTATCGCTATCTAATACTCTTCCAGTTGGGGTATTATCGACGCGTTGTTCGCGACACCGATCACAATTTGAATATTTGCCACTTGATTGATGAATATTATCAAAATGACGGGCGAGAAGAATTGCTGCAATACAGACCCTATATCCGACGGATAAATGCAATCTCGAACGCCATGATTTATCTGGCGGAGAATAGAGAGGTCAAAGCTATCGAGGCACTTAAAAGAGGAATCACCGATATCGAAGGCTTATCACACATCGATACTCAGATATTCGAATTCGAGAAGTCGCGTTCCATTCGTTTACTAACGGATGTGATTCATCAGGTACAAACAATTTATGTCAAGGCAGAGAAGAATGCATTTAAGGAAAGTCTGGCCGAGGAGCTTGGGAGGGCCGTTGCAGTTGAGGATTACGAGAGAGCGGCGCTGATACGCGATCAGCTCAAACATCTCAAATAAGGGATTCCAGTAAACCAGTTTTCGATGAACAGGCTAGAGAGTCGAACTCATATCCGGATTGTCGACAAAAAAACGTTCAATTCTATCCAAATCGCCATTGCCAAGCTCCAGGTTCTCAGCCGAGATAACAGCGGTTTGTTCGGGATGCCGCATGCCGACTATGGCCGCGCTAATGCACGGATTTCCAAGAACCCATGCCACGGCAACTTCACCTGCACTTCTTCCATATTGATTAGCAATATCCGTGAGGACATCAACCAGTGCAAGTGTTTTGCCAAGTCGCGGCTCATTTAACATATTGCCTTTTCTTTTTCGCCAATCGTCCGCTGGCAAAGTCGCGATTCTTTCCCGCGTCATCTTCCCACTTAGCATTCCCGATGCCATGGGTGAGTAAGAGATAACGCCTATGTTTCGTTTTTTGCAATAAGGCAAGATATCTATTTCGATATTTCTTGAGAGTAGGGAATAATTGGGTTGAAGAGTTTCCACGGGAGCGATGCCTTCTATCCTTTCAAGCTGTATAGTCGAAAAATTTGAAACGCCGATATGCCGAACTTTCCCGGAGCGTTTGAGATTAGCCATTGTTTCCCAAGCTTTTTCAATGTTCTCATCCGGGCTGGGCCAGTGAATCTGATATAAATCAATCACTTCGAGTTTGAGACGCCGAAGACTCATGTCAATTTCTTTTTGTATGGAGGCGGGGGATATGTCATTGTATACACCTTGAGCGCCCTCCTTCCAGGGCAATCCGCACTTGGTAAAAATGAGAGGTTTATCCGCTGCCGGAATCTCTTTCAAAAAATTCCCGATTACTTTCTCGGAATGTCCCAATCCATAAGCGGGAGCGGTATCTATCCAATTGACGCCTCTTTCAAGGGCGCTCCTGATTGTAGCGACTGACTCGTTATCATTCTGTTTACCCCAGCCGTATTCCCATGGGCCGCCGATGGCCCAGGCGCCGAATCCGATGACACTTATTTCCAAGTCGCTCCGTCCCAACATAACTCTCTTCATGTTTATTTCTCCTTATGCCTGCGAATAGGTTTTAGGTTGATACTTTTCTCATTTTGGAGCGAAGTACCTTTCCAATTCTTTCAATCGGATGGCTCTGGATAGCTTCATTTATCCTGATGAGCTCTAAATCATCGAATTTTCCGTCTGTTGGGTAGGAAATACCAAGATCGGAATCAACTAGCTCATCCATGAAATCACCCAACAAAGGGATACAGGCGTCAGTGAAGAGATAGTTCCCGTATTCGGCAGTATCGGAAATGACTCTGTTCATTTCATAGAGCTTCTTTCGACTGATTAGGTTCGCGATAAGGGGCAGCTCATGCAGCGATTCGTAATAGGCGGATTCGGCTTTGATTCCACTCTCCACCATCACTTCGAAGGCAAGTTCAACCCCGGCTTTTATCATGGCAGCCATGGCGACACCGTTCTCAAAGTAAAATTGAGTTGGAAATCGCTTCGCAGGAGGGGCACTTTCAAAGGCTGTTGCGCCAGTTTCTTTGCGCCATGAGAGTAATTCATGATCGTTGTCCTTCCAATCGTTCATCATAGTTTCTGAGAATTTCGCGGAAAGAATATCGTCCATATGTCTGTGGTATAGCGGTTTCAGAATTTTTTTTAGTTGACCGGCGAGCTCATTAGTTCGAATTTTTGCGGAATTCGAGAGTTTATTCATCATATGTGTAATGCCGCCACACTTTAGAGCCTCGGCCATTGCTTCCCAGCCGAATTGCACAAGGGAAGCCGCCTTGGCGGTATCGACGCCCCTGGCGCGCATCTTGTCATAACAGAGAAGCGAACCGCTCTGTAGCATACCGCAAAGTATAGTTTGTTCGCCCATCAAATCGGATTTCACTTCAGCTACGAAGGAGGATGCCAATACTCCTGCCCTTTCCGAGCCAAGAGCGACGGCATATGCTTTCGCAATTTCCCAACCCTTTCCTTCGGAGTCGTTAACCTGATGCACTGCGATTAATGCTGGCACTCCGAAACCGTGTACGAATTCCTTCCTCAGCTCGGAACCCGGAGACTTGGGTGCTATCATCACCACAGTGATATCCTCGCGAATTTTCATACCTTCTTCAACGATATTGAAACCATGAGAATACCCAAGCGTTGAGTTTTTTTTCATAAGAGGTAGAACTTTTGAGACAACTGTGCCGTGCTGCTTATCGGGTGTTAGATTCATAACCAAATCTGCCCGAGGTATCAATTCCTCAGAAGTGCCAACAGTGAATCCATGTTCGGTTGCATTGCGCCAAGATTGTCTCTTATCAGAAATGGCCTGTGCGCTCAGAGCGTAGTTTACGTCAAGTCCGCTGTCTCGTAAATTCAGGCCTTGGTTAAGTCCCTGGGCACCGCATCCGATGATGACAATTCCCAATCCCTTAAGGGCATCTGTTCCATGAAACTCACTTGTTTCCATAAATCGGCAAGTGCTCAACTGCTTAAGCTGCTCTCGAAACGGAAGGGAATTAAAGTAATTCATAACAAAACTCCATATTGCAGGTTAAACTTGGTTTCAGTCTTGGTCAATGGTGAGATATAGAGCTACCCCGAAGTGCGAAGCTGCAATTAAACGCGAGGATGTGGGATACTTGTGCCTGGAAGCGGTTAGAGTCTATCAAAGTATACTGGCGGCCCGAATCCGCAGGGAAACTCCCAAAAAACTGATAGCAGGCATGTACTCCATCTACGAAACCTTTTCCCCCGTGGCCATGTACTGGGAAGATAATGGCCAGCAAGATCTGATGATCGACGTATGGGATAGCGAGGCCGAAAAGTACGGAATGCCCTTGCCCCTGAAACCCATCCATAATGCGGAAAACAAAAAACTGCGAATCGAACGGATTCTCTTTCCCCTGCTCGAAAATCATAAAATCCGCTTCCACCCTCACGACCCTGATCAGAGGCTCCTCAAGGAGCAGCTCCTCGATCTATTCGACGGCAGCCATGACGACGGTCCCGACGCGCTCTCTTGCGCCGTCAAAGAAGCCATCAACAGACTCCGCCGCCAACGTCAGGGACCGCCCAAAAGCGCTATCCGGCGGGAAAGCTACATTCTGCTGCGGAGATATTAAATGTTACACAACCCGAACAAACACTTTGCCGACCTCATCAAACAATACTCGATGCTGGATATCCTATCGGACCCTGATGTCATCCTGGCCAAGGCCGGCATCGGCATCCCTAATCTGCGCAACCTCATGAACGATAGTCAGGTGGAAACCGTCTGGAATACCCGCCTGGCCGGAGTCACCGGCGCGGGTTTTACCATAGAACCAGGCGATGCTAATCCTAAGGCCCGCCGGGCCGTAAACTTCGTAAAAGAGATGGTCCGAAACTATGATTTCCCCACCATCATCAGTGCTATGATGGATGCAGTAGCCTTCGGATTCTGCCCGGTGGAAATCATCTGGGGCACCACCGCCAAAATGTGGCGGGCCGTCGATTTCGTACCCAAACCGCCCGAATGGTTCTTCTTCTCGCAACGCAAGAATTTGATGTTCCGCTCCTCTGTTTCTGCCTCGAGAGTGCCGGAAAACAAATTCATCCTCATCCAAAACCGCCCCTCATATCAGAACCCCTACGGCGTCAAGCTCTTCTCCAAAGTCTACTGGCCAGTCACCTTCCGGAGAAACGGCGTCAGATGGTGGACCATGTTCATAGAAAAATTTGGAGCACCCTTCATTTATGGCAAGTTCCAAAAAGGCGCCTCCACCGAGGACAGAGACGATCTTCTTTCCGCCCTGGAAGACATACTCGCCAACAGCGTGGCCGTCGGTCCGGATGATTCCTATGTGGAAATCAAGGGCGATTCAATCCGCTCTCAATCCGGTCAGGTGCACGAAGCCTTCTATAACGCTCAAAATGCCGAAATAGCCAAAGCCATCCTGGGTCAAACCCTAACCAGCGATATAGGTGAACACGGCAGCAGAGCAGCCGCCGAGGTGCACTACCAGGTGAAAGCCGACATAACCAAATCAGATCAACGACTGGTGGCTGGGGCCTTCAATAAGCTATTTGCACTCGTTACTCAATTCAATTTCGGAGCCGAAGTACCAGCCCCTCGCTTCGAGTTCGAACAAATGGAAGAGCTACATAAAGAAAGGGCCGAAAGGGACAAAATCCTCTATGACATGGGCGCAAGGTTCAACGCCGACTACCTAAGCGCTCATTATCAGGTTGACCCAGCTCACATCAAGGTACAGCTTCCCTCTCCAACTTCTCCCGGCGGCTTCCAACAATTCTCTCGCCGAGAAAACAACGAAACCATCTTCGACTTCACAGGCCGTCTGGAAAGGCAGGGCCAGGATACCATTGATGCCATCATCGATGACTTCCGGAAGGATATCAGCAAAGCCAGAAGCTTTGACGACGCCTCAAATCGGATATTGAACAGACATAAAAGGCAGTTTAAACAGCGTTCAAAGCTGGCTCAAATACTGGATAATCTGCGCCATGTCGCTGCTTCAGCCGGAACCAGCAATGCCAAAAAATAAAATCCCAGAGCCAACCGAAGCCATCAATTACGTTAAGCGTAAACTACCAGTGCCCACCGGCAAATGGAATCAACTTAGGATGGGCGAGCATGTCCACGCCTTCACTGTGGCCCACTCAATCGGCGCCGCCATAGTGGATGACATCTTCAAAATTATGGCAAAGAGCATGGAGGAAGGCACCGGCCTTGGTGCCTTCAAGCGCGACATGAGGCGCATCATGGCTGAAAAAGGATGGTACGGCAGGCCGGACAAAACCGCAAAGGATAAGAAATACATCAACAGGCGCCTGGATACCATCTATCAAACCAATATACTGACTGCCTACTCCGCCGGAGAAACTCGGGGAATGCTGCGCACAGCTCACCTCTACCCCTATTGGCAGTATCAACAGGTTCAACGCAACACAAAACGACAGAATCACAGCGCATTCCACGGCTTGATTCTTCGCTACGACGATCCCTTCTGGGCCACGGGCACGCCGCCAAACGGATGGAGATGCCAATGCTATCGCAACCAGCTATCAGAATCCCAAGCCAAAACCTTAGGCGGCCCAACAGGAATCCCTCAGGAAGTTGATGTGAACTCATCCATCCCAAAAGAATGGCGCTATGATCCCGGCAGGGAAATGATTGCCCCAAACTTCACGCGATACGATGCCTTGAGAAAAATCAAATACAAGGGTAAGTCGGCACTCGTTACAATATAAGGACAACTATCGAAAAGAAATGACCG
>Ga0209338_1000033_pt1 | contig 77912 bp, 60 predicted proteins | sample OlaalgELextract1_FD_187374 | JGI IMG/M metagenome (GOLD analysis project Ga0209338, IMG submission 187374) | Olavius algarvensis symbiont microbial communities from Tuscany, Italy - Type A ELBA extract 1 (SPAdes) (version 2) | ecosystem: Host-associated > Annelida > Digestive system >... | reverse complement strand
TCCCGCAAGTCGTCCCAAAAAACGTTCTTTCGCATCCACCAACAAAATATTCTTCGCACCAAGCGATCGCAGAATATCTTCAACTTCCTCGCCTTCGTCCTTCCTCATCAAACCAGTATCGACATAGCCATACCCGCTCAGCTCCAAGGGCCTTCAAAAGCAGCGCCGCCACAACTGTCGAATCAACTCCACCCGAAATAAGCAAAAGCACATCCTCATCTCCCACTTCCTCCTGCAGCTTCAGGCACATAAGTGACAAGATTTGATTGACTGTTCTTCAATTGACAGGCAAAATTGACTTGCAGTTGTCGGATTGGAAAAATGAGTTTCCATTCCTTAAAACAGCGATCGAAACTTAACAGCAAAACGTAGATGCGATTGTCAAGCAATTGCATATCAGGCGGAAAAATTGGAGTCTATAACTTGAAAATTAGATCTCAACTTGTATTGATTGAAGCTGGTCTTAGCCTGGCACTTCTTCTCTCTGTTCTTTTCTCGATATTTTTACTTTCGAACTATATCAGGTACGAAGATGTAAAGATTAAAACAGAAACCGTGCGGAGCACCGCCATACGTTCAAGATACTACTTTCTTGAGATGCTTGTGAGCGTCGATCCGGTACAGTCCATAATTTCAGATTATGAATCGCTTGAAGAACAATTGTCTCAAGATATCGCCGAACTCATCAAGGGTTATTCAACCAGGTTTGCACCGGATATTCGAAACGATTACCAGAAGATAGAAGACAGTTGGGAAAATATTCGCGAATTGATAAGCACTGACGATATCTCATCTCTTCTAAGTATTCGAAATGAAGCAAACGGCGATATCGAATCACTCCTCTCCATGCAAGCCAGAATCCAGGTATTAGAACAAGGAGAGAACAGTTTTGCAGAAAGACTTGAAGATACAATCGAAAAAATAGTTTCATATGAAAACACCTTCACATTTTTTGCGAGATCGATTCAGAGTACTTTAACCACCTTTTCTCAGATTATTGACAGTTACAGAATCAACTTGCTCATGTATGCGATTGCGATTCCCGTGATGATGCTGCTAATCTCTATTGGTGGCAGCACACTGTTCGGCACAAAACTGCGCAAAAAACTGACTGTCCTGAACAACGCACTTAACAGTGTTATTCGCGGGGATTTTTCGGTTAGAGTAGAGATGGAGGGGCATGACGAATTTACCGGCCTGGGAGGGAGCGTCAATGCATTTGCCAAAACCTTGGGAGATAAGCTGGAAAGCTTTCGCCTCATCATGCATGACACTGGCAGCGCTCTGGGAACTAATCCCGAAACCGCTCAGATTGAATCAACCCAGCAGATTGAATCCACCCTGCTGAATTTAGCCATGAGGGAAGCCACTGCCAACGGAGCGGCTATCTACAAGTTTGGAGATGATACTCAAAAATTGTTTCTATCGGTTATGGAGGGAGAATTTCGGCCTCCCTTTGCAGTATCAGATCTTCCGGATTCCCTCCCGGAGGAAGATATCCAAACTCTGTTAAAATCGCAGACAATACGCATTGACGACGATACAATAATTGGCAAATCGGCAATCAACGGCAATCCGATTATGATAAGAAACATTGGAGCGAAAGACGGAATCGACTGGAAACGATCGGAAGACGATCCACTTTATCTATCATCGACAATAGCTATCCCGCTTAAGGTAGGCTCAGCTGTTATTGGAGTGTTAATCGTTACTTCCAATATCTCTGATAATCTGTTCACCGACTTAGAATACACAAACTTACAATCCTTCGCCGAGATTGCCGCCATCTCTCTTGAAAACATTTATAAGTATTCAGAACTCTTAGAGTCTGTACAGCTTGAACGTGATATAGGCATTGCCGAAGAAATTCAACGAAATCTCTTACCTAAAAAGATGCCAAAACTCAACGGAGCAAGTGTCGCCTACCTATCGCGCAATATGAAAGGTCTCCATGGTGACTATTTTGACATATATCCTATAGGCAACGGAAAGGTGATGCTTACTATCTGCGAAATTGTTGGCAGAGGTATAGCGACGAGCCTGGTGATGGTAATGATTCGAACTTTGTTAAGGATTGCGGCCAGTCCAGAGGCCGATGCGCTTTCGATTATAGATAAACTCAATCAGGATATGACTCAACAGATTTTAACTGAAAATTTTGCCAGTATCGGGATATTCCTAGTAGATTCCGATGGCAGATTCACCTATTCATCGGCCGCTCATGATTCGGCAGTAATTCTTAGATCGGCTACAAAGGGAACTGAAATACTCCGCACTGAAGGAATCCCACTTGGCATCGATAAGAATGCGAAGTTTCAGCAGACAGTCGGAAAGCTCAGCAGCAAAGACCTAGTGTTTTTTCATAGTGATGGCATTCCTGAATCACGTGATAAAAATGGCAACGAGTTCGGAATCAAAAAACTACTGGATATTGTGAAGAAGCAATCAGAAAGCAGTCCTGCGCAAATGATAGATGCTATACGAACCGAGCTGGAGAACTTCGAACAGGATACTCAACAACAAGACGATCAAACAGCGATAATCTTCAGGTTTGAAGGCAAGAAGATGACAGGTAATGCCGCATGAACATTAGAACTAAAATCACCCTTGTGCATTCCCTTATCATATTCGGATTCCTGAGTTCAATGGCTTTTATTGTGTTGCGTTTCAATAACATGCACAGCTTGAAAACTTTAGAATTAGAGAGCGTCAATGCGTTAACGGAACTCAAGGCGCTTGAATTGAAAACTATTCTATTTAGCAAACGAAATCAAACCTTGAGTCTGTTATTAGAGGATTGGATTGATTCCATCAGGCTTTTCGATTATTTTTACACCAAGATGCTGAATAATCCTGCTCATAAACTCCTCGGCAAAGGTGAAAGCATTACAAGGGATGAGTTGGTTAGTGAATGGGACTTCATCAAGAATCATGAGCTCAATCCCTTGATTGGAGAATTGGAGATCGCTTTTGATTTATCAGGAGAAATACGAAATCTGGTTGGCAGAACTACTATAAATATTTCACGTGAATTAATTGCGGAAGAATTCGGTTCCGATTCCACAATGTACCTGGCACTGTCAGAAATTGAAAATAAACTTGCTCGACAAAGGGAACTATTGAACTTGGATGTCCTTGCATCGGCTGAAGTATTCATCAGCGAGTTAAGATTGAAAATATCCGAGTATATGATATCCCTTCTGTATACGACAATTGCAATTGCACTGTTCTTCCAGATAGCGGGCAGTTTTTTTGCACTGCATCTCTCGCGAAATATCAGACGAAACGTAGCAAAGATGGGTGATACTCTCGGGGAAGTGGCCAGCGGCAATTTTGATACAAAGCTTGATATACATTCAGGTGATGAATTTGAGAACATTGCCCAGAATTTCAACCTTCTGACTCAGGAACTGTGGACTCGAATTGAATCAATGAAGGATATGATGCTTGAAGTCGGAAATGCGGTGGAACACGTGAATGCTGCTGAAGAAATGGAAGAATTAATGCTCCGGCTTGCAGTGAAAAACACTTACGCCGACGCAGGAATCTTCATGGGCATTGACAATGGTGAACTGTATCCGAAGCATACTCAGGGAAATTTCCCGCCACTCACATTGACTGAACACAGAATTCTCGATCCAGTCACTATCTCCGGCCATCCTTTTTTTATCCGTAAGAATGCGGAAGAGTTACCGGAAAATGCAGATTCGAATTCCCAATCATTTATCAGTTCAGCTATTTTCATCCCCCTTAGCTCAACCAAAACGATGGGTGTTCTTGCATTAGTTCATACCAAGGCAGGAAGTTTTTTTAACGATTTGGACTACGCCTACATGTGTTCTTATGGTGATTTCATTTCCCTCACCTTGGATAACCTGGATAGATATATTCAGCTGATGAATGCCCGCAAGGTTGAACGCGAAATTAGCCTGGCTGCTGGAATTCAGAAGTCATTGCTTCCTGAAAAAATGCCCGTATTACAGGGAGTTGAAATTGCAGCATTCAGCGATGCCGTCAAAGGCATTGGGGGCGATTTTTACGATGTTTTCGCTATAGGGGGAGGCAAGACAGCAATTATAATCTGCGATGTGGCCGGTAAGGGCGTCTCAGCCTCTCTTGTGATGGTAATGATTCGTACAATTATCAGATCAATCTCGTCTCCGGAAAAACGAGCGGACAGAATCATGATTGAACTGAATAGGACTATCTCGGGTAGTGTTGGAATTGATAAATTTGCTACTACCGCAATAATTATTCTGGATTCAAAGAACGGCATCGTTTCCTATTCAAACGCCGCCCATCTCCCACTATATATATTCCGTGGGAATATCAGAAGATATCGAGTCTTTGATACCAAGGGTCTTCCCCTTGGGATAGATGACAACGCTTCCTTCGGGCATAAGAAAATCAAGATAAACAAGAACGACTATTTGATTATGTTCACAGACGGACTTTCTGAAGTTCGAAGTAAGAAGGGTGCAGAGTTGGGCACGCCGGCATTGCTGAAGTTTGTTGCCCGACATGCCGACTCCTCAAGTCCAAACGAGCTGGTGCAGCTTGTGAAGAGCCTTGTCAGCGAACACAGCGGCGGTCATGAGCATGACGATCAAACCTTCCTTGCCTTAAGAGTGGTTTAATCCTCAACTGTCGATGTTCTCATCTCAATTAGGATTCTTCCCGCTCACTCTGATGAATAAAGCCGTGTGCACGATGAGCTCGGCTCCGTCATAGCATTAGCAGATGAGCCAATATCTCCAGGTTGAGACGGAAAGTGGAGCCTTTACCTTCCAGAAAACCATGAGTTTCCAATAGATGAATTGAAAGATCGGTGAAGTATAGTTTATCTCCTGTATCTTTTCGCTCAACTGTCACATTGATTTTCCGAAATATGCCATCTTCCCAGGGGCATACTAAATGACCTCGGGCCTCGTCAGTTCTCACTATCCATCTGCCATCGACGGTTACCGGTTCACCAAGTCCCTTCTGGCCTTCCTCCATGAAATGCCTCAGCATCCTAGCAGCTTCATCGGGATTGACTTCCAAACGTCTCATCATCTGGGCGTCCTCATCCAGAATAGATGAGAGGTTGCGCTTGTCGGTACCTAGAAAACCTTCAGCAGTTATCACTCCAGGGTTCATATTCTCCTGAGCTTTTTTTAGTTCAGGCGTCATTTTCATATAAGGGCCTCGCTATGCGAATTTATCATAGTAGACGTTATCCTGAATAACTCCATTATCGTTCATAACCCGATTACACGCATCGATCATGCCGGGACTTCCGCAAAGATAGCCTTCCAGCACCTTGCCCTCCGTTTCAATTGTCTCTTTCAAGTAGCGATCGAGCACATCAGTGATGAGTCCGGTTGGACCTTCCCATCCATCTCCCTCTTGTGGTTCGGAAAGGGCCGGTATGAAGTGATAGTCGGAAAGCTGTTTTTCAAGCTCCCTCATTTCATCTAAGTAGAACATATCTTTGGTGGTTCTAGCCCCGAAAAAATACCAAATCTCCCGATTCGTCTCATCTTTATCCAGCATGTCGTAAAACATCGATTTAAATGGTGCCATTCCTGACCCCCCGGCGATACAGAGCATAATAGCATCGCTTGCAGTCCTGCAGAAATCGCCAAAGGGACCAATCAGATCCAACTTCTGGCCAACTTTCAGATGCTGATGAACATATGTGGTGGCAATTCCGCCAGGCACGAGGCGTACAAGCAGTTCAATCTGATTTCTATTGGAGGGACTTGAAGACATGGAATACGCCCGCTGCGTGCTCTCCTTTATCTTATCGTAGGGTGGAATAACAAGCTGGACATACTTCCCTGCTTCGAAATCAATTGTGTCGTCCCCAAGTTCGAACAAAACCTCTTTGATGTCATAAGTAAGATCCTTGATGGCTGTTACTGTGGCACTAAACTGCTTTACATTGAATAAATCTTCGGGGATTTCGATTCCGATATTGGTCTTAACCTTAATCTGGCACGCCAACCGAATATTTTGCTTCAACTCTTCGGGAAGCAGATATGGAATTTCAGTAGGTAGATAAGGACCAATATCAGAGATAATCCTACACTTACACGCGCCACAGCTACCACGCCCGCCGCAGGCCGAAGGTAAATAGAGACCCTCGGTTGAAAGTGTAAGCAGAAGAGGAGAGCCGCCACGAACAGTCATCTCCTTTTTGCCTTCGTTGACATCAATAGTGACTTCGCCATAATTGTTTGCCACCATGTCCACAAGGGCAACAAGGGTTGCCATAATTCCTGCTATCCCGGCTACAGCAATTGGTGCAACTAGAAAATCCACTTCGAGACTCCTCAGCTGACGTTGAGCATTCCACTGAAACCAATAAAGGCCAGCGCCATAAACCCTATGGTAATTAGGGTTATTCCCGGCCCCTGCATTCCGGCCGGCACAGGAGCACGTGCGATCTTCTTTTGAATGGCGGCAAGGGCGATAATTGCAAGCCACCAGCCAAGCCCTGAACCAAAACTGAAGGCAAGGGTTTGTAAAAGACCATAATTTCGAATTTGCATGAATAAAGCAACGCCCAGTATTGCACAATTCACGGTTATCAGGGGAAGAAAAATCCCCAAAGTCATGTAGAGTGCTGGGCTAACCCTGTCGATTATCATTTCCAGCATTTGCACCGTAGCCGCAATGACAATAATGAAGACTATGTATCGATACACCATTAAATTCAGCGGGATTAAAATGTAATGCATAACCGCCCAGTTGATTAAAGCAGTCAGTGTTAACACAACCGTTACAGCTAGCCCAAGACCATTGGCAGACTTCATATCCCTGCTTATAGAGATGAAAGAACAAAGCCCGAGAAAATTTGTAAGCAGGATGTTGCCAGTGAAAATCGAAGCGAAGAGGAGTATCAGCGGATTTATCTGGGGAGTCACTTAAGTACTCTCCTTTCTAATCATAATTGTTTTTGCAACCCAAATAAGGGTGCCCAGTAGAAAAAACGCGCTTGGAGGCATCACCATGATTGTCCAGGTGGTGAACCCTGCACCAAGTATCTGGTAACCTAACAATGAGCCGGCACCGAGTAATTCTCGAATTATCGCTATTACCACGAGTACGGCCATGTATCCGGCGCCGCTTGTAAGTCCATCCCATAAAGCCATAATCGGCGGGTTTGACTGAGCAAACGCCTCAGCCCTGCCCATGATGATGCAGTTTGTGATTATAAGTCCGACATAGGGTCCAAGAGCCTTGGAAATCTCCGGCAAAAAGGCGCGTATCACTATATCAACCAGAATGACATAAAAAGCGATTATCAAGGTTTGAACAATCATTCTAACCTTACGGGGAATAAGCGATTTCAACACCGATACGGTAGTATTCGACAGGCCGGTTACAAATATTACTGCAAGAGTCATTATCAATGTGTTGACAAGATTGTTGGTAATCGCAAGTGTTGAACATATACCCAAAATTTGTATAAATATTGGATTGTTAGTCCAAAGGTTGCTTTTAAGTATCGCCGCGGGAGTTTCGCCGTTCACCGCGCCGTCTCCTTTCGCAATTGAGATATCTCGCTGTTAACAATTTTCTCTATTCTTGCGCTTGTAAGAGAGGCGCCCGTTATGCCATCGATTGAACCATTATCAGTATCGTAGTCCGGCGGCTTACCTTCTCCCTTTGCCACAATGATTCCCTCAGGAGGAATGGTTTCACCTCTAAACTGCTGAGTGAACCAGGACTCTTCAATTCTGCCTCCTAAACCGGGGGTTTCATTTTGGCTAATGATTTCAAAACCAATAATCTCTGAAACACTCTCATCTACAGCGATAACACCGCTTACCGTGCCCCACAAAGCCTGGCCACTAAAACGTTTAATCAGTATATCCCTACCTCCCACCTTTGTCCGGATTATCGACTCATCATCAACTTCGCCAAACTCAGCTGCGAACTTTGCAAGTTCTTCGGAAGGTTCGTCTTCCAGATACCCAACCGCGTTCAAAAATGCCCTGGTAGCAACTAATTTTTGATTTTGTGCGACTCTCTCGGCGGTGACACCATCGGCAAATGCAATAACAAAAACAAACGCAAAGGCGACAATGAACGTAAAAACTATCACATAGGGAAGAGATTCCTTGCTCATGCTGAAATCCCGGCTTTTTCTGCCTTTTCTGTCCTGGAGACTGCCTTATTCGCTTTTACACGGGCGGCCGGAAACCATTCATCCAATAGACTGGCAAAGGTGTTGCCGATAAGAATTCCGAAGCTGACTCCTTCGGGAAATAAAGAAAAGATCCTGATTATCGCCGAAACCCCGCCAATCAATATGCCGTATACCCATTGGGCTCCGGGCTTCTTTGGCGAAGTAACCGGATCTGTCGCCATAAATACCGCAACGAACAGTATGCTGCCCGAAAGTAAGGACTCTACGGGAGGAAATGGTGTCGAGCCGCCAACAGGAGAAACAGAAGCAAACCATAGAATCACAATAACAGCCGAAAAACTTGAAATAGTTGAGAGTGTAATCTTCCAGTTTGCGGTTCTCGTAAATATCAGATAAAAACCCGCGAGTACAATCAGTATAATGGCGCTCTCGCCAAGAGAGCCCATTCGGAAGCCAGTAACTAAATCGAAAATTTCCAAAGCTTCGCTCTCTCTCATGTTCATTAGCGGCGTTGCGGCAGTGGCCGAATCCACGGGAACTCTCAACCAGGAAACCCAAGGCATTCCAGGTTTCCACGGGGAAAGAAAGCTTCGCTGCATACCCTGGGGAAAGGCAACGTAGACAAAGAGCCTGCCAGCGATAGCGGGATTGAAAATATTTCGGCCAAATCCGCCGAATATGCACTTGCCAAATCCAACACCAAAGACAATACCAATTGCAGAAATCCATAGAGGGACCGCAGGTGGCATCGAAAGGGCATAGAGCGCACAGGTTACGAGTATCGCTTCACTAACTTTCTTACCCCTTGGTTTAACAAAGGCATATTCAGTGGCTATACCAAACAGGAAAACTGTAGCGCATATCGCTAAGCTTCTCCATCCATATAGCAAAAAGGAGAAAGTGAATATCGGAATAAGCGAATAAACCACTCTCCTCATAATTAGTTGCTTCTGAAACACTTGGATAAACCCCTTACCCGCGCAATCTTAAGAGCATGGAATCTCACTGCCCGTTCAATCTGCTCTCTCAAATTTAGTATACTGCCTGGAACTGATTTACTCAAGCTTCGGGGTTCATACTCCTTTAAAACTATTATGTGTCAAAGATTCAGGGAAAGCTGTTTCATGCCGGCCCTGTTTACAATTGCTTCTAGGATATCCAGCAAAATTAATCCGATAGGTAAACTCGGAATACTGTATTATACTTATTTGATATCCAGGAGTGTCAAAACGATGAAATCACTCGTGAAAACCTCGATGCTGGCCGGCATAAACCTCCTGCCTCTTCGATAGGTGGCACGGGTGGCACCAACCCTGTAGAAGCGGAACCTTCCGATTAGCCAAAACAGTGAGCCCCGTAAGTCACCGCTATGCTATGTTCTTCTGCCAGCTTGAGGGTGCGAATACTCCTGGGATTATCATTTCGTGGTGCTCCCTTCAAGTACGAGTGCCCCTGCCAATGCAAATGCGATTGATAACTTTGAGGGCTCCATCACCCTCCGGGTGAGTCCAGGCGAACGCGCCGGAATGATATTTCTTGAGGGCAATGTCAGCTTGGATAGTAATGGTTTGCCGATAAGTTCTCATTACGCCGGATACGGACAATTACAAGCTCTATGTCGCGGCCGCCGACGGCAGCGGCGAGGTTGTGTATCGGAGAGAGTGGCAACCAGCGATGGCTGCCCCGACGATGTGGTGGACTCCCCCTGGCGAGTCACCCGGAATGGAACTGCGGTGAGCAGAGTGTATGTCAGCGATAAGTACGGCTATCTCCCAATTGGAGAGTTCAACACGATTACCACCTTCCCTGTTGCAATCAAACAAAAATATGATAGTCCTTCCTACAGAGAAATATTTGCCGACAGCGCTGCAACACCTTCACACACCAACTATTTCAAGAAGTTTGGTTCTTACACCAATGCAGATAAGGATAATGAGTATGTTGTCTTTCGAAACACGCCCACTTATAATTTAAGCAAAATCAGTTCGCTGAGAGTAGCTTTGAACAGGGGCGGCGGCGACAGCGCCTGCTTGCACTATGGCCAGGATGGGGGGAATTTGTACATAGAGAATGGCGATGATGCAGGCGCCTTTACCTACCCCACAACTCCGACTATAGCGGCCGAATAAGCGGGCAGGGCCAGGGCAGCACGGAAAGGCTCAAGCAGGGTCTCCGGCGATTTTGCCGGCGCGCGAGACGGGCTCGGAAAAACGGCCTGGCAGCGAGGCCGAGCTCCAGTCTGTCAGCCAAAAAATCCGGAGCTGCCATGTCCACAGCTTTTGAGCAAAAAATCCGGGTAAAAAAGATTCAATTGAGATGGCAGCGGCAAGTCTATGCCCAGAACCTAAACATCAGGAAAGCTTAAGCACCGCATTTTTCCAGGCCATCAAGAAGCAGAGCCTCTACACCCTTCTTAAGTATTTCTTTGTATCAAGCGCGACAGCAACAACGATAATGACGCCCTTGATGATATACTGGTAGTATTGTTCCAATCCGACAAAAGTCATGCCGTATGAAATGATAGTAAACATCAGAACACCAGCAATTGCACCCGATACCTTTCCTATTCCTCCGCTAAATGAAATGCCGCCAACAACACATGCGGCAATTGCATCCAGCTCATAGCCAAAACCCGTGCTCGGATTGGCAGAACCGATTCGAGCCGCTTCCAGATATCCGCCGATGCCATAGAGTATGCCCGCCATAACATAAACCATAATGGTGGTACCCATAACGTTCACACCCGAAACCTTTGCGGCATCCGGGTTCCCGCCTACCGCATACATGTTCTTGCCAAAAACCGTTTTATTCCAAATCACCCAGATAACCAATGAAACAGTCGCCGCAATCAATACAAGATATGGTATACCGACACGAGTTCCACCCGCTGAGAATTCCACAAGTCTGCCAGTGGAGATGGCCGTGTAGAATCGGTCATGGCCGCCAATAGGTTGAGCACCGCCTGCCCCCATGTCAAAATAAATCTGAATCACACCATATAAGACAGTCATCATGCCCAGCGTGGCCAAAAAGGGATGAATTTTGAATTGGGCAACTACCCAGCCACTTATGGCGCTGAACAAAACCGTGCCAAAAATAGCGGCCAGCATTGGCAGCAACACGGGTACAGTTTCCAGATTCGGGTAAAAACGACCCGCATAATCCTGGCGTTGCAACAGGGATGCCGAAATCACTGCGGCCAAACCCACCATTCTACCCAAAGAAAGATCGGTACCCTGAAGGATAATGATTCCTGCAACTCCTAAGGCGAGGATCAACCGAACCGATGACTGCGTAAGTATGTTTTCCAGAACTCTAAGAGAAAGAAATCGGGGATCTAGAATGATGATCGTGAGAATGATCGCCAGAATTACCAGATAAATCGCATTCTGTACCAGAAGATCCATCCACTGTCTGCCAGTCATCGTTCTAAGCTTATGTGCGAATTTTGCCATCAAACCTCCATCCTATATCTCAGCTTCAGTTGAATTGATCAGATATTTCATCGCGAGGTTGAATATCTCAGTTTGGTTCGTTTTTTCCGTTTCAACTATGCCAGCCATTCTCCCATTGCTCATCACCATAATGCGATTGGTAATTCCTATAAGCTCCGGCATCTCCGAGGAAACCATAATCACGGACTTACCCTCTCTAGCCAGATTAATAATCAGCTGATAAATCTCGAATTTCGCCCCCACATCAATACCCCGAGTGGGTTCATCGAGTAGCAAAATATCCGGATCGGTTAGAAGCCAGCGTCCAATAATAACCTTTTGCTGATTCCCGCCGCTTAAGTCTCTGATTTGCTCCTTGTAGCTTGGTGTTTTAATCCGCATGTTGTCAATCTGAGTTTCCGTATCTCGCGTCATAGATTTATCGTCAAGAAGTCCAATGGCTCCTCTATACGATTTCACATTGGCGATTGTGCTATTAAAAGTGATATCTGCCACTGGATACAGGCCTGTGCTTCGTCTTTCCTCTGTGAGAAGAGCAAAGCGATTGCCGATGGATTTCTGTGCGGTACTGTTATTGATTTTCCTTCCGTCGATATAAATCTCGCCCGATTCCAATGTTCGAGCGCCAAACAGGGACTCAACCAACTCAGTCCTGCCGGCTCCAACCAACCCTGAAATTCCCAGAATTTCTCCCCGACGCAATTCAAAACTCACATCACGGATAATCGGCGAATACTTGGTAGTGATTTTTGACACTTTCATGTGTATTTCACCAGGGACATTGGTTCTCGGCGGAAAACGATGACCCAAATCCCGTCCAACCATCATATTGACAATCCTCTCCATGTCTAGATTCTCTATTGCTTCGGTGCCAATATACTGCCCGTCTCTCAAAACCGTAACCTCATCCGATACCTCAAAGATTTCGTCCATTTTATGAGAGATATAGATTATTCCAACGCCATGGCTTCGCAGCACACGTATTATATCAAACAGCATTCTAACCTCGTTGTCCGTAAGCGACGAGGTCGGCTCATCCAGAACGATTATTTTCGCTTCATAAGAAACCGCCTTTGCTATCTCAACCATTTGCCTTTGGGATACAGATAGCGCATCCAGCTTCAAGTTTGGGTCTAAATGAATCCCAAGCCGCGCAAAGAGCTCCCTGGAAGCTCTGTACATCGCTTTTTCATCAACAAAAAATCCTTTTCTGGGGTATCTGCCAAGCCAGATATTGTCGGATATGGTTCTCTGGGTAACCTGATTAAGCTCCTGATGCACCATTGATACGCCATTTTCCAGGGCATGCTTAGGATCGATAAAATTGAATTCCTCGCCCTCGAGGAAGAATCTACCCGAATCCTGCCGGTAAATCCCAAACAGACACTTCATCATTGTGGATTTCCCAGCTCCATTTTCACCCATTAGCGAGTGAACAGTACCCGAGCGAACTTGCAAGTGGACATTGTCCAAAACTTTTATTCCGGAGAAAGACTTGCTTAAGCTCTCGATACCTAGGAGATAATCATGCAATCTGTGCCTCCCTCATCCCCTGCGTCAACGGCTTCACCCGGGAACATGGTGCGTCGATTCCCATAACTTCCTGCGATTACCAGGATGCTAGACATCAGGCTCAAAACCGCAGGAAGCTTCAGGTTTCGCAATAGCCGTTGATTTTAACGAAAATCCTGGTAATTTTCGGGTGTAACAGCCACATAGGGTACTCGCACAGCCTTGGACACATTGTCCTCTATTATCCAGTTTGTGCCATCGGTTACATCTTTGCCCAGGGCAGCGTTGACAGCTAAATCAACAGTGGCGCGAGACTGCCCGACACCATCGTTTAGAACAGTGCCATTCATCTCTCCGTCCTCAATGTGAGTCAAAGCCTGATCGAGAGCATCCACGCCATACAGGGGCAGCCACACACCGGCGGCCTTCAGTGCGTTAATCGCTCCAAATGCCATTCCATCGTTGTTGCAGATAACAAGTTCGATTCTGTCTCCAAACGATGCGGTTAACCAGGCCTGCATCTTGTCATTGCCATGCTGAGTAGACCAGTTCGGATCGGCCTCCAGGGCTAGCTGCTCAACTGGAATTTCCGCATCCCGGAAGGCCTTAACCGACTCGACAGTTCTAGCCTCGGCATCCGGGTGTCCAGGCTCTCCCTTGAGCAGTACATATTGAACCACACCGTCCTTGTTCTTATCCCACTCGGGATGTTCCTTCCAGTCAGCCACCATCATCTCTCCCTGGATGATGCCAGACTCGGCAGAGTTGGTGCCTACATACCACACCTTGTCATAAGTGCCCATGATGCCAGCCTCTGTAGCTTCCTTGTTGAATAGAATCAAAGGAATACCTGCGGCAGAAGCCTTTTCGATAACGCTGGCGGCAGAAGCAGGATCAACCAAATTGATGGCCAAAACATCAACCTCTTTGGCAATAAAAACGTCAACTTGATCGTTCAGTTTAGCCTGCTGCCCCTCAGAATCAACTATTATGATCGCAGCTCCCTTCTCGGCCGCATATCTTTCGAGTTCCGGCTTCATTACACCGTTCATGAAGTTGTCCGCAAAACTGTAAATATTGGCGCCGATTACAATCTTTCCTCCCTTCGCATCAGGAGCGCCATTGGCAGAAACGACAACTGGCACAAGCATCAACGCAATTACTGCAAAAACAATTATTCTCCTCATTACTAGAAACCTCCTTATTGTCATGGATTTAAGTTCCGCCCATGCACAAACGTATTTTAACCGAAAATTAGTGGGGTGCCAACCTCTTCTTGGAATAAAAGCTATTACAATTTCTGGCCAAAGCATTGGACAAAATGCCCATCTACCAGTATTTTGGATGATAAGAAATAAGATGGAGTTTGAGATATGCGAATTTATCGCCGCAGCTTAGCTTGGATTGCGATTCTCCTCCCGCTCACGCTCAGTGGCTGCGGGTACAACCGTTTAGTGAGCCTGGAAGAGGATGTGTCAGCAGCTTGGGCCCAGGTTGAGAACGTATATCAAAGGCGTATGGACTTAATACCCAATCTTGTTGAAACAGTAAAGGCATACGCCGCGCACGAAAAGGAAACCTTCGCGGCCGTAACCGAGGCCAGAAGTCAGGCCGGAGGTGTAATGAATATCGACGAGAACCTGCTCAACAATCCCGAAGCTTTCGCTCGCTTTCAGCAGTCACAAGACAGCCTGGGCTCCGCACTGCAAAGGCTTCTCGTGATAACTGAAAACTATCCGGAACTCAAAGCTAATCAGAATTTTCTTGCACTCCAAGACCAGCTCGAAGGCACCGAGAACCGGATTGCAGTTGAGAGAATGAGGTTCAACGAGGCGGTAAGAGCCTACAACACACTTATCCGACGCTTCCCTCAAATGATTATTGCCCGGATAACCGGCTTTGAAGCCAAACCATACTTCGAATCCACAAGCGGTGCCGAAGTCGCTCCAAAGGTGGAGTTTTAGATGGCTTTGCTAAGTTCTGAGGGCGCCGAGCGAATCAGTCAGCTGGTGGAAAAAGCGGAAGCTGAAAGTGGGGGCGAAATTTCCGTTACAATAATCTCCGAATCGGACGACTACGCATTTAGAGAATTACTGTTTGCCCTGGCATTTGGCATTTTGACATATGTGCTTCTTGTAGTTTTCATCAATCCCCTTGGGCTTCTGGTCAACAAACTCCTGTGGAATGTTTCCTCACTTACACTCCCCCTCCTGATGTTTACCATATCCTTCACTATAGGTGCCATATTCTATTTCCTGTTCCAAATACCCTCTCTGGACAGGCTGGTTGTGGGACGCAAGCGCATGGCTGAGGCAGTTAGGCGGCGAGCGCTGAGACAGTTCGTTGAAGCCGAAATTTTCAACACAGTTGATAGAACAGGAATCCTGCTCTTCATATCCAATCTGGAAAGACGTGTTGAATTGATTGCCGATAAAGGCATCAATTCGCTTGTAGTACCGGAAACCTGGAACGCAATAGTAGCTGAATTGGCAGACGGTATGAAGAAAAAACAAACTGAAGCAGCACTGACAACCGCAATCAAGGCGATTGGGGAGCTTATATCAGTACATGTCCCCCGGCGGCCAGACGATAAAAATGAGCTTTCCAACAAACCCACAGAATTAGAGAAAGGATCGTGACTATGGGATTGCTGAGTGCAAAAAAACAACAGAACTCCCGCAAATGGAGAGTGGGCATGGAAAAAATTGTTGTTATTCTCATCCTCCTCGGAACATCAGTCTCCGCCCTGGAAATCGCTCCTTTGCGTGGACGAATCAATGATAATGCCGGCTTATTGTCGCAAGCGTCAAAAAACGAGCTTGAGGCCTACCTTGCGGAACTTGAAAGAGCGAGCGGGATTCAAGTCGCGTTACTCACTATTCCGTCGCTATCGGGTGAAAATATTGAATCTTACAGCTTCCGAGTTGCCGAAGAGTGGGGATTGGGCGACAAAGAGGATGATAACGGCGTTCTTCTACTGGTTGCATTGGATGAACGCAAAATTCGCATTGAGGTGGGTTACGGTCTGGAATCGGTTCTAACGGATGCAAAAAGCGGCTTCATCATCAGAAATGTTATTGTCCCGGAGTTTAAGAAGGGCAACTACAGCGAGGGGATAGTTGAGGGTCTCCTTACAATAGGAGAAGTAGTATCAGGCAACCTTACTATAACAGACGACCAAATAGAGAATTCCAGAAGCAATGATGGCGGCGGAATGCTGATATTTGTTCTAATATTTTTGCTTGTGTTTTTCATCGGATTCATCGGTAGACGCAGCAGGTATCGACGCAGAGGCATGTCACCTCTGGGTGCATTCTTTGTGGGTTCAATGCTCGGCAGCGCGTTCAGGAGTGGTTCCGCATCACGCGGATTTGGCGGCGGCGGTGGGTTTTCAGGCGGCGGGTTTTCAGGCGGCGGTGGCGGATTTGGCGGTGGCGGCGCAAGTGGCGGTTGGTAAAATAATTCTCAGCGTTGCGGATTATCTCTCGCGAGGTAGACTATCCTTACCTGCAAGCTTTGCCCAGCTATCCCTCAAGCCGACAATTTGATTGAAAACGGGTCTACTGCCATAATCGGCTGAATCGGCCACAAAATATCCAGTTCGCAGAAACTGAAATCGCTCTTCCGGTGCCGCATTTGCCAGAGATGGCTCAACTTTGGCGTTTCGAATGATAGTTTCGGAATTTGGATTGGTATAATCTACCAGTTCTCTGCCCTCCTCCACCTTTGAGATATCCGGCAAGGTTATCAGATGATCATATAAGCGAATCTCCGCCTCTACGGCATCATTGCATGAAATCCAGTGCAAGGCTCCCTTGACTTTCTTGTTATCCGGCGACTGTCCACCCCTACTCCGTGGATTGTAGCTGCAAAGCAATTCCACGACTGCGCCATTTTCGTCGCGACGGGCTTCATCCACAGTAACAAGATAGGCATACTTGAGCCGTACTTCTCGTCCCGGGGCCATTCGGAACCATCTCTTTGACGCCTCATCCATGTAATCACTTCTTTCTACCCAAAGCTCCCCGGAAAAAGAAAGATTTCGATAGCCCAACTCCGGTTTATCCGGATGGTTCTCGGCAACAAACTCTTCCACTCTGCCTTTCGGCCAATTAGTTATTGTCAGTTTCACCGGATTGAGAACCGCCATACGCCGCGGCGCACTTTGGTTGAGTTCTTCTCGAACGTGAAAATACAAGAACTCCGTATCGACCAGGCTGTTCGCCTTGCTAACTCCGATTTCCTCGATAAATCTCTTAATCGCGGATGCCGGAAATCCTCTCCGTCTCATGCCCCGCAAGGTTGGCATTCTGGGATCATCCCAGCCCCGCACATAATTCCCCTCCACCAATCTGTGCAGATGTCTTTTGCTTAGTACGGCATGAGTGAGATTCAGAGGAGCAAACTCATATTGACGCGGCCTGCAGGGTACTGATGCATTTTCAATAAACCAATCGTATACGGCACGATGATTTTCGAACTCCAATGAGCAGAGAGAATGCGTGACACCTTCAATCGCGTCTTCATATCCATGCGCGAAATCGTACATCGGATATATGCTCCATTTTTTCCCCGTCTGATGATGAGACTCCTTTCTAATCCTATAAATTGCAGGATCGCGCATCAGGATATTCACATGGTTCATAGCAATTTTTGCGCGAAGAATGCAGGTGCCCTCTTCAAATTCTCCCGATTTCATTCTCTCCAGCAGACCGAGGTTTTCCTCAACACTACGATTACGATAGGGTGAATCCTTCCCTGGTCGGATTGGGGTACCACGATTTTCTATTATTTCCTCTGGACTCTGATTATCAACGTATGCCCTGCCGGTCTTAACCAGCTCGCAGGCCCACTCGTAGAACTGATCAAAATAGGATGAAGCATAACGAGGCTCGCCATCCCATTCGAATCCCATCCAGCATATATCCTCTTTGATGGCGTTTACAAACTCTTTGTTCTCCCTCTCCGGATTGGTGTCATCGTAGCGAAGCCGGCAGATGCCTCCAAATTCCCGTGCAATGGAGAAATTCAGAATAAATGCCTTGGCATGGCCAATGTGAAGATAGCCATTCGGTTCCGGAGGAAAACGAGTAACAACCTTTTTCACACGCCCCGAATCTAAATCAGCCTTAACTATGGAACGGATAAAATCAACTTTCTGCGTTTTCACGCTCATAACTTCCACTCGAATTTAAAGAATATATGGCTCGTCAAAGTTTGAGTCAACAAGTCAGTAGATGCATCTCCGCAAGGATTTCGATTTCCGCTATCCAGAAACCTCCGGCTAACCGCCAATCTAACCTTGTTTATCAGGATCTTCAATCAGTAATCCCTCGGATTCGAAGGTTCTTCTCAGCCAGGCATCGCCCTCCTCGCGCGAAGGGAAGGATCGACTTTGTACCGGCAGCCATCTGGTTGCAGGCGGCCCCGGAGCATGAGGCTCGCCCGCGCCTGCATGAAAGATCCACAAGCCACGGTTCTCATAAGGTTGCCAGGCTATATGAAACACATTGTCTAAATTCACATAGATGCCATCGTCGATTTCCAGAAACACAATTAGAACCTCCATCGAAAAACTCGGAAAGGTTGTCTGTGTAAGTCCTTTCTCACTGATCGTCTCCAAAACCAGTCATCTGTATAAATGTCAAAGAATCCCGCAGCTTTTCAACCATTGATTTGTGCCAATGACTATCGACACTGCAAAAACAAAATATTCGTAGCCTTCCCATTATGAGTTTAGCAACAAATCCTGAGGCCTGGAGCGCAAACTTAGGATGCTGCATCATCCAAAAAAACATACCCGCGATACTGAGCGATTTCTTACGATCGAAAAACTACAGCCTATCCCAGGGCATTCTTCAATCGCAATTCATGCAATATCTTGAAATTTTTCGGCACAGTTCGCCTTAACGGCCGGTTCTCGATAGGTTCAGGATGAATCCTTGAAAATCTGTGCCAATCCGGCCCCCTGGAAAAGCTCGGAAGCTTCTCATCATCCAGTTACCGGGACTCATTGTTGCTCTTTGCCGGCAAATATGCTTAATGCATGTTCTTGAGAATCGCCCTGATGCCTCCCGTATTTCAAAACTCATTGAAATTCAGGTAAAAAACAAAGAGCGGTTTCTCACCCGGCGTTCCACTGACGGGCAGAAAGACGCTGTGACGCCATCATCGTCAGTTATTCGTCTTCTCGGGTTAGTTGCATTAAAACCAATCGGTCGGCATCGAGCTTTGCCTTAAACATATTGAATTCTATCAGTGTTCGATTGAGCTCCACCCTGTTGGAAAAAACGCCATAATCATCCATAAGTATCTCGCCAAGAAGTCGAAAGCTTTTTCGAAGACTCGTCTTTTGTTCCAAATCCTGAGTGTTAAGGGCCTTTGCCAGAATAGCGTGATTTATTTTTCGCTTATCAATTAGGAATTGACCAAAAAGTTTGCGATTATCCGGTTCCTCCATTGGCGTCTGCGTCTTTTTGGAATCCGGTGAAGTTGGTTTTTTTTGGGGAATTGGCGGCAACTGATCTTTAATATTGAGCGCCTCTTTTCGCGCCATGATTGCAGCCTTAACTTTCTCAAAATCCACCAATGCACTGTTTAATTCCATCCTGTTTCGAAACACCTTGAAATCGTCCAGGAGTATCTGACCCAACAAGCGGGGCGACCCTCGGAGTATATTGCTTTTTTCCTTGTTCTGGATTTCCAGTGCAGCCTCCAAAACCTCAGGTTTTAATCGTCCTTTGCGAACCAGCCATTCACCGAAAACTGCTCGTTCACTAAAAGTTGCGCTCATGAATCACCAGTTTTCCCCAGATAACGTTCTAAAATGATGTCGTAATCATCCCTCCCTGCCTCCAGCTCTCTTTTCAGTTTTTCGAACTGTTCCTCATCAAGTCGCTCCAAGGCATCTTTACTCCATTTCTCCAATGAACGGCGCAACTTGGGATCTGTCAGAACATCCCCGAGATCCTTCAGCATCTTCCCCGTTTTTTCTCCCAGGGCTCGACCGGTATCCTCAATCGCCTCTTTGGGAATGGAGTCCAAATCGACACCGGTTGAGCTTTCAATTGCTCGTATAATTCTTTCTTTTTTTGCTGGGTCTGACAAAATCGACACCAATATCGCAATCCCACCGATTAAGACGATGAACAGGAAAATTTTTCTCAAGAATCTAAACCCCCCGCAATTCAATTCGCGAAATCATCTTAGCCATGAGGTATCAACACCGCTCCTGGCACCTTTCTACCTCACCCGCTTTTTTCCTTCGAGAGCCTCCAGATATTCGACACTCCTTCGTTCCGTATCCTGCATCCAGACTAATTTCAACCGTTCCTTATCCACAACATCCGCAGGCGCTTTTGATACAAAATTCTTATCCAACAGCTTATTTTTCTTCATCACAATTAGTTTTTTCGTTTTGTCGAGAGACACTCGAAATCTGGAGATAGCGGCGTTCACATCAATCAAATCACAGATAAAAACATGTGCCGTAAAGCCAGAACCGACAACCGCCACAGATCCATCCAGGGACTCTCCATTTTGCGATACGGCCAAATCATCAGAGCATGAGAGCATAGCAGCAACATCCCGGAATTCTTCCATCGCTCCCAGAACTTCCCTGGAGGCATCGATTCTCACTTTGGCGATCGTCGAAGAAGATATCGAGAATTCACTCCGGAGAGTGCGAATGCTGCTAACTATGTCCTTCAAGATGTTAAATGCCTTCTCTGCATCCTCATCTTCTCTTGTTGTATTTGTCTTTGGATACTCCGTAACAATCAACGCCTCCTTTCTATCGGGCAGCTTCCCCCATATCTCCTCCGTAATGAACGGAAGGAAAGGATGCAATAGTTTAAGTGATTCCTCCAGCATATACACAAGCAGGGTAACAGTTCGATTCTTCTCCTCCCTAGAGCCCTTATACAGTCCGAGTTTCGCGCATTCCACATACCAATCGCAGTAATCATTCCAGAAATACTCGTACACCGCATGGGCCATGTCGTCAAATCGATAAGTCACCATAGCCTCCTCTACTAAGCCAACAGCATTGTTGAAGCGATGAACAATCCAACGATCGACAGTATTCATTTCGACTTTTTCGAGGTTTACAAAACTTCTCCCTTCCAGATTCATAAGAACAAAGCGAGCGGCATTCCAAATTTTGTTAGCGAATCTCGAACCTATTCTGTTGGTATCCATATCCATCAGAATATCCTCTCCCTGTGCCGATATATAAGCCAGGGTGAATTTCATCGCATCCGCGCCATAGACAGCCACCACCTCCAAAGGATCAATACCATTCCCCAGGCTCTTAGACATCTTCCTGCCTTGTTTATCTCTGAACAAACCCGTAATGTAAATCTCCCGAAACGGAACCTTCCCCGTGAATTCCAAACTCGCCATAATCATCCGAGCCACCCAGAAAAAAATGATATCGTAAGCGGTAACAAGGCTCGTAGTAGGGAAAAAATGCTGCAAGTCATCAGACTCAAGCGGCCAGTCGAAAACGCTGAAAGGCCAGAGCCAGGAAGAAAACCAGGTATCTAGAACATCCTCATCTCTTTCCAAATCCATACAGCCGCATTTGGGACAAGAGGAAGGATCGGTGCGGAGCACAAGGAGTTCACCGCATTTTTTGCAAAGCCAGGCGGGAATTCGATGACCCCACCATATCTGCCGACTTATACACCAGTCTCGAATGTTCTCCAACCAATGCCGATAAGTATTCTCCCACTTCCTCGGGAAGAAAACCATTTCTCCCCTCTTCCAGGATTCCAAGGCTTTTTTTGCCAGCGGCGCCATTTTCACGAACCACTGATTCGAAAGAAAGGGCTCAACTACCGTATAACAGCGATAACAATGACCAACCTGGTGACGATACTCTTTGGAATCCACAAGTGCACCCTCTTTTTCCAAGCGTCGAGTTGTAAGCCGTCTGGCCTCGGCCACAGGATGCCCTTGAACAAACTCCGGCGCCGCCTCATTCATATTCCCAAGCTCATCAATTACGCGAATTCGTTCCAAGTCATGCCGTTTTCCAATTTCAAAATCATTCATATCATGGGCTGGTGTAATCTTCAGTGCCCCGGAGCCAAATTCCACATCCACATAGGAATCCGCAATAATTGGAATTTGTCTCCCGATAATCGGTATTTGAACCTTTCTACCAATAAGACCGCCATAGCGCCGATCGTTCGGATTTACTGCAACCGCTACATCGCCGAACATAGTTTCCGGCCTGGTTGTTTGAACGCTAATGCCTCTAATTTCTATCCCATCCTGCTCTATGAGACTCTCCCCATCGGAAAACGCATAAAAAATCTCCCACAACCTACCCTCCTCCTCTTCATGTTCAACCTCATCGTCCGACAGGGCTGTGCCACACGAAGTACACCAATTCACAAGATACTCACCCCGATACAATAAATCCCGTTCCCAAAGATTTACAAAGGCTTCACGAACCGCACGCGAATAGCCCTCATCCATAGTAAAGCGCTCCCTTTCCCAATCACAAGACACCCCGATACTCTCTAACTGCTTCTTGATAATCCTATGATGCTCATCCTTAACCTTCCAAGTCTCCTTGATGAATTCCTCCCTATCCAAATCCACTCGTTCGACTCCCCGCTCTTTCAATCTCCGTTCAACCACATTGTGAGTCGCAATACCAGCATGATCCGTTCCGGGAACCCAAAGAGTCTCACGTCCCTGCATTCGCCAGTATCGAATCAGGATATCCTGCAGCGCACAATTCAACCCGTGCCCCATGTGCAAATCACCGGTAACATTGGGCGGCGGAATCACAATGACAAAATTCCCATCCCCTGCACGAGGCGAAAAATATCCTGCATTCTTCCACATATGGTAGATTCTCTCTTCAAAATCCTCAGGATTATAAGATTTCCGCAGCTTAATCGCTTCCATAGCAATATCTCCCATAAATATACTCCGGCAATACTAACTCAGGCATCCTATCAGAACCAGATGCCAAGAAAGCAAGCCATGGTTGGAAGCACCTCAGTCTCCACCGTTTCGATATCATCAAAACAAAGCACTACTTCTAATGACAATGAGAAATAAGCATAGCACTTAAAAAATGAATAATCTCAAGCGAAGAGTTCAAGTTTCGAGTTCCACATGCTCCCTATCGACTTCCAAGTCGCTGCAAGCCGCGGGAATCACACTGTAGCGAATGAGCAGCGACAGGCGCGCCTGGCATCTACACCAAACAGACAGCGGCGTATAAGCAGGCAGCTATCGGAATTCCGACGCTTCAACCCCTGCGTTTTCAGCTAGTCTCACACTTGAACCGCTCCCTATTGGCGAGCGCGCTCCCTACGAGATTCTCTGCGAATCTCCATCTTCTTATAATAATCTGCGGATTTCTTTATTAGAGAAATATCCGGACAATAAATCTTGTTATCGACAATCGAGAGATCCTTTCTTTCAAGTAAAGTCGTTATCGCGCCGCGTCCCGCATCTTTTGCCAATCCCAGCATGTTAATAAGCTCGTTCGGTCCAAAACCAAAAGTATGGGCCTGGCGAGAAGATATATCCTTCCTCTCCTTTTCAAGCTCCAGCAACAGGCTGTCATACAAGCGGCCGATGGGGTCTTCTATCAGGGTATTTCGAAGCTGGCGATTCAAATTCCATATCCTTTCGGCTAACGAAGAAGTGAGTCTGGAAATCATTTTGGGCTGTTCCACCACCATACCCTTGAAGTTCGCCCGATTAACAGCCATGATAATCGAGTCTTCGTGGGCAATAGCCGATGCACTTCGCGGCTTATTCTCAAGTAGAGCCATTTCACCAAAAATATCGCCCGACTTCAGCAATGCCAACAACACCTCATTGTTATTGACAATCTTCGTAATTCGAATACTCCCCTTCTGGATAATGAAAAGTTCAGGACCGCCTTCACCCTCCGCGAACAGCATAGTGTTCTTTGGATATCGACGAATAAACTGAGACGTATCGGGATTGAGATTGGCCGTTTTCGCATACGGTTTTATTTTCGCCATCCTCTGACTTGCAAGTTCTACATTTGAACCGTTGGGATTGGCTTCGCAATACTTGTAGTAAGCATAATAAGCCTGATTGAACTGACTCTGTTTCGCGTAGTATTCGGCCACATGGAATAGATGTCTTTCATCAACCTCTGCGGAACTTTTGAATGTCAAGCGGGTAAGGGCTTGATCTAACTGACGAACCTGACGTGAGAATCCGTTGATAATCTTCATAGCCACTGGCGTGTTTCGCTTTATCAAGAGAGAGTATTGGTCGGATCGAACAGTAATCAAAGTGCAATCATCCAGGGCAACGGCATTGTCGATGTGATTGTGGCTGCTCATCGTGGACACAACACCGAAGAAATCACCGGGTTTGAGAATGGACTCATCTTCCTCCTCTGGAATTTTTAAGTCTTTCTCAATTCTCACCCTGCCGGAGCGTATTATATAAAACAGCTTCGCGTTTTTTCCTTCAATGGTGATATAGGCACCCTTATTGTAAGCGACCAGGCCCAATTGTAAGGGATTACTCATAGCAACTCCAAAAAGTACCTGCATAAAAGCGGATGCACCCTGGACACAAAACTCTTTGATTCATACATGGACAAACACCGTCAAAACCCCGCGAAATCCAAATCTCACAACCATTCTAAGGATCAACTGTCGGCACCGTCAAGCAATTAGCAATTTCAGCTTCTCTAATACACAGGAAAACGATTACACAACTCCTTCACCTTGCCGGCTAACACTCCAAGCTTAACCTCATCTCCATTGGATTTTAACGCTTCAGCAATATAGGATGCCACTTCCGGCATATGGGCTTCCCCAAGTCCCCTGCTGGTAATGGCCGCCGTTCCCACTCTGATGCCTGAGGTAATACCAGGCGGTTTCGGATCGTAGGGAATCATATTCTTGTTCACAGTTATGCCGGCAATATCCAGCCATTTCTCCGCCTTTCTGCCACTGACATTCATGGAACTCAAGTCCACCAGCATCAGATGATTGTCCGTACCACCCGAAACAAGTCGCAGCCCGTTTTCAACGAGATGGCTGGCCAGGGTACTGGCGTTACTCTTCACCGACTTCTGATAGGTTTTGAAGTTATCTCCCAGTGCCTCATTAAAAGAGGCAGCCTTTGCTGCAATAATATGCGGTAGAGGACCTCCCTGGAGCCCGGGGAAAACTACGCTGTCGACGATTTCTCCTAAATTTTTGACTTTCCCCGACTGTTTTGCGGTAATACCCATGTCGTTATCGAGAAGCTTGCCGATTAAAATCAAGCCGCCCCTGGGGCCGCGAAGAGTTTTATGGGTGGTGCACGTGGTAATATGAGAATGAGGCACTGGAGACGGATGTTCGCCTACGGCCACCAACCCCGCGATATGGGCCATATCGGACACCAGCAGGGCGCCCGCCTCATCAGCTATCTCTCGGAATTTCTTGAAATTCAATGTGCGAGGATAGGCCGACGCGCCGGCTACAATAATCCGCGGTTGATGTTTAAGAGCCAATTCGCGCAGATTATCATAATCGATTGTCTCGCTATCCCTGCCAACCCCATAACTAACGATATTGTAGTCGATTCCCGAGAAGCTAACCGCCGATCCATGACTAAGATGTCCACCCTGGGAAAGTTCCATGCTCAGAATGGTATCGCCATGCTTCATCAACGCTCGATAGGCGGCCATATTGGCACCGCTGCCGCAATGCGGTTGAACATTTGCGTATTCCGCGCCGAAAAGCTGTTTGGCTCTCTCTCTTGCGAGGTTCTCAACTATGTCCACATACTCGCAGCCGCCATAATAACGTTTAGACGGATACCCCTCGGCATACTTGTTTGTAAGTATCGAACCTGCTGCCTCAAGTACAGCTTGCGATACGTAGTTCTCCGAGGCAATCACCTCCAAACAGTTCTGCTGACGGGAGAGCTCCAGCAATATGGCCGCATTTAATTCCGAGTCCGATTCAACCAGATGTCGTCTATCAAGCAAGTCATTTCTCCATTTCCAAGTATATCGCGGGACAGGATAGCCTGCGAGAGTTCTGCTTGCAAGTAGTAGATTTACCGGCGGAGCGCCGTTACCTCGGGAACGGGCCAGTTGCTTCGATAGCTTTCAAGATTGCCGGAAAGTTCTTCATAAGCGCCTTGAAGCGTATAAATCTCCTTTGCCCTGCGTAATCGCGGCTCAGGTTGTAATGCCGACGAGCTTAAGATACCTCTGGAAAAGGCTATATGCCTTCCCTCAAGGGCTCCGAAATAATAGTCGGCAGATTCGGCCAGTTTGATGCCGGAATCCCCCAGTGCCGAATCGACAGGAATCCATCCAATCCCATTTATCCATATTTCGCTCCACCACCAGAGTCGAGTACTCAGATCATCCAGAATGAGAATCCCCCCCACCGGACGAGCCGGAACGCCTGCGGCCCTTGAGATAGAGGTGAACAATAAACTGTAACCAAAGCTGTCGGCTGAGTCACTCGATATATACTCTTCAAGAGATTGGCTTTTTGAGTTCTCATCAAACGAGAATTTATTGATTACATAGTTATATATGCTTTGGGATTTAGACCAATTGCTTCGTTTGTTTGCCGCCAAACTGGAGCCTAGCTCAGCAACTAAATCCGGCTTAATCCAGTTATCCTGAGCAAGTCCGGCTATAATCTCAGGGTGGGAGGGATCGTATGGAGTTTCTCTGCTGATGCTTACTTCAACCGAGTGGGTTTTCAGGAAAATCTGCCTGACTATACTGACGCTCTCGTCGTTATCCAGGTTTTCCAATCGATAGAGGTTCAGATTGCCTTTCGCATTGATAGGTGAATATGGCTTCACGCTGTAAGCATCCAACACCACCACATCCCCTTGGCCAATGCCAGCCGACGGAGAAGGTATGTGGAGATAAAGCGCATTCCGGGGAAACGATTTAACTTCGGTAATGGCAATTTTCTGCCGCAGCGACCAGCGGAATGCTTCGCCCTGCAAGATTTCTCCCGCATCTTCGATGAGCTCCACCGAAAATGGATTGCTGAACGTAGTCCCCTTTTGGAGGTAAATATTTCCGCTCGATGTGCCTTCGGGAATCCAGAACTGAACGGCATTTTCGGTCCATTTGCCAATATTGTGCGCTTCTACGTAAAGTCTGAGATCCGGTTCTTCCGCACTCAAACGCAATGATGTATCCCGACTGTTCAGCCAAATACGTCCGCTGCCGCGTTTATCTCCAAAACCCTCTCCATGCAAGGTTATGAGTTCCCCAATCCGGAGATTCTGAGGTTCGGCGTGTTTGATATAAGGCGCTCCAGGAAGCCAGGGACCGTACTCAATTTTTGGGAAACGGGTCTCATCACCGAGAACCATCCCGTTGGAAACGCCGGAACGGGTTTCAACCTTGACGATTGCCGTGCCGTCGTTGCGGGGAACCTTTGCCAGAATGCGATTATCTTCCCATTCCAGGACGTTGGCAGAACTGAGTGGAAAGGAACCGATGAAAAGTTTCGAGCCATCCAGGCCTTTCCCAAAAGTTTTTCCTCGAATCTCTATCTGATCACCCGGGGCGGCCGCAAGTTTGTTCAACTCAAGGATTACTGGCTTTCTCTGATATTTAATAACTAACACAAAAAAGGTACCTGCAACCGCGCATAAGAACACCACGGTTGTCCAGCGAGAAAAAACAGTGCTTTTCACTTGATTGCGGATGACTCCTTTGAAAGATCGAATTGAACGGCGGAATCCAGAGCTGATTCGATGGCATCGCGATCTTCCTTGCTCAGAGTATCCAGGTAGGGTGTCACCTCGACAGCCATCCGAATTTCCACATCTTCGACAAGTTCGGATGAACGACCCAGAGGGTAATAGTATAATGCATCCCGATATTCCACCGTGAGGCTTGTGAGCGAACTCGAGTACTCCGAACCAACCCAGGTTTCACTTCTGGCCACAAGAAGCAGCTTGTTTTCTTCGGCAGGATAAAGAGTGAATTCCACCTTGAGGTGTGAATCTTCACCGTGTAGACGGAGCTCCACTGGTCGTCCCGGAACCGTGATTTTTTTCACCTTGGCTTCCCATGTTCCGGCCGGATTGTCGGGTATACTGGCCTCCACATCGATTAGCAGGTACAGAGCCTCTCGAAGAAGCTTCCCGACGTCAATGGAATCTGCTGTTTCCTGCGCTCCAGATGCAACTGATACACAAAGGAACAGAAACACTTCCGGAAAAAACCGGAATTTGATGGGCGATACTGGCGATACTATCAAGGTTCTCCCTCTATAACGGCTGATCGAATCATTAGGGGATCGCCAAGTCGAGTAAAGGTTAGGGGCAAGGTGTGTATCGAGCTTATATCTGAATTTGTTCTTGCCTCCTCCAAGTAGCTAAGTAAACTCTCCAATTCACTCGGGGAAATTGAAAATGTTATCACCGTGGGCTCATGGGAAAATACGCGATCTCCGTCTATGGATCTGGAGACGAAATTCAACACTCCAAGAATTGAGATTAGTATGAGCGCGGCAACAGCCAGCGGCAGGGGAACCTCTATTCGTCTGGGACCGCTAATTCGCGCTAATCTCGCCTTTCCCACATAATTCCAGAACTTGCGATAATGATCCGCATTATTGTCGATTGTGGGTTCCTGCAGGCCCAGAATCTCCCTCTGGAATTCAAACATGTGCAGCGTCGAACGGCATGCCTGGCAGAACTGAATGTGTCTGCTAAGTGGTTTCCGCCGGCGTTCCGATAGTTCCCCATCGAAGTACACTGAAAGCTTATAAGCGTTAGGGCACATATAAATCTTCCTTCTTCAGATATTTTGACAAATGCTGCCTGGCGCGAAAGATTCTAATTTTAACATTGTTTTCGGAAATGTGTAGTATCTGTGCAATAATCGAATAGGGGTATTCGGCGTATGCTTTCAATATCAGGGGCACTCTGAGTTTATAGGGCACTTTAAGGAGGGCTTCCTGAACATATTTTCGTGATTCGTCGGATAGCGTAGCAATCTCACCTTGGTTTAATGATTCGCGCATTGGTTTGCTGGCAATATCCAGGTAGGCTTTTCGTTCGCGGCGAATTCTCTTCTCATGGCTTAAGGCCAAATTCTTTACCACCCGTATCAGCCAATACCTCGCTTCTATGCCTTGGGGTAATCGCTTCCTTCTTTCGTAGTATCTTAGAAACGTTTCCTGGCAAAGCTCCTCGGCCACCTCCGAGGAATCGCAAATTCTACAAGCTATCCGTAGCAATTGCGTATAGAAATCGTCAAAAAGCTCCGAAAACACCTGGTTGTCAGCGTCTCCTTCATTCTTAGATAGCAGCCGGGGAATCAAGGGGTTACTCTGGGATTTTGAGTTTGGACATCAAAGTTTTTCCAGTTTGGGACCGCTCGGGCGATCGCTTACCTTCCATCCCAGTTTAAGGAGAGTATCCCTAATCTGATCGGCGGTGGTCCAGTCCCCGGCTTTTCTGGCTCTTTGGCGCCTGTCTAACAATTCGTTCAGTTCTCCGTTAAGCTTTTCGGAATTTTCCACGCTGATATTGGCCAGATCGAGGCCAAAAACCTTATCCATTTCAAGGACTGTAGACAATTTTTGCTCCGGAGAAGTATTTCTATCCTTCAGAAGCAACCACAGCTCCGCCAACGCTCTTGGGGTGTTCATATCTTCTCCGAGAGCTGCACGGAAAGATTTTATTCTGGCTGTTCCACTATGCCCGAAATCATCCTTACTTCCTGTGACTGCGTTCACTGTGTTCGCAAAGTTCGAATCGCCTGTTTCCGAATTAACGCCCCCTCCGGTTTTTCTGGCTTCGATGTCTTCTTTCAGTGAGCCAACGCGATGGTTCAGGGATTTCCTGGCCATGCGGGCGTTTTCGAGGGACTCCTGGGAGTATATAAGCTGAGTACGATAATGACCACCCAATATGAAGTAGCGGTAGTCGAGGGGATGAAAGCCCATATCGCAGAGGCTTTGAAGTGTGATGATTTCGCCTTCGCTTTTCGACAGCTTCTGATTCTTCATAATGAGGAATTCGTTATGTATCCAATAGTTTACCCAGCGGTGACCCAAAACGCCTTCACTTTGAGCAATTTCATTAGTGTGATGAACCTGGATATGATCTACCCCTCCCGTGTGTATGTCTATTCGTTCACCTAAATATTTTGTGGACATTGCGGAGCACTCAAGATGCCAGCCTGGATAACCTCGGCCCCAGGGGGAATCCCATAGCATGGCTTGATGTTCGAATTTACCCTTAGTGAACCAAAGTACGAAATCCAGCGGATTGTGTTTATTTTCATCGATATCCACCCTGCTGCCATGCTGCAGATTCTGCTTGCCGATTAGAGCCATTCGACCGTATTCGGGGTATTTGGCAGTATCAAAGTAGACGTTTCCGCTCTCTACGTAGGCTAGTTTGCGTTCAATTAGACGTTGGACCAGCTCGATCATCTCGGGGATGTGTTCAGTGGCTCTGCATGCGATGTGAGGGAGAAGTATGTTCATGCGTTCTATGTCTTTGAAGAAGGCCTTAGTGTAAAAATCAGCTATTTCCCATACGGACATTTCTTGTCTTCGAGCGCTCTCCAGCATTTTGTCTTCGCCGCTGTCGGCGTTGTCGCTCAGATGTCCCACGTCTGTTATGTTCATTACATGCTTTACCTGATAGTCGAATAGAGTGAGGGTGCGGCGCAGTATATCCCAGTGAGTATAGGCTCTGAGATTGCCTATGTGGGCGTAGTCGTAAACTGTCGGACCACAGCAATACAAGCGTACTTTGCGAGGTTCGATGGGTATGAAATCCTGGAGTTTGCGGCCATCAGAATTATGAAGTTGAAGTGTTTCAGTATGCATATTGCTCATCTCCTAAAATTGGGGGTGGCATGTTATAGTGCCGGATTGCCCACTTTATATTCTTCCGGCGACACTTCCGCGCTCGATGCTGTCTCTTCCAGCATGTCTCTATGTCAAGATGCTGAAACTTAGAGTGCTGTGCTCGAAGTTACAACTTCCACTGATGCTTTCTTGTTCGCTGATACAGCATTTGATTGAGAATTCTGCCTCATGTTGCCCCTGTCGATTCTTAGGCATAGTATTATAGTGTGCCAAAAATAACTGAATCGATGAATACATTCAACATCAAGGGACCCCTTCTCGAACGGGAACCCATGTGGAGTCATACAAGCTTTTCGGTAGGGGGGAATTCGGACTTTTTTGCCGTTCCGGCTGATTTGGAAGATCTTCGTAATTTGCTCGCTGATGCACGCCATGCGGATTTAGAGAAGTTTATCCTCGGGGGAGGTTCGAATTTATTGGTAGCTGATTCTGGAATTCGGGGTTTGGTTATTGATATGAAGAATTTCGACTCATTTGAATCTCAGGGAAAAACCTTGGTGTTGGGTTCGGGTTTGTCAGTGTCGGACGCCGCATGGCGTGCGGGCTCGATTGGAATGGCTGGCCTGGATTTTCTCTTTGGAATGCCGGGGACAGTCGGGGGAGCCCTTTGGATGAACGCCAGATGCTACGGCGCACAGGTATCAGACTTTGTGGCTTGGGTTGAAGTGATGGATTGGGAAGGCAGAGTTGAAAGAATGGTGGTACCTGAAGATGAGTGGGGCTATAAGAAATCCTTGTTTCAGAGAGGTGAATTCATAATTATCAGGGCTGGATTTGACATTGTTCAAAGCAATTCGGAGGCGCTGCAACGTGCAATGCTGGGCAGAAGAGAGAATAGGCTTTCGAAGGGGCACTATAAGTTTCCTTGCGCGGGCAGCGCATTCAAGAACAACAGGAAGTTCGGGGTGCCATCGGGGGTTTTGATAGATCGTTGTGGCATGAAGGGCTATAGAGTCGGTGGCGCAGCAGTATCGACTTGGCATGGAAACATCGTTATCAACGATCGAGCTGCCATCGCCACAGACATTGAGATGATTCTGCTCGCGGTTGCCAAGCGTGTCGAAGTCGAGATGGGGATTCGTCTGGAGCGAGAAATTCTGCTGGTTGGAGATTGGAAGAATGGGTGAGAACTTAGATGGACTGATGCAGTTTCTTGAACTCGATGACAATAAGTTTCAGGAAGCGCTGAAAAACCTGACTGTGGCGGATTTGGCTGGAAGGTGGTACGAACTCGATGATCAGCAAGCGCTCAAGTTCTTTTTGGCCTTGAGACAGGAGACTCGAGGCGAATTGATCGCTGAACTCTCAAATGTCGAACAGAAAACCCTGGTGGCAGCGCTTTCGATTCAGGCTACTCGGGATTTGCTTGAGGTTATGGATCCTGATGATCTTGTCGATCTCATTCAACAGGTTTCCCCGGAAATTCGGTTGGAAGTGATAGGCCAATTGAGCGAAGAGGTTCGCAAGGAGGCGGAATTCTTACTGCGCTTCGATGACGATGATGCCGCCGGCCAAATGACCACGCGTTATGCTGTTATTAGAGCGGATATCACCGCGAATCAGGCTCTTGCCTTTCTCCGTCGTGCGCCAGAGGAGCTCGAAACTATTTACTATGTTTATGTCGTGGACAGCTTGCAGAGATTGATCGGAGTTGTTTCTCTGCGACAGATTTTAATGACTGCGAATGATGTAAAAATTGCCGATGTAATGAAACGCAGCATTGTCAGTGTCCGTGAGGATACTGATCAGGAGGAAACGGCTAAGGTTCTGGAAAGTCATGGTTTAATTGCTCTTCCCGTCGTTGACAGATGGAACCGACTTCTGGGTATCGTAACTTTCGATGACATGATTGAAGTTATTCGCGAGGAGCAGAGCGAGGACATTTATCGCATGGGTGCTATTGGGGGGGGGGATGCGGAGTTTTATCTCGAATCATCGATTATGCGACTTATCTGGCGTCGCTTGCCGTGGTTGGTGCTTCTACTGGTAGTGGGAACGATTACTACCAATGTCCTGGCTGGCTACGAGCTTCTAATTGGCAGGTTTGCCTTTCTCGCACTGTTTATCCCGGTAATAACTCAGACAGGAGGTAATTCCGGTACTCAATCGTCAACGTTGATAATACGAGGACTCGCAATCGGCCATCTGCATTTTCAACTAATCGGCAGGGCGCTCTCAAAGGAACTTGCCACGGGAGTAGTGATTGGTTTAGTGACAGGCGGAATAATCTTCCTGCGAGGTTTTCTTCTTCCACCAGAGCTCGAAAAAATGGAAGCTCTCGCTATTGGTATTTCGCTGGCGTCGGTGGTTTTTTTTGCAACTTCCATGGGCTGTCTGGTGCCATTCATTATCAGCCGTTTAAAGGGCGATCCGGCGGTGGCCGCAGGCCCAATGATGACCACTATAATTGACATCGCGGGGCTTACCGTCTATTTCGAAGTTGCAAAACTGCTGCTCACCTGATACGGGCGCTGTTCCACCAGTTTTTCCCGCTAGCCCAAACGCCTGGCAAGGGCCCATTCCAGAAATGCTGCATGGATTTGCCAGGAATTCTCACCATAGCCTCCAGCTGTAAGCCACAGAGAGGGAACCCCGATGTGCTCAAGGAACAAATAAGTGAGTCTGTCCCTTTGCGTTATTTCTTCGAAGCTGAGATTGAGAAGTTTTGTAGAAGGTAAGGCATCGTTCTCCCAGGGATCCGCGCCTGCTAAAACAATCGCCAAATCCGGTTTGGGACCCGATTCCAATTTCTTGTAAGCCATCTCGAGTCGCTCCAGATAGCGCTGTTCTTCACCGCTCTCGACTGGAATATCGATATCGCTTGGAATCCAAGAAGGATGGTTGTTTGATAGCGAACCATCGATGGGCCAGCCTCGGGCCATATGAATGCTCAAGGTTGTAACTTCCTTTCTATCTGCAAATATGGCGGCTGTACCATCGCCTTTGTGGGCATCTAAATCTATAACCCAAACTCCATTTACAACCCGCTCAGTCTGCAGTTTGCAAATTGCCAGAGCTGTGTCGTTTAGCGGACAGAATCCATGACCAAAATCCCGATGTCCATGATGAGCACCTCCGCCAAGATAGTGACAAAAGCCCGTATCCAAGGCAATTCTGGATGCCCTATAGGTTCCAGCCTCCATTTTCAGCAGACGGGGTACTAGGTCTCTCAAAGGTTTTGAGGCATTTTCCGGTTTCCAACGATTATGAGTGCCATCGGAATTTATTAGTTCAAAACCAGATATCAACCTTTCTTCCGCTCTCAAATCAAAAAAACCACTGGCATAATCCCAAGCGTTCACTCTCAGCAAGTCATTGAGAGTGTATATATCCTCGAATCCTTCGATTAACCAATTGGATCCTGCACCCTCCAATTTGCGGTTTCCGCTTAAGGCCGACAGTGTATTAGACTTCTTTGAATCAAAGGTTGGGATTTCAATGCCAAAACTTGGAAAATCCAGTTCCGTTCTTTTGTCAAATAGAACCATGGGGATATAGTCTCAAATTCTAATAGCAAGGTCCATCTGGCTTGTCTCGATCATCAAGGCAACACACGAGCCCCGGAAACAGCTCGAACGGGTGACAATGGAATTGCATATGAAGTTTCACGATGCAACAGTAAATGGAAAACAGACTGGACAGCTGCAGCGGCACTTCTCAACATCTCTCTATTTAAGTATGCAAAACACTTCCACAAGCACTTCATTTAGAAATAGATGGCCTTTGTGAGAAACCACAGGTCTCGAAAATCGAATTGCGTTCGGTTAAGGCTCGATATCCCCGGTGTGTGTATGAAAATCTCGAATGCCCTCTAAAACTGATCATAAAAACTCGAAGCTAATTGACAGAATGCTGTATACTTGAAATATGAACACTTATAATTCCAATTAGGTGAAGATATTATGCAAAAAAAATTTGAAACAGACGACAGCAAACTTCAAGTAAGATTTCCAGTAGCTTTGAAGCTTATAATCATTGTCTCGCTAATCGTCATCGTAGCGATGTCTGTTCTCACTTATATTTCTCTAAGCTTTTTTGAAAGAGAAACGAAGAACAGGATAAGAGATAACAATATCTCACTGTCTCAAACGGTTGCTAATCAATCTGAAAAAGAAATTCTCCAACTACTCAATTCCGCTAATCTACTATTTCAAATTGGTTTGACATCCAGTGGAGAAGTTTCGCTGGTTGAAGATTTCTTCGCCAATTCCAGATCGCTGATTTTTGTCGGTATACCAGGCAATGATTTCAATTTCTCCAATCGGGATTGGTTCAGAACAAACGGTATATTCAATGAATCAGCCATTCTCAACAGTATCATAGCAACCCATTCTGAAATTGTTGATAAGACTCGAGGCGGCGAAACATTTATTATAAACGTATCCCCGTTGATACCCAATTTGGATTCCCCGGTTATTGCATTGTTCACGCCTTTTCTATTTGGGACTGAAAGGCAAGCTTTTGTAGTGTTAGCCGATGTGGGCGCAAGCTTTGCAGAGAGCGTGCAAACTCAAGAAGGTTTTACAACCACGATGATTATCAACTCCGAAGGAGAGATACTGGCGCATCCAGATTTCGCAAGGGTATTGGGAGGTGAAAATATACGAAATTCCGAAATATTCGAGAAAGTTTATTCACAGGGTGTACCAAGGGGTCAAATAATTTACGAAGAAAAAACAGACGAGGGATTGGTTAACGTGATGGGTTCATTCGCCCTGATATCAGTCGGTGATCTGAGTGTTATCACCACGGTTAGGGAGACAGATGCGTTTGCTGTCGTAAAATCAATTCGAGTATTGAATTGGACTCTCCTTGGCATCGTACTCTCTTTTGCGATACTCGGAATCTATTTTTTCTCGCAAAGCCTTTCCAATCCTCTCAAGGAATTGGCTCTTGCGACGGTGCAAATAAAAATTGGGAACTACAATACCATAATACGCCCGAGAACTAGGGATGAAGTTGGTCAGCTGGCTCGTAGCTTTTCTTCGATGGTGCCTAGCCTGATGGCCAGAGAACGCCTGTTCCAGAAGACAGAGGCCTTCGTCAATAAGCAAGTTGCCCAGATGATAGATGATGATACCCTCCCCGAGTATGCTGAAACCAAGGAGGTAACGGTTTTCTTCTCCGATATCAGGAATTTTACTGCCAAGAGCGAAGCAATGGGAAATCCGCAATTGGTTATAAACAATCTCTCTGAATACTTCAGAATCATGGTGCCCTGCGTAGAACAGACTCAGGGCACTGTTGACAAGTTTATTGGAGACGCAGTAATGGCCGTGTGGGGAAGCATGCACGAACTCGAAAATTCTGCCGAAAATGCGATAAACGCCTCGCTGTTGATGAGATCGGCGCTTAGAAAATTCAATGTTGACAGGGGTAGTGTTGAACGACCCATTTTCCAGATTGGTTGCGGCTTAAACAGTGGTTCAGCCACCGTGGGGATAATGGGCGATCCATCGAGCAAAATGGAATGGGCTCATATGGGAGATACTGTCAATCTAGCCAGTAGAATTGAAGCTCTAAACAAGCCGATGGGCACTGATATCATCATATCACAATCAACAGCCAGTCGCGTTGAAGGCATCTTCAGCATTGTCCCCTTGAAGAGAATCAAGGTTAAGGGCAAATCCAAGCCGCAGCTACTCTATGCGGTTCTCGGACGCATGGACGACGAGACCCGACCCAGGTCCCTTGGCGAATTAAGAGCCATGGTTGGCATTACCAACACTTTCGGAGCATCTTCTGATTCAGAGGAGCATGAAGTCAAATATGAAATTCTCGATTCGTAATACTCTCGTAACCATATTACTGTTATCTTCGGCGGCACTCTTCGGATGGCTTTTCCAACGCGAACTCAATAGAACAACCGAGTTCGTAGATGGAATTGCGGTTGGGGAAATAATAGAAGTTCGGGGCCAGGTGCAGCGGCGTTTTAACAGGCAAAGCAAGTGGGACGCCATCATTGAAGACGAAGAGATTTTTAATCTTGATTCCGTCAGAACCATGAAAGGCTCCAATGCCATCATTTTCCTCAAAAAAACAGACGACAAGGGCAATGAGGTTTTCGACGAAATAATGATGGGATCCGATACGTACATAGTATTTGATCTTTTAGGACGTAGGAGAAATGTCAGCCTGGTTACTGGCAAGCTATCCGCCAAGGGTCAGCCGGGTTTAACCATCAGCTCAGAGGAGGCACTGATTTTTGCGGATCAGGGACATGTGAGTTTAGATAATGATTTGGATGAACAGCTTAGTATCTCGGTTTCGGAAGGCGAAGCTACTGTGCTGGTAAATAACCAAAGAACACAGGTGGGCAATGATGCAATCCTGCAATTCGACAGAAACACCGGAAATACAACTACGACAACCGTTGCAGTTGCGATAGATAAGCCGAGCCCCAATGCCCTTCTACTAAGCTACGAAGATAACTTACCGGTTGATTTTGCCTGGCAGGTTTTTGCCGATTGGACCAGCCCACTTCTTGAAGTTTCAACCGATTCAACCTTTTCGGATATCGACGGCACTCGAATCAGAGCGAACTCGGAAGCGTCTTTGAACCTGGGATCGGGAAATTGGTATTGGCGAATTCTGGAATCGGAGAACGGCAGTTTCGGCCCTACGAACGAATTCTCGATTGGTCGAGCACGACGCATAAAACCGATCGCTCCCTCGCCGGGTTTGAACATACCATTTCGCGGACAGACAGCCAGCGTTTCCCTTAGATGGAGCAGCGCGCCATATGCGAGTTCCTACACAGTAGAACTTAGCCAAAATTCATCATTTTCCAATCCGCGAATTATGCGTGAGGTTATCGACAATTCGATACTGGTTAAAAACCTGACAGAAGGTAGCTGGTGGTGGCGTGTGATTCCTCACTACCAACGCGGGGATTTGATAAATCCACTAAACTCGGAACCTAGATATTTTGTTCTGGAAGAGCGCATCGAACACGAACCGGTTACACTCATCAGCCCAGTGGAAAATGCGTCGCTATCAAGTCTGGATGTTCGAGACGGCATCCCGTTTAAATGGCTTGCGGCCGATAGCATAGTCTCATACAGGATAAGCGTGGCGAAAAATCAGAATATGGACGATATAGTTGCGGTAGCAGACGGACCTGAAAACTGGAGAACTCTACTTCCGACTCCAGAACCTGCCGTCTATTACTGGCGCGTTGAGGCAATTGCAGCCGATGGAGCTGATGTTCCAGTTTCCAGGACACGCAGCTTCACCGTTCGCCCCCAGAGCGGAATAGTTGAGCTTATCGATCCCGCCCCCGGCGAATTTAAGGAACTAAAACCATTTACATCTCACAGTTTCATTTGGCACAGTGACATCCCCGGCACTGCCCGATTCCAGTTGAGCAGAGTCAAAAAGACGGGGGAAAGTGAGCAAGTCAGAATTCTAGATACCTTATTACAAGGCGAATCATTCAGGACGATACTGCCCGGAGAAGGTGAGTACGCATGGAGTATACAAATTCTTGATGATAAAGGCCGTTTGCTGCTTCGAAGCGGGGAAGTTCAATTCGTCGTGAGAGCGGATTTCGAACCGCCGATTCTTAGCAATCCGGCTCCTGGCTCGATTATCGGAATAGCTGACTCAACTACAATCTCGATAAGCTGGGATCCATCGCCAGGCGCCGATGCTTACGAAATAGAGTTCAGGAATCAAGATGGAGTTGTTATAGGACTGGATAGACGCGTAATTGGTTTGAGTCGGGATTTTGCGTTCTCTCAGACAGAAGGCGGCGGCATATACACCGTTGAACTCACTTCGATAAGGGAAAATCCACCTCCAGGCGCCTCCGCTAGAAGCAGAACCGCTATTTATCAGTTTGAAGTAAAGGATTTCTTTCAATACTCTGCAGCCATCCCAATCTCCCCGACAGATGACGTCACAATAAATCCAGTAGAAGCCCTGAGAAGTGGAGTCACCCTGAACTGGCGACAGGATCCGCCACTGGAGAATTACACTGTCGAGCTTGGCAACGGGGAATTTATCAGGCTATACCAAAGCAAACAGTCCAGCCTATTCCTTGAATCCCTGAATCCCGGGCACTATTCCTGGTTAGTTCGCTCCAGAGATAGCTTTGGACAGGAGGCTCCGAAGAGTCAAGTCGCCAGGTTTAGAATCGATGATTTTCCAAATCCACCCCCCCCTGCCGCAGTATTCCCTCAATCCGGAGCCAAACTGGACATGACAGGGAAGAAGAATCTTTCCTTTGAGTGGGAGGCTGGAGAGAAAAATACAGTATACGATTTAGCGCTCTACTTCAGCGATGCGAACACACCTCTTGTCAGAGAAGTCGGTTTAACCGACACCACTTATACTCTGGATAACCTCGAAATTCTGGATGTTGGAAACTTCATTCTTACAATCCAATCACGCATCGATTACTTCGATATCGGCATTACTCGGTCGAGCCCGGTAGTTAGAGTGCCTTTTACTCTTTCAATAGATGTTGCAAACACGACGCCGAAGATGCTTAATAGTGAGCTGCAATATGCGGACTAAGACAGGCGGGAAACCGGCGTTTTTTTTCTTGTTAAGCTTCCTGGCGGCCACAACATGCCTCTCAGCGCAAGAAAGAATCGAATGGGAACCCGTTGTCGGGGCCGATCACTACCTGGTGGAAATAAGTCAGAATGGCAAGCTCGTACTTGAAGTACAGAGCAAGGAGTCTTTTATACCGCTTTTCCTTCCCCCCGGTTACTATGATATTCGAATCAAGGTGATAGATTCATTTGGGAATGCCCAATCCACCGACGAGATTAGCCGTTTGAAAATCAGCGCGCCTCTTATCCCCTTCATCATCTATGTATCTCCCGGGGTATTTCATAAAAATGAGAAGCCGGTGTTTTTTGCGCGAGTAAGCGGACTGCTGGAGAATGAAAAACAATCCACCACCTTCGCACTTGAAAGCGACGAAGACAGGAAGATACAACTGAATTGGGAGATATCAGACTCCAGCAAGGCTGCCGAAGGTTGGATAGAGATATCCCTAAGCACAGATAGAAGGCTGCCCAATGTTGGCTCCTGGCATCTCACAATGTCCAATCCCGATGGCCGCGAAGATAGTCTGGAAAATGCACTCACCATTTTCCAAGGTTCACAGCCTCGAATAAAAACCATAAATCCGAAGGAATTTGTTGCCGGAATTCCAAATGCTGTGCTCCGAATTAGGGCAAAGGACTTCAGTGGAGACACTACTCTTCTAATCGACGGACCTTCGGAAATTCCAATAACGAAATTAAATCAGGGTGAAAAGGATGTCTTTGAATTTAGCTTGAATCTAAGGGATGCATCAGAGGGACTCTATTCGATTTCTTTGCTGAATCCCTCGGGGGAAATCGACACCATACCTGAGGGACTAAAAATTCACTCCCCAAAAATGGCTTCATCCAGAAAGGTTAAGACACTGAAAATTGATGATAGAAAACCCCGGCCGCAATCCGAATTCCCCAATGCAATCTATGGCGGATGGAAACCCATTATACGAACCAGTGATACAGGCTTGGAATCCTTTTTCGATCCTTCTTCCCAAGTTGTTTTCCAACCAGGCTATTTGGGGTTTACACTGGGATATTCCCGGGATATCGAAAATGATTTGCTGCGAAGAGTGCCCTACCTGGATGACGTTGAATGGTATTTCCTGGCAAGCTATTCTAACAGTAAACTTATTGATGCTGAACCTAGTGATCTTTTGCCTAGTCCTTTTCCTAGTCCTTTAGATGACTTTGGTTTAGTACAAAACCATCATAGTTTAGCCTTCCTGTTTGGAGTTAGTTATGTCACCTGGTTCGATTCTCCACTGAACCTTCTGGCGCAAATTGGCCTTGGGATTGGCGTTATGCTCCGCGAGTATAGCGGCCCAGAACTGTCGCCAATACCAGGACTGCCGCCTGATGCTGGCCCCGATATGCCTGAATTTGTTTATCCCAAGAATTCAACAAGTTTCATTATGAGCTTCGATTTGGGATTCCGCTGGGATATCACGCCACAACTATTCGTAAATACAACTGCCAATGCCATGCTTAAAAACGAAATAGATAAAAATGACGAATGGTCCTTTCAACCTAAGATTGAAGGAGGCTGGAGATGGTAAAAAGCCGGGCTTCGGCTAAATTCAGCCTGTTCCACTATCCCTCAGAATGGACTGCCTTTCTCATCATGATTCTAACTTCAGTTTGGGCAAGCCATGGCCAGGAATCAAGCACTCTTATAAGCGATGAAGGCGCGGTTATCTTGAGGTGGGAATCCGACGCTTCCTTGTTCCGTATTCAGATTCGTCGCGACGGGCAAGTGTTTTTCGATATGGAGCACGACAAGAATGAGATAAGACTAAATTTGGCCCCTGGCCTTTATGAGTATAGAGTCGCTACGCTAAATGTCTTTGCCAAAGAAGATAGAAGCACAACTTGGCTACCGTTAAGAGTGAGCAGTTCGAAGATTCCCCATTTTCGATTAGTATCCCCACTCGAAATCGCAGAGGGGGAAAGCGGTAAAATCCTGGTTGTTGAGTCGACTAAATTCAGGGAAGACATCACCCTCCTGTTGATAAATGGCGACAGACGAATTAGCACGGAATGGCAGAAAGATGAAAACCTCTATTCAATTCTGTTACCGGATTCACTTGAGGCAGGAAGATGGGACTTGGAGGCACGCGATATTTCCGGTAAAACCTTCATGATTCCTGAAGTTCTAACAGTTCAATCGACTAAGTCACTCTCGATTTATAGCTTAAGCGTAACCGAGCTTCCTCCCGAGGGAACCTTCCCTGTTGAAATTGTCGGTGAACGCTTTGATATGGATATGTCTCTGCGTTTCGAGAGCCTGGATGAAATTCTGAAGGTTGTTTCAACTGAGGTTTTTAACGAGAAGAGAGCGTTGGTTTACCTTGATTTGGCTGGGGCAAAACCCGGTGATTACACATTGATAGCATCTAATCCAAATGGGGTTGAGGCTCGCTCTGAAGGGGCTCTTAGGGTAGAACCCACGGGAAAGAGCAGAGACACCGAGCCGGTGAAAATGAAAACGCGTGTTGAATTCCATGCGGGCTATTCGCCGATACTGATAGTTTTTCCCGATAAGAGTTTGTTGCCAGTATATACGGCTGTGGATATCGCGCTTTTGCTTCAATCCGGTTGGGAAGCACCATTTCTGCGAAATCTTGGTGCGGAAACCAGGGTTTTTGGAGGCATATCAGGGCTTGGTTCTGATGCCAGTAACGACTCGATTTTTGGTTTTGATGCTTCGGCATATTATCGACCTGAAGGATCCATAACACCGGTGGTTCTTGTGGGTATTGGTGTGGTTTTCTCCAACTATGCCTTGAACGAATACAACATGAAGGCTATTTCCGTGCTTCGAACAGGTCTCGGTATGGATATAATTAAGAATCGCTGGGTTACGCGGATTGGGATAAGTGCAAGTACTTCCTTCAATGAGAAGATATTCCCGATTTTTTCGCTCATGCTCCGCGGGGGGCTACACTATTAATACCCTGAATCTCGTAAGAAGCAGCAAGTCAATCGCTCATGCTTCCGTTCTCAAAAGAGAACACCCCACATACCTTTTCTGCAAGTTAGTGGCGAAGGGATTTGAACCCCCGACCTATCGGATATGAGCCGACTGCTCTGCCAACTGAGCTACGCCACCTAAAAAAACCAACTGTACTGTGAGGTATAGATATGTGTCAACTTTGAAGTAGGCGTGGAGAAAACAGGATAAGTTGAACGCTCTTATAGAAATTTCCTTTTTTGGGCCTCCTCTATCAGTCTTCTATTCCACGGGTTGGCAGTCAACCAGGCTTGTTTAGCCTGATAATCGTCGAAGCGATTAGCGCTAAGCTGTACTTGATTATAGGCCTGGCTAATTAAATGAACTTGTTGCTCTTCTTCTGTTTTCGGGGCAATCAGAGCCGCCCATAGGAGGTATAGATAACTATAAGGCGCTGGGATTCGACGACCATCCCTTGAAGCAAGGTTCTTAAGACGCATAACGCAATCCAGGCTACCATTTCCTCCGGAAATATAAATACCGAATGCTTCGATCCATTCACCCAAAACATCCAGTGGACCAGCGGAATCTGTCAGCCTGCCTTCTATGGGGGAGTATCCATCAGACCAAACGTCATACTCTCCTTGCAGATATGAATTCCGACGTTTCAATACGCGTGCCTTTGCGATATATCTTCTAGCCATCTCGATATCTCCAGTTAAAAAGGCAGCTTCCGCAAGATAGGCATTGGCTTCCCGTGGATTTCCGGATCGTAAAAGGATTCCTTCCCCCTCTTCCCTGAAATCGGCTAACAAAGAACGCCCCTTCCAAACTTTGAAAATCTGTGATTCCTTTGTTAATCCATAAAAATCCGAAATAAGCCGTCCATTTTCGGCAAGCTTTGTCACTTCCTGATAGCGGCCAAGTTCCCAGTTGATACGAACAGCTACAAGAGTTAAGAGCAGGTGTAAATCTCGTCTGCCGTTCCTATAGGCCATTTCACGATACTCATGGCAGAGCCTCATTGCGCGGGGAATGTCACCGAAAAGAAAATGGCCAATCGTTTCCATTGCCGCGGCTCGAATAACACCCCATGAGACGTCAACTTGCGTGCCGATTCTTCTTGCAATGCCGAAGTGATCTATTGCATCTCGAACTTTGCCGCTTGCAAGAAGGCTTAGCGCCAATTCGAGATGGGAGTAGGTTTCCCCCTTGTGATTCCCCGATTTCTGGAATGCAAATAGGGCGTCTTTGGAAGCGCTTAGCGCATCTTCCTGTTGTCCAATAGCATAATAGTAACGCGCTATTTGCAGTTTAAACTCTTCAGCATAAGGGCCTCGACCACATATCAGCGATACGCTACCGTCTTTTACTTGCGACTTGACTTCATCAATGTTGCAAGTGAGTAAAACATAACGCAGTCGGGCGGTGCAGATGACGTTTTGCAAGGATTCCATCTGTGCGGCGTTCAATTCGGTCACCGACATAATCGATGATGTGAGCAATTGCCCCACGGCCCGCAATCTTCTATTTGTTAGAAGATAGTTGAAAAGCTGACTTAGAACATCTATGGCCAGTTTTATTGGACCCCAACGCTCCAGATATCGGAAGAGGCGGAGAAGGCTAATCGGATAGTTGGCCTGGTATCTTCTGTATAAGTATTCGCCAAAACTCTCGGCTTCCCGAAGCATTTCGATATCCTGCAGAATCACGTTTGCATGAGCACCGGAAAATCCCTGAACCTTGCCGTCAGAGTATTCCCGTATCAAGCCGAAATCAAGCAGATAGCTATAGCATGCAAGCTGTGCGTTTCGCAGGTCGTCCTTATCTCCTCGTCTTTCAACAAGCAAATCCCTGTCGCAAAGCCCAGAGGCCGCATATGCTAGAAAAAGCATTTTGCGCTGTTCGTTATCGAGCGATGCGACTAGGCCCTCGCCTGGAATCCTTGATTTGCTCAGTTTTTTCTCTTTTTCCACTATTAAATAAAAAAGCTTGTATAAGCTGGCGCCACATTTTCTCAACCATTTAGTGATTTCTCCTGAAGTGGTTTTGACATTCGAAGTCTTCAAAATGGACACCATCGCATTTTCCGAGGGCTGTCTGAAACTTATCTCATAGCCCTTTCCAGGCAACGCTATTTTCTCGTTAAACAAATCCGAATCATAGACAATGATTAGTCGAAAGCTTTGTTTAGTCAGTAATTCAATGAAGAATGAACGAAGCCATGAAGCGGTTTCAGCTTCAGGATTGAATCCGTCTATCAGTATGTAGGCAGGCTTACCATTTTGTCGCTCAATATACGCCTTTGCATATAAGGCAAAAGTTTGAATGAGATCTACCGGCATTTGATTGTTCGAAATCTTCCACATACCACCTTTCTGGGCAGATTTAAGGATTTCGGAGCCAGTGCTTGTCCACCACACTCTCTCCTCATCATCGAGATATTCAGGAAGGTTGGCAAAGGATGTCCTTAGAGTTAACACGAACGGTTCCATAGGATCTTCCAAATTCTCATAAAAGGGAATTGTGAGCGGCCTTACCTCATCTTCGGGATAGAGTTTATCAAGCGCTTTGTGCAGAGTGGCCCGCTTGCCTGAACCCCATTCACCACGAAGCAGCAGAGTATTGAAACCATTATCTTCTTTTTCGAGTTTTTGTAAGGCCCTCTGAACAGCCCTTAGACGATCAGGTCTTACTAGTAATTTCGATAAAAGTTCATAGGGTCTTGGGCCAATCTCCTTTAATCCATCGACTCGGAAAAATCCTTCGACACATTCACCGGTTAGATAGTCGCTGAACTCGTTGACAAGCTTCGGATCCACCCATAAACAATTATTTTCGGGGACAGTAAGCATCAGAGATTGCAGCCGATTTGCATCGAAATCTTCCGGAACGCTGGTAATCAACAGGGTGACTCCAAAGAGATGCTTATCGTTCTTCCTTATTTGCGCGTGTATTGCCATAGCGGCTTCTGCAGTTTTTCGCGCTGCTGCATCAAAGATAAGCGGATATCCGAATAAACTGTCGTTGACAGAATGTCCGCCAAAATGTTGCAGCAACTCATTGAGCTCGCAGCGCATGGTACTGATTAAAGTGGGGCGCAACTTATTCAATTGATTTAAATGCGATATTTCCACATAGATTGAGTAGGAGCCCATAAACTTTACTGCATCCATTGTAAATCAAAAAACATAGCGCTTCATATAGTTTTTTCACTTAACTAATACCCCGCGGGCATCCAAACACGCAAAAACTGTCCTTGACCACGAAATATTTACATGATACCATGTGTTTTGCTCCAAACTTGATGCTGAGCACCAATCAATACTGAATCGAGCTACACAAATTGGAACTGAAAATTCGAAAAAACAATGAGATTTACGTCATCGACGTCAGCGGCGAGTTGGATTTGTACAACTCCCACAAGCTGAAAGAATTGGTAATGAAAATGGTGAACAAGAAGATTCATAAATTCGTTATCAATCTGCAAAACGTGGAGTATATTGATTCGAGCGGTATTGGCGCCCTGATTTATATCTACTCAACCGCAAAAAAACTTGATATTGAATTCTTGATTTCAAACATACACGGTTCAGTCAAAAAAGTTATCGAGCTCACTAAGCTTATGAATTACTTCCCAATTGTCAACAAGGTGGGCGATGCAGTTAAGCGGCTTGCAGGATAGACAAATGGTAAAAAAGATTCAACAAGATGACAACCACATGCTTCTAGTTAAGAATGGCATGCTGAACAAGGAGTTTCCCAGCGACTATCGTCAGATAAGATACTTCACTCTGATGATAGCACAAAAAGCGCCTCCGGGGATAAAAGAGGTGAACCTCCTTGAACAGCAGATTAGCGAGCTTATAAAGAATGCTGTAAAGCACGGCAACAAGTCAGACCCGAATAAGAGAATCAAAGTTTGGTATTCTTTTTCATCCCTGAATGCAAGAATCATTATAGAAGATGAGGGCAAAGGTTTCAAGAGGATCGATGATTGGAACTCCTTCAATTCACATCGACAGAAATGTCTCTTGGATGAAGATTTTGAGAAACTTGCCGAGTATGTCGCATACAGAACTAGCGAAAGCGACGATAACGATGGCGGTAATGCTTTGTTTGCTGCTACGGAATATTGGGACGAAGGTGTCGTTTTCAACAGAAAAGGCAACACAGTCGCAGTGGGCAAGAGGTTCCCCAAAAAACGACCAGGGATCGAGATTGCCTAACGAGCCTGGATTCAGCTTATGGCTTCCAATTCCACCAGTTTCTGGTTTACTCATCGGTACCTGGGTATGCGCTAAAATCCTGCGACCACCGATCAATAAACCAGTTGTTCTTCCAAACTGAGAGGTATATGTAGCCGTCGGAGAGCTGTTTACCCTCTCTATCCGCCAATCCAACCCGCAGAATTATCTGCCCCCCCTCATATTCCGGAACCGCATATCGAGGATAAACATCCTTACCACCATCGGCAAGAGCTTTCTTGAACTCCAGGGATAGTGGAATTCGGACGCTGGGATGTATTTGCTCTGCCGGCGTTTTACCCTCTCTAATTGACAAAAACGCATCATCGCAAACGGCTAGGGCCTCTACCCAAAGTGGGTTTGGGTTGCGAAGGTTTGCCAGCGGTCCCAAAATTTCATCCTCGGGGAGGGTTGGTTCACCAGGATTCCATTGAACAAATGAATTCCATAATTCATCATCAGGAGACTGGGCGAATGCCTCTGACAACAAAACTGTAAAGAAGAGAGCGCCGTTGGCAATGAGCAATAATCGAGTCATTTAAGTATATCGCCAATATCTTCGAACGATATATCCAGGATGTCGGACTGGCTCCTTTCCTTTTGAGGAAGAAATACATCATTGTAAGCCGCAACTAAGCGAAAGATGTCGTCATGCCTGTAATCGGACAGTATGCTTGCCTCCAAATTATAACTCTTTTCCCTAAATCCCCTTACCATAACATTGATTGGATCGCTCACTGTTACGGCGAAATGCGGACTGTAGGTGAGCATAAAAAGCAACACTACCGAAAGACTCATGGCAAAGATTGTGATATTTAGCTTGGATTGAGATACGATGGTGGGTCGGCCGTCAAACCAGACGGTATAAAACCCGACATGTCTGATGAAGTAATCATTAGGACCAAAATAGTCTCTTAAATACCCTTCCTCATATTTGGTGTAAAGTGTCTGTTTATCTCTCTTGAGCAACAATACCGACGGCTCCGACAAGCCCCAGCTTTCAGCGTCATCAGGCCCGAGGAAACGAACCCCTTCAAGTTCCGACGCGGCCGTCTCTCCGCCTATAAGCCATGCCTCTTCAAGGTCATCTATGTTTAAAACCGCAAAAACGGTTCCAATAATCATAGCTGAGAAAATCAAGGTAGAGGTAGCGGTGGTGATTATACGAACCGTATGCCGTTGAACCATTGCAGAGTCGGCAAAACGAATTTTCCGAAATATCTTGAGCAATCTCAGCAACCTCAATACCCGGGCCATGCGAACCGCCTTGACCACTTTCAACAAGCCTACCAGCGTCCCCGACCCCGCGAAAACCATACCCCTCATTATCGAAAGAGAAATAGGTCCTGAAGAGAATACCAGCAGCGGTACGGATGCTATGAAATCCACCCACCCATTTTCGAACAGGATATATCTGCGAAAAGAACGACAACAGATTGCGTTCCAGCTCCGAATCAAGAACTCCAGAGTAAAAAACAAGTCGAAAGCAAATCCACTGTAGATAAATATTCGCCTGGCAGCCCATGTCGAATTTGAAATCATCAATATGTCCTCTGCGACTGTCTGTAACAAAACCAAAACAATGGCCGTTGTTACAACAGCCTCCAGAGTGTCATTAACTTGTCGCTTCATCCACTACCATCCATTCTCCGCGGCGATGCTTTGCAACTCTACAAGCATATCTAAGTCGAAACCATAAATCTTGTAATTCTTCCTGGCAATACTGAACCAGCTTTTATCTGAAGACTCCGCACCCCTGTCCGCCGTTATTCCGGGTTTTAAGTACTTGGAGCGATGCGAAAACAATGCCGCGAGCCTGGCGGTGCCTTCAGTGTGCGGATTATCCTGAAAAGACAGCATACTATTGACAGCGCTCCGTAATACCGATTCGGGCATCGAAGTCACCGACTTTGTAAGCTCTTTCAATACCTTTGAAGCAAAAGCGGGCGAAATGATTAACAGAGGCTGTTGTGATGCAAGTGTCGATTCGGGGGAATAATAACGAACAGATGGACGAATAAGCATAGCCGCCTTAATCATATCCGCAATTTCATCAATGCTGATTTTCAACCGTTGCACCTTCCTGAGTTCAAAACCGATATATCTCTGCCGGGAAAAAATCTTCTCCACATATCTGTCAATCAAACCCGAACCCACACCCATTAGTGGACCTGTCAATTCTTTTCTGGAATTAGGCTTTTCCGACATCTGCTTCAGGAAATCTTCCAGCTGAAATTTCGCTGACTCGACACTAGCTTTTTTCCGCAGCATATCCTGCACAAAATTGAACTTCATGCTGCTTTTTATAGTCTCACTGATTAGCGACGGAAGCGCTTTGTCCGAAATTTCCATCAGAGCAATTTTCAGTAAGACTAAGATGCGCGACCACGGCAGTTTCGGAAAAAACGCGGGTGAACTGAGCGTTGGTTCGAGTACAGCGCTGTTTGCCTCAAGGAATTGATATAGTTGTTCTTCCTTCTGCAAGGGCGAAAGCCCTGAAAGTGATGGATTCTCCCAAAGTCGATTCACGAAAGCAGTAGCTTTTTCCTGTTCAATACCCATATATTTCCGATTCTTCACACATCATTTTTGGTTTTTCACCAATTTGTGACATGATAGTATAGGGATGTATAAGTTTGCACGATGTTTCTTGCTTCTCATAGTCTTTGTATTGCCAACCTCACGGGCGCTTGGCGCACAGGAAATGCCAAGCGGGAATGGTCCAATTCTACCAGCAGAACACGAAAATGATAAAGATATATCCGAAAACACAGCATACCTGATAAATACCAAACTGGAAAATACGACTGTGGACCTCATTTGGGATGGATATTGGCGAATACGACTAGCTGCCGGAGGAACATTTGGCAGAAGAAGCAGCCAGAACATCTATCCAGATCTGCAAAGAGGTGTGATATTCACCCAGGAACCAGATTTGAAACTGAGTTTGTGGTTGAATAAACGATGGTTTATCGAAACAGTTTTCCAGGGGAGTTTTGAACGCAACAGCTACAGAGCGGGCTATATAGGCCAGGGAGACGAATTTGTTCAGGAAGTAATAGTTGGTAACAACGATGTTAGCGCCACGGCTTATGCCGGAATGAACATACCCTTGCCACACAGGGGTGCTCCAGGCATCTCTGCAAAATTCCTGACGCCCAAGTCCAAGCATGAGATTCTATTTCGATTCGATCCAATCGCACCGAGAAAAAAGGTGTTTCAGGGGCAATACGAGGTTAGCACTCAAGATATCGGTTTGATGGAGTTTGTCGAAGGTAAATACTTCATCCTGCCGGATAAAAACATATCCAATTTTGTTGTTTATCTGGAAGATAGAAACGGGCCGGTAATCGGAAGAGATGGATTTGATACTCAACGTAGATACCGGCTCGCACAAAATGCGGAGTATTTCGTGGATAACCAAAACGGCTTGCTTGAGCTCCGCGCCTCTCATGATGGGCAGGTAATAGTTTATTACGAGAACCAGAACAGTAGGGCCGTAGGCACGGAAACCGTAGATGATTTCATTATCAAACCGGATTCAAATCTTAAACCACAGTTGAGTCCGCTCGAATATGCGGAATTTGAATTTGACAAAGAAGATATATACGATCCGGATGGGAGGAAATTCGAGAAGACTTCAAGGGTGAATATCAATGGGAAGGGCTATCTGATTCTTTATGAACCAGGCAGATTTACGCCCTTTGAACGCCAGAACGTGTACCGCTCAAACAGGTCGCTGCCGGAAGAAAGCTGGAGGATTGTACCTCAACTTCGCGATCGTGGCGCTCTTTATCCGAATGAGTCGATTGATTTCGGTTTCATTGCCAGTATTCAGGAGAAAACCATCACCGTCTATGGTGCCGTAGGCTCGACAGAAGGCTTGCGCGATCCGGCAAACCGGTACCCCTTTGCCATTTCCGATCCTCAAGTATATGGCCCGGGCCGGGAAACCGATCCGGCAAAGCTTTCCAAAATGATAGTGCTGACCATCAAAGAGAAAAATTCTGGCTACTACTTGGGAAGCGACGTAGTGCCTGGATCGGTTGTTGTCCATATAAACGGCATAAGGGATAAAACCGTAAAGATTTCAGAGGATGGTCAACTCATCTTCTCACACTTCATTTATCTCGATGACTGGATTGAAGTTAGCTTTCGAATTGAAAATTCGAAGTTCGCCGCAGATGAACTTTTCATTTATCAGGGGAATCAGTTTCAACTCACACCGCAGCTTACTCTGGAATTGGCGGAAAGTATACGTTGGAACATCAATCGGGAACAAGTTGTTTACGAATACGAGCAAAGTTCAGGTGAAATAACAGTTGCCACTTCCCTTGACTGGGAGACAGCAAATGCCGGAATTCGTTTGGAAGGAGACGTTACTCTTTCCTCTCCGGATACAACGGGCAGGCTGCGGCTCTTTGGCATGGAGGATGAGGGGCTGACTTTATCTTTTTTTGAATCCACCCTGGTTAGAGCGCCAGAGAGCATCTCGGTTCGAATACCGGGAAGCATGCCCAATAATCCGCGGCATAAACTCCTCACCTCCCGCCAGAAAGTCGATAAGTACAATTACTTCTCTTCCGATTTCCTGGGTAGAAAAAAACTCAATGACTATTTGTGGAATCAGGCCACATCCACTGGTGAAGACGGCCCTGCTCTCGCCGCAAGCCGCGAGGGAGATCCTGCTGAAGCCAGAGTTATGGATTTCAGATTTGATTTGCCAGGTGCGACAAATTCCTGGAGTGCTGCAGATTTCCTGGCAGATACAAAAAATGTCATCAATCTCTCATCTTATACCGGCATAGAGCTTCCAATCATGTTTCTAGTCAACCAAGACACCGATATTCCCGACATCTTCCTTCAAATTGGTGAAATCGGCGAAGCGGAAGACCATCATAAAGACGGAGTTATCAATTCTGAGGACTCCAGTCGGATGCTTGAATGGAACCTGACGGACTACGCTGAAACCTCCAAAGACATCAAGGATGCCTGGCAATCTGGCGGTACTTGGAAGATTCTGCGGATAACGCTCACTGCCAGCCAGAGACTCAAGCTGAGCAGTGTTAGGGCACTTCGCCTGATTATAGACAATACAATCGCCGAGAAGATAAAGGGTCGAGTAATCCTTGGTCCACCCAGGTTCGATGGCAATCTGTTTAGAATTGAGATTCGCAATGATTCCAATGAGCTTGCTTCCAAGCAATATGCTGCCGGAATTGAAGTTACCGACGATACGCTTGACAGCAGCCTTGAAACGGCCTTCCCTGAAGTATCATCGCTGTTTCACCAGAAAAACGAGAAGAACAAAGTTTTGAAATTGAATTGGGGAGATGATGTGTCTGAGCACAGTGAAGCCATCGGAGCAAATGATAGATGGGAAGCGGTTTCCTGGTTCTCCGGTATACCGATGGAAGCCTATGGAACTCTGGTGTTTTTTGTTTACGATGAGACGGGAAGTGGTGCCATAACCGCTAAAATGACTGACAAGGAAGGTTCCGGTATTGAAGTTACCTGGACATCGTCAAAAAGAAAAAAATGGGATCGTATCAAAATAGACATCGCAAAGGGAACGGCAAGCAGTGCTCTGGGTAATTCAATTGAAAGGATTGCTATTGACAATTACGCGGGCGAACTAACGAGATTCATCCTTAACGGGGCCGATGCGGAAGGTGATGCATCTAAGAGCGTTAACTCTGGTACGATTTACTTCGACGAGGTTTATTTTCGCGATCCTGCGTTTTCGGTAGCTGGCGGCGCACAGATGAACGCTTACTGGCGTTATGAGGAAGAGGTTGCGGCGATTGGCAGCTTCCCGATACTTGGTGATATAGCCCTCGAAGGAGGAGTCGATATCAGCGGCGGAACGGTTATTTCGGGTGTTGGGAAAAAAGATGTAGCTTATGGGGGTTCCATAGGAATAGGCACGGATATCCTAGGGATGAAACTCAATACGGATTGGCAGGGCGCCTGGAATCTTGGGAAATCGAATTGGTCTGCCAGTCATTCTTTGAGAATTCCCGCTAATTACGAGACTTTCTGGTTCAAGGATACTTACTCTAGAGGAAAATCCGGGGAAATCCTGAGCTTTTCTCGCTCAAATGATTTGAACTTGAAATTAGATGTTGGCTGGCTGCGAGCTTTTAGCGATGCCCTCTATGACAGTTCATCAATTGTTCAATCCTGGGGCACTGAAACCGCTTGGAAGGGGGGGAGGTGGAATACTGAGCTAGGTATTAAATACATCATGAATTCGAAGAAATTTGAGGCAAAATCAGAAGACTACTTCTCTTCCTGGATTAAGGACTATGCGCTACTTTGGCCGGCAGGGGGTGAGGTTTTCAATCGGGAAATTCACCATGCATTGGATGTGAATGCGAATATCGAGACGTTTTCAGCGGAATGGAGTCCTGAACTTAGACTGAAGGCTAATAGGGCGCCTAAATGGAATCAGGAAAATCGCTGGGCTGGAATTTTGTCTTTTCCAATCCGTTTTCCATCTTGGTCTATTACGCCATCTTACCGGCGCAATTTCCGTCAACTCGTTGATACGAATGGAGACGGAAACGAGAATTACGGAGATGTTTGGTATAACTTCATAACCAACGCCAGGGGTCAATTTCCTCTTTTCACTTATGTTCCTTTCCGAGAATTATTTGGATTGCAGGACGGGCAGGTTTTTGAGCGGGCCACTGAAGGGTTGCCAGAAGCAAATTACGAAGTGGAGGTTGCGCTGGATGTGAGGAGGGTTGTGAAATCCAGCTTCATTGACCTTTTTGTTCCAAATTATACGAACTTCTCCATTGAAAGAGAGTATCTGCGCAAAGGCGATACGGTTGGCTGGGAAAATGAGTGGCGAGGAACTATGGGTTTTGAGGCTGTAAACCTCTTTGGCCGCTTTGGAACCTATCCCATTTTTTCCGCTTACAATAGTGAGCATCTTTCGACTCTGCTGCAAATTGTCTTGAAAGATCTGAATGGTACATCGGCGCCGGCACCGTATGAGCTGCTATGGCAAAGCAATTGGATATTCACAGGGAAAAGAAGGGAATCGTTTATTTTTAATCATCGTATCCACTGGCATTGGAATGATAGGAGTCGTGAGACGAGGCAGGAGGCAAAACTGGAATACCGATGGCGAACTGCGACAAAGGATGTTTTGCGTTTACCCCTATTCAAACGGGCAATTTTGAGTCAGAACTATTTAGAAAATCGGGAACACTTGCTCCTGAGGGGCAAGTACCCATGGAAGGATGCGCCGGATACGACTGTCTTCAGTATGGCTGTTACGGTGCATCACGAATCGGTCTGGGTTTTCTCTGATGTGGGAGAATTCAAAGTTTGGTTGGCTTTAGGCCTGGGCGCTTTTGGAGAAGAGTTCAGTAACGGATGGGAAATGGGCATTGAAGCAAAACTACATTTCTAAAATGTTTTCACTGTGGATGCATCAGGTGAGGCCATGACAGTATCTTTGAATTCGATGTGTTTTTTTGCTCTATAATTGGTTGTTATGGAAGATAGACCGATTCGTATCCTCCCGCAGATGGTGGCTAGGAAGATAGCGGCTGGAGAAGTTATTGATAAACCTTATGCAGCTGTGCGAGAGCTGCTCGATAACGCGATTGATTCCGGCGCGGATGAGATTGCTTTGTCTTTAGACGGTGGGGGTATAGATAGCATCAGGGTAAGTGATAATGGCTGCGGTATGGTGCAGGAGGACCTGGAACTATGCTGGCTTCCGCATGCCACAAGCAAGATTGCGGATTTAAAGGATTTAGAGCGGGTGAAGACGCATGGATTCCGGGGTGAAGCGCTTTCGAGCTTGGCCGCCTGTGCACGTTTGGAAATAGTAGCGGCACAAGGGGATGTCGCATATCGCTTGGTAGTGCATGGCGGAGAAAGGATGGAATTCGGGCCCTTTCATGGCGCTCAAGGAACTTCTGTTTCGCTTAGCGGTTTGTTTTACAACATGCCGGCTCGCCGCAGATTTCTGGGGACTGAACGCTCTGAGGGCGCGATGTGCCAGAAGGTTTTTTTTGAAAAGACGGCTGCGCATCCAAGCATTGCATTCAGATATTTTGCAGATGGAAAGCCAAGAGGACTATACCTGGCTGGCTCGCAGTTGGAACGTATTGCGGCATGTTGGCCGAGCTTGTCCCAGAAATCATCCTGGCTGGAAACACTGACTGAAAAGAATGGCTTCAAAATTCACGTTGTGCATCTCAGGCCGGAAATTGCTCGGAAGGATAGGAAACACATTAAAATCTTTGTCAACCGGCGTAAGATAGATGAGTTCTCATTGGTGCATGCAGTTTCACACGCTTACACTTCCTGGATGCCAGGAGGGAATTTCCCAATTGCCTTCGTATTCATCGAGGTGGATCCGACACTGGTTGATTTCAACATACATCCTGCGAAAAAAGAGGTGCGATTCCGCAATCTCCAGGATATCAGGCATACATTGATTGAAGCCATCAAGAGACGCCTTACCGAAAAAGCCTATCAAGAGCGAAGCAAAGTGGACATTGAAAGAACCGATATGGCCGCCAACGATCGGGAGACTAGATGGACTGCGATGGGATTGAATTCAGTTCAGGAGCGTTCGAACAAGCCTGTCAGATGGAACACCGGAATGGATGTTCAGTTTGACAAACATGAATCGGAAAATTTCGTTCGTGAAGTAACTCGCAAGAGATTTGAACGCTTCGTGCCCAGCTCGATTCCAAAGGGTACGGATTTCAAATATCTCGGACAAGCGTTGGGAGTTTTCCTGGTGGCCGAAAGTGGCAATTCAATTTTTATTGTCGATCAGCATGCGGCCCATGAAAGGGTGTTATACGAAAAATTTCGCAACGCCAAACCCGAATCTGATCGGCTGCTGATTCCAAGATCGCTTAATCTGGATGAGGCTACGCAGATGAAACTGGAATTGCGTGAACCAAGACTCAAGGCCCTTGGAATTGAAATTGCCAAGAATGCTGAAGGGGATTGGTGTTTGATATCCCTGCCCTCTGTTGCAAAAAATCTGGAAGATGCTGTTGTCCAATTTCTCGAGGAAGGAGTGGCTGAGGCTGAGAACTTCGAGCTTACACTTTGGGCAGATTTGTCTTGCAAGGCGGCCGTGAAGGATAAAAGTGTTCTCGATGATGATGCCGCCAATCGCCTGCTTGAACAGGCATTTGCACTTGAAAGTCCCCGCTGCCCGCATGGCAGACCGCTTTGGTTCGAGATTACTCGTTCCGAATTGTTTGAGCTTGTCGGGCGGACGGTGTAGAACTCTCTATCTCGGATTAAATCTCAGCTCCCATGTTGAGTCGTGCGGGTTCAGTCTATGAGAACCAAACTGAACTTCGATTTCACAGGCATCTTAATAGCTCCATGGTGAGCCCATTGATTTTCTGTCTTTTTTTGTGTACTAATGGGGAGTTGAATATCATGTCAGTTGCCGATCATGTCGATCCTCTTGTCTATTCTCCCAATATAAAGGATCGATTCGGAGAAGTTGACTGTGTACTGGGTGCTGGTGACCTGGACGTAATCTACTATGAGTACATCGTTACCCACCTTAACAAGCCGCTATTCTTCGTATTCGGCAATCACAATCTATCGAGCTTACCCCGCTTCCGACAAAATCGCGATGCCGGCTCGAATAGTTTTCAAGCCATCCCCCAGGGTTTTGGCTCAAAGTGCATAGACGGAAGTGTCCACTTCGAGAAGAAAAGCAATCTCATCGTGGCGGGGCTTGGCGGCTGTCGCCGTTATAACAGTGGTTACCATCAATTCACGGAATTGCAAATGTTTTTACGAATAGCCACCTTATTTCCTCCCATGCTGTTAAATAGGGTGTTCCGCGGCCGTTGGCTAGATATACTGCTAACTCATGCCGCCCCGGCTGGCATACATGATCGAGTGGATGCCTGTCACCGCGGTTTCAAGGTTTTCCTATGGTTTATGAGAAGTTTCAAACCAAGATATCTCATACATGGCCACGTACATCTGTACGATATCAACGGAAAGCGATCGACCCGCTATTCTGATACGATCGTTATCAACGCTTATGATCATATCGTATTCAATTTGGAGAATGAGATGATGGATAACTCCTATGTGGAGTACAAGGCAGACAGTGATTTCTCTAGGGCTAAGCAAAGGGCTTGGATTGAGTCTCTCAAGAATTTTGTAAACCCAGAGGCAGGGCAATTATTATCTTTCCACGATATCAAGAATGTATTGAAGCCGGAAAGTGAAAGATATCTCAGCATGAAAACAGTTTCCATAGACAAAATTGTTGGAAGCGAAGATAGATATATGGACTTCAGCAGACATTTCTTCCCGAAAAAGGAACATCTTCGGCAGCGTTGGAAAAATATCGACAAGGCACACCTCACGGATGTGATTCTGCCTCCCATTAAATTGTTGAAAATCGGCGAGCTGTACTTTGTTCGAGATGGAAACCATCGCGTCTCTGTTGCACTATCCCAGGGAATGAAGAACATTGACGCAGAGGTAATCGAGCTCGGTGCAAAGATTTCAATCAAGTCCACGGCAAGCAGGGAAGAAATCATAGAAGCGGTAATAGAGTACGAGCGTAACTCCGTGCTGGAACAAACCGGACTCGCACGGATGATTCCCGTTGAAACTATCAACTTCACCGCGCTCGGCAGATGGCATGAATTACTAAACCACATTGAAGGTCATAAGTACTTCATCAACATGGATGACAGCAACGAAATTCCCTTTGAAAATGCCGCGCGTTCATGGTTTGACAACCTGTACAGTCCAATAATTCAAATCATACAAAAAGAGGATATATTGGTTCGTTTCCCAAATCGAACAGAGGCTGATCTATATATCTGGATGATTAAGCATTGGCACTGCCTGAAAGAAAAATGTGACCCAAAGTATCCACTAAACCAGGCTGTCTCGGAATTTGCCGCAACTCACGGCAGAAGCTTTTCCGCAAGATTGATGAAACGCATGAAAAAACTTTTCGGCTACGCTAAATAAGCACTAATCAATCCATTGTTCTCAAAGCGAGCTTTCGCTCCCTGTGGTCTGCAGCGGAAATGGACCCAGCCTGAAACCACTAGTTCGCTCGGGAAGCGGTATCCAGAGTTCCCACCAATGAGCACTTTCGTGTACATCAATCGCAGTTTCATTTGCCACTTGCAGCACCTGATTAAGCGCCAAATCCTCATTTCTGAAAATCAGGGTTCCCTCTTCATATGGTTCTTCGAGTAAAAAAAACCCGTTCTCTATTCGTGCTTGCGGCCATTTGATTTCAACCATCCGTAAGCGATTTGGATCTGGCCTGAAAGTGATTTGGTGTTTCCTTCCCGTCCTATCTTCCAACGTGAGGGTATAGAGCTCCTCGGGAAGACTAAACCCTTCCAAGGGAATAACGGCGGGCAATCCAATCCATGCACCCTCTTCCTCCATACCGATATCCTTGATCCATTCATTAGCACTAAAACGCCAGATTAAGCCGGTATTTCCAGCCGACACTGTTATCTGCTCCAAATCTTCAGGACCATCCCTGTCCGAGGCGCGGACAAATATTGCCAGTTCCTCATAGCGATAAACACCAGTGTCACGATAGAGAAGCCGCCATTGCAATTCGTCGATTTGTGGCGACGAGCGTTGGCAGGAAAAAGAAGTTAACACCACAACAATTGAAATGACTATGTGCCTTATTGACATACTATCCGTTCTCCCTTATCGGAGAGAGCCGAGAGACGTTTCTCAGACTCCATAATATGCAGAAGTTCAAGTGTTCGGCTTCGGCTTCCGGCAAGAATTTTGCGTGCGTAGGACAGTGAAATCTTATCACCCTTCTCATTACCACTGAGTAACATGGCTGACAAGGCCTCACTCGATTCTGTGGAAAACCATAGTTTCTTTCCGCCTTTTACTAGCCCGGCGCGGGAAAGCTCTTCCAGAATCACTCTTTCAACTGCATGTGCTGGCGCGCTGATGCGAATACCCTCAGTACCAGCCTCTTGCACCTTTTTTAACCAAGTCCTGTGAAGAGGTGATAGGAATAGTTTTTCGGGCGGGAAAAACCATCCATTACGAAGTTGCAGCTCCGCAGTGCCGCACATCTTTTGGGCAATAGCCAGAATAAGGCCGTCTGGGAATCCCTCAACTCGCATCATTTTCTCATTCGCGCCGCCGGGTTTGGAAGCAATTTTCAAAATTCTGTGTTTCAGAATCTTGAGTTTATCCTTCAATACCAACCACATACCCACCAGGGAGGCATTTTCCATAGATATCTCTCCTGCTATAGGAGCTGCATTCACGCAACCGCGCAAATGCAATATGCACCGATAAATTTCGGAGGGACGCGAATGACAGTTAAGGCGGTTTCTGGTGATTCTGCTCAAACGCCTTAGCTCCTGAGTTTTCAGCTTACCGGGCCAAAGTACAGTAAAGCACCGCGGTTTTCCATCTCTTTCGTACACGCTCAGCCGGGCACCTGGAAAAGTAGGATAGGGAGCAGAAAATTTCACAACCACAAAGGGGGGCCGAGCAAAGAAGCTACCGGGGCCAATGATTCCCTCGCGATTGAAATCCACATAAGGGCCGCCCCGTACGGTCAAAGCTCCTTCGGGAATGCCTCGACCATCAGATAAAAGCAGTATCTCTCTGCTCTGCTCGATCGGCCATTCCGGAGAAACGATTATCGCTCCTCCAATAAGCATCAAACGCTTCGCTCCTTTGATTTTCAGGCGAAAAAATTTGCCGCTAGTGCTGATACTCTTGATTTTCACATCAATTTTGCCCGGATATATTTGTGCCTTGTCGCCTCCTTTCAGTCCAGCGGCAATGCGCTCACAGACCACCTCATTCAGTTTGGATTCCGAACGAGCTTCAACATTTAGGATTCTAAATCCTGGAAGAACTAGCATCAAAGCTCCGATTATTGACATAGCAACGATTTCGCTGCTTTCTCCTCGCTTGACAGCGAAGTGTTGAACTGCCTAGGATCATCAAGGGTTCATAAACCCAATGACGTTAAGGGTACTGTTCGTGGTTATTTCTATCCAGTAAAAAAGACCCTCTCGACGACAAACTGAAATAAAAGCTTTGAAGCAGCTGTTAAGTGCGCTAACTGATATGAGGGGTGAACGTGAGAATTGCCATTATTGCGGCGATGAAAAATGAACTGGAAATGCTGGTATCCAAACTTGAGCAACCGAAAATCTCGGAAGTGGCGGGGTTTTGTTTCCACCAGGGGAGTCTGGAAGGTCATCAACTGATTCTGCTGCTTTCTGGAATCGGGAAAGTTAACGCTGCCGTGGCTACCAGCCTACTAATCGACAAGTATAAACCGGAAGTATTGGTAAACATCGGCGTTGCCGGGAGTTTCAGCAAAGAGCTCAAACCTGGTGATATTGTGATATCCACTGAGGTGTGCCATCACGATGTGAATGTCACTTCATTTGGTTATGAAATCGGCCAGGTTCCACAGATGCCCCATTTCTATTTTGCCGATTCCCACTTGCTTTCCAGGGCTCAATCCATCCCATCGCCGAATTCCAACAATGCTGTGAAGTCTGGTTTGACTGTTTCGGGCGACGTATTCGTGCAGGAGCTGCAGATTGCCGAAAAGATTAAGTATAACTTCCCGAATGCTTTAGCTATCGAGATGGAAGGGGCCGCCATCGCGCAGGCCTGTTATATTTTCGATACACCTTTTCTCAACATACGTTCTATCTCGGATATCATCGGCGGGGAAATCAATAAGGCAAATTTCAATGATTTCTTTCTTCTTGCCGCGACTAATTCTATTAATTTTGTTCATAGGCTGTTAAAATCCACGAGGGGGTAGCAATGGAGCGCATTGCCAGTTTCACTGTCGATCATGATAATCTGCTCAGAGGAATTTACGTATCAAGGAGAGATAGCCTGGGCGACAAATGGCTAACCACCTTCGATATTCGAATGAAGGAACCGAACCGTGAACCGGTTCTCGATGTGCCCCTTCTGCATACCATCGAACATCTGGGTGCCACCTGGTTGCGCAACAATTCCAATTGGGGCGGGGAAGTGGTTTACTTCGGACCGATGGGATGCCGGACTGGTTGCTACCTGATACTCAAGGGCGATTTAGAGTCCAGGGAAATCGTCCAGCTTATCAAGGAAATGTTCACCTTCATAGCAAATTACTCCTATCCCATCCCCGGCGCCAGCCCGAGTGAATGTGGAAATCATCTCTCCCATGATTTGCCCATGGCCGCCTTGGAAGCCAAAAAATTTCTCATCGAGATTCTCACAAATCCCACCCCGGAGAATCTGGAATATCCCGGTTGATTAGCTATGTAAATGTCGATTTTTCGGCATCCCAGTTATTGAAAAAGCTTCTCGACTGGCCGATGGAAACCCTGGAGTGCTTGATTAGTTCGAGACGCTTCCATTATTCTGATATTTGGATGCTTGAATCAGGAGGTGGAAAATGGCTTACATCATAGATGGTGCTGAGTGCATTAACTGCGGCGCCTGTGAGCCTGAATGTCCCGTGGATGCAATTAGTGAGGTTGGGGATGTACGGGTAATTGACGCCGATTTATGTATAGATTGCAATGCCTGCGCAGAGGTTTGCCCAGTCGACTGCATTTCTGCCAATTAACGAGCCGCCTCAGTTGATTGATGCCGGCGCGTAGCCTAAATGGATGAGCTACCCAACAGGTGATTATGGGAACAATCAAGGCTGGCGCCGTGGCTAAAGGCGCCTATATAATGGAAAGAAATGAACCGTACGTAGTAAGAGAGCACGAATTTGTGAAACCTGGAAAGGGTTTGGCATTTGTGCGCCTCAAATTGAAAAACCTGCGGAATGGCACTGTCCTCAGGGTGACACATAAAAGTCAGGATAACTGTGAAGAGATTGATATCGAAGAGATTGAAGCTCAGTTCCTTTACTCGGATGAGACAAGTTTTCACTTCATGGACAGCATCACCTTTGAACAGTTTGAGGTTCCAATGCCTAGCCACGAAAAAGCACAGTACTACATGTTGGCAGGAGAAATCTTCAAGCTCACTCGATGGAACGGTGAAACTTTGGATATACGTCTCCCCCCCAAAAAAGATTTGTTAGTGACCGCCGCGGAGAGTGCTGTACAGGGCGATACGGTGACAGGGGCCACAAAATTCGTTTTAACAGAGACAAACCTAAAAGTCAGGGTTCCGATTTTTATCAAAAAAGGAGAGAAAATACGAGTCAATGTTGAAACCGGCGAATATCAGGAGCGTGTAAATGATTAGTCATTGTTCCAGCCCGCAGTTGTTCGCCTGAGTTAAGCTTGTTTCTCAGAGTTTTTAGCTCGTCTGAACACAGGCTCAGACTACCGGAAGGTTGTCTCCATCTTCGTTGCTTTCCGCCTTTATATGGATATCTCGCTGAGGGAAGGGTATTTCGATACTGTTGCGAACAAAGGTTCTCCAAATTTCAAGATTTGTCCAGCTTCGAGCTTCAGCCCTATCTCCAACATTGCCAATCCACGTTCGAAGTTTCATGGTAATGCCACTGGATGCGAAGGTGTAAACCCGAACAATAATTTCCTTATCTTTGCGCAACCAGGGATTCCTGGAAGCTACGTCTTTTAGCAGTTCTATAACTTGGTCCAGATTGGAATTGTAGGAAACATCCACATCATTTACGATTACTACACTCAAATCCTTATGACTGAAATTGTGTATAGTCCCACTGGTTAATTGGCTATTGGGGATGATGAGAGTTTCATTCTCGAAGGTGAGTAGTTCGGTGTTCATGAGGCGAATCCTGCTGATATTCCCCTCATAATTTCCAACATGGATTCTATCGCCCTCCTTGATTAAGGCCATTAATATAAGGGTTATGCCAGCGAAAAGATCGGCGATTACGGATTGGAGTCCGAAACCGATTCCAATTCCCAACACACCGAAAAAAACGCCGATTGCAGAGAGGTCTATACCGATTGCGGATAGTCCAAAAATTACAATTATTACAGTTATGCTGTATCGGAGCAGGCGACTGAGAGCGAAAATTCGCTCCGCATCAAGGCCAAAGCGTCTAAGCGTTCTGGTTTCCACACCACTTGAGGTTATTTTCCCTACCCAGGAAGCTAACATGAATATCGGAATAGCCAGTATCAGGGTGATTACTGAAATTTCAGTGTTACCACTAGTGAAGAAGGGCTTATTGAGGAATTGAAATGCAATTCTGACAATGGTCCGACCGCCTAGGAGATTCAATGCCGACAAGACTATCCCAAGGCCGGCTAGAACTCGAGTGACTTGCAGCACGTTGTGTCTAACTCTTTTTTGACGTTCCTGATTTTTGATGACACGTCTCGTGATTCGTCTTGCTAGGACTCTAAGAATAACGATCGCTATGAGTACCGATAACACTGGAATGATGAATTTTAGGAGAAAATCCTTGAGGCTAAAGGGCAATAGACCAAGCTCTGATTCCAGCCAATTCACGATTTCAACTCTCCTAACGTTTCCAGCCAGAGCACCTGGTATGATTCTAATTCAATGCCTTTATCTACCACGCCTACTTGCTTGCCGCTAACAAGATTTCGCAGCGTGTTTGCTGAATCAAATGGCGCGGGCAGTGTAATTTTTTGTCGCTTATCACTGACTGATTGAAGGCAGAGCACCTGGCCTGTTAAGGAAGTCCCGCGGATGATAGCAAAGAGTAAGGGCCCCAAGTTCAAAACGGTTTGAGGGGCGCTGGGATGGAAGGCTTTATGCCGGCCCCTGGCTCTAAGCAGTTTGCAATACCCGGTGAAAATCAGGTGTCTTATGTCATTGGGATTATCCAATTCGGCTTCTAACTGGCTCAAGGAGAGTTTCTCCCTGTTGATGCTTCTCTTAGCTCCGGTAAGAGCAACCCCTTCCTTCCAATTCCCCGATCCAAGAATGCTGTGAATATAGATGCCGGGAACTCCTGCCATCGCCAGCATAATCGCCTGGGATGAGAGAAATTTGGCTGCCCTGACATCGTCTGCAAAAGTTCCTTCCGCAATTGCATCACGATAACTGATATTCAGTTCATAGGGAATTTCGCCATTGGCGGTGGTTTTATAACCTATCAAACCGCCTCGTTCCCTGGCGGTGTCTACCATGATTTGAATTTCCTCTTCACTTAGATATCCCTTTGCAGGCAGCACTCCAATGCCATCATGTGAAGCAAGGAAATTGAAAAAAGTATGATTCGGGTTCGGCTCAGGAAGGGTGGCTACCCAGTTGCTCAATATGGACGCATCGCCACGAATATAGGCATCGGCAATAAGCGGCGGCAAAGTAAATTGATATACCATATGGGATTCATCACAACCCTCGCCAAAATATGTAATGTTTTCCTTATATGGCACATTGGTTTCCGTTATCAACATCACCCCCGGAACTAGCTCGTTAAGCACCAACCGGAATAGCTTCACTATTTCGTGAGTTTTCCTGTGATGTATGCAGCTTGTCCCAATTTCCTTCCACAGAAAACCGATTGCATCCAATCGAATAATACGGACACCCCGGGCGATGTAGTCTAGTAAAATATCCATAAATTCCAGGAGAACCGCAGGATTGGCAAAATTGAGGTCAACCTGATCTTTGCTGAACGTTGTCCACACAAGCTTCTTCTCGCCAGCCACACTAAATTCATGAACCAGGGGCAGAGCTCTTGGACGAAATACCTCCGCGAGATTGGCATCTGGGTTTACAGTAATAAAAAAATTCTTGTAGTTTGTGTTACCCTCCAGAAATTTCTTGAACCAAATCCCCTTCGCGCTACAATGATTGAGAACCAAGTCTGCCATAAGCCGAAATTTTTCGCCAATGGCAGAGATATGCCCCCAATCACCCCAGTCTGGATTAACCTTCCGATAATCTATCACTGAGAAACCATCATCGGATGAATAAGGCGAGAACGGCAGAATATGAATGCCGGAGATAAAACCGGATAAGCGCTCAATCATGAAATTCCGCAATGTCTCCAACGGCACCTCACCTGCAGTCTGAATACTGTCCCCATACGCAATTACTATTATATCCCGTTCATCGGCGGGCAGACGGCCATCTCCAAGCACGGGAATATCAGGAAGTTTATCGCGCCACTTTCCCATCAAGGCCTTGAGTTTTCCAGTGGTGAGGGTGCCCAAAGCGCTTCCGTAAATTGATTTCAATCTGTCTTGAATACTGTATCCCACTGCCAGCCTCCTGCTAATCGAAATTTAGCTTACCTGAACCAGAAGTGCCATGCCATCAGCACAAGTAAAACGAAGCCAACTGTCAGTTTATAGCAGCTCGCAATGACTCTTCCAATCAGTGCTCCAAAACCCGCGTGTCGACTCTCATCAACACTTTTCTCGGAGTAAAGCAATTCGAACAAAAAGGTTAGGAAAAAGCAACCAACAAAAACTCCCACCAACGAACCTATCAGGGGGAATGCCATTGTGCCCAAAATTCCTCCCGCAAAACCTCCAATAACGGCTCCTATCATTCCAGCGCGCGAGGATCCGTATTTCCTTGCACCAATCAGGCCAACAATCAGATCTACCATTTCCCCTGATACTGCGATAAACAAGAAGACAGCAAACCAAAACCAGTTAAAACTCCGACCATCACCTGCCAGAGTGGCTATTAACGCTATAATCACGGGTACAAAATTTCCAGGTATCCCAAATACTACAAGAAGCACCGATATAGCCGAAACGACAAAAAAGAGTACTTCCACTGCCAAATTGTTCATCGTATCCATCATTATACCAGATGTGGGAAACAAGGTTTTTTTGATTTTCAATACTTCCTTGACTCAAATGTGATATCGTTTATCTTAGCATGCGAAGTATAGCGTTCTAGAGGAATACAAACATGGCATCAAAGCGAGTTGGTTTCATCTCATTTAGATTTGCAGGTACTGACGGAGTGTCACTTGAAACAGGTAAATGGGCCACCGTTCTGGATCAAGTAGGCTGTGAATGCTACTTCATGGCCGGAGAGCTGGAAACACTGACTGATCACTCCTTCATAGAAGAAAAGCTTCATTTCCAGCATCCCGAAATCAAGGCAATATGCGACGAGTGCTTTGGCAATACCATACGACCCCGTCTACTGACATCAAAAATTCATGACATGAGACTCTTCCTGAAATCAAAAATCTATGAATTCATCAAAACTTTCAATATCAACCTGATAGTCGTCGAAAACGCGCTAACCATACCCCTGAATATCCCGCTTGCACTCGCTCTTACCGAAGTCATCTCCGAAACGGGAATGGCGGTTATTGCACATCACCACGATTTCTTTTGGGAACGTAAAAGATTTCTCAGAAACTGTGTTTGGGATTATTTCAATATGGCTTTCCCACCCCATCTTTCGAGTATAGAACATGTTGTTATAAACACCTCGGGACAGAATCAACTGGCTCTGCGAACCGGTATTTCATCAACTCTTATTCCAAACGTAATGAATTTTGAGTTAGGACCGCCCTCTCCGGATGATTTCAGCAACAATGTTCGTGCCGATCTGGGTATTAGTGACGATGAGCTTTTTGTACTCCAACCAACCCGCGTTGTGCAAAGAAAAGGGATCGAACATGCAGTGGAATTGGTGGGTCGCATGAAGAAAAAAGCAGTGCTGGTAATCTCCCATGCATCTGGTGATGAAGGATACGAATATCAAATGCGTGTTCGGGAATACGCTGATTTAATGAAAATTCGCGCCATTTTCGTAAACGACATCATCAAGGAAACCCGTGGCGAAACAGAAGACAAGCGCCGAATATATGTTTTGGAAGATATCTATCCACATGCCGACCTGATCACCTATCCCTCTTTGATAGAAGGTTTCGGCAACGCATTTCTTGAGGCAATTTGGTTTCGAAAACCGATTTTGGTTAACAACTATTCCATATATGCAACCGATATCAGACCCAAAGGCTTCAGAGTAATCGAAATGGATAATTTCATTTCCAGTGAAACCATAAAATTTACGGAAAAGGTGCTCAACGACAGTGAGCTTGCACAAGAAATGGCAGATGTTAATTACGACTTGGGTTTGCGGTATTACTCATATAGCTTACTCAGAAATCAGCTTAAGGCAGTATTGACCCGCCACTTGGGAGATCTTAAGCTTGAATCCGACATATGAAATTAGCTATCTTTCATTATCATCTCAATCCCGGCGGTGTAACGGATGTTATAGTGTATTCCGTTCGAATGCTTCTTTCTCACCTGGGCTACATACAAGAAATTCGGTTGGTTACAGGATGCCGTGACGGCACCGGAAGTGTTCTTAATCGGATAATAGACGGGTTCGAAGGCGACCGGCGAGACAAAATACGCCTGGATGTGCTGGATGAAATCGGATACGCGGAAAATGAACTGAGTACTAATCCGGATAGACTGGCTGAAAGACTGGAGGCGCGTTATGACGAGGATACTATTTTCTGGGTACATAACTACCATATAGGGAAAAACCTTGCATTAACTATGGCATTGATGAAAGTAGCGGCCCGGGGAAAGCGCAATGTACTATTGCAAATACACGACTTCCCAGAATGTGGACGTTCAAAAAACCTGGAAAGAATCGACACCCTGCTCAATGAGCCTCCCTACCCCAGCGGCGCCAGAATTCGCTACGCTGTTATCAACGAAAGAGATTTGAATATCCTGTCAGGCGCCGGTCTGGAGAAATCGGTTTATCTATTACCGAACCCCGTTATGATTCCTAGATTGGAGGATATAAATTCAGCCGAAACGAGGGTCGCCCTGGAAGAACTATCATCTAGGAATAATCCAGGATACATTTCAGGCGCTCCGATTCTACTATATCCAGTTCGAGCAATCAGACGTAAAAACATACTTGAGGCAGCCCTTTTTGCTCGCATTCTATACCGTCCAGCCAATCTTATCGTAACTCTCGCCGGCGTCTCAACCGACGAAAAACCTTACTCTGATCTTATCGAAAAAGCTTATAAAGAGGGCATCATTCCCGGAGCATGGTGTCCCGAAACTTCCGGCGACTCAAGACTAGGCTATTCATGTTTGATAGCATCTTGCGACGCGGTAATTTCCACCTCCGTACAGGAGGGATTCGGTTACTTGTTCATCAACTCGCTGCTCTGGCGGAAACCATTATTTGCAAGGTATATTGATATCCTGGATGGGGTGCTCGGATTATTTGGCGACTACCCAAGACGTTTTTGGACCGATTTCCGCATTCCGGCGACACCGGAACTTGCTGAACGAACGAAAACGGCATACCTGGACAAAATTCAGCAAATGAAATCCTCCATACCCGAGAAAGCTTTGAAATCAATTATCACGGCTGTCTCTAAACTCGCAACGAGTGGCGGCATTGATGTTTCCTATCTTTCAGTGGAAGATCAACTTGCGGCACTGAAACTAGCCAACAAAGACCACGAGTGGCTGAAAAGAACAAGAAGCTTAAACCAGGAATTATTGGAATCGGCTGAGCGAACCCTGAAGGCAAAACCTCCGGAAATGAAAAAAATCGTGGCATCCCATTTGGGAGGCAATCGATATGTAAGGTCTTTCATCGAAATAATTCGAAGCTTTGGCGATAAACGGAAGTCGCTCCCTCCGGAAAAAATCGGAAAAAACGTAAGGAGAGCTTTTAGTAGAATCGATTACATACGTTTGCTATATGATGTTTGAGTTTTACGGTTACCAGGCTTAATTTGTCAGAATTTCGGGACTGAAACCTGTCATTTGCCCCAAAGAATGAGCTTCCTACCCTCGACATCAACAACACGGGCTATGACACCATAAAGTTCGCTCAGGTTTTTGGAAGTGAGTAACTTATCCGGACTGCCCATCACCGGAGTCTCATGACTACGCAGCAGTACGACTTGATCAGCTAACCTAAGCACTATAGCTGGATCATGAGAACTCATTACTATGGTTATCCCCGAAGATTTCAAATCGATTAAAATCTCGATAATTCGTTCACAGTTCGCCGGATCCAGATGATTAACCGGTTCATCGAGAAGCATAATTCGTGGGTTTTGTACCAACGCTCTCGCTATCAGAACCATTCTTTTCTCTCCACCACTAAGACTGGGTAACAGGCGCCGGATTAAGTGGCTAATACCAACCCTATCCAGCGAGTTTCTTGCATAGTTCTTGTCATCTCTGCCTGGAGAGGCCAGAGGTGGTAAAAACGGCGCACGGCCCAACAACACATATTCAAGTACACTGTAGGAGAATGAGATTCTCTCTTCTTGAGGTACCAAAGCCATCATCTGCCCGCGTTCGCGAGACGGTATCGAGGCAATCGAACGTCCACCAATACCAACATAGCCACTATCAGCCCGCCTCCATCCCAGTATTAGCTCCATTAAGCTTGTTTTCCCCGAACCGTTGGGCCCGATAAGACAGATAGTATACCCTTTACGAAAACGCAAATTTAAATTCTTAAAGAATGGAGATTCCGCATTCGGCCAGGTAAAAAATAGCTCATTGATAGTGATAGCCGCATCCGGTTCGATCATCGACTGTAAGTATTTCCACGCCTGGACATAAGTATTGCGAACATTAATGCCCCACAGAAAGCTGTCAACAAACCCAATGGCAATTCACCACCGCGCAAGTACCTGGCGACGTCATCGCATAGAAGCACGAAGATTGCTCCAAGTATCATCGATAATGGCAGGGATCGCGATGTATCCGCGCCCTCAATCTTTCGTGCCACATGGGGTATGAGCAAACCCACCCACGAAATAACTCCGGCAGCCGCCGTTACCGTTGCAACAGAGATAACCGAAAAGACTATTAGCGTAATTCTTTCCCTGTTTGGACTGCTCCCCAAAGCGAAAGCGGAACGATCATCCAGCGAGAAAAGGTTTACACGCCATCTAACCAGCAAGATGATCAGAAGCGTCAATGCAACCGGTGGTAGGGTTCTGATAACCAGAATCCAGTTTGAACCAGAGAGACCTCCCATCAACCAAAAAGTAATTTCAGGCAGTTGGCTACGAGGGTCGGCCAAGTATTTCAATACGCCTAACCCCGATGAGAAAAGCGCGGAAATCATCACCCCCGAAAGAACAAGACGAAGCATGCTTCCTCCATATCTTATTTTTCGCGCTAGCAACCAGCTAAGCATCAAACCCATCAAACCAAAAAACGAAGCCAAGACGGAGATATGCCAGTAACTGCCTGTCGACAATAAAATCCCCAGCGCAGCACCAAAAGCGGCGCCTTGACTCACCCCAAGCAAGCCGGGTTCGACAAGAGGATTGCCAAGAACAGTTTGCAAAACCATTCCGGCACTTGCCAAGGAGGCTCCCAGCATTATGGCCATCAGAGCTCGGGGCAAGCGAACTTTCATCACCAAGGCTTGGGCCAGAGCATTGACTCTAAGTGTGTTTAGGCTAGTCAATCCAGGCTGGGGATATCGCCCCCAAAGCAAAGAAAGCAGAAAAACAATGATTAGAAGAAACGCCAAAGCGATAAATCTAAGTATTCTCCTCTGTTCCCCACTGAGCAAATCAGTTCAAACCTGTTAAACGCGGCAGAATAAGACTATCGAATCCCGCCTCGTCTATGTCGTACATTTCCTCATAAAACGCTCTGGTTTCATCTATCATATCAACGTCCTTGAAGTACTCCGGTTGAAGAATAGTGACCAACCATTTCAAGCCAAGCAGCCACCTGATATCCGGTTGATCCCAACTGTGGTAATCAGCTGGAAATGCATGTATCCGGTTATTAGCCACGACTCTAAGCTGTTGCCATATATTGTCATTCTTGATTGTCTCAACCACTTCGACAGCGTTCACATGATAGGACACCACGAAAATCACATCCGGGTCCCACAACGCAATCTGCTCGATACTCGTCAGTGTCCAGTGCTTACCCAAATCAGCCTCTTTCCACACAGGAATACCACCAGCCATTTCAACCATACGAGTTTGAATCCAGGATGGAGGTGGAACATTTAGCGCCATCACACCATCCTTAACCGACCAATACAGCAACAGAACTCTTGGTTTGTTCTCTTCTGTCAGCTCAGCCAGAGTTTCTTCCACAGACGTAACTCTGCTCTTAATGGAAGCTTTCAGTTTATCGGCGCGTTTTTTATTTCCGAACAATTCCCCAAGTTTGTCCAAATCGTCCATCCAGGCCTCGGGAGTCTCTAAATTGAGATAAAGAGTTTCCACGTCCATCCGCTCTAAAGGTTCACCCATCCGGTTTTTCATGAAATCTTTCATTACTACCATATCAGGTTCCAAGGCTAAAATAGCTTCAGTGCTTGCTTCTCTAGGCATTACTGTCTTATTGTCGAAGTTTGAATCTATATCATTCACGAAAAAACCATTGCCCTGATTTCCGTCAGCAGTACCAACCAATTTCAAAGAAGCCTCCGGAAACAAATACAACGCGTTCGTAATGATAAATGCCGAAGACCCAACTTGAACTATTCGCTCTGGCAATATTCCAAGCGTCTCTTCAGCGTCGCTTGAAATTCCGCCCGTGTGATCGCCCACTCCACCTGCCTGGAGAAATGCCAGAGTTAAGGTCTCCAAGACAACCGAAAAGAGAACTCGCCGAAATATCATGTGTGCCTCCGTATCATCCAATTCACATGGGAAGTATAATTAACTGAAAATAATCAGCCAAGTGCGATGGGGTCTTCCTTATATCTGCCAAATCCCAACGCGCATTCTCAATATATCTTAATCGGCACATCACTCGCAGGAAACACTCAGTCTCATCTAAAACGCGCCTTGCATCGCCCTATGCCCGCAACACGCCATGAACATAATCCAGCAAAGACTCGCAGGTTCTATAAACAATGCGCCATACAAGTTCAAATCCATCCATTCTCCCATACCAAGGATCCGGAACCTCACCTCGTCCCTCAGGATCGAAGTTCCTAAACATCATAACTTTCTCCCTATTCTCATCTGTTCGACACAGGGCCAAGGTATCGGCGAAATTTTGTTCGTCCATGGTAAGAAGAAGATTGTAATTCTCCACATCCAGCCTGGACAGCCGGCGCGATCGATGATTAATTATCAGGCCATGTCTCTCGGCGGTACGTCTCATCCTGTCATCCGGCTGTTCACCCCTGTGGTAGGAATTGGTACCGCTCGACTCAACCTCAATCTTCTGCCCCAAATCGTTCTTCTTCACCATTTGCTCAAAAACAGCATGCGCCAGTGGACTCCGGCAGATATTTCCAGTACAAATAAACATGATTCCAAAGGTATTCATGTTGCCAATATAACCCGATTCAATTGGGTAAGGAATGTACACACTTCAAACATTGATATTAAAAACTGCAATCAAACACGTCCGAGAATCCAATCCGAATAGAGCTGGTACACATTCTCTCGAACAATATCGTTATGAAGCTCATGATATGCGCCATCAAAAATCACCAATTGCTTGTCTTCAGCTCCAATCTGAGCGTAGAAGTCCTCAATTGGTTTACGGGGCGCGATCCGATCTGCCGCTCCATAACAAATCAAAATCGGCGAAACAACTGAGGCAGCCCGAGAAAAAACCCTTTTCTGGGCGTCTTCAAGCTCTTCTCCAAATCCAACACATACCTTGCCATGCACCAAGGGATCTTCCCGATATTTTTGACACTCCAAAGTATTCCGGCTGAGCGCGTCGCTATCAAGTCCAACGTTCACCCTGAGTTTCGGTGTAAGCAGGGTAAGCACCTTTGAGATGGCCAATATAAATTTCGATATCCCCGGAGTACCAAGCGCCGGTGCGGATATAAGCATCCCGCGAGGTATAAAACTGCTGCTCTGAACATAATCAAGAGCAATGGTTCCACCCATGCTGTGTCCGAGTAGGAAAATCGGTATTGCCGTGTACAGCCCTACAACAGAATCAAGAGCAGAATCCAAATCTTCCCACAAATCTTCCCAGTTAAGAATAAATCCTCGCTTACCCTCAGACAATCCATGTCCGCACCAGTCAAACCCCACGACACTAATTCCCTTCGAACAAAGATAGTCCGCAATATCAGAGTAGCGTCCCGAATGTTCACCAAACCCATGCACAATTACCAGGCAAGCCTTAGGTGCGGGAGCTTCCCATTTCCTCCCATAAAGTCTGACTCCCTGATGTCCCTCGAATTTCAATTCTTCCATTAAATTCACCCACTCATCTTAGGCGTGATTATTCTGTTCATTCATTATATTCATCCCTTTATTCATCAAATGCCGCATTCCTTACACCGACAACCTTCTTACAAGTCCCTGAAAAGCCTGCATTGCCGCCTTTCGGTTCCTGCCCACGTTTTTCTTATGCAACTCCGCCAGTCTTATGTCTTATCGCTGCCCCACGGCTTGTAAACAGTAGAACCAACGAGGCCACAATAGTTAGAAGCAAGAAGCCAACAATCAGATTCACGATGCCATCGAGACCAATTAGCGGCTCAAATTTAGCGATATTGGCAACTGCAATCGATCCAACGCCAAATCCAAGTGTGAACTTGATTCCAAATCCAGATGATCGCCATTTCGCCGGAATCAACATTGAATAAAGACTGTTCTCAATTGGCTGCAAACCCAACGCAAAAAAGGCAAACATAGCAAGAAGAGGCAAGGAAGCCCAGCCTGGAACTAACCTGGCTAAGAGAAGAAATGGGAACGCCAGTGAGAAGAATAACAAATACGCCTTTCTTAAATCCATCCCATCCGCAATTCGTCCACCAGCAACCTGACCAACCATTCCAGCTATCATCGTCAAGCCAGTCGCCAACGCAGCCATCAAACCATTAATGCCAATTTCAGCCGGGGTTCTATCCAAACCGCCGAACAGCTTACTTATCTTATCAAAGCTGTCAGTAAATCTAAATTCCAACCAACTTGGCAGTACAAGAGTGAATGAGCGATACATCAAACCCGAAAAAACGACTACCACACATAGTAACAGGAAAAGAACAAGGGCACTTTGACCTGTAACCCCCTCGCCTCGCTGTTTGTCCTTCAGCCGCGAAATAGAAAAAGGCATCATCACAACAAGCAATCCCCCCAGAATTCCTGCAACTCCAAAAAAAATGAATGTCATCTTCCAGCCTACGATCCATCCAAGAACACCAGCGGAGAATGGCGCCAATGCGATGCCAATGTTTCCGAAAATTCCATTCAGGCCCAATCCACGGCCTCTCAGCCGCATCCCCTTCGAGAGTAAGGCAAGGCCCGTAGGATGATAGGCCGAATTCCCCACACCAACCACTGCAAGCGCAACGGGCAGCATCAGTGGATTTCGGACTAAACCCGCCCAAAGCAATCCAATACCCGCGACAATGATACCGAGAGCCATTGTGAGTCTTGAATCCCATCTATCAGCGAGAAATCCCCAAGGAATGGCACATATTCCATAGAGCAGGTACATAAGAAAACTGATAGAAAAAACCCTATTCAATTCCATTTCCAAATCCCGCGCAATCGTTGTAACCAATGGCGGGAATAGTAACATTGTAAAATGAGTAAAAAAATGACCGATGCTCGTAAACGTAAGAATTCGGCGTTCATTGTCGTCCATATCTTAGTCTATTCCACATCATGTTTTTGGAGTCAAAGAAATTGCAGGAGTCCACGTGGCAGGTTTTGGCGGTTATTTCCACGGCAGTTTTCTGAGTTTCAGGTTTTGCTGTGTTGTTATTTTTGAGAGAATCCCCAAGTTGGAGCTATTTATGAGAAACTTTGAGAAGTAAGGAATAAGCCGCAACTTGGGGATAGGAACCTGGCAACGACCTACTCTTCCACACAGAGTGCAGTACCATCGGCGCTGGCGGGCTTAACTGCCGTGTTCGGTATGGGAACGGGTGTGGCCCCGCCGCTATAATAACCAGGCTGTTTATGCAGAATTTTGATATGGATCTGGACGAGTCGGTGGAGGGTTTGAGATATAAGAATAATATGGTCAAGCCTCACGGAATATTAGTACTGGTCTGCTGCATATGTTACCATACTTTCACAGCCAGCCTATCCACCTGGTATTCTCCCAGGTTCCTTTAGTTACCATTGAAGGTAATGGGATGTCTAATCTTGAGGGGGGCTTCCCACTTAGATGCTTTCAGCGGTTATCCCGTCCGAACGTAGCTACCCAGCAGATACCCTTGGCAGGATAACTGGTACACTAGAGGTTCGTCCATTTCGGTCCTCTCGTACTGGAAACAGATCTTCTCAAACATCCAACGCTTGTGGCAGATAGGGACCGAACTGTCTCACGACGTTCTGAACCCAGCTCACGTACCGCTTTAAATGGCGAACAGCCATACCCTTGGGACCTGCTACAGCCCCAGGATGCGATGAGCCGACATCGAGGTGCCAAACTTTGCCGTCGATGTGAACTCTTGGGCAAAATTAGCCTGTTATCCCCGGAGTACCTTTTGTCCGTTAAGTGACGGCCCTTCCACACGGGAAACCGCCAGATCACTAAGACCTACTTTCGTACCTGCTCGAGGTGTCTCTCTTGCAGTCAAGCTCTCTTATGCCTTTACACTTCATTCACGATTTCCAACCGTGAAAAGAGAACCTTTGCGCGCCTCCGTTACGCTTTGGGAGGCGACCGCCCCAGTCAAACTGCCCACCTGACAATGTCCGCTTGAGCGGCTTCACGCCCAGCGTTAGATACATAAATCACAAAGGGTGGTATTTCACCAAAGACTCCCTCCAGCCTAAGGACCGAAGTTCACAGTCTCCCACCTATCCTACACATCATAATCCACATACCAATATCAGGATGCAGTAAAGGTTCACGGGGTCTTTCCGTCTAACCACAAGTACTCGGCATCTTCACCGAGACTTTAATTTCACCGGATCTCACGTTGAGACAGTGCCCAAATCGTTACACCATTCGTGCGGGTCGGAACTTACCCGACAAGGAATTTCGCTACCTTAGGACCGTTATAGTTACGGCCGCCGTTTACTGGGGCTTCAATTTACTGCTTCACACAAAGCTAACAGCTCCTCTTAACCTTCCAGCACCGGGCAGGTGTCAGTCACTATACCTCCCATTTCTGGTTCGCAGTGACCTGTGTTTTTGGTAAACAGTCGCTCGGGCCTGGACTCTGCAACCTCTCAAAAATTGAGTAGGCCATACTTCTCCCTAAGTTACGTATGTAATTTGCCGAGTTCCTTAACGTGAGTTCTTCCGTACGCCTTAGCTAATTAAGCTCGCCTACCTGTGTCGGTTTGCGGTACGGTTCCTGATAACCTAACCTTAGAAGCTATTTCCTGGCACGACGAGTTTATTCTCTTCGATCACCCGTGGGATCACTCCTCTTAACGGCTTAGCTCATCCCGGGGATTTACCTCCAGAACTGAAGCGCCTAACCGCTTGAACCGGGACAACCATCGCCCGGCAGAATATTCCCCTATGCGTCACTCCATCGAAATTACCAGAAGTACGGGAATATTGACCCGTTTCCCATCGACTACGCCTTTCGGCCTCGCCTTAGGGACCGACTAACCCTGGGAAGATTGACTTTACCCAGGAAACCTTCGGCTTTCGGCGGGCAGGGATTTCACCTGCCTTTTCGTTACTCATGCCTGCATTCTCACTTCTGATACCTCCAGCCACCATCATCCGGCAGCCTTCATCGGCCTACAGAACGCTCCCCTACCCACTGTTATCACTAACAATGCCGTAGCTTCGGTACTATGCTTAAGCCCCGTTACATTCTAGGCGCACGACTACTCGACCAGTGAGCTATTACGCACTCTTTCAAGGGATGGCTGCTTCTAAGCCAACCTCCTGGCTGTCTGAGCAATCACACTTCCTTCTCCACTTAGCATAGTTTGGGGACCTTAGCTGACGGTCTGGGCTTTTTCCCTCTCGTCCATGGATCTTATCACCCATAGACTCACTCCCGGACTTTGAATAGTGGCATTCGGAGTTTGAATAAGTTTAGTACCCGGTGAAAGGCCCTAGCCTAATCAGTGCTCTACCTCCACTATTAACCATCCGAGGCTGACCCTAAAGCCATTTCGGGGAGAACCAGCTATCTCCGAGTTTGATTAGCCTTTCACTCCTACCCACGGTTCATCACTGCCTTTTTCAACAGACTAGTGTTCGGCCCTCCACTCCGTGTTACCGGAGCTTCAGCCTGACCATGAGTAGATCACTCGGCTTCGGGTCTACCACACCATACTCAAATTGCGCTCATTTAAAACTCGGTTTCCCTCCGGCTCCAGTACTACAATACCTTAACCTTGCATGATATGGTAACTCGCAGGCTCATTCTACAAAAGGCACGCCGTCACCAGGATAAATCCCGGCTCCGACTACTTGTAAGTCCACGGTTTCAGGTTCTATTTCACTCCCCTCCCGGGGTGCTTTTCACCACTTCCCTCACGGTACTCGTTCGCTATCGGTAGCTGTCTCGTATTTAGCCTTGGAGGGTGGTCCCCCCTGTTTCCGACAGGGTTCCTCGTGTCCCGCCGTACTCAGGATAGTAAGCAGAGACTCTCAGAAATTTCGATTACGGGGCTTTCACCCTCTCTGGCCGGCCTTCCCAGTACCGTTCTTCTATCTCCAAGCTTCCCCATCACTTACTTCCTACAACCCCAGAATTGCCGTAACTATCCTGGTTTGGGCTCTTCCCCTTTCGCTCGCCGCTACTCAGGAAATCTCATCTTGATTTCTTCTCCTCTGGGTACTTAGATGGTTCAGTTCCCCAGGTCTCGCCTCATATGGCTATGTCTTCACCATATGATATGCGCTGTGCGCATGGGTTACCCCATTCGGGTATCCCCGGATCAATGGATGTTTGCTCCTCACCGAGGCTTCTCGCAGCTTACCACGCCCTTCTTCGCCAAACAGCTCCAAGTCATCCACCATGGACTCTTATTTACTTGACCATATTATTCTATATATCCCTTCCCTATATCACACCCGCTTACTCAAAACTGCAGATGCTATCAACATGTCAAAGAACTCAAATGGAAGCTGAACTCATCGCAATGCACGATGAAGAACCACTCAGCAATTTGGATTAGGGTTCAACGCCTTTGGGCCTGACAAGAGTTGAACTTGTGACCTCACGCTTATCAGGCGTGCGCTCTAACCAGCTGAGCTACAGGCCCGGATACACAACCGAACAAGCCGATGCAACCCGGTTTGCCATAGGGAAGAGAAGGAAGAGCCACTGGAGTTTTGCCACTTATTGCGCCGGATATACA